>Ga0137403_10006232_pt1 | contig 13684 bp, 12 predicted proteins | sample CZOMad2_1_16fung_FD_122057 | JGI IMG/M metagenome (GOLD analysis project Ga0137403, IMG submission 122057) | Vadose zone soil fungal communities from Angelo Coast Range Reserve, California, USA - CZOMad2_1_16fungal (Hybrid Assembly) | ecosystem: Environmental > Terrestrial > Soil > Vadose zone... | reverse complement strand
GCGTCGTAGGGCGAGTCGCAGTACTCGACGGCGCCCGGCAGCACGCGGCGCGCGTTGGCCGTGGCCACCGGGTCGTAGGCGCGCACGACGGCGCCGGCCGCGAGCAGCCCCGAGACCACTTCGATGGACTTCGCGTCGCGCATGTCGTCGGTGTTGGGCTTGAAGGCCAGCCCGAGGAGGGCGACAACGCGCCCGTCCATCGGGTTGAGCGCCTTCTCGATGGTCTCGACGAAGTGCCCGGTGCGCTCGCGGTTGATGTCGACCACCGCGCGCAGCAGCGCGAAGTCGTAGCCGAGGTTGGCCGCCGTGGCCACCAGCGAGTCGGTGTCCTTGGGGAAGCACGAGCCGCCGAAGCCCAGGCCCGCCGCCAGAAAGGCGGGACCGATGCGCGGGTCGAGGCCCATGCCCTTCATGACCTGGGTCACGTCGGCGCCCGCCAGCTCGCAGATGTTCGCGATGGCGTTGATGAACGAGATCTTGGCCGAGAGGAAGGCGTTGGACGCGTACTTGATCATCTCCGCCGAGGGCACGTCCACGATGATCATCGGCCGCTCGAGCGGCGCGTAGAGCTCCAGCAGCGACATGGCCACCTGCTGGGTCGGCGCGCCGATCACGATGCGGTCGGGCCGCAGCGTGTCCTCGATGGCCGAGCCCTCGCGCAGGAACTCGGGGTTGGAGACGACGTCGAACGGCACCCGCGTCTTCTGGTGTCGCTCGATCACGTCGCGCACGAAGTCGCCGGTGCCCACCGGCACCGTGGACTTGTTCACGACGACCGTGTAGCGCTCCATCGCCTCGCCGATCCCGCGCGCGACCTCGCCCACCGCGGCGAGGTCGGTCTGGCCGTCGCTCTTGGGCGGCGTGCCGACCGTGATGAACACGATCACCGAGCGGTGGACGCCGTCCGCGAGGTCGGTCGAGAACGACAGCCGGCCGTCGGCCACGTTGCGCGCGACCATCTCTTCGAGGCCCGGCTCGTAGATCGGCATGCGACCCGCGCGGAGCTCGGCCACCTTGTCGGGCTGGTTGTCGATGCAGACGACCTCGTTGCCGAGGTCGGCGAAGACCGCCCCCGTGACGAGGCCGACGTAGCCGGTTCCGACGACGCAGATGTTCATGAGGAACCGGCACTCATTCTAGCAGGGGCGCGCCGGCCCTCGGGCAAAACTGCCAGCGGTTTGGAGAATTTACTCTCGGCTGCGAGCGGGCTCGGAGGGTGAGCGGGCGCGGGCTCAGGCCGCGAACGGGCCGTCGTCGTCGGGGTCGGGAGCGTCGAGACCGTCGATCTGGATGCGGGCGTCCCGCACCGCGTCGCTCAACGAATCGAAGCGCTGGCCGGAGATCGAGATGGTATTGCTCTCATCGCGCGCCTTCCAGATCCACTCCTGACCGCTGCGTCCTACCGGCTTGAACTGAACCTTGACCGCCATTGTCTGTCTCCCCTCGGACCATGCGCTGCGTGGTCAGCGCTCCAGGACAACTGCAATGAGAGTGCCACGTAGCAAGGCTTCCCGAAGAGGGCGCTTCAGGCTGCTTCGTCGGCCTCGCGCTCGGCCCGGGCCCAACGGAAAAAAACCACTGTGAAGGCGACGACCGGAATGATCCCCGCCGGAACCCACATGATGACACCGCCGAGTTGCTGGTCGGCGAGGGGCGTGAGATCGAACACGCGGGGCGCCGCCGCGTAGAACGGGTAGAGCACGTGCTCGGCGCCCGTGACCAGGGCCGCCACGACCGTCATCGGCATCCCGAACACGAACAGGTAGAGGATCTGGCCCGCGTACGGCAGCGCGGGCAGCCGCTCCGAGCGCGACAGGATCGGCCACCAGCCCAGCACGGAGGCGCCGAGCAGGACGAGGTGCTCGACCACGTGCCACGCGTGGGTCTCGAGCGCGGCGTTGTAAGGGCCGGGCAGGTGCCAGGCCACGAGCGCCACCGCGAAGGCGGCGAAGGCGGGCAGCGGGCGCGTCAGCCATCGCACCATGGGGACGACTCCCGGCGCCCGCGCCGTGCGCGCGAGGAGAGCATCGAACATCCAGCCGGGCGTGCCGGCGAGCCAGAGCGGTGGGACGACGAGCGTCAGCACGAGGTGCTGCACCATGTGCGCGGAGAAGAGGTAGTAGTCGCTCAGGTCGTGCAGCGGACCGTTCAGGGCGGCGAGCAGCGCCGCGCAGCCGGCGAAGAAGGCCAGCGGCGGCCCGAGCGGCGCGGGCCGCCGCGAGGCGAGCGTGGCCCACGTATACGCGCCCGCCAGCAGCAGGACGCCCAGCACGACGTCGAGGTGGACCTCGCCGCGAACCCAGGACACGGACGCCGGCGCCGCCATGCCCTCAGCGACCGAAGACCAGGAATTCCCCGGTCAGTGTCATCACCGCGACCGCGAGCAGCGTGGCCAGCACCAGCGGGGCCACGAACAAAAACGTGAGCACGCGCGAGTCGTAGCGCAGGTGCATGAAGAACATCACGACGAGCGCGAACTTGCCGGCGGAGAGCACGAGCAGCAGCGGGACCAGGACCGGCGCGAGCCGGCGCACGTAGATGACACCGAACTCGAGCCCGGTCACCGCGGTGAGGATGCCGGCGACGATCAGGTACGTGCCGAGCGTCGCGTGCTCGAGCGTGGCGGGCTGCGCGTCGGTGGTCGGCTGCTCGCGGCGGCTCGGCTCGCTCATGGGATCAGATAGACGAGGGTGAAGATCAGGATCCAGACGACGTCGACGAAGTGCCAGTAGAGGCCGGCGACCTCGACCTTGACGGCATCCTGCGTGCCCAGCCGTCCGCGGAGGTCGAGCACGAGCAGCGTCAGCAGCCAGATCACGCCGAGCGTGACGTGGCCGCCGTGGAAGCCGGTCAGCACGAAGAAGGTCGAGCCGAAGAGGTTGGTCTGCAGCGTCAGCCCCTCGTGCACGAACGACGTGAACTCGTACGCCTGGAAGCCGAGGAAGATGAGGCCGAAGACCGCCGTGCCCGCGAGCCAGAGCCGCGACTGAAACCGGTCGCCGCGCTGCACGGCGGCCAGGGCCAGCACCATCAGGAGCGACGACAGGAGCAGGTCGAAGGTGCTCAGCGTGGTGATCGGGATGTTGAGGATCTCGTGCGGGTGCGGCCCCACCACGCTGCGGCCCTTGTAGGCCATGTAGGTCGCGATCAGCGTCCCGAACAAGAAGCACTCGGAGCCCAGGAACACCCACATCGCGACCTTGCGATGGTCCACGCCCAGCCCGCCCTCCTGGCGGACGTGGGCGGCGTTACGGTGGTGCTCCAGCGCGAAGGCGAACGAGCCGCCGACGAGCACGGCGGCCCCGATCAGCACGAGGGCGAGGCTGGTGAGCGCGCCGACGGCGGCCACGACGATGCCGAGCGCGATCACGATCGGCCAGTGCGACGGCGCCGGCATGTGGATGCCGTGCGGGTCCGGCACGGCCGGCCGCGGCGTCGGCTTGCGCCCCTGGCTGTCGCCGTACTTCTCGCGCCAGAACGAGTCTCGCGAGTACACGGGCGGGATCTCGTCGAAGTCGTGCGGCGGGGGCGGCGAGGCGGTGCGCCACTCGAGGGTGCGGCCGTCCCACGGGTCGGCGCCGGCGGGAGGCCCGTACCGGAGCGAGAGCAGGGCGTTCACGGCGAACAGGAAGACGCCGAACGCGATGCCGAAGGCGCCGACGGTCGACCAGAAGTTCCAGAAGCCCCAGCCGGTGCCGGCCGCGTAGGTGTAGATGCGGCGCGGCATGCCGACGGCGCCGAGGTAGTGCTGCGGGAAGAACGTGAGGTTGAAGCCGGCGAAGAGCACCCAGAAGCCCAGGCGCCCGAGCCGCTCGTCGAGCATCCGGCCGGTCATCTTGGGCCACCAGTACGAGGCGCCGGCCAGGATGCCGAAGAGGCTGCCGCCGATCAGCACGTAGTGGAAGTGGGCCACCACGAAGTAGGTGTCGGTCTGTTGCAGGTCCACCGGCGGCGACGCGTGCATGACGCCCGACAGGCCGCCGATGGTGAAGAGCGCGACGAGCCCCGCCGCGTAGTGGAACGGGATGGTGGCGCGGATGGTGCCGCCCCACATCGTGGCCAGCCAGTTGAAGATCTTCACGCCGGTCGGGATGGCGATCAGCATGGTGGAGATCGCGAAGAACGCGTCGGCCACCGGGCCCATGCCGGCCGCGAACATGTGGTGGCTCCACACCCCGAATCCGAAGAAGCCGATGAGGACACCCGAGTAGATCATGACCTGCGCGCCGAACAGCGGCTTGCGCGAGAAGGTCGGCAGCACCTCCGACACGATGCCGAAGGCGGGCAGGATGAGGATGTAGACCTCGGGGTGGCCGAAGATCCAGAAGAGATGCTGCCAGAGGTGCAGGTCGCCGCCGGCGGCCACGTCGTAGAAGTGGGTGCCGAAGAAGCGGTCGAACATCAGGAAGATCAGCCCCACCGTGATCGGCGGGAAGGCGAGCACGATCAGGAACTGCACGACCAGCGACATCCAGACGAACAGCGGCATGCGCATGAGCGTCATGCCCGGCGCGCGCATGTTCAGGATGGTCACGATGAAGTTCACGGCGGCCATGATCGACGAGGCCCCGAGGATCTGGAGGCTGAGCATCCAGAAGTCGATCTCCGGCCCCGGCGAGAACTGGCGCGTGGTGAGGTTGGCGTAGCCGAACCAGCCGCCGTTCGGTGGCGCGCCGACGAGGAAGCTCGCGTTCAGGAAGAGGCCGCCGAGCAGGAAGATCCAGTACGAGAGCGCGTTGAGCCGCGGGAAGGCGACGTCGCGCGCGCCGATCATGAGCGGGATCATGTAATTGAAGAACGCCGCGTTGAGCGGCATGATCGCGAGGAACACCATCGTGGTGCCGTGCATGGTGAAGAGCGCGTTGAACGTCTCCGCGCCCACCACGGCGCCGTGCGGGCGCGCCAGCTGCAGGCGGATGATCAGGGCCTCGACGCCGCCGACTACCAGGAATGCGAACGCCGTCACGCCGTAGAGGATCCCGATGCGCTTGTGGTCGACGGTGGTCAGCCACGACCAGACGCGCGCGCCTGAGTGACCGAATATCCGGCTGACCACGTGGGGGGAGACTCCCCCCATTTCTTTCAGAGAGCTAGTAACGGCGTCGTGCCGCGACATCATCGCGTCGCCATCACTTCAGCCCGGTCAAGTACGCGGCCACCGCTTTCGCCTGCTCGTCGCTGAGTCCGAGATCGGGCATCTTGGCGCCCGGCTTGAGCCGCTGCGGGTCGCGCACCCACGCCGCGACGTTGTCCGGCGTGTTCGGCCACATGCCGGCCGCGAGCATGGTGCGGCCGCCGAAGTGGCTCAGGTTCGGCCCGAGCGCCCCGGCGGACACGCCGGCGATCGTGTGGCAGCCGACGCACGCGCTCCCCGCGAAGATCGCCTTGCCCTCGGCGGCGAGACCGGCCGGCTCCGCCGGCGCCGCCTTCTGACGCGCCACCCAGGCGTCGAACTCCGCCGGTGCCTGCGTGATCACACGCATGCCCATGTTGGCGTGCGAGGCGCCGCAGAACTCCGCGCACTGTCCCCAGTGCTCGCCGGGACGCTCGGGCGTGAGCACGATGCGGTTGTGGCGGCCGGGGACGACGTCACGCTTGCCACCGAGGCGCGGCACCCAGAACGAATGGATGACGTCGGGCCCTTCGAGATCGACGACGACCGTGCGTCCGACGGGCAGGTGCAGCTCGTTGGCGGTGACGACGTCGAGGTCGGGATAACGGAACTCCCACCACCACTGCCAGCCGCGCACGGTGACGCGCAGCGCGTCGCGCGGCGCGGCCGCGCTCTGCGTGCGGAACGTGACCTGGATCGTCGGGACCGCGATCACGAGCAGCACGAGGGCGGGCACGATCGTCCAGGCGATCTCCATGAGCGTGTGGCCGCGGATCTGCCGGGGCAGCGGCGCCTCCGGCCGCGCGCGGAAGCGCACGAGGATCCAGAGGAGGACGACGAAGACGAGGAGCCCGATGAGGGCGGTGATCCACGTGATGAGCGCATACAGCGAGAGGATCGCGCGGGCGAAGTCGGAGCCGGGCACCACGGTGGACATCGGACCGTCCCACGCGCAGCCACCCACGAGCAGAACCAGCGCGGCGAGCGCGACGCGAACGACGAGCGTTCCGCTCGATACGAGGTTCACGCCGACTGACGGTACCGCGGCGTCCCGGCCTTCGCAACCGGGTGGGCGCGCCCGACGGCGGCCGCTACGCGGCGAGACGCAGGAGCGTGTGCAGCAGCACGTTGGCGCCGCGCTCGATGGCGTCCCAGTCGCTCATCTCGTCGACGCGGTGGCTCCGGCCGCCGCGTGACGGGATGAAGATCATGCCGGCGTCGGTGACACCGGCGAGATTCTGGGCGTCGTGGCCGGCCGCGGAGTAGAGACGCTGCGCCGCCAGGCCCAGCGCCGCGCACGCCGTCTCGATCGTCTCCTGCACGCGCGGCGCGCACGGCGCCGGCGTCGTGGCCGACATCGGCCGCAGCTCCACCGTGAGCCCGCGCGCCGCCGCCACCTCGCGCGCGAGCGCCTCGCAGTCGCGGGCGAGCCGCTCGAGCACGGCGGCGTCGGGGTCGCGCATCTCGTGCACCAGCTCCGCGCGGCCGGGCACGATGTTGCTGGCGCCGGGATGGACCTGCACGACGCCGAAGTTCGTGACGGCGCGCGCGCCGCCGCGGCTGACGACGAGCTCGCGCGCCTTCAGCGCGTAGTCGGCCGCGCCGAGGAAGGCGTCGCGGCGGCGCTCCATCGGCGTGGTGCCGGCGTGATCGGCCTGGCCGTGGAAGACGACGCGCGCGCGGCGCACGCCGACGATGGTTTCCACCACGCCGATCGGGATGCCCGCCTCCTCGAGCCGCGCGCCCTGCTCGATGTGCAGCTCGACGTAGGCGGCGACGCTGCCACGCGGCACGGCCGCCTCGGGGGCGCGATGCGCGTCGAAGCCCGCGCGGCCCATGGCCTCGACGAGCCGATCGCCGTCGACGGCGGCCATGCTCGGGATCGCCGCGGGGTCGAGCCGGCCGCAGAAGGCGCGCGAGCCGAAGAGGCTTCCGTAGCGGCCCTCCTCGTCGCTCCACGCCGCCACCGCGAGCGGCCGCGCGGGCCGTGTCGTGGCCTCGCGGATCGTGTGCAGGCACTCGAGCCCCGCCATCACCCCGAGGGCGCCGTCGAGGATGCCGCCCTCGGGGACGGTGTCGATGTGCGAGCCGGTGAGGATCACGGGCGCGTCGGGACTCACCCGGTCCGCGCCGAGACCGCCGAAGACGTTGCCGGCGGGATCGACCCATGTCGCGAGCCCGGCCGTTTTCAGCTCGCCGAGCAGCCACGCGCGCGCCTGCTCGTGCGGCGGGCTCCAGCACATGCGCGTCACGCCGCCGCCCGGCAGCGCGCCGAAGCGCGCGAGGGCGAGCAGGCGATCTTTCAGACGCGGCAGCGAGACGGACAGCACGATCCGGGAGTATATCGTCTTGACTTCGTCGCGGCGTCGTTCCTAGAATGAACCACCGTTCAGTCAGCGCCCGCTGACCCCATCCCCAGGAGGGGACTGTGGATTTCACACTGACTCCCGATCAAGAAGCGCTGCGCGCGCGCGTGCGCGAGTGGCTCAGCGCCAACATCCCCGAGGACTGGAAGAAGTTCGGGCTGTCGGAGGTCCCGCGGCCCGAGGCCTACGAATTCCTACGCAAGTGGCAGAAGACGCTGCACGACGCGGGGTTCATCGGCTTGACGTGGCCCCGGGAGTACGGCGGCCAGGGGCTGACCTTCGTCGAGGAGATGGTCCTCCACGAGGAGACGGCGCTCGCCAAGGCGCCGCCCATGCTCAACATCCTCGGCGTGGGCATGGCCGGGCCGACCATCATCGCGTACGGCACCGAGGAGCAGAAGCAGCGCTACCCGGCGAAGATCCTCTCCTGCGAGGAGATCTGGTGTCAGGGCTACTCGGAGCCGAACTCGGGCTCCGACCTCGCCTCCCTGCAGACGCGCGCCGTCAAGGACGGCGAGTACTGGGTGATCAACGGGCAGAAGGTGTGGACGTCGCTCGCCCACATCGCCGACTACATGATGCTGCTCGCCCGCACCGACCCCAGCGCGCCCAAGCACAAGGGCATCACCTATTTCCTGCTCGACATGAAATTGCCGGGCGTGACCGTCAAGCCGCTCAAGCAGATCACCGGTGACGCGGAGTTCAACGAGGTCTTCTTCGACAACGTCCGCGTGCACGAGAGCCAGATCCTGGGCGGCGTCAACAACGGCTGGGCGGTGGGTCTCACCACGCTGATGTACGAGCGGCTCGCGCTCGGCTTCGGGTTACAGGTCCGGCTGCGCATCACGCTGGAGTCGCTCGTCGACATGGCCAAGCGCGTGGAGAAGAACGGCCGCGCGATCACCCGGGACCCCGTGATGCGGCAGAAGCTCGCCGCGCTCTGGATCGACACCGAGGCCCTCAAGTACACCGGCGCGCGCGCCGTCACCAAGCTGCTGCGCGGCGAGCTGCCGGGGCCCGAGGCCTCGACGGGCAAGATGGGCTGGGTCGAGACGCACCAGCGCCTGCAAGAGCTGGCCATGGAGATCCAGGGGCCGTACGCGATGCTCGCGCGCGGATCGGACGTCGCCGTCGACAGCGGCGTGTGGCAGTATTCGTTCCTCCGGTCGCGCGCCAACTCGATCGAGGGCGGCACGACCGAGATCCAGAAGAACATCATCGGCGAGCGGGTGCTCGGGCTGCCGAAAGGTTAGGAGACGCATGGATTTCGGGTTCAACGCCGACCAGGAGATGCTGCGGGCGACGGCGCGGAAGTTCCTCGAGAACGAGTGCACGTCCGAGTTCGTCCGCGCCCGCATGGCCGAGGACGCGGGCTTCACGCCGGAGTTCTGGACCAAGCTCGCCGAGCAGGGTTGGCTGGGCCTCGTCTATCCCGAGGCCTACGGCGGGGCCGGGCTCGGCTTCGTCGACCTCACCGTGTTGATGGAGGAGATGGGGCGCGCGGTCATGCCGGGGCCGTTCTTCTCGACGCTGCTGGGCGGCCTGGTCATCATGGAAATCGGCTCCGACGCGCAGAAGAAGGAGTGGCTCACGAAGATCGCCGAGGGCGCGGCGCGCGTGACGCTGGCGTGGACCGAGCCGAGCGCGCGCTGGGACGCCGCCGGGATCACGACGCCGGCCAAGGCCAGCGGCGGCGGCTTCACGCTGTCGGGCACCAAGCTGTTCGTTCCCGACGCGCACGTCGCCGACGCGCTCGTGGTCGCCGCGCGCACGCGCGAGGGCAAGAACGCGGACGACGGCGTGAGCCTCTTCCTGGTGCCGAAGGGCGCGAAGGGCCTGTCGGTCAAGCTGCTGCCGACGATGGATCAGACGCGCAAGCTCTGCGAGGTCAAGCTGAGCGACGTCAGCGTGCCCGCGGGCGCGCTGCTGGGTCAGAAGGACGGCGGGTGGGCGCCGCTGGCCCGCGTGGTCGAGCGCGCGACCGTCGCGCTCTGCGCGGAGATGTGCGGGGGTGCGCAGAAGGTCCTCGACATGACCACGGAATACGCGAAGATCCGCATCGCGTTCGGCAAGCCGATCGGCTCGTACCAGGGCGTGAAGCACAAGGCGGCCGACATGCTCGTGGACATCGAGAACGCCAAGTCGCTGACCTACTACGCGGCGTGGGCGGTGGACGAGAACGTCCCCGAGGCGGCGCTGGCCGCGTCGATGGCGAAGGCGTACACGTCGGACGCGTTCCGCAAGGTGTCCGGCGCCGGCATCCAGCTGCACGGCGGCATCGGCTTCACCTGGGAGCACGACCTGCACCTGTACTTCAAGCGCGCGAAGTCCTCGGAGGCGACCTTCGGGGACGCGACGTACCACCGCGAGCGCGTCGCCCAGCTGATCAATCTGTAGTTACAGTCGCTCCAGATTCTCCACGGTGCGCTCGTTCGTCACGTCGCCCGTGTTGAGCGTGCCCTTCGGCTCGAGCAGGACGACGTGGACCTCGTCGGTGAGCGCCTTGGGGCAGTGCTCGACCCCGCGCGGGACGATGATGAGCTGACCGGGCCCCACCTCGCGGTCGCCGTCGCGCAATTGCATCCGCAGCCGCCCGGCGACCACCATGAACAGCTCGTCCTCCGCGTCGTGGTGGTGCCAGACGAACTCCCCGCGCAGCTTCACGACCTTCACGTGCATGTCGTTGACGTCGCCGACGATCTTCGGCGACCAGGCGTCCGCGAAGCGCCCGAACGTCTCGGCCAGATCCACCACGCGCATAGCCCACCTCCACGCATCGAGTATAAGTAGTCAATGGCCGACGCCGCCCCCGCCCCCGCCGAGCCCCGGCCGGCCGCCTCCGTGCTCATCGTGCGCGACGCGTCGCCGGGCGCCTCCGAGCCGATCGAGGTCTACATGGTCCGCCGCCAGCGGAGCATGAAGTTCCTGGGCGGCTTCTACGCGTTTCCGGGCGGCAAGGTCGATCCCGGCGACGCGGCATCCACCGTGCTCGCCGGCTGTTGCGGGGTCGGCGGCGCCGACGCCGCGCAGTGCTTCCCCGCGCACGGCGAGCTGCCGCCGCTGGCGTTCTGGGTCACGGCCGTGCGCGAGCTGCTCGAGGAGAGCGGCGTGCTTCTGGCCTGCGACGGCGCCGGCCGCGTCGTCGATCCGCGCGAGCCGCGCGTCGGGGCCCGGGCCGACGCCGCGCGGCAGGCGCTCGTCGGGAACGGCGCGGACTTCGGCGCGCTGCTCGGCGAGGCCGGCTGGCGGTGCGACCTCCGTCCGCTGCGCTACCTCTCGCACTTCGTGACGCCGAAGACGAGCCCGATCCGCTTCACCGCACGTTTCTTCCTCTGCCGGCTGCCGCCAGGCCAGGTCCCCCGGCTCTACACGGAGGAGACGTCGGAGGGATTCTGGATCCATCCGGGCGACGGCTACCGGCGCTTTCTGGCCGACGAGATGGCGATGGCGGAGCCCGCGGAGTATGGCCTCGCCTACATCGCCCAGTTCCGTTCGGTGGACGAGCTGTGGGCCGCGTGCGACGACAACCGCGAGAAGTTCACCGGGATCGTCGACCGCATCGAATTCCAGTTCTGGACGGACTTCGACTGGAAGGCGGGGCGATGGAATCGCTGACGAGGTTTCGTGCCGTCGCGCTGACGGTGCCGTTCGCGCTCGCGCTGTGGGTGCTCATGTTCCTCGCCGCCGGCTACGGCCACGGCAACTACGTGCTCTTCGTCGTCTTCTACGCGCCGTTGCTGGTCGTCAGCTCCATCGGGTGGCTGACGTTCTTCGTGGCTCCCGCGCTGCACCTCGTGTACGCGACGGTGGCGGACGTCGTGCGCGCCGGCGTGCTCTCCGTCCGCTACCTGATCGCGCTTGCCCTTGCGCACTACGCCGCCATCGCCTACGTCGGACTGGCCACCGCCGACGGCCGCGACGCCTTGCTCGACGCCGATCCCACCCGCTGGCGCGCGGCCGGGGTCTGGGTCGCGCTCGGGCTCGTCGTCTTCATCGTCTGGCAGGTGGTGCTCGCGCGCGTCGTCCGGCGCCGCCCGCCGATGGTATCGTGACGGGCCACACGGCCATGGCCAACGCGGTGCCCGCCTTCCTCGACGACCACGTCGCCGCCGGCGGCGGCGCGCGTCACGCCGTGGTCACGGCCGACGGGCCGACCACCTACGGCGAGTTGCGAGCGCTGGCCTGCCGCACGGGCAACGCGCTGCGGGGCCTCGGCGTCGAGCTCGGGCAGCGCGTGGCGCTGCTGCTGCCCGACGGCGTCGCGTGGGCCGCGGTGTTCTTCGGCGCGCTGCGGATCGGCGCCGTCGCCGTTCCGCTGAACACGCGGCTCGGCGCCGCCGACTGGGCGGCGATGCTCGCCGACAGCGCCGCGCGCGTGCTCGTCACCGATCCGGCGCTGCTGCCCGACCTGGCGCCGAGGCTCGGCGACCTGCCCCGCCTCGAGCACGTGATCGTAGCGGGCGGCGCCGCGGCCACGGGGCTCGAGGCGTTGCAGGCGCGCGCGTCCGACGCGCTGCCGGCCGCGGCGGTGGACGGCGACGACATGGCCTTCTGGCTCTACACGTCGGGCACGACCGGCGGGCCGAAGGCGGCCATCCACCGGCATTGTGACCTGCTCGCGTGCCGGCATTACGGGATCGACGTGCTGGGCGCGACCGAGGAGGATCGAACGTTCGCCACCTCCAAGCTCTTCTTCGCCTACGCGCTCGGCAACGCGCTGCTGATCCCGCTCTTCGTCGGCGCCGGCACGTTCCTCGATCCGCGCTGGGCCGAGCCCGACGGCGTGGCGCGCACCGTGACCGCGTTCCGGCCGACCCTGTTCTTCTCGGTGCCGACGTTCTATGCGCGGATGCTGCGCGCCGGGCTCCCGTCCGACACGTTCCGCTCGGTGCGCGCGTGCGTGTCCGCCGGCGAGCGGCTGCCGGTGGAGGTGTACGAGCGCTGGCGTGCGCGCTTCGGCGTCGAGATCCTCGACGGGCTCGGCGCGACGGAGACGATCTTCATGGTGCTCTCGAACCGGCCCGGCGCCAGCCGCGGAGGCTCGGCGGGCAGGCCGGTGCCGGGCACCGAGGTGCGCCTGCTCGACGCCGAGGGCGGCGCGGTGTCCGACGGCACCGCGGGCGTGCTGCACGTCCGCACGCCGTCGGCGAGCCCCGGCTACTGGAACCACCCCGACCACACGCGCCGCACCTTCGTCGACGGCTGGTTCAGGACGGGCGACCTGCTCACGCGCGACGCCGACGGCTTCTATCATCACCACGGCCGCGCGGACGACGTCTTCAAGGTGGCCGGTCAGTGGGTGACGCCGGCCGACGTCGAGCGCGTGCTGCTCGCGCACCCGGCCGTGGCCGAGGCCGCCGTCGTCGGCGCCGCCGAGTCGGGCGGCCTCGTCAAGCCGTTCGCGTTCGTCGTGGCCAGGAACGGCGCGCGCGGCGCGCGGCTGGCGGACGAGCTGGCGGCGCTGGCCGCCGAGCGGCTCCCGCCGCACCAGCGGCCGCGGCGCATCGCGCTGGTGGACGAGCTGCCGCGCACGGCCACGGGCAAGCTCCAGCGGTTCGTGCTGCGCGATCGCGTGGAGCGCGCATACCCCCAGGGGGGGCACCCCCAGGGAGGGCCACGCAAGTGACGGCCCAGCACGCGACGACCGTCCAGGTCCGCTGGAGCGACGTCGATCTCGCCGGCATCGCCTTCTACCCGCGCTTCTTCGAGTGGTTCGACTTCGGCTGCGAGACGCTGTTCGCCGCGCTCGGGCTGGCCTGGCCGGAGGCGTTCCCGAAGTACGAGATCGTCGGCGTGCCGATCGTCGAGTCGGGCTCGAAGTTCGCGTCCCCCGTCCGCTACGGCGACGTGCTCACCATCCGCTCCGCCGTCGCGTGGGTGAAGGCCACGACGTTCCGCATGGAGCACACGATCTCCGTCGGCGAGCGGCTCTGCGCCACGGGCTTCGAGGTCCGCGCCTGGGTGGCGCGGCCCGCGACGCCGGGCGCGCGGCTGTCCGCGAAGCCGATTCCGGACGACGTCGTCCGCAAGCTCAAGGGAGGAGCCGCGTGAAACCAGAAGTCGTCTTCACGAAGGCGGCGCCGAAGACGGGGTTCTCGCAGGGCATGGAGTCGCCGATCGCGCAGGGCGTGAAGTGCGGCGACTTCGTCTTCGTGTCGGGGCAGGGCCCGCTCGATCCCGTCACCAGGCAGGTCGTCTCCGACGA
>Ga0137403_10006231_pt1 | contig 13686 bp, 11 predicted proteins | sample CZOMad2_1_16fung_FD_122057 | JGI IMG/M metagenome (GOLD analysis project Ga0137403, IMG submission 122057) | Vadose zone soil fungal communities from Angelo Coast Range Reserve, California, USA - CZOMad2_1_16fungal (Hybrid Assembly) | ecosystem: Environmental > Terrestrial > Soil > Vadose zone... | reverse complement strand
GAGTCGAGGATTTCGCGGGCGTGGATTTGCGTGATTTGAACCATGACGCGATTTAGTTCCTTGGTTAGTCAGACTTCTTTTATCGTCGACGCCAGCAAGCTTAGGCAAATGGCGGAGCAAACCGACTTTCAATGGTGCACTGCCGTGGATCGGCAGCGAGATGCGAACGGGACTTCCAGTCTTGGTAAATATAGGGTAGCTGCCGTTGATACGGCACAACTCGCAGCCGTGTTGCATCAAGATTCGTGCGAGGTCTTTCCCGATGACCTGTTTCACATGGCAATATCCAAGACCTTGTCGGCGGGACCCAGAGGTACGTTCTTCAAATCCACGGCGAGGCAACCGTCCACGGCTTCATAAAGATGTTCGAGTAATTCGCCGAAGGTTTCGCCGTGAGTCACGCAGCCCGGCAAAGCTGGAACTTTGGCCCAGTATCCACCTTCCTCGGCTTCGTGAACGATAACTTTGAGCTTCATGGTGTCTTGCCTTGACTCATGCCGCTGATTCGACAAGCCGTTGCGATTTTACCGCATGATCGATTGCAAGCAGCGATTCCAGCAATATCGCCATCTTCCCCAGCGGCCACGCATTCGGTCCGTCGCTCAGCGCCTTGTCCGGATCCGGATGGGTTTCCATAAAGATGCCGGCAATGCCGACCGCGATCGCGGCGCGCGCGAGCACCGGCACGAATTCGCGCTGGCCGCCGGGCTTGCCGTCGGCGCCGCCGGGCAATTGCACGGAATGCGTCGCGTCGAATACGACCGGGCAACCGGTGTCGCGCATAACGCTAAGGCTGCGCATGTCGGACACGAGATTGTTGTAGCCGAAGCTCACACCGCGTTCGCAGACCATGATCTGCTGGTTGCCGGTCGCTTTCGCCTTCGCGGAAACGTGCTTCATTTCCCACGGCGACAAGAACTGACCTTTCTTGATGTTGACCGGCTTGCCGGCCTTGGCGACATTCTGGATGAAATCAGTCTGGCGGCACAGAAAGGCCGGCGTCTGCAACACGTCGACCACGGCGGTGACTTCATTTAGCGGCGTGTATTCGTGCACATCGGTCAGCACCGGCACACCGATCTGGCGCTTGACCTCGGCGAGGATGCGCAGACCTTCTTCCATCCCGGGACCGCGAAAGCTCGATACTGACGTGCGGTTGGCCTTGTCGAAACTCGACTTGAAGATGAAGGCAAGGCCGAGCTTGCCGGTGATTTCTTTCAGCTTGCCGGCGGTGTCGATCTGAAGTTGTTGGGATTCGATGACACAGGGGCCGGCGATCAGGAAAAAGGGTTTGTCCAGGCCGACCTCGAAACCGCATAATTTCATGCGACGGCTTCCTTGGCAACGAAGCGTGGAGCATTGCGTACGGCTTTGTACTCACGCGCGGCGCGCACAAAACCATTGAACAGCGGGTGGCCGTCGCGCGGTGTCGAGGTGAATTCTGGATGGAACTGGCAGGTCACGAACCACGGATGTTTCTGCTGCGGCAATTCGACCATTTCGACCAGCAAGTCATCCATTGACTTGCCAGCGATGATCATGCCCAGATCTTCAAACTGTTGCCGATATCTGTTGTTGAATTCGTAGCGATGGCGATGGCGTTCGCGGATTACGTCCTGGCCACACAGTTCACGTGAGATCGATCCGGCCTTCAAACGGCATTCCTGCGCGCCCAAGCGCATGGTGCCGCCTTTGTCGGAGCTCTCGTCGCGATGCTCTACGTCACCGCTACCGGTCGTCCATTCCGTGATCAGTGCGATCACCGGGTGCGTGCAATGCCTGTCGTTCTCGGTGGAGTTGGCGCCTTCCAACCCGGCGATGTGGCGCGCGAAGTCGACCACGGCGGCGTGCATTCCGTAACAAATGCCGAAATAGGGAATTTTATACTCGCGCGCGAATTTCGCCGCGGCGATCTTGCCTTCGAAGCCACGCTTGCCGAAGCCGCCGGGGACGAGAATGCCATCGACATCTTTGAGGATTTCGGCACCGCGCGCCTCGATATCTTCGGATTCGAGCCAGCGCAAGTTCACGCGCGTGGATTGCTTCAAGCCACCGTGGCGCAGCGCCTCGCCCAGTGATTTGTACGCATCCTTGTGCTCGACGTATTTGCCGATGATCGCAATAGTAACGTCGTCCTTCGGCCGTTCGACGGCTTCCACCGTGCGTTCCCATTCGCTCAAGTTGGCCGGTTTCGCATCCAAGCGCAAATGCGAAACGACAATGTCGTCCAGTCCCTGCTCGTGCAGCCACAGCGGCAATTTGTAGATCGTGTCGACGTCGACCGCACTGATCACCGCTTTTTCCGGCACGTTCGTGAACAACGCAATCTTGCGCCGGTCCGATTGCGGCAGCGGCTGTTCGCAACGGCACAGCAACACGTCTGCCTGGATACCGAGCGCGCGCAGTTCCTTCACCGAATGCTGGGTCGGCTTGGTCTTGATCTCACCCGCGGCCTTGATGTACGGCACCAGGGTCAGGTGCATGAACAAGCACATCTGCGCGCCGTGTTCGATGCGCAACTGGCGGACCGCTTCCAGGAACGGCTGCGATTCGATATCACCAACGGTACCACCGATCTCAACCAGAGCCACGTCGTAGCCGCGTGTGGCTTCGTGGATGCAATGCTTGATCTCGTCGGTGATATGCGGAATTACCTGCACGGTGGCGCCCAGATAATCGCCGCGGCGTTCCTTGCGGATTACAGACTCATAGATCTTGCCGGTCGTGATTGAGTTCTTGCCGGTCAGGCGCGTGCGCACGAAGCGCTCGTAGTGGCCCAGATCCAGATCGGTTTCGGCGCCGTCATCGGTGACGTAGACCTCACCGTGCTGAAACGGGCTCATCGTGCCCGGGTCGACGTTGATATAAGGATCGAGCTTCATCATCGTCACGCGCAGACCGCGCGCTTCGAGAATGGACGCAAGCGACGCCGCCGCGATGCCCTTGCCCAGGGAAGACACCACGCCGCCGGTGACGAAAATCAGGGGAGTCATCGCGAAATCCGATGCTGGTAAAGACGTAGTTTACCGACTCTTGTGACGCAGAGCGAGCGAGAATGGCCAATCCCGGTCCGGATCTGGGTGCCTGATGGGCCCAGTTGCTTCACTTTGCCTGTCGCTGACCCCAACGGACGTATTCGTCCATGCACTGTTGGAATTCAATGAGTACAGGGTCCGGCGAGCCGATGTCGGGCAACCCGGAAACCGTGACTGGCGTTTCCTGCAAGCTTTTGGACACAAGCCACTCATACAGTCTGGATTGCGACGGCGCAATCTCCGCTACCGTGTTGACATGACTGTGATCGAGTTGTTTGTCGACAATCGAATCCAGCTCAGCGTTATCGAGCGGTCGGATGCCTTGCACGCCCATCTGGCTCAAGCCTTGCGCCAGTCTTGTGTTTTCGCGCTCCGGGTCTTCGAGCAGGCGGTCGTAGGATACGAACAACACACGCGCACCCTGAATCGCCTGCAAGGCCACCGACAGATACTTCTGCCATAGAGCGAGCACAAAATGCGTCGTAAAAGCGCGCTGATACGCAGTGAGAATCGATGTGGCCACATGACGCGGGTCGCGCACGACAATAATATAAACCGGCGCGCCAATGATCTGTTGCCACATCGGCAGGAGCAGGCAAAGCCTGGGGTCCTTGACCGCAAGCGGGCGCCCTGAGGTATCAATGCGAGCAAGAATTTCCGTAAGCCGTGCACGCCACAGCGCTATCGACGTTGGCGCGATACGACTCCAATCGAACCCGCCTACTTTGCTCCATCCGAAGCCATTATCGTTCAGGAACCCTTCATGCACTGCACCCAGATCCCGCCGCTCCCAGTATCCGGCCGGATTCCGGTTGCTGGGAGGCACCAGATCTCTGGGGTCTCCGACATGGGCGCCCATGAGACTAATCATGCGGGTCAGCATGGATGTACCGGATCGATGCATGCCTACGAGCAAAACCGTGGGGCGGGCAATGGCTGATTGGCTGTCCATGCGGGATGTGCAAGGCTAAATGTGCAAGCAAGTAGGGAGCGATTCGGCCACTTATGCCGTCGTGCCCGGATCCGTCGTTGCAGTTTATCGATTTCACCGGCACATCGCGAGCTGCTTTGCTTAAGCCCCACTCTCGCCAGGAGAGAAGTTGGGGTGAAGGTTGGGCGAAGACGGGAGTCAAATCGCACCTGGCCCTTATCCGCCCCGCCTCTATACGCAGCATGCAGTTCTGCCGTCGCCTGCGTGCATGCGGGCGGGGTACCTTATCCCGGCGGGAGAAAGGAAAAGCCGGCTAAACTTTGACACTAACGCTAATCAGGAAGCTATTTGTGCTTGTGTACCTTGCCGCTGATCGGGTTTGACGATGAACTTGTATTCGTACCGAGCGCCGAATTCGCCCCAGCCTTGCCGTGGACGCCGTTCACCGCGTCGATCGCATGCTGGTTTGCATGCGCCGAGCCTTGCGACTTGGAGCGTGCAACCGTGCGCACTTGCGGGCCGACCTTCATGCCGCTGGTGTGCGCTTGATGCGCGGTTTGTGAGACAAGCCTGCCGTGATTATCCTTATGTACATGCGTGGAAGCCCGCGAGTTCGAGCGGGCGACAGCGCTTACCTGCGGACCGACTTTCATGCCGCTGCTCTGCGCGGTGTGTGCGGTCTGCGAAACCATACTGCCATGAGTACCCATCGCAGCATGGCCGCCCATGCCAGTGCCCGCGCCGTGCATGCCTCCACCACCCTGTCCAGCGGCGGCAGCCCAGGCCGGCATTGCCAGCACACTCGCGGCGATTGCAACGCAAATCATCAAATGACGCATGACGATATCCTCCATTAACGAGGTCTGAAAGACGCCGTGCCCCAGCACGACGTTCAAACCATAACGCAATGGCTGATATCCCAGCTGAACGACGATCACAAGTTTGCGCAACTTCACCGCGCTTGACCCAATGCGATGGCGCGTTCATTCTGCGCGACCTTCATCGCATACAAATTACGATCGCATGAGCAGTAGATACAACGCCGCCGATATCGAGGTGCTGTCCGGTCTGGAACCGGTCAAGCGCCGCCCCGGCATGTACACCGACACCACGCGGCCGAATCATCTGGTGCAGGAAGTCGTCGACAATTCCGTCGACGAAGCACTGGCCGGGCACGCAAAAAATGTCGAGGTGATCTTGCATGTCGATGGCTCGGTCGAGGTCAGCGACGACGGCCGCGGTATGCCGGTGGATATTCATCCAGAGCAAGGCATTCCCGGCGTCGAATTGATTCTCACGCGCCTGCACGCGGGCGGCAAGTTCTCGAACAAGAATTATACTTTTTCCGGTGGCCTGCACGGCGTCGGTGTATCGGTGGTCAATGCCTTGTCGAGCAAGGTGCAAGTGACGATCCGCCGCAACGGCCAGATTCATCGCATGGATTTCAAACACGGCGATCGTGCAACCGACCTGGCCGTGATCGGCAGCGTGCCGAAGAAACAGACCGGTACCACACTGCACTTCTGGCCCGAAGCAAAATACTTCGATACTTCAAAGATATCGCTATCGAAGCTTAAGCATGTTCTACGTGCCAAAGCCGTGCTGTGTGCTGGCCTGACCGTGCGCTTGACCGATGCCGCGACCGGCGAAAAAGACGAGTGGTACTACGAAGACGGTCTGCGCGATTATCTGCGCTCGATGCTCGGCGATGCCGACTATCTGCCGCGCGACTTGTATATGGGTTCGCTCAAGCGCGACACCGGCGCGATCGATTTCGTCCTGACCTGGCTGCCCGAGGGCGAGCTGACCCAGGAAAGTTACGTCAACCTGATTCCAACCGCGCAAGGCGGTACCCACGTCAATGGCCTGCGCTCGGGTTTGACCGAAGCATTGCGCGAGTTCTGTGACATCCGCAACTTGCTCCCGCGCGGGGTCAAGCTCGCGCCGGAAGACGTATGGGACCGTTTGAGTTTCGTGTTATCGCTGAAACTTCTCGATCCGCAATTTTCCGGCCAGACCAAGGAGCGCCTGTCCTCGCGCGACGCCGCGGGATTTGTGGAAAATGCCGCACACGACGGATTTTCACTGTTCCTCAACCAGCACGTTGACATCGGCGAGCGTATCGCACAATTGGCAATAGAGCGCGCGACGTTGCGGCTCAAGGCCGAAAAGCAGATCGTGCGCAAGAAGATCACCCAAGGCCCTGCCCTGCCCGGCAAGCTTGCCGATTGCGCGTCGAGCGATTTGTCGCGCACGGAATTATTTCTGGTCGAAGGTGATTCCGCCGGCGGCTCGGCACGGCAGGCGCGCGACAAGGATTTTCAGGCGATCCTGCCGCTGCGTGGAAAAATCCTCAACACCTGGGAGGTCGAATCCGGCTCCGTGCTCGCGTCGCAGGAAGTGCACGATCTGGCCGTCGCCATTGGCTGCGATCCCGGCCGCGACGATATCTCCGGCTTGCGCTATGGCAAGGTCGTGGTACTCGCTGATGCCGACTCGGACGGCCTGCACATCGCCACGCTGCTGTCCGCGCTGTTCCTCAAGCACTTCCCCAAACTCGTGCGTGAGGGCCATGTCTTTGTCGCCATGCCGCCGCTGTTCCGCGTCGATGCGGGCAAGACCGTGTTCTACTGCCTGGACGAAACCGAACGCGACGCGACCTTGCAGAAAATAGAGCGCGAGAAGATCAAGGGCGCAGTCAACGTCACCCGCTTCAAGGGCCTGGGTGAGATGAACCCATCGCAATTGCGTGAATCCACGATCCACCCCGACACACGGCGCCTCGTGCAACTGACCGTCGGCGATGCAGACCTCGGCGACGATGGCACGACCAAGTTGATGGACATGCTGCTGTCGAAAAAACGCGCCGCCGATCGCAAAGAATGGCTGGAGACGAAGGGAGATCTGGCGTCGCTTGAAGTTTGATTCGTCAGGGATGCCCCGCGGGCTTCACCGCGGACTTGATCAGACGCTGGTCAGTGCAATTGCGTGTCGACGGATCGCGCGATCAGTTGCACGCGCCCGCTGACGTGCAGGCGGGTGAAGATATGCTGCAGGTGGGTCTTGACCGTGGTCGGGCTGATACCCATCTGACGCGCGATCTGCTTGTTGCTCAATCCGCGCGCGGCGCAGTGAACGATCTCGCGCTGACGCGGGGTCAGAATGATCTGCCGCGGGCCGACCGATCCGTCGCGCCGCTGGATCACATGCTTGTGCAACAAGTTCACCAACGCTTCCGTCAGCAGGCGTCGATTTATCCAGATGTCACCGTGTTGCACCGAACGTATCGCCCGCAGCCATTGCTCCGGCGGGGCATTCTTGGGCAGACAACCCCTCGCGCCTTGATCAATCGCGATCATGACCAGACGGCTATTAACCACCTCGGCGAACAGCAACGTGCGTGTATCCGGGCTCACCGTTTGCAGCTGAGGTAGTACCGGCGGATCGGTTTTTGTATCAATATCCTCATCCAGCAGCACGATATCCGGATGCAGCGCAACAGCGAACAGCAGCAGCCCGATCCGATCGTCGGCCTCGCCGACCACATGCAATGTGTCGTCGCCGGACATGCCGGAATGCAGACTCGTACGGAATACCGCGCTGGGGCTGGCAATCAATACACCGATCGAGGTCATAAGCTGTCTCCGATTGCTGTCGCAATTCCCAGCATGCGTGCGGACGGGACGGCGGGCGTCCATACACTGGTATCTGCGGTACGGCAAGCCACAGCCGCAAGTAAAAGTGTACTCCTTACTTTTGTATTCGGTACTCCAAACGGAGGATTACTCCATCAGAAGGATTTTCTTGATGCGCACACGCACCGAGACTGGCGCAACTGACTGCAGCTGGGCCGTACTTGGGGAGTGCTTCGAGCGCGAAGCAACGACCGCTTTACGACAAATGAGAGCAGCTGCGGTCTGCAGGCCCATTTCGCGCTCGATGACCTTAAGAACGGAGAACTACCATGATCACTTTTCTGCGAAACACACTGGCGGGGGCACTCAAACCACTGCTTTTTGGCACGTTTCTTGCCGGCGCCATCGTCTCGATGCCCACCTTGGCGGTTAAAAACGATGGCGTGTTTGAACTCGATGCCAACGCGGTCGACGATCCTGCCGTGCCTGGCATCGACTGGGATGTCGTGTTCAACAGCCCTCCGGGTACGCCGGGTGTGACCTTCCTCACCGACCCGGTAAATTCGAGTACGGACAACATCTTCATCGGCGGCGGCTCCAAGGACGAACGTGACGTCAGCGCGGCCGGCATCACCAAGACGGTGTGGGGCAATACCCAGGGCTCGCCGCCGGACAAGGATGATCTGGAGCATGCGTATGCCGCGCTGTACAACAATAGCGCCGGCGATGAGCTAGTTTATTTCGGTGCTGACCGCTATTCCAACAGTGGCGATTCGGCGATCGGCTTCTGGTTCTTCAAGCAGCCGGTCACGGCCAACGCCAACGGCAGCTTCAATGGCGTGCACACGCCCGGCGATATCCTCGTCACCAGTGACTTCCTGCAAGGCGGCGGCGACAGCGTGATCAACGTATTCAAATGGAACGGCAACGCACAGAACCCACTGACCCTGCTGGCAACGGCACAAATCGTGAACGGCAACCCCGTCGGCGGCACCATCGATCCGGTGACTGGTTTGTTCTGCACTACCGCCGATACTGCTTGCGCAGTTGCCAACAAGAATGGCACGCCAGCGCCATGGCCTTACACGTTCAAGGGTTCGGCACCTGCGAACACCTTCCCGCAAGGCACGTTCTTCGAGGGCGGCATCAATCTGACCCAATTGCTCGGCGGTACGGAATGTTTCTCGAGTTTCATGGCGATGACGCGCACCTCCGCTTCCACCACGGCGCAATTGAAAGACTTCGTGGTGGGTCCGTTCAAGAACTGCTCGATCGCGGTGAGCAAGAGTTGCAATGTGGTGCGCCTGACTGATTCTGGTGACAACACCAGTCTGCTTTACATGGCCAGCTATAACGGCGTAGTCACCAACACCAGTGATGGCTCACTCCCGGTCGGCACGGTGATTTCCGTTCGCGACGATGCCGGCACGCCGGATCCAGCAACCTCCGACGACGTGACACCGGCTGGCTTCCCGATGACCCTGTCAAGTGCGCTACCGAAGAATGGCACGGTACCGTTCTCGGGGACGTTCTTCACCAACGACAATCCTCCGCACAATACGGTCTATGCCACGGCAACGTTCAGCGGCAATGTCCTGACCGCCAATTACGGCGTCGACTGCACCGGGCTGGCGTTGAGTCCCAATCTCAGCTTGACCAAGAACTGCGGAATACCTGCCACTGCAAACGCAGCGGCCAAGCCCGGGGTCGAACTGGTACTTCAGAACGGCGTGCTCGTCGTCCAGGTGAATGTCTCGGGTACGGTGTGCAATACCAGCACGACTACAGGTCTGAATCTGGCAGTCAATGTCACTGACGATGCAGTCGGTGTCGGCAATCCACCTGACCCGACCCAGCTGTTCAGCGGCACGCTGGTGCAGAGCAGCCCGTACGACGCCAACGCAAGCTGCGCCAACTACAGCTACAGCTATATGCCGAACGCCGGCGACGGCAGCACGAATCCCGCGAGCGCGGGAATCTTCAGCGACACGGCGACCGCACTCGGCACTAATCCGCGCCTGAAGCCTGCCGAGCAGCCGTTCCAGCAGGCATCCGTACACTGCCCAATTTGTCCGTGTACGGGCACGGGTTGCACGAATTAGCGTGCAAGATGTTATTAATCGACACGACGGCGACGGGTGCAAACCCGTCGCCTTTTTTCATGTGTCTGGATCAAGCAAACAACGGCGCTACTGCACCGTAAACGCAGTAGTTGCGCTGGTCGACTGGGCACCACTGACCGCATCGGCGCGCACTTGATAGGTGCCCACCGGATCCTTGGTCTTGTTCAGCCGCAGTGAATAACTGGCAACTCCGTTCGTGCCGGTGGTCGCACTCTGAGTCACTGTTGCTCCATTGGGTTTGACGATCTTGAATGTGACGCTGGCACCGGCCACTACGCTGCTGCCGCCGCTGACCTTGGCGCCAATCGCCACGGTCGCACCGCGGCTGTACGCCGCCTTGTCGGTGCTCACCATCTCGGCCAGCATGGTCAGCACAGGCGCGACTATCGAATAACTGGTCGCAGCGCTACTGCTGCCGTTCGCATTGCCGGCGCTGACACCGATACTGTACGTGCCGGCAACCGCGCCGGATGGCGACGTCACCGCCAGCGTCGTCGTGGCGCTGGCGCCGGGATTCAGGCTGAGGCTGGCCGCTGCGAAACTGCCGCTCCATCCACTCGGCAGCACTTTACCCAAGTTGAACGTCGAAGCGGCACAGGCGGCACTGTCGAGGTTGCCGAGCGTCAACGTGTAACTGAGCGTCGAACCCGCGCCGACCGCCTGAGTCGGACCGCTGAGACTGACGGCGGGATTGGCATGTGTGCACGTCGGAGTCGCGCTGAAGGTCACTGCCACTCCGGCATTGGTCGGATTTGCCCAGACCGTGTTGATCGTCACTCCCGCAGCCGCATCGGTGTAACTCTGGCCGACAACCAGGGCGACGTCGTTCCAGTCGGCGTAGGGGCTGCTCTGCGGCGTCATGTTCAAGATGTCGCCGGAAGTGCCGGCACCATCCGTGCCGATATGAACCAGTACGCCGTTCTGGAAATTCGCATAGGGCAGCAGCCCCGGCAACGCGCTGTCGTAACCGATCGCCTGGCGGAACTCAAGGTAGTACCAGGTTTTCGCACCGGTAACCGGATCGGTGCTCTTGAGGATCTTCAGCGCTTTGGCACCACCGCTGCTGGCGCTCTCGTAAGGTTCGATCGCGTAGGTGCCACTGGTCTGCGCCGTGGCGATGGCCGGCGAAACGCCATAATTAAGCCAACCGAGCCGCTCTTTCTGGAAAGCATTGAAGTGGGTTTCGCCCTGGATGCCCATGGTGTCGAAGCGATCGCCGTATTCGGCAACACTGCAGCTCGTGCCAAGCACAGTCGCACCGCAATCCAACGCATGGGAATGATAGAGCCCGAAGCTGTGGCCCAGCTCGTGCGCCAATGTGTGCGCCGAAAGATCGCCGTTGATCCATGTTTCCGACGGTTGTCCGCCGATCGTGCTCTGGCCCGAAATGCCGCAAGCCGAATTCACCGGGTAGGCGTAGACGTAGTGAGTGTAATTCCCCAGGTTGACCCCGGCTGCCGTCGCCGCCTGCTTGGCGGCGGTGGCGATGTCGCTGACATAGCAGGTCGCCGCCATCGGCAACGTATACCAGCCAACGACGCTGCCGGTTAGCCAGGTCTGCTGGAAGGAATTTTCCAGGTAAAAATTGCTGACGTCGCCGAACACTTCGCTGCTCACGGTAGCCGGTGTCCACGGCTGGCTGGTGTTGTCGGTGAAGTTGACCAGCATCACCAGAGTCGTCTGGGCGCCCAAGGCAAGCGCTGACGGCGCCGAGGTGATGGTGGCGGTGGCGGCACTGCTCACCGCCAGCAGTGATCCTGACCGCAGGCCGTTGACTCGCACATGCTGGCCACTGAGCAGCGCAGGCGCTTGCGCGTCGAACAACAGCTCCAGTTGTTGCCCATCCGTGGTCGCCAGGTACTGGCGCGTTATTGCATGGTCGGCATAGTGCTCAACCATGACTTGCACTTCGCCTTCGGCCTGGATCGGCACAGCGTCGATCGCTGATATCGCTTGCGACGCATAGGCATTTGCAACGAACAGGCAAAGCAGGAAGACGAGGACCGAGTGGAAAAAAGCACGTGGAAGGGAACGCACGGCCGCAACAGAATTACGCAAATTGAGTGAATGGAATGTCATCGTGGGAGTGGTGTTGCCTCATCGTCATTGTTGCTCGCTGATCGATGCATCCACGGCATGTCAACGGGCGAGGGGCGAGGGGCGATTTCACACTACGCTTGCGAAACTTAGCGGTGGAGGGAGCGCCCGACTCATTACGACGCCTCCCTGCATCATCTGGCCATCGGGCTGCAGGCGGAACTGAACTACCGCAAGCGCTTACTGGCTGAGGGGCGACTTTAGGCAATTGTCAACCGCAATTTTGTGACGGCAATCAAGTTCTGGATGCAGCAACCCAGGTTTTGCCCCGATAAATGAGATTTCCGTCACAGTTCTCGATCAAGGCTGGCGCTGCCAGATACGTGAACTGCCTGCAATCAATGCTTGAGGCAAGCTTGCAGGAGGGTGCCGATCAACGCCTGTACGGCGGCAGCGCGCGCCGGTACATACTCGTAGGCGTCTTCATCCATGTAGTTGCATTGGGCCAGTTCTAGCTGAATCGCGTCGACGCCGTTGATCGAATCGCCGTACTGGCGTGTGATATAGCCGCCCTTGAAGCGGCCATTGACAACAAAAGTATACTCGCGCTGGCCTTCAAGCACATTGGCAAGGCGCTGCTGCAATTGCACCGAACAACTGGCGCCGTCCGCGGTGCCGAGATTGAAATCCGGCAGCCGCCCATCGAACAGGAATGGCACAACACTCTTGATCGAATGACCTTCCCACAGCACGACGCGGCCGTGCGCAATCTTGATCCGCGCAATTTCAGCAGCCAGCGCATCATGATATGGGCGCCAGTAGCGCCCGACACGATACCCGATTTCGTCACGCGTCGGCTCCTGCCCCGGCAGATATACGGGCTCTTGGGAAAATTGCACAAGTGGACAAAGTCCCGTCGTGTTCTGACCTGGATACAGCAAAGCGTCGTCCGGCGGACGGTTCAGATCGACGACATGGCGCGAATGCTTGGGCACGATCATCGATGCACCGGACTCGCGCGCGAACGCATACAGGCGCGAGACGTGCCAGTCGGTATCCGGCACGTGCCGGGCGGCGGGCGTCATCCGCATCGCGAGATCATCGGGTAACGCCGTGCCGTCGTGAGGTAGCGACACGAACAGCGGCGAAGTACCTTGATGCAGAGTATACGTTTCCATTTATGGATTAGCGTCGGATGCCAGTGCTGCGCCCTTCTTCCGCTGGCACGAGAAGGTGGCCACGGGTCGGATGAGGCTGGCATATCCACAAGCCGCTCGCTGTGCCAAACGCCGCCCTCACCGGCCAGCGGGAGAGGTGCGATGGAGAGGGGCCTTGGCGGAAATCAAATCGCATTTCTTTGCACAACCTTAATTCTTCTTCGCCGCGACCTCGACCGCAATCGGCACAAACAATGCACTCGGATTTCGTGCGTCGTGATACAGGCTTACCGTTACCGTATGCGCATCCTTGGCGGTTTCCTCGGCGACGACTCCACCGGAGTTGTAGTTCTTTTCACTGTACAGCGAGTTTATCGGCGCAATGACCAGACGCAGACGGCTGCCTGCCTGGATACGACGCGCAGCAAAGGTGAAGCGGTTGAAGTCATAGCGTTCAATCTTGCCTTTGGGCACTGGCTTGGCGGCACGGTCGCCGCCGCGATAGCGTGCGCGCTGTATGTCGTCGGCCAGGAAAACGCAGGTTCCGTCCGGCTGGATCTCAAACACCGTGGCATGAAAATCAGTATCAGGTTGATCCAGCGAAATATAGGCCGACAGCTTGAAAAAACCTGCGATGTCGATGTCTTTTTCAAACGGCGCAGTGTGGTAAATGATAAATTTTCCACTTTGCTGCAAAATCTCGCGTTGGTCGGTGAACATATTCGACGCATCTGTTGCATCGATTTTCATCGAACTCGTGTCGAGCGG
>Ga0137403_10006230_pt1 | contig 13687 bp, 13 predicted proteins | sample CZOMad2_1_16fung_FD_122057 | JGI IMG/M metagenome (GOLD analysis project Ga0137403, IMG submission 122057) | Vadose zone soil fungal communities from Angelo Coast Range Reserve, California, USA - CZOMad2_1_16fungal (Hybrid Assembly) | ecosystem: Environmental > Terrestrial > Soil > Vadose zone... | reverse complement strand
TCGTCGGTGGGCTCATTGGTGTCCTCCTGCTTGCTGAGCCGGTCACCGGGCGTCTCGGCGTGGCGGCGGGGCTGATGATGATCGGCGTCTGGATCCACGTCAGCGAGCGTCACGAACATGAACACGTGCACGAGCTGCTCGAGCACGAACACCGCCACGAGCATGACGAGCACCATCGTCACGGGCACGATTCATCGGCACCGCCGGGTGAGCCTCATTCGCACCGACACGTTCACGAGCGCCTGCTCCACAGCCATCTGCATTACCCCGATATCCACCACCGACATGGTCATTAGGCGATGACGTGGCCGCCGCGCGTGTGGCTCGCGATGGGAGTCGCCGTGGTGCTCGTCGTGCTGTTGATCGGCGTGACCACCATGCCCTGGTACCGACGGCTGCCGCTCGCGCCAGGCACGAGGCGACTCATCGTCGCGTCTGTCATGCTCTTCCTGGTGGTGCTGCTGGCCGTGGTTGTCTTTCTCGTTCCCGCCTACTGGGACTGAGCTGGACGGGCGAATGACGAATGGCTAACATGCCCTACGGATCTCGCCTTGCCTTGGCGACAACGGCGGCGACGTTCGCGACGTTCGGTGTCGCATGTTTGTGGTCGCCGATATTGGCCGACTCCGCATTCTCCGCTGGTCGGCCGGCGCCATGGTCCTCATCGCCGTCGGCATCGTGGTCTATCTCGTGCGGCGGCATCACGGCCGTCAGCGATAGCATCACCGCCTGGCGACGTACGTGCTGGCCGGGCCGGACTGCGATTCATGTCTATCACTCACTGGCACTTTGCAGAAGGCCCACGATCTGATACCAGGGTCTCTGATGGCAGCCATGCCCTGTCTGCGGTGCGGCCGCGAGAATCGCTCGGAGGCTCTGTTCTGCGATCAGTGTGGGACACGCCTCGCCACGGGCGCCGTGTCTCGGTTCGCCTCGCCACAGTCGTATACCCCGAAGCATCTCGCTGAGCGGATCCTCACGTCGCGGGCGGCACTGGAGGGCGAACGCAAGCAGGTCACCATCCTCTTCGCCGATCTCAAGGGATCGATGGAGTTGCTCGCGGACCGCGACCCGGAAGAGGCCAGGATGATCCTCGATCCGGTGCTCGAGCAGATGGTCGAAGCCGTCCATCGATTCGAGGGCTTCGTGAATCAGGTCATGGGCGACGGCATCATGGCGCTTTTCGGCGCTCCACTGGCCCACGAGGATCACGCCGTTCGAGCGTGCTATGCCGCGCTCCGGATGCAGGACAGCGTGAAGCGCTACGCCGAGGAGGTCCGTCGGGCCCACGCGGCCGTGGTGAAGATCAGAGTGGGACTGAATTCCGGGGAGGTCGTCGTTCGCGCGCTCGGGAGTGACCTGCACGTCGATTACACCGCCGTTGGTCAGACAACCCATCTCGCGGGGCGCATGGAGCAGCTTGCCGAGCCGGGCGCCATCGTCATCGCGCCCGCTACCCTCGCGCTCGTAGCCGACTACGTCGCGGTGAAGCCGCTGGGCCCGGTGCGAGTGAAGGGGCTCGCCGAGCCCGTGGACGTCTACGAATTGACTGGTCCAGAACCCAGTCGCACGCGTCTCCAGGCCGCCGCTGCCAGGCGCGGCCTCACTCGCTTTGTGGGACGCAACGCCGAGCTCGAGCAACTTCGGCGTGCGCAAGCCGAGGCCGGCGACGGTCATGGACGAGTCGTGGCCGTCGTCGGGGAAGCGGGGGTAGGGAAATCGCGCCTCTTGTACGAGTTCAATCGCTCACAACGTCGGCAGAACTGGCTCATCATCGATAGCGCTGCGATGTCGTACGGCAAGGCGACAAGCTACTTGGCGGTGATCGAGCTCCTCAGGCGCTATTTCAAAATCGACGCGCGGGACGACATCCGCGCGATCCGCGAGAAGGTCGCGGGTAAGGTTCTCACACTCGCCCGGACGCTCGAGCCTACGTTGCCGGCATTGCTAACCTTGCTCGACGTCCCTGTAGACGAGCCTGCGTGGCTCGCGCTCGACCCGGTCGAGCGTCGGCGGCTCACGCTCGACGCCGTGAAGATGTTGTGGTTCGAGCAGGCGCGCGAGCGACCGCTGCTTCTGATCGTAGAGGACCTTCACTGGGTCGACGGCGAGACACAAGCTCTGCTCGACGAACTCGTCGACGGCCTCGAATCGGCGCGTCTGCTGCTGCTCGTGAACTATCGGCCTGATTACCGGCACGCCTGGGATAGCAAGCGTCATTACACCGTGATCAGTATTGATCCCCTGGCCAGCACGCATGTCGAGGAGCTTCTCCGAGCCCTGCTCGGCGCGGATCCGGCGCTGGACGAGCTCAAACGGCTCTTGATCCAGCGGACGGAAGGCAATCCGTTCTTCCTCGAAGAGAGCGTGCGGATGCTGGTCGATACGAAACGACTCGTCGGCGAGCCAGGCGCGTATCGCCTCGCCGAGCCTGTCGCGACGCTGCAGATTCCGGCTAGCGTCCATGCACTCGTCGCCGCGCGGATCGATCGCCTCCCCACTGCAGACAAGCGCCTGCTTCAGGCCGCGGCCGCCGTCGGCACTCATGTGCCAGTCGTTCTTCTTCGCGAAATTGCCGACACTTCCGAGCCGGATTTGCGGCATAGCCTGACCAACCTCATCGCCACCGAATTCATCTATGAGGTGAACCTATTTCCCGACTCCGAATACGCCTTCAAGCACGTCCTCACCCACGACGTCACGTACGGAACGCTTCTCCAGCAGCGTCGCCGCGAGCTTCACGCACGGATCGCCGAAGCGATCGAGAGAATCTATGGCGATCGGCTTCCCGAACACCTCGAGCGCCTTGCCGATCATGCCGTGCGAGGGGAACTATGGGACAAGGCGATTACCTACCTCCGCGGGGCCGGCATGAAGGCCGCGACGCGCTCGGCCTACGCTGAGGCGCTCGCCTTGTTCGAAGAGGCGCTGCGTGCCGTCGCTCGCCTCCCCGACAGCCGCGACGCAAAAGTTCAGGCGATCGATCTGCGGCTCGAGTCACGAGCGGCCCTCGCGCCCCTCGGCCACTATGGGCGAATCTTGGAGCTCATGCGCGAAGCCGAGGCCATCGCGACAGAGATCGGCGACCGCCGGCGGCTCGGACTGGTCCTGGCCGACCTTGGCGCCCGGCTGAGGAACGTCGGCGACCACGCTCACGCATTGGAGGCGAGCCGGCAAGCTCTCGACATTGCCACCGAGCTTGGAGACGCAGGCCTTGAGATCGAAGCGAAGTATCGGCTTGCCCAAACGCACTTCGTTCTTGGTGACTTGGTGCAGGCGGGTGCGCTCTTCCTGCAAACTGCCCAATCGCTGACGGACGACGGGATCGCCAGGCGAGCCGCGCTGCCGAGGTTCTTCGCGGCCTGGCCACGGGCGTGGGTCGGCCTCGTGTTTGCGCATCTCGGCCGATTCGCCGAGGCGATCGAGCACGCACAACAGGCGGTGACGATCGCCGAATCAGCCGACCACGCCCATACGGTGATCGAGTCATACGGCGCGCTGGGAGGCGTGAGCCTCGAACAGGGCGATCTGCTCAGTGCGCTGCGCGCATTCGAGAACGGCATGGCTTTGATTCGCGGACGAAACGTCGCCGACCCAAACATCCTCTCAGGCCTCGGGTATGTGTACGCGCTGTCAGGCCGCCTCGCCGAAGCTCTCCCCTTGCTGGAGGCGTCTATTGTCGGCGAGGCATCGATCAGCGCGATGGGCTTGGGTCTTGCCGTTCGCCTCACTCGTTTGGCGGAGGCATATCTTCTCGCCAGCCGCACCGCGGAAGCCGCCGATCACGCGCGACGCGCAGTGGATCTAGCGAGGAAGCACAAGGAACGCGCGAACGAGGCCCTGGCACTCCGCGCGCTCGCCGAGACCATGGCGCGTAGCGACCGATCTGATGCCGGGGCTCTGCAGCACTATGAAGCGAGCCTCGCGCTCGCCCAGGAAATCGGTATGCAACCGCTCATCGCGCACGGCCACCTTGGCCTCGGAAAGCTGTTCGTGCGCGCGGGCAAACGCCAGCAAGCCGCGGAGCAGTTGGCCCTCGCCACGTCGATGTACCGCGATCTGGGCATGAGCGCCTGGGTCGAACGGCTACAGCAACTGCTAGAGTAGCTCGGCTGACCGACCGTCGAAATTCCGAATCTCGATGTGTCGGGATGTCGGGAGTAGAACCAGGCGGCCGGCGGGGCTGCCCAGCGTGAACGTGACTCCCCGACGCGCCACGGCGCGGCTGGGCACGCCGCTGGTGTACACGTCAGGCTGGCTCACGTAGCGAGCGCAATCGCCTCGAACGGGACCACGAGCGGGTGACTAGCAGGACGGGCGGTTCCCGTTCGGGAATCGAACCCGTGTTTTCCGCTTTCACGTCCGTCTGTGCCCGAGACGTCCGTGCCGAACAAGATCGTTCGCTGAGCGTGGCCCGGATCGCTTGCGTTATTTTGCGCTAAACGACTCGCGAAACAATGTGATCTTGCGTTCGCGCCTGTCGGCTGAATGCGTCGGTGTCGCGACTAGGCAACGCATGAACGTCGAAGCGTAATGAGCAGTTACGTCGAAGTGAGCAAAAACGCTGAGGGCCGGCTCCTCGCCGGCCCTCAGCTTCGTAATCAGTAGGTCGCGGGTTCAACTCCCGCCCCCGGCTCCAGAAATTTCTAGGACTTCTGAGACACCCCAACAGGCTCCGCAACCTGTTGCGCCTGTCTTGCGTCAGTAGCCGTACGCGCCTGCTCCAGCCGATCAATGAGTCGCTTGTCGCCGCGAGGAATCTAGTGCGCGTAGTGACGGAGCGTGGTCGTATGGCGCAGATCATAGGGGGAATGGTTGGGAAGTTTGGCGCGTACGAGGATAGCGCGGAACCGTCGCGCCACGCCCGCGTAGTCGAGCGGGGTGGCAGCTGCAGAGGCGAACACCCACGGGGCAGGGTTCCCGGCCTTCCACGAGGGCATCAGCCTCGCACGTCGCCTGCCAGCGGCTCAGGGTGTCGGCGAAGCGGCGGGTAAGGTCCACAGTCCGTGACGTGCCGGTTTTGGTGCTCTTGGTACGGTCGGCGAGGTCGATATCCTCCCACCGGAGAGCGCCAGCGCTTCGCCGGGGCGCAGGCCCCCATCGGCCATCGTGAGGAACAAGGCATAGTCCCGTTGGTCACGTCGCGTCCCAGCTTTGAGCGGGGCATCGCTGGGAGCAGGGCAGGCTTTCTTTCAAGTCTCGCGACCTTGTCTCCTTAGTTTTGATGTGATTTTTATCTCCTGAGTGCTACTTCCGCCACCTCCCCCGCATCTCAAAAGGTGAGAGGGGAGGTGAGGTTAATGAAGCGTATCGCACTGGCAATTCTGCTGGCGCTCGTAGCGTTCGGCGGGGCCACGACCATGGCGTGGGCGGATGGCGACATGAGCGACGTCGCCACCGACGAGGCTCCTTAAGCGGCAGGAGCGAAGCTACACGGGCGGCGGCGCGCGGGAGACTTCCCTCCCGCCGCCGTGCCCGCGAGGACGGCAGCCACGAGACCTACGGCGAGCGCCCCGCGCTATGGACTATTACGTACTCGTGAGTACCGAGTAGGTCACAGCCATTACGCTTCGCCTCCTTCCTCGCTAGAAGCGACGTCCACTGTGTCAATCTCTGCCTCTGTTACCTTCTCTTCCGGTACAGCTTCGCGACGCGGGGGTTTGTCTGGGAGCGCGGGACGCTTGTCAAGGAGCACCGGGTGCTTGCTGCGTCTGATCTCCCCAGCAGCACGCACGCGGGTTGGAACATCGGGCACCGCTTCTCCAGGGTGCGGCCCACGTTCTTCAACTTGGTCGCGTGCAATGCTTCAGCGAGTGCGTCGACTGCTTGCTTGAACAGCGCCGGTGTTATTCCCGCTTTCTCGAGCCAGCGCTCGCGGCGTTCAAGATGGCGGGTTAGAGCGTGGCGGTCAAGCGCCGCTTGTCTAATTACCACATTGCTACCACGTGCGCTCCGAGCCTGCTCCGCGGCCTGCATTCGCAGCCCCTCTCGCCCCGGCCCTTGCGGACGCCGGCTCGCCTTGGGACACTCGCCGCCGATGACCCCGCCGCCACCTCAAACCCCGTGACATGATCACGGATCCCGTTCAGGGCGCCGTAGCGCGTCGTCGACGAATCCTCGTTGTCGACGACATCGAAGATAGCCGGGAGTTGTATGCCTTCTATCTGAATCACGTCGGCTATCACGTCACGGTCGCGCTCGATGGCGAGACAGCCATCGAGCTCGCCCAGCAGCAACGGTTCGACGTCATCGTGATGGACCTTGCGATGCCGAAGATGGATGGCGTGGAGGCCACGCGCCGACTCAAGACCGACGAGCGCACCCGACAGATCCCTATCATCATCGTGTCGGGTCACGCGATGCAGGGCCTCGCAGGTGCCGCGCGAGCGGCCGGCGCGGAGGGCTACTGCATGAAGCCGTGTTCGCCGGAGACACTCGAGCGCGAGATCGAACGCGTGCTGGCCGGCGGGTCGGCTCCACGGCCTGACTGAGGATGCCAGCCCGTGGCGGCGTGGGGGCGCCGGGTCAGGCCTCAGGTGGTGCTGGAGCCGAGGCCCGACCCGGCGGACGAGTGAACGGCTAGAACGCGATCCCGATGCTCTGGTTGAACATCTTCACCTGCTCGGTGGTGACCACGACCGGGCCCACACAGGCCATCGCCTTGCTGGGCGCCGTGAAGTTCGTGGTCGGCGCCCAGGAGACGACGATCCCGTAGTTCCCCGAGCTCAAGCCCGTCACGACGAAGTCGTAGCTGTGGGCGGAGAGCGTCGTCTCGTTGAAGTCGAACGTGCACGGCACCAGGTCGGTGCACGCGGCCAACAGCCCGAAGAGGTTCGTGCTGATCTGCGTGAAACGGTCGTCGTACGTGACGGGCCCGCCGGGGATCACCCTTGGAGCGGCCTGACCGCTCAGCGGCGTGACGGTCACCGAGAACTGGATCGACGCTTGGGCCAAGCCGGTCGTGAGCGTATCACCGAGCTTGCCGGACAGCGACACGTTGGTGACGAGGCCGGTCACGGCGGAGGGCCTGATGACCAGTGCCACGCCGTTGCCGCTCGACACCTTCATCGTCGTCTTGAGCGACGTGACGCTCGTCCCGCCGCCGAGGAGCCCGCCGATGTCGGTGCAGGCGGTGGTGTCCGCATTGAAGTTGAAGCTTCCGCTGCTCTGGGCGAAGGCTGGCACCACGCCGAACGCGGCGATGACCAGCGCGAGGGAGAGAATTATGGCTGACTTCATACGTGACCTCCTCGAAGGCAGGGCTTCGCCCCGCCTTCAATGGGAAGACCACGAGAACCCGGGAGGGAATTCCGCCCTCTTTCGGTAGCTCGGCTGTCAGGCGCAGGCGCGCTGCGCTGACCCGTGGCTTTGCGGCCCCGCCTCACGACGGGTGTGCCTTTGTCGGGAGGGTCTTCCTGGACGTCCGGTGGCTGCACGCGAGGTGCCAAGGCTCGGGTCGCCGCAGAGACCCGCAAAATCGGAGAATGCGCCCGTGGAGCGGAACGGCGGCCTGTCAACCCGCTGACTGTTCGCCGCCAGACGTGCCGCGGTGTCCTCGGCGCGATGCTGGCGCCGATCCCGCCGAGTCCGCGAACGCTGCTCAGACCACCGCGTCGCGCCGCAACCGCTCGATCTCGTCCGGCGCGTATCCGGCTTCGGCGAGGATTTCGTCGGTGTGCTCGCCGAGCGTCGGCGGCTCGCGGTCGATGCCAGGGCTGCCGTGCGCGAGCCGGAACCCCGCGCCCACCAGGCGCATCGGGCCGTAGCGCGAGTCGATCGTCTGCAGAACGTCGCGGTGCTCGAGCTGCGGGTGTCGCGTGATCTCCTCGATCTTCCAGACGGTGGCGCACGGCACGTCGGCCGCGGTCAGCCGCGCCTCCCACGACTTCGGATCGTCCTTGGCCAGCGCCGTCTCGATGACCTCGCGCAGGGCGGCTTCGTTTTCGGTGCGCGACCGCCAGTCCTTGAAGCGCGGATCCTGCAGCGCGTCGGCGCGGCCGAGCGTGCGCATGAGGGCGGCGAACTGCTTTTCGGTCAGCACGGCGAGGACGATGTAGCCGTCGCCCGCACGGAAGCGGCTCGCGGTCGGCTTGCGGCTGACCGAGCCGTTGCCGATCTGCCGTTGCTCGATGCCGGCGACGGTGTATTCGGAGACCGGACCCGGGATGAAGGCCAGCGCGGCGTCCAGCATGGCGACGTCCACGAACTGCCCGCGGCCGCTGTGCGTGCGCTGGAAGAGCGCGCTCGCGACCGCGAGCGCGGCCGTCATGCCGCCGATGGTGTCGCAGATGGCGAAGCCCGCCCGCATCGGGCCGCCGGCGGGCTCGCCGGTGATCGACATGATGCCGGACATCGCCTGCAGCTTGCCGTCGAAGGCGGCCGTCGTGCGCTCGGGTCCCGAGTGGCCGAAGCCGGAGACCGCGCAGTAGATCAGCCGCGAGTTGAGCGCCGACAGCGTCTCGTAGCCGAGCCCCAGCTTGTCCATGACGCCCGGCCGGAAGTTCTCCCATACCACGTCGGCCTTGACGACCAGCCGCGTGACGATCTCGACCGCCTCCGGCCGGCGCAGGTCGAGCGTGATGCTGCGCTTGTTGCCGTTCACGGCCAGGAAGCCGGGCGGCATCTTGCGCTCGGCCCACTCCTTGCTGATGAGCTGGCTGCGCGTCTCGTCGCCGTCGCGGGATTCGATCTTGACGACGTCGGCGCCGAGGAGCCCCAGCTGGTACGTGCCGTACGGGCCGGCGAGATAGCGTGTGAAGTCGAGGATCCGGACGCCGGCGAAAGGTTTGGTCATGCCTCGTCGCGCTTCGTCTTCGCGATGGCCTTGATCTCGTCGAACTCCCGGCGCCGCTCGGCGATCTGCTCGAGGGTCATGCGGTCGAGGTTCGAGAAATCGAGCTTCCACGACGCGTCCTCGCGCCAGCGCAGCGGCGACTGCACGGTGGTGCGCGCCGCCGGCGCCGTCTCCAGCACCCGCAGCGCGAGCTCGAGGGTGAGCGCCTGCGACTCGACGTCGAACGGCCGTCCGGCGGCGTTGCCGAGCGGGAAGTCGCTGAAGAGGAACCGCGGCACGCCGCAGTGCTCCACGATGTCCTTGGCGCAGCCCATGATCACGGTGGGGAGGCCATGCGCCTCGAGGTGCCGCGCGACCAGACTCACGGTCTGGTGGCAGACGGGTCAGCTGGGGACGAGCAGGACGGCGTCCGCGCCGTCTTCGCGGCACCGCCGCCACAGCTCGGGCGCGTCGGTCTCCGTCGTCACCCGCTGGCTGCGGTTCGTCGGCGCGCCGTGGCATCGCGCCGTGAGCGCGCCGATCCGCCCCGACTTCACGGCCTCGCGCAGCTGCCCGAGGGGCAGCCAGGTATTGGGGTCTTCGGCCGTGGTGTGAACGCGATCGTAGCCGACGTGCGAGATCCTGAGATCCGGCGTCGCGTCGGACGAGTCGGAATACACCTTGTAGAACTTGGCGGCGGCGTTGTAGGGCGCGCCCGGGCCCTGGTCGCCCGCGCCCGGCTGGTACGGCGCGGCCGTCGTGATCAGGGCCAGCCGCGACTGCGCCAGCGGCCGGGCGAGCGGGGTGAACGGTACCTCGGCGAAGTGCGCCCAGCGATACGCCGGATAGCCGAGCCTCAGGTAATACTCGCGCGTGCGCTGGATGTACGGGATCGGCACGTCGTGCTCGGCGGCGGACGCCATCGGGATCTCCTTGCTACGCGGCATGGTACCTCACGGCGCCAGGATCGGTGGGAGCGTTCCCGTCGCCGACGCTGGCGCGGTGCCGTTCGTGCTACGATCCGGCCGTGGCGACGGTGCCGCGCAAGCGTATCCTGCTCGTCGACGACGAGCCGCTGATCATCGAGGTGCTGAGCGAGCACTTCAAGCCGAGCTACGACATCGAGACGGCGGCGAACGGCACCGACGCGCTCACGGCGGTGCTGCGGGCGCGTCCCGACGTCGTCCTGCTCGACATCAACATGCCGCGGATGAATGGTGTCGAAGTGCTCAAGGACATCAAGAAGATCGACGAGACGATCCCGGTGATCATGGTCACCGCCAACGAGCAGATCGCCCTCGCCGCCGACGCGCTGAAGACGGGCGCCTTCGGCTACGTGCCCAAGCCGTTCGACTTCCGGTACCTCGATCACATGGTCGCCGCAATCTTCGATCGGCCGCGCCCCGGGCGCTGACGGCGCCGACGGCGATGAGTGACTTCGAGTCGTCGCGCGCCCGTGCGCGCGCGCAAGTGCGGCGCGGCCAGTTCGCGGATGCGGCCGCCGCGCTCCTCGAGGCGCTCGCGGAGCGGCCCGACGATCTGCCGGCCCGCCTCGACCTCGTCGTCGTCCTTCGCCGCCTGCGCCGCGCCGCCGACGCCGAGACCGAGGCGCGAGCCGCGGTGGCGCGCGCGCCCGGCACCGCCTCCGTGCACGAGGCGCTCGGCGGCGTGCTGTTCGAGCAGGGCCGCGATCGCGAGGCGGCGGCGGCGTTCCGCGACGTGCTGCGCCTGCGCCCCGACCACGCACGCGCCCACCTCAACCTCGCGTGGGCGCTCGAGCGCCTGCAGGACTGGGACGGCGCCGAGGCGGCGGCGCGGGGCGCTCTCGCGCGGCGGCCCGACGACCCGCTCGCGCGCGAGACGCTCGCGCGCGTGCTCCGGCGGCAGCGCCGCCCGGCCGATGCCGCCGACGCGCTTCGCGAGGCGGCCGCGCGGGCGCCGGCCCGCGCGGCGCTCGCGCTGGGCGGCGCGCTCCTCGACCAGGGACAGCTCGACGACGCGGCGGCGGCGTTTCGCGACGCGATCCGCGCCGCGCCCGGCGAGGCGCGCGCGTACCTCGGACTGGCCCTCGCGCTCGATCGCGCCGGCCGGCTGGCCGACGCGTCGGCCGCCTACCGCGAGGCGGCGCGTCGTCGCCCGGGCGACGCGCGCGTGCTCGTGGCGCTCGGCCGCAACCTGCGGCGCCGCCGCCACTACGGCGAGGCCGCGCACGCGCTGCGCGAAGCATTGCGCGTGGCGCCTGACGACGCGCGCGCCTGGTATCACCTCGGCGTGGCCCTCGAGCGTCAGGGACGGCACGACGAGGGACTGGTCGCGCTGCGCGAGGCGCTCCAGCGGCGCCCGACGTTCGTGGCCGCGCACGTCGCGCTCGCGGGCGGCCTGCGACGCCGGGGACGCTGGACCGAGGAGGCCGAGGTCTACGAGGCCGCGCTGCGGCTGCGTCCCGACGACGCCGACCTGCACGCCGGCCGCGGGCTAGCCCTCGGCGCGCTGGGCCGCTACGCGGAGGCGGAGGCGGCACTGCGCCGCGCGGTCGCGCAGCGTCCCGACGACGGCGACCTGCTCTACGAGCTCGGCGTCGCGGTCGGCCGCCAGGGCCGCCACGCCGATGCGGAGGCCGTCCTGCGCGAGGCCGTGCGCGTCGAACCGACCAACGTCCGCGCGCGCGCCAACTTCGCGCTCGGCCTCGGCCGCCAGGGACGCCACGCGGAGGCGGAGGCGGCCTACCGCGAGGCGCTCGCCGTCGCCGAACATCCCGCGCTCCACCGGGGGCTCGGAGTGTCGCTCTACTGGCAGGGGCGCCACGCGGAGGCGGAAGCCGCGTTCACGCGCGCCATCCGGCTCAAGCCCGACTACGTGCGCGCGCGCTGTGACCTCGGCGAGATGTGTGCGGAGCAGGGACGGCTCGCGGACGCCGAGCACGCGTATCGCGAGGCGATCCGCCTGAAGCCGGATTCGCTGACGGCCCGCGCCGCGCTGCCCGGCGTGCTGCTGGCGGGCGGGCGCTACGCGGAGGCGGAGACGGCGGCGCGCGCCGCGCTTGCGCTCAACGTCGAGGTGGCGCGTGCCCACTTCGATCTCTGGCAGGCGCTGGAGGGCCGGCGCGACTGGGCCGGGCTCGCGGTGGCCGCCGCCGAGTTCCTCGCCAGGCGTCCGGAGCATCCCGACGCGCGGGCGCGGCTCGTCCGGGCGCGCGCCGAGCTGGCGCGCGTCAGCGCGCCGCCGGCGCCACGCTCGCCGCGGGCACGCTGAGGAGCCGGCCGAACTCTTCCAGCTCACGCCGCGGCGTGCCCGGGCGATGCCGCAGGGCCTCGAGGAGGGCGCCGGGATTGTCGTCGATCGCGCGCGTCGTCTTCTGGAAGACGCGCACGAGCCGCAAGGCCTCCTGCTCCGCCTTGGCGGCGGCGATCGAGCCCGCGAGTACGCTGGCGGCCGACAGCACGGGGTTGTCGAGCTTGACGAAAGCGCCCACCGTCGGCGCGATGAGGTTCTTGCCGTCGGGCGCGGGCGTTACCGTCCAGTCGATCGTCACCACGGCCTGGCCGCGGATGTTCGGCAGGACCGTCTGCTGGAACTCGCCCTTCGCGTACATCACGCGCACGCCCGGCGCCCCGTAGACGACCTCCAGCGCGCCCACCGTGCCCCAGCCGTCGTCGAGCATCAGCCCGGTGGGCGTGCGCCAGATCCGATAACGCGCGACCCTGAGCGCCTGCGTGACGTGGGTAGCGAACTCGGGGTGCTCGACGAGGTACTCGAACACGTCGCGCCGCGCGACGAACGATTCGCCCTGGATGCGGGTCGCGAGCGACGCCCGGTCGACGACGGGCGAGAGGCGCGCCCGGACGGCCGAGGGAACCTCCGCGGGAAACGCCGGTACCAGACGTCCCGCCAGCGCCGGGCCGGCGAGCGTCACGAGCGTCACGACGGCGACGGCGCTGAGACGGTGAAGCGGCACGACCCGGTGATTATCGCACACGACACTTGACGACGGACGGCGGCCTCCGTACCCTCGGGCCACTCGACCGAACCCGGCCGTCCCCGTCGCGGGGGCGCAGGAGCGGGGATGCTGCTGCAGTACCTGTACGCCGTCGTCGAAGGCCTTCCGCGCGGCTGGCGGCCGCCGCCCCCCGTCATTGGCGAGCGCGTCGAGCGGCGCGCGCTCGCCAATCTCGTGATCCTGTCCAGCGCCACCCCCGTCGTTCCACCCGCCAGCCCCACCACGCTCGCCCTGCACCACGAGGTCGTCGCCTCCGCGCTCGACGCCGACGGGCTCGTGCCGTTCCGGTACGGCACCGCGCTCCGTGCCGCCGACGTCGACGGCTGGCTGGCGCGCGAGCGGCCCGCCCTCGACGGCGCGCTGGCCAGCGTGCGCGGCTGCGTGGAGATGAGCGTCAAGCTCCTGCGGCTCGACACCGCGCCCGCGGCGGCGGCCCCCGCGAATGCCACCCGCGACGCCGCCGACGAGCGGCGCCTGCACGCGCTGGCCGATCAGATCGTGGAGCGCGCGGCGCTCGCGCAGTGGCGGTACCGTCCCGCGGGGACCGCGGGCAACGTCGTGGCGTCCGTGGCCTTCCTGCTCCCGCGCGGCGAGCTGGCCGACTTCCTGGCGCGCATCGCGCCGGTGGCCTCCCGCGCGGTCGGCGTGGCCGTGGTGCCGACGGGCCCCTGGCCGGCGTACTCCTTCGTCCCCGCCTTTGATCGCGCGCCGCTGTCGCCGGCGGCGCCACCGCCGGTCGACCGGGCGGCCGACCGGCGCGCGGGGTAGAAACGGCCGTTGCAGACGTGGGGAGCGTCGGCTACTCTTGCCGCCACTTCCCGGAGGACGGCATGGCGAGAGTCGCGGTGTCCGCGGTGGACGCGATGATGGCCGAGCGGCCCGACAGCACGCTCGAGGCCGCGCTCGACGTCTTCGAG
>Ga0137403_10006229_pt1 | contig 13688 bp, 14 predicted proteins | sample CZOMad2_1_16fung_FD_122057 | JGI IMG/M metagenome (GOLD analysis project Ga0137403, IMG submission 122057) | Vadose zone soil fungal communities from Angelo Coast Range Reserve, California, USA - CZOMad2_1_16fungal (Hybrid Assembly) | ecosystem: Environmental > Terrestrial > Soil > Vadose zone... | reverse complement strand
AAACCTTCAATCCGCCCGGCACCACCACCGGAACAAGCGATGAAGTATCTTTTCGCCGAACGCTGCTCCAGCCCCAGAGAGCCGAGCAAAAAACCAAACTCATGCTCGCCCTTACTCCTTAACCACTCGGCGGAGATCGCGCGCAACTCATCGTTCACCGATCTCGCGCCGAGTGTAAAGGGTCTATGTTCGCTTATGACCACCCCCTCCCGCCTGGCTTTGTTGGTTGCAGCGCGAACAAGTTCCATGAGTCCGCCCGCAAGTGAGAACCGGCTTAACTCGAAGATCGCCTCCTTTCCAATTTGAACATCCTTGAAACCCGCTTCTCGAAAGGCATCGCGCATGTCCGGTGAAACCTGATACGCGCCTACTCGACATTGCGTCATCGCAGCAACGAAATCCCTAATCAACTCGACTGCCTGCCCGCGTGGGCAAACCGGGTCGCCACCAATCACCGCGACTCCCGCCCTGATTTGATAGGCGAGAAAGCCATCCACGCGCGGCGAAGTAAAGTATTGCTTGACGCCTTCCAGCAGAACGTACGAGGTCGAATTAATCCCGTACCGATCCACCCACGATTCAAGTTGGGCTCGCGCCGGCGCTGGCCACAACAAAGGTTTGGCAGCCGGACGCACAACATGAAACTTAGAAAACGTCCTGGCGGATTGCATAACGCCTCAATTGATATTGGCCAGAGCCGGCGAAGTTATGCCCTTGCCAGCGCCTGACCGCGACCGCAATTGAACACCATTGATCCAGGAAAGCGCTTCCTCGAGCGCGCGATCAAATTCACGTCGCCCACTCGCGAACGAATGACTACCTGCGGTCTCGACGTCGAATAAGCGAAGCGTTGTAACAGATTTCTCGCTTGCCGATGCGATAAGTCGACTTGCCTGCTTTGCGGAAGGTAGTCGACGGTCGCCGGGTTGAATGATTGCCACCGGCAGCGGGTATGTGCCTTTGAGGTATTGAGTTACGTCGAATGAAGGTCCAAAGGTCTTTCCCGTCATCCGCGAGAACAAACGGTTACTCAGGCTCAAAGCGGTTTCGTTATTCTGCGCAATCGCTATGCTGATCACGCCGCGAACAGTTGGTTTTATGCGCGGGTCAGACGCTAAAAGCGGGGCATAGCCGGCGCCAAGCGACCAGCCGGACAGAATGACCGGCCGGTTATCTTCAACCTCGGCCACCTTCTTTGCTTCCTTGATAATGTCAGAGTAGTCGGAAATTAATTCATCAACAGTGGCGGGACGCGAGGTGGTGTAGAAAGCCTTCAAATAAGCATGCGTGTTGATCCCGCAGACTGGCATTCCCCGTTGGGCTAACGCAGTGGCAACATACGCGTCAAACTGATGCCAGCCACCGGAGCCGCTCGCAAAAAGGATTAGCGGTGCAGCCGCTGTCACTTGTTTCGGAAGATAAACGTGCAGAGCAATGGACCGCTCTCGCAGCGGCACTTTAACGGTCCGATTGAGCGCCTTTAACTCAGTCAGAACCTGCTGCGACAAATCGACAGGTGGTTTAAGTTCAGAGATCGCCCCTCCAGCGACCACCCGTTTTTCAGATGCCCAAATAAGCGTGATTGCGCTGGCCACGATCAAAACCTTTGAAACACGAACACTCATAAGAGGCTGCCGCGTTACTACCAGCTCCGCTTGCGGAGGGATGCTGCCTCGGGTACGCGCGTCGAGTGGTGCTTGTGATGATGCTGGCGTCGATGGTGCGACTGGTCGTTGGCTTCCTGCCACTGGTGCTTGTCATGCCGATCACTTGCCATTGCGGAACTCGCGAATCCGCCAAATGTAACTCCGCTAAGTAACACTAAGGCTCCGAACGAGACTGAAATTATCCTTTTCATGATCAATCCTTTCTCTGTAAATCTGACTTGAACTCAACGACGCCAATCGCAACGAGCATGCCAGCGCTCTTCGCCGTTTAATCTCGCAGAGGATAGAGAGACATGCCGGAAAACGATGCGGTGGAGCGTAAGGCATCAATAACTAAAGGCTCCTGACTGTGACCGCTTTGCCAGGATTACATAAATGCCACACTCCTGTGGCGCTGGGCAGGTGTGTTACTCGAAATAGAGGAGGATGCGCGAGCGGCAATGCCGTGTGGTTGAGCCACTCAAGACTGGAGGTTTCTGGGTTGAGTGGATTTTCACTGTTCATAGGCCAGCGCGATGACCGCATCGAGGTTGGACGCACGAATGGCTGGATAGAGGGCGCCTATCGCTCCTCCCAGAATTCCTATTGCCGCAGCCGTCAGCGCCCAGGCCCCGGTGAACTCGAATAGGAGTCCGTAGAAGCGATGGACGCAGTACGCGATCATAAATGAAACGACGAACCCAACGATTAGTCCGAGGACGCTGATCAGCAACGCCTCTTTTTCAACCAGTCCGACGATGTAGCCGCGTGAGGCCCCTAGTGCCTTTAGAATTCCTATCTCATTCGTTCGCTCGGTTATCGTCGTGTACATGGCCAGCATTACGACGAATGAACTTACAACCGCTGAGAGTACGACAAGGACGCGCAGAAACACACCCAGATAAGGGATACTCTTGTCCACACTCATTAACAGGTCACGGGTGAGCTGGATCTTATTGCCCGGCAGTCGAGCATCAATGCGTCTTGCGACATCGAGCTCATCTTCGGGCTTGCGAATCTTGACGAGGATGTAGGTGCACTTCCCCGGTGATTCGAGCGCATCCTGCATCGCAGGCAGCAGCATCTTCACCCGAGTAGTCGACTCAGGCGCGTAGATTCCGGTAACGCGATATTGCTTATTGCCTAAGAGTTTCATTACGCTACCAACTTTAAGTCTATCGCTGAGCGCTCTGGTTTCGTCGATTACCACTTCGTCCCAGGCCTGGGGCGAACGTCCCGTCACGATGTGAAGATTGTTCATCTTCGCGAAAGCATCGAAATCGACGCCCTCTATTTGTTCGAAACCCAACCCACTGTCACTCTGGAATACATAACGAATTACAGGAATAGCATCCTCGACACCGTCAACGGCTTTCAGAGCAGCGACATACTTTGTACTGAGATTTGCGGTCGAGCTGGTCAATTGTATCGAGCCGGGACGTGTAAAAATGATTTCCGCCCGCAAGTTCGAGGATCTTCGCTGAAGATCGGCCGACATGCCGCGTGCCAGCCCCGAGAAAAGCACTATCAAACAGACGCCTAACGCTACGCCCATCACACTTACGAGAGTACGGACGGGACGTTGGCGAATATTATTGGTAACCAAATTGTCCATGTAAGCGGCCCGTTCACAGGTGTGTGCCAAACTGATAGCTGATAGCGACCCAAACGGAGGCCCATGCGAAGGCGCTGAGGAGGTTAAGAGTGGAGTACTTCCTGGGTGGCATGGCCGCAGTCGCGCAGACTAGAGGGATGGTAATGCGTAGACCCGCAGCAAAACGAGAGAGGAGTACAGCCACGGTGCCGTGTCGCAGCACGAATCTGCTCACTCGCGGATACCAGCGACGCAATCTCTCCGATTTTTGAATGAGCCTGGCCGCGCGCTTATGAGCAGCGTAAAAATAGATTTGATCACCGGCAGCGCCGCCCATTGCAGCGGCCAGAACGGTCAGCCGCCAATCAAGATAACCGGCACCGCATAAGGTGCCTGCGGCAATCAATACGGCTTCGCCTTCCCAGAAAGCGGCGATCAGAATCGCGAAATATCCATACTTCGGCAACAGGCGCATGCCGAAACTTTCAGCGTTAGACGTCAGCAACACCAAGCCGATTGATTGAGCCTTTTGCAGAACTTCGAGAAGGGGCGACATTGGCCGTTACCTCATTCTGGCATTTTCACCATCCCACCATGGTGATGTTTCGTCGCGTTTCGATTCCGCCGGTTCACTACTGAGTGGACCGACTCCAAAACTTGCGGCGCGTACGACGCGTAAGACACGCTCAACATCAGAGGAACGCAGGCGCGAATAGACGGGCAGTTGCAAGGCTTTCTCCGTCGCTTCTGCCCCGGGGCAAATGTCCGCGAACTCCGCAAAGAGTTTAAGCTTTGAACACACGTCGACGTGCGTCGTCTCAATATCAACGCCGCGTCGAATGGCCCGCCGGCTGGTTAGCGCCGGATTGGTGGTGTAGATACAGTATTGATAGTAAACGTGCTCCGCCTCGGGAAGGACGAAAGGCGTCTTAATGTGACGACAGTCGGCGAGCGCGCGTGTGTATCGCGCTGCATGGCCTCGGGAGCGCGCATTAAACTCGTCAAGCGTTGCCAGCCCTCGCAAGCCGATCAAGGCCTGAACATTCGAATACCTTTGATGGTAAGTACGCGGGAAACAATCGAGAGGACGTATCTTCTCCCAGATATAGCTGGAGAGATCGTGGTGACCGAAGAAAGAGGCCGCCGTCTGAAGCGGAAAGCCCCAGAAAGTAAAGCCCTTCGGACTGACGCCGACGCGCGCTGCGTAAGTCGAGGCAAAGCGCTTGAAGAGATCTCTAGTGCTCTGCGCGGGTTCCTCCATGACCTGTTCGCGGATACGACGTGCAAGGGTTGCGTCGTTTGTCAGGGCCATCCCGCCGCCATAGGTGTTAATACCTTTGAGCATTTGAAAACTAAAGAAAGAAGCGGCTCCGAAAGTGCCGACGCGTCGACCGCGATAACTGGCGCCGACAGCCTGCGCACAATCCTCAATAACGATGAGGTTATGCTTTTCCGAAACTCTCATGATCTCTGTCATCGCGCACGGCTGGCCATAAAGATGTGTGGGGACGATTGCGCGTGTGCGTTCAGTCACAGCGGCTTCGACTTTACCTGGATCCAGATTGAAGCTTGCCGGGTCAACGTCAACAAATACCGGTCTTAAGCCGGCGCGCCGCGCTATTTCCGGGACGACCCAGAAGGTAAGTGCAGGAAAAATGATTTCGCTGCCCTCAGGCAAACCCAGCGCGCACAAGATGTAGTGGAACGCCATGCGCCCGAAAGAGCTGGCCGTCACGTACTCCATGCCATGATAATCTGCGAAGCGTCTTTCAAATTCTGCTATCGCCGGACCACTAACGGCCTCGCCCCGCCGAAAGGCGGCGACGATCACTTTCTCGTCACCGGGGACCGAGCGAACGCCGTAGCGGGCGATGGTACGTGGAATCATGCCGAACTCTTTCTTTCAGACTTCCAGGAACGATCAACGTAATCCTGACGGCGCCAGGACCAGGAATCGGCACGTTGAAAAAAAGTTGTACGGGAGTACCGGTGCAAGCCAAGCATATCCATGAGCTGCGATGGACGGAAAAAGAACCGCGAGTAGGCCATGCCCAGCATTAGACGCGCCCGACGCGGCGTCAATGCAGGATGATTGAAGTTGAGTGTATACCCGTCAAACTGTTCCCAGTCCCTCTCAAAGATAAGCTGCTTCATCTGCTTGTACAACGGCGTGCCCGGATAAGGTGTCAGAAGTTTGAAATTTGCACGCGTCGTATCAAGTTCGCAGGCAAAGCGTATGGTTGCCTCAATGCTCTCTTCTGTGTCCTGTAAGAATCCGAAGACATAAAAAGCGGTGGTGGCAATTCCTAGTTTCCAGCAGAGGGCGACCATGCGCCGCATATGCTCGTGCGGGATGAAGCGTCGAGCGACGCTTTTCAGGATCGCAGGGTCTACTGATTCCACGCCGAAACTGATCTCTCGCAGGCCGGCGGCGTGCAGCGAGCGAATTAGCTCCTCATCCAGGTCGTCCATACGCGTTTCGCACCCAAACGTAAGGCGCAGGCCACGACTGCGTATTCCCTCCGCAATGCGAAAGCAGCGTTGGCGGTCGAGCGTAAAAAGCGGGTCACGGATGACGACATGCGGCTGCTTGAGGAGTCCGCACAATTCAGTCAACTCATCCAGGACGTTACTGTCAGAACGGGCGCGAAAAGCGGCTGTGATGCGGTGCGGACAGTACGTGCAATGCTCGGGGCAACTGCGGCTGGTCAGCATCGGCACAGCTCGAGTTAGCCCAATGCGACCGCGGTTCGTATATCCGCGTCTGCTTCTAACTAAGTCCCAACGCGGGAACGGCAACGAATCCAGATCGCTAACTGCTGAACTCAAAACCTGTCCGCTCAAACTCTCGCCGTCTGCGAGTTTGATGCAAGCCGCTTCCGGCTCGCCGCAAATAACAAAGTCTCCTGCGTCTTCGAACAGTTCCGGCATGTGTGTCGCGGGTGTACCAAAGAAACCCACGCGCAGGCCGTTCTGCCTCGCCTGCTCTGCCCAGGAGCGTTCATGCTTGTAATCCACGACCGAAGTGAGAACGAGTGCTATATCTCCCTCGACTTGCTCGCCTCGAGTGTAAACAACCTTGTGGCCTGCCTGAGAAAAGATAGCCGCCAGGTAACCAACGTGTATGCTTCGCAAATTATGGAAGATGCGGCGGACATTCATTGCCACATGAGTCATAACTGAATCTGCTCGAAAGCGCGAACCGTAGCCGCCGGCCACAGTATCTTTGTTAACGAATCCGTTCTTCGCCTTTAGATCCGCAAGAACAATAGTTTGCATATTCAAGCCCCGGTCGAGACTATCCTTAACCACTAACCCATTGGACGATCGCGCTCCGCGTACGACTTGACCGCCAGACCACTGTCATCGCGTTCTGTTCACTGGCGATCTCTGCGATGAGCCACCAAACACACCCGCCCGGGCCTCAAACAAGTGCTCGGTGTCGGTAAAGTGATAAAGGAACAGTGCTCGTGCCATGTGGTTTCTGAGGGGTTTGGCAACGAGCATGCCAACCTGATCCTCGATGAATACGCTGACAAACTCGCAAATAAGGGGAAGTCAACAGTAACTGGAGTCCTTTTGACTGTGACGGCTTTGCTGAAAACGCATAAACGCCACAATTCAGTTCTCGATTTACCTTTGGCTATCCCGGCATCGAGGTTTATTAGCGGCGAGGAAATCGGCTGGACGCTAAGAGGTTACTGGCATATGCCTTGCCCACAACTGGCGGGAATTTTGTGGTCTTTGCGAAGGTCAGCAAAGCTAAGCTGTAACCAGTGTGCAACTATTCTTAATGAAGTACGGCGTGATAGCCGTGTTCGTGGCGGCGATGATCGAGGCAGACGTTGTCCCTGTCTTAACGGGCGTCGTTGCTCACCTCGGGTATTTCAAAGTTGGTCCAGCACTCTTCGCAGCGACTGCGGGAGCCTTTGTCGGTGATTACATGTGGTTTTGCGCTGGGGCTTATTACTCCCAAAGCATCCAGAACAGCAGACTGTATCGCCGAAGCGTTCCAGAAATTTTGATCCGGCGGTTAGGTCCCTGGCAGATTCCGGCTTCGCACCTAATCTATGGAACCCGGGTCTCGACGATGATCTTTTGGGGAGTGCAGCGTATTTCAACAGTGAAGTTTGCGTTAGTTGATGGGTTTGGCTGTGTAGTCTTGACCGGCTTACTGTTCACACTGGGTTTTGGTTTCAGTGGCAGCGCCTCTTTGGTTGTCGGACGTGTTAAGCAGGTCGAGCTACTTCTGCTCGTCGGAGCGATCTCTGCTCTGCTCCTGTGCTTGACCAGTAAGGTGGTGCGACGACTTGCCGAGAAGTCCAAACTGGCGAGCGGGGCGCAGAAGGTAGATAATTAGCCTCAATGCATGCAAACACTTAAATTGCACATCAAGACCACTCTTCTGGCCTCTGTCATCATTGTAGGAATGCTGGTGGCGGCGCTGGTTATGACGAGTGCCGGCATTGCCAACCTCGAACGCGAAGACGACAAAGCGCTTGCGGACACTCAAGCTGCGGATCTGGCCCAGCATATCAGTGACATGTATTCGCCTCGCGATAGTGACACGCTGGCGCGGGCTGCGAACCTGATCAAGGGATCGCGGCCGAGCATTGTTAGCCTACGCATCTGGGAACGTTCAGGAGACGACCTTGTAGAGAAAGTGTCGGCCGCAGGAAGCCTACCAGCGCTACCCATACCGGAGGACGCGAAAAAGGCCTTAACTGATAGCCATAACTTAAGAGTCATAAACGCCAATCCAGCCGATCAGGACAAGTCGCTTTATCGCGTATTCTCGGCCACATATCAAGCAGGACATCCCAGCGGCGCCGTAGAGATAGTTGAGCGCTTTGACAGTATCTGGTCGGTGGCCTTCCGCTACGTAAGGAGCGTCGTCTGGATGTCGTTGATTGCGATACTTCTGATCATGCTCGGGACGTATCTTCTCTTTCGCCAACTGGTGTATCAGCCCATTGAAAGACTACTAGGCGCTATGTCTCGAGCGAAGGAAGGCGACCTTGAAGCGCAAGTGGCCACCAATACAACGGATGAGCTTGGACTCCTGACGCAAGAGTTCAACAGCATGATCAGCCAGGTTAGAGGGATGTCGAAAGAGCGCGAAGCACAGCAGACCATACTTCGTGAAAGAGTCCGTGAGGCCACGCTGGAATTGGAGCGCCGAAATCAACAACTGCGGGAGACAAACCTCGAGCTGTGGCGCACCACCCGTCGAATGAACGAACTTGGACGGCTTGCTGCAGCCGGTCAGACAGCCGCTCATTTTGCGCACGAAGTAGGGACGCCGCTCAATCTGATCAGCGGTCACGTTCAGTTGCTCAAATCGGATCTACAGCGGGATCCTCGAGATGCAGAAACCCGCATCAAGACAATAAGCGCACAGATCGAGCGTATTGAACGAATTGTTCGTAGGATGCTCGACAAGACAAGATTTGAAACAGAGCTTTCCCCTCTGGATTTGAATGCTCTGCTGCGCAGGCTTTGTGATGCGATGTCGCCGGCCATTGATAAACGCAATATCAAACTTGTGGCCAACCTCGCCGACGGTATCCCGCTTATCGCAGGCTCAGCGGACCGGCTGCAACAGCTGTTTCTAAACCTTATCAACAACAGCCTTGATGCCATGCCCGATGGCGGAGAACTGCGCGTTTCGACTGCAATCGAAGCGGGCAGGAACGGCAAATCACACTTAGTTACGGTGGATTTTGGGGATACCGGGTTGGGAATGACACCCGAGATAATCAGTCACATCTTCGATCCACTCTATACGACCAAGCAACGGGGAGAAGGGACTGGTCTGGGTCTGGTAATTGTCAGTCAAATCATTTCAGAACACGGAGCAACAATGGCAGTGGAGAGCGAACCCGGACATGGAACTCACTTCCGGCTAACGTTTTCCGGAATACAAAGTGAAATTTCAGTAAGCCTGGAAAACGGAGCGGTAGCTATTGAGACTGGATAGGATAACCTGGGACGGATGAAACGGATTCTTGTCGTCGACGATGATCAAGACTCATGCGAACTCTTGCGTGAGATATTCGCAGTTCAAGGTTGGAGTGTGGACACCGCTCTCAGCCCGTCTCAGGCAATGCGTGTGGCGGGAAAGGAAAAGATCGATCTGGTCGTAAGCGACATAAATCTCGAAGCCGACCAGTCGGGACTTGATCTCCTTAAAGACTTGCGCAGTCGTTGCCCGGTTATTTTGGTAACTGGTTTTGGCACACTCGATTCCGCAGTTGAAGCCGCTAGAGAAGGAGCCTGGGACTTCATTTCGAAACCCTTTAAGGTCGAAGAAGTTGTGGCGATCGCTCGCCGCGCACTCGAGCAAGCTGAAAGGAGCACGGCAGAGGACCGTCAAGCGGAGCAACTTTCCGCTCCTTATGAAAAAGGAGGTTTAGTGGGCCGGGCGCCCGAAATGATCCACCTTTATAAAGAGATCGCTCGCGTGGCACCAACCAGATCGACCGTCCTGATTACGGGCCAGTCCGGTACTGGCAAAGAGCTTGTGGCCCGATCTATTCATCAGCACAGCACCAGATCTACAGGCCCGTTCGTGGCCATTAATTGTGGCGCGCTAACGGAAACCCTGCTCGAGGCTGAGCTATTCGGCCATGTTCGAGGTGCGTTCACGGGAGCAACGAGCGACCGCAAGGGCCTCTGGGAAGAAGCCGAGGGAGGAACACTTTTCCTGGATGAGGTAGGCGAGACAAGTCCGGCGATGCAGGTCAAGCTTTTGCGCGCCCTGCAAGAGGGTGAAATTCGGAGGGTCGGCGCGACTCGTGAGGTACGTATTGATGGCCGTGTCATCGCTGCTACAAATCGCAATCTGGAGCTCGAAGTAAAGGCTGGGAGTTTTCGAGAAGACCTTTTTTATCGTCTCAGCGTAGTAACTCTACGTGTTCCACCGCTGGCGGAACGCCGCACTGATATTCCTCTGCTCGGCAATCGTTTCCTGCGTGGAGCTCTCGAAAGAAATGGGCGCAGCCACCTGTCTCTTTCCGACGAAACGATTCGGACCCTGGTGGCTTATGAATGGCCCGGGAATGTTCGTGAGCTTGAATCGACCATTGAGTATGCTGTTCTTCACGCGCGGGGCCATGAAGTTGAGCCGGAAGACTTGCCAGGAAGGTTTCAATCTCCGCAGCTGAAAGCCAACGCCAGGTCGCCGTTGTCAGCCCTCTTCGTAGATCTGCCTTCCCTGGACGAACTAGAGCGACGTTACCTGCTTCATGTTCTTGAGACTTCCCGTGGCAATCGCACCCGGGCCGCTGAGATCATGGGTATCGATCGCAGAACGCTTTACCGAATGATTGAACGCTACGGAATTGACGCCGAAGCTGAATGAGTTGATTGTTCCACGCGGGCCTGGACACTGGTAGTGGCCATAATTGAGCACTGTAACCAGCGCGCTGGTTGGTCCCATCACCCAGGCGGCAATAGCCGACATCGAGCTCACGATGGAGTTGAACAAGCCCCTCAGCCTGCCGGCGGTCTTTGGGGCAGAAACCTCCGCGGCTGAGCACGAGAACCATCGGGTCTTGTCCTTGCGGTTCGGAGAGCTTCCGCCGCTTAGCGGTGTGGTCGGCAAGCTCATAGTCGGGGAAGATAGCCCCTGGAACAATGTCAGATCGCATATGAAGTCTTCCAACAGTTGGTTGCGCCTCACCGGTTTACGTCTCAACGGTCACTAGCCGTCGTTCTAATAGCGTCTCAGCGAACGTGCCGCACTTGGAGCCCTCAACGAGATTAACCTGGCTGGGCCTTTCCCGCTTCATCGTCGATTAACCTTGCGGTTAAGCGTCGGCTCAGGCGTTCATTCCACCATCGACCGTAAGATTCGCCCCGGTAATGTACGAGGACTCCGGACCGGCGACGAACGCCACCATCGCGGCGATCTCATCAACATGCCCATAGCGGTCGAGCGCTGTGGCGGCCTTTTGAGGTACCGCCCAATCGCCGGCGGCGGGATTCAATTCCGTGTCGATCGGACCCGGCTGAATGTTGTTGACCGTGATGCCCCGGCTCCCGATCTCTCGGGCCAGCGCCTGAGTGAACATCTTGACGGCTCCCTTCGTGCCAGCGTAGGGCACAAGCCCGGGCGCTGCGACACGTTCACCCACGGCCGAACCGATCGAGATGATGCGACCGCCGCTCTTCATGTGCTTCAGTGCCGCCTGCGTCGCGACGTACACGCCGCGGATGTTGATGTCGATCACGCGATTCATCTCCTCCAGCGTGGCCTCCTCGAACGGTTTCGGAATGGCCGTGCCGGCATTGTTCACCAGCACATCAAGTCGCCCGAAGGTTGCAACGGTCTTTTCGACAGCGCTCTTGACAGCTTCGACATCGGCAGCGTCCGCTTGGATCGCGAGCGCCTTTCCGCCATCGAGTTCAATAGCTTTGACCAAAGCGGAAGCCGCGCTGGCGTCCTTCACGTAAGTGATGGCCACGGTCGCTCCATCTGCGGCCAGGCGCTTGGCGATCGCAGCACCGATGCCGCGCGACCCGCCAGTGACGAGCGCAACCTTACCTGCCAGGTCTCTCTCATTTCTGTTGCTCATGTCTTTCCCTTTCTCAGTTTGCAGTTGTTGTTTGAGCGGAGCGTTTCGGAAAACTTGTTCCGAACATTGGAGCTTTACTCTGAGACTGTTCTTCGGTCACTTCATCCTGAATGACATCCCAATGCTCGACCAGAAGGCCGTCCTTGATGCGAACAACGTCTGCGGCAATCCAATTCACCGGAGCACCGAAGTCGCTAAATCGCCCGTGAACAATCACGAAGTCACCCTCGGCGACAATCGTTCCCGGTTCGTACCGCAGCGTGGGCGGAAGACTCTTGATGAGATTGAAGAGTCCTTCTCGGCCAGGTTCAATGTGAGCACTGTGCTGGATGTAGTCAGGAGACCAATAACGCTCAGCCGCTACGTAGTCATGCTTATTGAACAGCGTGTCAAAAGCTTCAAGGACAAGCGCTTTGTTTTTTGTTTCCGTCGTCTGAGTCATTTCTATTCTCCTGTGCACTGCAAAGTGTTTTTCTTGCCTATCGTGTACGAATCACAAGGCCGTTTTGCCGCCATCGACTGCGATAGTCGCACCCGTGATGAAAGACGCCTTGTCGGACGCGAGAAACACAATTGACTCGGCGATCTCTTCCGGTTTACCGACGCGCTTGAGCGGCACCCCCGCGATCAAGCCAGCCTTCCTTTCGTCACTGCCGGTAAATCTGGTCAGCATGCCAGTGTCGATCGGACCAGGGGCAACAGCGTTGACTCGGACACCGGAGCCAGAAGCTTCGAGTGCTGCCGACTTCGTTAGCCCCTCCACCGCGTGCTTGCTGGCCACGTAAACTGACGCCCCGGCTCCGCCGGTTTGGCCGAAGGTAGACGACACGTTGATGATGCTGCCAGACCCCTGAGCCAGCATCACGCGAAGCTCGTGCTTCATGCTCAGCAGTGTGCCGAGGACGTTGGTATCGAAGGTGGCAGCGTAGCTTTCGGCGGACTGCTCCGTTACCGGGCCAGGTTTGCCTTCGGTGCCAGCGCTATTGACGGCCACGTCCAGGCGACCAAACCGCGCGACTGTCTTATCGACCAAGCTGCGCACGTCCTCTTCATGACGCACATCGGACCGCACAAATTCAGCTTCCGCGCCGAGTTTGCCGAGCTCGTTAACCAGCTTTTGGCCTTCTTCGTCGCGGCGGCCGGAAATAACAATGCGCGCGCCTTCCTTCGCAAAGGCCACCGCAGTGGCACGGCCAATACCAGTCAGCGCGCCAGTAATCAAAACAACCGGTGTAGTCATTTCAGTTCTCCTCTAGGGTCAGGATCAGCGACCGAGGCAGTGCTTGATCCCGAGTTTCTCGAGCACGGCCTGCGGCTCGAAATAGGCGGCCCAGAGCGCGATGGCCTTGCCGTCCCGGAGCGTCCAATGGTCAACGATCTTGACGATCGCGTCGGTCCCGGTAACGCCGATGTTGAATACCGCCACGACGTGGCCATCCTCGGCAACGACGTTGTCGTAGCTGAACCGTGCGAAATCGAACACGTCGGTAACACTTGGCAGTAAGTGGTCACGGAAGTACGCTGCCCCGACGTGTCGACCGCCCCATGGAAGGTAGTTGGGCGCGGTTACTGTGAAGTCGGGATGCAGATATGCCGCGAAGCTCGTGAGGTGGCCCTGGACTCCCGCCTTGAAATACTCATTCACCACCTTTTTGTTTCGCTCGTTCTCGGATTGAACAGCCATGTTTATTCCCTTTGGGTCGCTACCCAGCGGTCTTGCCGTCGTCGTCACGCGTTCAAAAACAGAGTCGCGTGTTCAACGAAGAGCTCCGGGTACTGGTGGTGCGCGCCGTGATTGGAGTCGGGGTAGATGATCAGCTGCGCATTCGGCATGTTCTGCTGCATGATGAAAGAGTTCACCGTGGGTAT
>Ga0137403_10006227_pt1 | contig 13690 bp, 14 predicted proteins | sample CZOMad2_1_16fung_FD_122057 | JGI IMG/M metagenome (GOLD analysis project Ga0137403, IMG submission 122057) | Vadose zone soil fungal communities from Angelo Coast Range Reserve, California, USA - CZOMad2_1_16fungal (Hybrid Assembly) | ecosystem: Environmental > Terrestrial > Soil > Vadose zone... | reverse complement strand
GCGCGAGTAGCTCAATTGGATAGAGCGTCGGCCTCCGGAGCCGAAGGTTGTGGGTTCGACCCCCGCCTCGCGCACCACCGGTTCCCCGGCGGAGCGCGCCGCGCCTCTAGCCTCTTGGGTTAGCCTTCTGAATTTCCTAATAACGACTGCATCTACACTAAGAAGCCGTTATTGGATCTGCAACTGGTCGTAGATCGCACTCACACTGCCGGCCTGCTGCATTGCCGCGATGAGACCATCGTGAGCCTGTCGACTATTGACCGTGCCTTGCACAGTGGCGATCCCATTCCTGACTGTGACCGTAACGTTGTCGAACCCGGATGCGGGGAGCAGCTCAGGCCGCAACTGACGGGCGATTTTGTTGGCCGTCGGTAAGTCCTGTTCCGTCCAGGCCTGGACCTTCAACTTGGGATAATCCGGGACCATTACCGGCGCGGGCGCGTTCACCACCGGAGCGGGAGTCGTTACCTCCGGAGGAGCCGTGGTATAAACCGGAATTGTTGTCTTAGTTGAGACCGCAGCTGGAACGGAAGGCGGAATGGACGGCGGATAGGTCGTTGTTCCCGGCGTAGGGAACTTCACTTTGAGCTTGTCCTTGACCGCAGCTACACCCGCGGTGCTGCGAACCGTCGTGTCGATGCTCTGCCGGTCCTGCTCCGTTCGGACTTCGCCCTCGATCGTGACAATGCCATCGTGGACGTCAATATGGACATGGCGTTGGTTTAGCGCCTGTCGCAAATTTGTCTCCAGGGCGCGGTCGGCATCATGAAGTTCCGAGCCCGCGCCGATATTGGCGACAACGAGAGACGAAACAATAGCTATAATGGACGGGATTTTCATATAATAGATCCTTTCTCCTTTTATCACCCGAAACATCACCCGAGATGGGCAGGGGGATAAATAGGGTCTATTACTATATAGCTGTTAAATGCCTGACGCGCAGTATATTACACTAATTAATCAGGCGGTAGAACCTGTTTCCAGGCGCCACGACATTAGTATATGGACCTGTCGTTATCCCCGGGACATTGTTGAAAATTCCGGTGACCGCGCCACCGGCTTGCAACTGCCAGGTGCCGGTCCAATTCAACTCCGGGGCGAACGCCATCCCGAGGTGGTGGGCTCCACAACCGCGTGGGTGCGAGACTACCGGGTGCTCATCCCGTTTCTGGGTCCCCCAGGTCACTTTGCCCAGCTCTCCTATGTGGACGTACTGCGCGGCGATGTGAGTCCGGCGGCGATTCGAGGCAAGTGGATCCTGGTTGGGGCGACGGCAACCGGCCTCACGGTTCTTGGTGGCAACGGGAAGTCTGATCCGCGATGGTTGTGGGATTTGGAGTGAGCAAGAAGAAATCGTCCCGAACGCGTGGGCGCTCGACTATTTTCGTCAGGGCTACTTGCACCTATGATAATTCCTGCGGCCGGAACGGCCGGGACGGGAGCAGTCCCTCAGTATCCCGATGCTCCTCATTAACAGGCCGCCCTTGTTCTTGCCACATGAGTCTCGATCTCCAAAGCTTTAGCATGAACGGACGATTGATTGGTCTGGGCCTCTTCTTGCTGGCGATTCTTTCCAGCCAACATGAAACCCAGTACTCGCGTTTGTTTCGTTCGTAAGTGCAGGATGAATTCGATTGGCAGCACGAAGACATGAAGGCCACGAAGGAATGAAGAATTGACCACAAAAGGCGCAAAGGGTAGGTCACCCAGTTTTTGATTTCCATCAGTTTGCGGCTAATTCATAAAGTGGTATGTAAGGCTGAGAGGGGAACTGAGAGGGAAAAGGCGGACCCACCCTTTGCAAAAGGCGCAAAGGGTAGGCCACCCGGCGGTCTCTGTTTTCCTCGGGTTTTCCTCAGAGGGACGAAAATCGGGGTGAAACTCCCGCCCATTTCCCAGTACACTGCGCAGACAGGGCCTCTACTCGCGTGAACGCATGCCGCATCGCTGTCGGGAGCACCCGGCGGCCTAAACTCCAGGCGGTTCAGGAAGCTACCGCCAGCTTTGCCGCCAAGCTTTCTCCGAACGCGCCCCTCGAAATTCAGGGCCACGAAGTCGAAAGCGGCGTCAGCCACACGCCATCTTCCCGCGAAGAACTCATGCAAGGCGCCCGCCAACGAGCCGAAGCGCTGCACAAACTGCTCACCGACTCCGACAATCGCGCCGACTACTGCGTCGGCCTCGAAGGCGGGCTCGACGTCGCCGTGGAAAATGGCACTCGCCGCGTGTTCCTCGAAAGCTGGGCCTATGTCACCGACGGCGTGCGCGGCCACTTCGGCTGCTCCGGCAGCATTGAAATTCCCGAACTTCTCGCCGAAGAAGTGTTGTCCCGCGGCACTGAACTTTCCGTTGCGATCGATCGCTACGCCGGAGCAGTCGGTATCCGCGACGGCCAAGGCGCGTGGGGCGTGCTGAGCGACAATCTCGTCACGCGCCAGGAATCCTTTCGCCTGGCAGTAGTCGTCGCCTTCGCGCCGTTCTACAATGTGAAGATATACCGGGGCGCGGTGCAGGCTGCGGAGATGTAGTGGCCGGACTTTAGACCGGCCAGGTTAACGGGGGCCACGGGGCCACCTGAAGGTGGCCGCTACGTAAGTAGGAAAAAGCAGATCCCTCACCCGCAAGAGACGCGGGTTCGGGATGACAGATTTTGGATTTCGCATTGAATTTGAAGGAGACGCGGCGTGGACATAGTCAAGGGCAACATGGGTTGGATCGAAGTCGTCGTCGGGCCGATGTTCTCCGGCAAGAGCGAAGAACTGATCCGCCGGCTGCGGCGCGCGGAAATTGCCCGGCAGCGCGTGCAGATTTTCAAGCCGGCCATCGATTCGCGTTACGCGGCCAACGAAATCGTCTCGCACAACGGACTGGGCATTCCTTCGGACAACGTCACCAAAGCCTCGGAAATTGTCGAAAAGATGCAGCCGCGCACGGAAGTTGTGGGCATTGACGAAGCGCAATTCCTCGGCGATGAAGTGGTGGATGTCTGCACCAAGCTGGCCAACCTGGGCAAGCGCGTGATCGTCGCCGGCCTGGACACCGATTTTCGCGGCCGTCCCTTTGAACCGATGCCGCGCCTCCTGGCCATCGCCGAAGAAATCACCAAGCTGCTGGCGATTTGCGTGCGCTGCGGAAATCCTGCCGTGCACACCCAGCGCCTCGTCGAAAGCGAAGAGCTGATCGTCGTTGGCGCCGGCAGCGCGTATGAAGCCCGCTGCCGCCGCTGCTTCGAGCCCAACCCCGCGCTGGCCACCCGCGAAACCGGCCCTCTACTTCTTCGCAACCGCGCCGCAAATGCCGGCGGCAAGTAAGCCGCGCTTCCGTTACCCTAGGATGGGATTGCTGCAAAACTTGCCGATCTGAACATCGGCCACTACATGAATCCGCCACATATCATGCGCATTGAATCGAAAGCTCCGACACGCGTCGACCTGGCGGGCGGCACGCTGGACATCTGGCCGCTGTATCTTTTTCATCCCGGCGCCCTTACGCTGAACGCCGCAATTTCGCGCTATGCTTATTGCACAATCGAAACGCATCCCGCCGGCGATTCCCGCATCAAGCTGGTCTCGCAGGACACGAACCGTTCGGAGTCCTTCCCCTCTTTCATCGCGTTGGTCCGCGCAAAGCATTATCGTCTTCCGCTGCTCGCCGAGATCGTGAAGTTCTTCCGTCCCGAAGGCGGCTTCACGCTGACCACCAATTCGGAAGCTCCGGCAGGCGCAGGCATCGGCGGCTCCAGCGCGATGGCCGTGGCCATTTGCGCGGCCCTCGATCGCTTTACCGGGGCAGGGAAGAGCACCGTGGATTGGATCCACATCAGCCGCGACGCCGAAGGCGTCGTGATTCGCGTGCCCACCGGAACGCAGGATCACTACCCACCTGCGTTTGGCGGCGCCGCCGCGATTGAATTGCTTCCCGGCGGAGAGCGCCGCATCGAGTTGCGCTTGAACCTCGACGAACTGGAGCGCCGGCTGGTGGTCTGCTACACAGGCAAGCCGCGGCAATCGGGAATCAACAACTGGGAAGTCTTCAAGGCGCACATTGACGGGAAAAAAGCGGTGCGAAATAATATCGAGCACATTTCGCAGATCGCCCAGAAAATGCGCGTGGCCCTCGAAAGCGGCGACTGGAAAGAGACCGGCCGCTTGATGCACGCGGAATGGACCTTTCGCCGGCGCAACCTGCCGACCATTTCGACAAAAACAATCGACGCGATTATTAATGGCGCAAAGCGCAAAGGCGCGCTGGCGGGGAAAGTTTGCGGGGCCGGCGGAGGTGGTTGCGTGGTTCTGCTGATTGAGCCGGATGCACGCGAGCGGGTGGAGAAGGCCGTAGTCGACTGCGGCGGGGAACTGCTGCCGATGCAGATTGACCGCCAGGGCGTCACCGTGGTCTCCCAATAATTTTGCGCCACACCACTACTCAAGGCGCTCGCCGCATCATAAACTAGCGTGGGACCCGGCCCTGGGGTGGTGCTGGTTCGCTATGTCCAATTGGCTTCCCATTTCGTTGCTGGTTTTCGCGTTCGCCACGGCGGACTTGCCGAAGCTGCCTCTTTTGCCGGCGTCGGAACGCAACTTCGCGGGAAATTTCCTTTCTGGTGAAAACATTTCGTTCCTGCCTCTGATTCTCGCTGAAGGCGTCGCGCAATCCGGCACTCCGCAGAAATCCCCGGCGCCCAAGAGCGCAAGTCTAACGGAACCCTCCAAGCTGGCACTGATCCGCTACGTTTCAGGGGAATTCGCAAAGGTGCGCAAGCCCATCCCCGGCGGGAAAGAAGGCTTCGTTCTTTACACCGACAAGCCGCTTAACCAGGAATATCTCGATCGAGTGGTGTCCACGCACGGCGCGGCCATCAACACCGGCGACAACGCCCAAATCACAAGACTCGAATTCCGCGAACACACCATCATCGTGGACATCAACGGCGGCGGGCGACCGAAGCGGAATTGGCGCGATCATATTCAGCTGGGTATGGGTGGACCGTCCCAGGCTCCCCAGAGCACAACTACGGTCACTCAAGAACAGGGGCCGGTCGGCTTTCAGCAGGGCGCCGGCGGGACGCTGTACATCCAGTTCCCGAAAAACATTCCCGATCTTTCACCGGATGACCTGAAAAATATTCTTTCTCCCTTTCTCGATTTCGCCAAAGAGCGCTCCGCGGCCGTGCACTGGATTGACACGCTGCCGCCGGAAACGAAAAAAGCCATCACCGAGCGCCACGCGATCCTCGGGATGGACCGTGAAGAAGTGGTCGCGGCGATGGGGAAGCCCGACCGCAAAGTCCGCGAACGTGACGCCGACGGCTACGATACCGAAGACTGGATTTACGGGCACCCTCCGGACAAAACAGTGTTTGTGCATTTCCGCGGTGACAAAGTAAGCTCCATCAAGCAATACCCGCAGTAGCGTGGAGCAAAATGCAATATCAATTCGTGGCGAATAATCCATTCGCGGTCCTCACCGCCATTGTTGCACCCGCCATTCTCACCAATGCTTGTTCGGTTCTGGCGCTTGGCACCAGCAACCGGCTGGGCCGCGTGGTGGATCGAACGCGCGTTGTGGCCTCTGACATCGCGGCCAGCAAGCCGGGGTCGGAAGGTTTTGTGGGATGGGATTCGCAATTGCGGGCGCTGGAAATACGCGTTCACATGCTGCTTCGAGCGTTGCGGTTGTTCTACGCGGCACTGGGATTGTTCGCGTCGTCGGCATTGATTTCCGTTGCGGGATCGATGGCCGCGTATTACGGCCAGAGGCCGTTGTTTCAGTTGGGCGCTCTTCTGGCGGTGCTAACCGGTGGCTCTGCAGTCGTCGGGCTCAGCGCCGGATGTTTTACGATGGTGAACGAGACGCGGCTCGCGGTGAAAAGCTTGGGCGAAGAAGCGCGGATGCGCATCAAGCTGCATGACACCAGCAAGACGGATTGATTGAGCCTTACCACGGAAGCGATTTCGATTTGGCAGTCTTCCAACCCCGGCGTCAATAACTTTTTGCGTTCGCGTGACGCAGGTACGTCGTCTTTCGTTGACTTTTCGCTGTACACCACCTAGCATTTTCTGTTCCACCCGCGGCGTCTTGCGTACCTGATGTCTCGCCGCAATCCAGAAACCCGCACCGGAGGAAGAATGCCAATCAAGGTAGGAATCAACGGCTTTGGCCGCATCGGCCGCAATATTGTGCGCACCGCCATCGACGACAAGGATATCCAGTTCGTCGCCGTCAACGATATTACGGACGCCAAAACCCTCGCGCACCTTTTGAAATATGACTCCGTGCTGGGAAATCTGCCGCACACCATTACGCACACCGACGACACAATCAGCATCGAGGGAAAGGCCATCAAGGTTTTCAAGGTGAAGGACCCGGCGGAAATCAACTGGGCCAGTGTTGGCGCGGATATCGTGGTCGAGTCCACCGGCCTGTTCACCAAGGGACCCGAGGCGAAGAAGCACCTTCGGGCGCCGGTGAAAAAAGTGATTATTTCGGCGCCGGCGGAAGATCCGGACGCCACGTTTGTGCTGGGCGTGAACGACAAGACCTACGATCCAGCGAAGCATCACGTGATCTCGAACGCTTCCTGCACCACGAATTGCCTAGCGCCCGTCGCCAAGGTTTTGCACGAGACATTTGGGATTCACAGCGGCACGATGACCACGATCCACTCGTACACGAACGACCAGAAATTGCTCGATCTGCCGCACAAGGATCTGCGCCGGGCGCGCGCCGCGGCGATCAACATGATTCCAAGCTCGACCGGCGCGGCGAAGGCGCTGCACCTGGTAATTCCGGAGCTGAAAGGGAAACTTGACGGCTACGCGATGCGCGTGCCGACGCCCAATGTCAGCGTGGTGGACCTGACCGTTTTTGTGGAGAAGCCGGCGACGAAGGATTCGGTGAACGCGGCGCTGAAGGCCGCGGCGAATGGCCCGTTGAAGGGTATTTTGAGTTATACGCAGGAAGAGCTCGTGTCCTGCGACTTCAAAGGCAATTCAAACTCCTCGATCGTGGATGCCGAGTACACCAAGGTTGTCGGCGACCGCTGCGTGAAAGTGCTGGCTTGGTACGACAACGAGTGGGGCTACTCCTGCCGGTGCCGCGACCTGATCAAGCTGCTTGCTTCAAAATTTTAGCTAGCTGGGATCGATCGTGGAATGGCTGACGATTCTTTGCTTGTAGCGGATAACAGATAACAGCGAACAGATAGCAGGAACCGCTCCTTCGGAGCGAGAATGGATGCGGCATGCGGCGCCTCCTGTTATCTGATCGCTGATCGCTGTTATCCGTACTGACTTACAACTGATTACTGGCGACACGGACGAACTCATGACGAAGCTCACCATTCAAGACCTCGACCTGCGCGGCAAGCGAGTGTTCATCCGCGTGGATTTCAACGTACCCCTGAAAGACGGCGTGGTCACGGACGACACGCGCATTCGGGAGACGCTGCCCACTTTGAAACTGGCCATCGAGAAGGGCGGGCGGCTGGTGCTTGCTTCACATCTCGGCAGGCCCAAGGGCGGGCCGGATGCGAAATTTTCCCTGAAGCCGGCGGCGAAGAAACTAGAAGAACTTTTGGGCAAGCCGGTTGCATTTGCGGCCGACTGCGTGGGTCCAGAGGCGGAAGCGCAAAGCAAGGCGCTGAAGGACGGCGATGTGCTGGTTCTTGAAAACGTGCGCTTTCACCCCGAGGAAGAGAAGAACGACCAAGGTTTCTCGAAGCAACTGGCCGCCCTGTGCGACGGCGTCTTCGTCTGCGATGCTTTTGGGTCCGCGCACCGCGCGCACGCCAGTGTTGTCGGCATCACGAAATTCGTGAAGCAGGCCGCCGCTGGATTGTTGATGGAGAAGGAGCTCGCTTATATCGGCAAAGCGATCAGCAACCCCACGCGCCCGTTCGTTGCAATCATCGGCGGCGCAAAAGTGAGCGATAAAATTGAAGTGGTCGAAAACCTGATGAAGATTGCCGACGCCATGCTTATTGGTGGGGGCATGGCCTACACCTTTCTGAAAGCACAGGGCATCGGTATCGGCAAGTCGCTGGTGGAGGAAGACAAACTCGACCTGGCTCGAAAGATTCTAGCGGACGTGAAGCAGAAGAATTTCAAGCTGCTGCTCCCGCTGGATAATGTCGTCACTCCGGAATTCAAGGCCGACGCACCGACGAAAATTGTGGAAGTCTCCGCGATTCCGACCGATCAGATGGGACTCGACATCGGGCCGAAAACCATTGCGGCCTACTCCGCGGAAATTGCCAAATCCAAAACCATCGTCTGGAACGGCCCGATGGGCGTGTTTGAGATGCCCGCGTTTGCCAAGGGGACGCTGGCGATCGCACAAGCAGTGGCCGCAGCGACCACTGCCGGTGCCACATCCATTGTTGGCGGCGGCGATTCGGTAGCCGCGATTCACCAGTCGGGCCTCGCCGGAAAAATTTCGCACATCTCGACAGGCGGTGGCGCCTCGCTTGAATTTCTCGGAGGGCGGAAACTTCCGGGTGTGGAGGCCCTTACCAACAAATGAGCTATTCCAAGCGGCGCCGCGTCATTGCCGGCAACTGGAAGATGTTCAAGACACAGGCGGAAACGCGCGCGTTTTTTGCGGCTTTCAATCCGTTGGTCACGGGCGTTACGGACTGCGACATTGTGATCGCTCCTCCGTCGATCAACATTCCCGCCGCAGTCGAAGCTACCCGAGGTACGCACATCGCTATCTCCTCGCAAAATATTTACTGGGAAAAGGAAGGCGCGTTCACCGGGGAGATTTCCGCCGGCATGGTGGCGGAAGGGGGCTGCCGCTACGCGATCATAGGCCACTCCGAACGCCGCCACATCTTCGGCGAAACCAACGAAATGGTCTTCAAAAAGACCAAAGCCGCGCTCGCCGCCGGCCTGACGCCCATCGTCTGCATCGGAGAAATGTTGGCCGACCGCCAAGCTGGGCGCACCGAAAACATCTGCCAGACGCAATTTCAAGGTAGCGTCGGCGCGTTGACCCCCGAGGAATTCTCCCGTATTCTGGTAGCTTACGAACCGGTCTGGGCAATTGGTACGGGCCATACGGCCACCCCGGAAATTGCCGCGGCCGTTCATCGGTTCGTTCGCCAGTGTGCGGCGGAAATGTTCAACGCCGGCCATGCGGCTGCCATCAGGATTCTCTACGGCGGCAGCGTCAAGCCCGACAATATTCAGGGATTGATGGCGCAGGTGGAACTTGATGGCGCGCTTGTCGGCGGAGCGAGCCTCGATCCGAAGTCGTTCGCGAGCATCGTGAAGGATTGGACCCGCTAGAGTCGCAAAACGCGGGCCGCCGATTGAACGAGATCTTACAAGTTTGAGGTGCAAGAAATGCCAGGCTGGATGAAATGGACGATCGCGCTGCTGATTGGCTTTGCGATCATTTATATCGGATTTCACTTTTCTTGGGGCGGCTACGTGCTCACGCCCTTTTTCGTGCTCAACTGCCTCGTGCTGATCATCGTAGTGCTGCTGCAGAGCGGCAAAGCGGCGGATCTTGCCGGTGCGTTCGGCGGCGCGGGCAGCCAGACGGCGTTCGGGCCGCGCGGCGCAGCGACGATTCTTTCGCAAGCGACCACGTGGTGCGCGATCATGTTCATGGTTTGCGCGCTGACCATGGTGGTTAAGGTGGACCGCGGCCTGGGAACGGTGGGCGGCAGCTCAGTTTTGGAGAAAGTATCGAAGCCAGCGCCCAAGACGGTCCCGGCTCCGGCGCCTGTAACGCCAACTCCGGTGGTTCCACAGTCTTCGGCACCCGCTCCGTCGCAGCCGGCTCCTGCGGCGCCGACCAAGCCGTAATTTAGTTTCGAGCGGTTGCTTTGCTTACTGCTTTCCCGCGCCTTGCCGGTTTTCTCTGGCGCGGCTACAATGAAGTCCTTACCTCTGTGCGGTCGTGGCGGAACTGGCAGACGCACCAGCTTGAGGGGCTGGCGGTAGCAATACCGTGGTGGTTCGAATCCACTCGACCGCACCAAACTTCACCGACTTTTCAATGCTTCGCGTATTTATTTCCCGTAGGGTATTTCCTGCATAGCAAAACTTGCCCTGAAATGTAGTATTTCCACCCGGTCTTCCGATTCCACTTTTCTGGAGCTTGCCGCAACTTCTTGAACCGCGAGAAGTTCCTTGTTTTTTTGGCCCGTTCGGCACACCGGTTGCACCATAAAGGCAGACGAGATTTCCCCGAAAGGAGGATCGTCAGATGACAACGATTCGAACGCAATTCAAAAAGTGGCCGTTCATTTCCGGGCTTTCGATGTTTTTCCTGGCCGGCACATTTGCGGGGGCACAATCCGCGTCCGGCTCAAATCCACAAGACAACAACAAGTCCATGCAGGACCGCGATATCACGCGAAAGGAACTCGCCAACTTCGACGAGTTTCTCGATAGCCATCGTGAACTTGCCGAACAGGTCCGCAAGGATCCCTCGCTGCTGGATAACCAGCAGTTCCTGAAGGACCATCCCGACTTGCAAAAATATTTGTGGAATCATCCGGGCGTGCGCGAGGAGGTAAAGGAAAATCCGACCGCCTTCATGCACGCGGAAAACCGCTATGACCGGCAGGAAGATGCAGCTGCCCGCGAAGCGACGCGCGAGAAACTGTCGAGCTTTGACCAGTTTCTCGACAAGCATCGTGAAATCGCGGAGCAAGTTCGCAGGAACCCATCCCTGCTGGATAACCAGCAGTTCCTGAAGGACCACCCCGAGCTGCAGTCGTACCTGCAGGATCACACGGGTGTCCGCAACGCTCTGAGACAAAATCCAGACACGTTTATGCTTCAGGAAGAACGCTTTGATCGACGGGAAGATTCGCGTGATCTGGATACGACACACGGGCAACTGGCGAGCTTTGACCAGTTTCTCGACAAGCATCGTGAAGTTGCCGAGCAGGTGCGCAAGGATCCCACATTGCTCGATAACCAACAATTCCTGAAGGATCATCCTGCTTTGCAAACCTACCTTCAGGACCACAAAGGAGTCCGCGAGGAGGTGCAGGAAAATCCCAACGCCTTCATGCACCAGGAAAACCGCTTTGACCGCACAGAAGCGGGGCGCGGCGATCCGGATGCGGCCCACCGCCAATTCGGCGAGTTTTTGGGGCATCACATGAATATCTCGCGGGATCTCGACAAGGATCCTTCTGTTGTCAAAAAAGACGAATACGTTCACAACCATCCCGAACTTCAGGCGTATTTGAGTGCCCATCCTGAAGTACGGCAAGGACTGATGGCCGATCCTCATGGCTTCGTTAAATCCACCCAGCAATTCAACACGCAGATATCACCTGCGAAAACAACGACAGCCCCGGCGACGGCTCAACCTAAACCCTAGCTGTGCGCATATTGACTTGCTCCCCGACTGGAAGGCGCATTTCGACCTGCCAGACGGACCGCATGTAGTTCGTTCGCGACCGGGCGAGAAATAGGGCTCGGTCGCGAACCTGCGAAAGCCATGAACTCAACGAAGGAGGCATGATGAAAATAAGGACTCCACTCAGTCTGGCCTTAGCGGTGGTGGTCTTGGTGGCCGCCGGCGCTGAAGGTAAGAAGAAAGCCGAGCCGGATCGGGGCATGCTCGAGAAGATGGATGCGGTCCCTTGCGGTGCGAAACAAAAGGGACTGTCAGGTCTGGGATCGTTCTGGGCCTCCGTCGGCATTACGGATGTGCATGCCACCGAAAAGCTGTGTCCCCAATATCTGGTCAGAACCGACGATATGGACTATCGGCTTCGCCCGATGAACATGAAGCATCCGGTGATTTTGCCCATAGGCCACGAAGTTGTTCTGAAACTGAAGAAAGATCGCATGCTCGTCAGAGTCCCGGACGGCGACAAGAAAATGCGCGAATACGAGGTGGTGGGAATGGAACCGTCCACACCACCGCCGGTGGAAAAAGCATCTTCGAAGCCGGGCAGTCCGTAGTGTGACCGGCGGTCCCAGCGACAATCCCCACTAACTACGTTGCTGCGGCTTCGAGTTGCTGGAGGCTCCTGCTATGATTTTGGCATGGCCCTGCAACTATCGGATGTTGAAGCGCGCGTGCTGGGCGCGCTGGTGGAAAAGGAAAGCACCACGCCGGAGTATTACCCGCTGTCGCTGAACGCGCTGGTCAACGCTTGCAATCAGAAATCGAACCGCGATCCGGTGATGGCGCTGGACGAAGAGGCGGTGCGGCGGGCGCTGCGCTCGCTTTCGGACCAGGCGATGGTGCGCTCCGCTGGCGGCGATTCACGAGTCGCCAAATTCGAGCACCGGTTGAACGAGCTTTACAATTTTCATAGACACGAGATTGCGGTGTTGTGTGTTTTGTTGCTACGCGGGCCGCAAACGCCGGGCGAACTTCGGACGCGCGCGGAGCGGATGTATGCTTTTGGGGATCTGGAGGCGGTGCATGCCGCGCTGCATCTTCTGATGCGCCGAGAGCCGCCGCTGGTGAAGATATTGCCGCGGCAGCCGGGGACGAAAGAGTCGCGTTACATGCATCTCTTTTCCGGTGATACCGTGGCCGCTGAGGATGCTGCAATGGAACACCCAGCCGAGGCGCAGAGTTCGGACAAGACTGCGCAGGACGGGGACCGAGTGGCGCAACTTGAAGCGGAAATTGCGGAGCTGAGAAGGGAACTCAATACTCTGCGCGAACAATTCGCCACGTTTCAGAAGCAGTTTCAATGAATTCCCTAAGGGGTTAGGCGCCTTGCAATTGTGGAGGGTAGCGCTAAGATACGGGCCTGGGTTCAAGGTGCCGCCGAGGGCGGAAGTGCATAGAGAATGGTCACTTACGACGATGGCGCTGGCGCGCCGCAACCTACAGGTGCAACCTTTCTGGTGAGCTACGTTTTTTCCAGGCACCACAAGACGATCGGGCTGCAGTACCTTTGGCTGGCGCTTGCCAGCGTCTTCGTAGGCGTCGTTCTTTCTACGCTGCTGCGTATTCATACCTCCTGGCCTGACACCGCGATTCCTTTTCTGAATGGGTTTGAGAATACCCCGGAGCGGTATGCGGCAGTTCGGTTGCTGCACGGTTCGCTGATGGTTTTCTTTGTGCTGACTGCGGCGCCACAGCTTGGGTTCGGCAATTATCTGCTCCCGCTGCAGATTGGGGCTTCGGAGATGGCGTTTCCCACGTTGAATCTCGTGTCCCTCTGGCTGACGGTGGTTTCGCTGGTCGGCATGACCGCTTCGTTTTTCTACGCGCCGGGAACTGGAATTAACGTGTGGCTCGGGAGCGCGGCGATTTTTTCAGTTGGAGCGCTGCTGAGCGCTTTGAACTTCACGACGACTACGATCGATCTACGCGCCGAGGGCATGACGTTGCCGCGACTTCCAGTGACCGTGTGGGCGTGGTTCCTGAATTCCATTCTCAGCATGTTGATTTTCAGCGTACTGCTGGCGGGGTGCGCGGCGCTGCTTTCGGACCGGTTGCTGGGCTCGCAGTTTTTCAGCGTCACCAATTTTCTGGCCGCACAGCCGCAAAATATGGTCCGTCAGGGGAGCTTGCCGGTGCTCTGGCAGCGGTTGTTCTGGTATTTCGCGCAAGCCGAAGTGTACGTGGCGATGCTGCCGTGTTTCGGGATCGTGACGCATCTGGTATCGACATTTTCGCGCAAGCCGGTGTGGAAGGAACGGTTGGTTGTGGCGGCATTGTGCGGCGTTGGGCGGATTGGGTTTCGCGT
>Ga0137403_10000115_pt1 | contig 13690 bp, 9 predicted proteins | sample CZOMad2_1_16fung_FD_122057 | JGI IMG/M metagenome (GOLD analysis project Ga0137403, IMG submission 122057) | Vadose zone soil fungal communities from Angelo Coast Range Reserve, California, USA - CZOMad2_1_16fungal (Hybrid Assembly) | ecosystem: Environmental > Terrestrial > Soil > Vadose zone... | reverse complement strand
GCAGGTCACCCGTTTCTCGCCGCCTGCAAGTGCCGACCGAAGTCGGTCTGGCCCATGAGCGCCTGGCAACGCCCGAAGCGGTTCACCGCATACGCCCAGAAGTCGTCGACGGGATTCTCGTTCGCCACCTGAATCGCGCCCCATAGTGTCCACAGCAGGTCGCACATCGCCTTGTACATGACCATGCGTCCAACCTGTGCCGGCGGCGGTCTGCCGGCGAAATAGGCCTCCAGCAACGCGGCGTCCTGATCCGGCCCGAAGCTGGCCTCGACCGATACATCGCCCAAGTCCCACATCGGGTCGTTGTTGCCGGCATATTCCCAGTCGATGATGAAGGTGCGCGCACCCGTATCGAGGAAGTTCTCCGCCAGCGGGTCGCAGTGGCAGGGCCGCGGCGCTGCCGGTCGCGCGTTCAGGGCGGCGCGCACGGCCTCCGCCTCCCTCTGGACCTCGGCGTAGCCGTCGGGAATCCGAGCCTGTTTCCGCCGCAAATAGTCGAGGTACTCGTCCATCTTCTGAAACAGATCGAACTCAGCGGCGAAGCTCTTGCCGCAGTCATGCATGCGCCGAAACGCCTGTGCCGCCCGGGCGACGGCCCCCAGGTCCTTGAACCGCTCGCCGTTCATGGTCAGCGCGCCGTCGACGAAGCGGGTCAACATCAGTCCGTCGTTTTCATCGAAGAACAGCACTTCCGCATTGACGCCGGCTTCGGCGGCGATGCGCGCCGCCACTGCCTCATGCCGGCGGTTGATGTACTCGCTGGTGCCTTCCCCGGGGATGCGTAGCACGAATCGCTCGCCGCCTGTCGTGACCTTGTAGTTCCGATTGGTGAGCCCGGCGAGGCGTTCGATCTGAACTTGCTCGGCCGCAAGCCGGCTGAGCCGGGGAACGCGGGCCAGGTTCGCATGCACTTCCTGAAGGTTCTCCATCTCCGGACGCTCTCTACTGCGATTTTCAGACTGCTTCGTTTCGACGCTAGGCCTTCAATCGCTCGTTCTTGGGATCGTAGAGCGACCCGTCATGGCGGGTGGCGGGAATCGGTTCGCCGAAGACTTCGATCGTGAAGTCGCGATGTGCCGTCTCCTCGGTGGGAATGTATCCGTAGGCGATCGGCTTGCCGATCGCATGGCCGTAGTTGGCGCTGGTGGTCACGCCCAATACCTTGCCGTCGCGCAGGATGCATTCGCCGCCGACGGCGCCGGCAAAGTGCTCCAGCGTGAACGTGCACAGGCGCTGCCGCGGACCTTCGGTCTTGGCCTTGGCGAGCGCATCACGGCCGATGAACTCGCCCTTCCTGAGCGAGACGCGGAAACCGAGACCGGCTTCGAATGGTGTATAGTCGGGCGTGATGTCGCTGCTCCAATAGAGGTAGCCCTTCTCCATGCGCAGCGTGTCGATGGCGCGGTAGCCGACATTGGTGATTCCGAAGGCCTGTCCCGCCTCCCACAACCGGTCGTATACGTGAGCGGCGTACTCGGTCGGGATATGCAGTTCCCAGCCGAGCTCGCCGACATAGCCGATCCGCACCGCCAGCACGGGTGCCGCGCCCAACGTGATCTGCCTGCAATGGGCGAAGGGCAGGGCGGCATTGCTCACATCCTCTTCGGCGACCTTCTCCAGCACCTGGCGGGCGAGCGGCCCACACAGATTGATCACCGCGCGCGCGGAGGTGACATCGCGAATGGCCGCGCTTCCGTCCGGCGGCAGGTGGCCGCGGATCCAGTGCATATCGTGCGTGCCGAACGCACTGCCGGTGACGATGTAGAAATGGTCGTTGTCCAACCGCGACAGCGTGAGATCGCATTCGATGCCGCCGCGCTCGTTGCAGAGCTGCGTGTAGATGACGCTGCCGATCGGTTTGTCGATATCGGCTGCGGCAAGGTGCTGCAGCGCGACAGCGGCGCCCGGCCCCGACAGCTCGAATTTGCTGAAGGAGGTCTGGTCAAGGAGGGCGACGCGCTCGCGCACGGCGCGATGCTCCGCGCTGACCTGCGCAAACCAGTTCGGCTTCTCGAACGACGGCCGGTCGCTGCGATCGGTGCCGGGCGGCGCGAACCAGTTCGGCCTTTCCCAGCCGCCGCGCGATCCATAGACGGCGCCGAGCTTGCCGAGGGTCTCGTAGAGCGGGCTGCGCCGGATGCCGCGGGCGGAATCGTGTTCGACCCGCGGGTAGCCGACCGAGTAGTACTTCCCATAAAGATCGACGGCGCGCGGGTAGATGAACTGCTTCGTCGCATGGTGGAAGGAGAAGCGCCGGATATCGAGTGGCCACAGGTTGAGGCTCGGCTTTCCGCTGACGATCCACTCGGCCATCATCTCGCCGGCCCCGCCGCCGCCGGCGATGCCGTAGGTGAACCCCGCACAGACGAAGCCATTGTCGAGTTCGGGCGCCTTGCCCATGACGAACTCGCCATCCGCCGAGAATGGAATGGGGCCGTTGATCAGTTGGCGGACACCGACCTTCTCCACGATCGGCGTGCGTTTGAAGGCGGCCTCCGCGAGCACCTGGAAGCGCTCGAAGTTGCCTTCGAGCAGCTGCTGGCCGAATTCGGGCGGTATACCGGCCTCGCCGAAGGTTGGCGTCCCTTCCTCCCAGCCGCCGATGACGATGCCGCGCACTTCCGGCTTGTAGTAGACGCGCAGGTCCGGGTCGCGGAAGGTGGGCATGGTCTTCGGCAGGTCGGGGATCGGATCGGTGATCAGGTACTGATGCTCGACGGCGATGGACGGCACCCGCACGCCCATCATCAGGCCAAGCTCGCGCGCCCACATGCCCGCTGCGTTCACGACGATCTCGCAGTCGATGGCGCCCTGGTCGGTCAGCACGCGTGTCACGCGCCGGCCGTTGCGTCCGAAGCCGGTAACGCGGATGCCCTGGCGGATGCGCGCACCCTTCATGCGCGCGCCCTTGGCCAGGGCCTGTGTCACGCTCGCGGGATCGACGTAGCCGTCGCTCGGCAGATAGGCGGCCGCCAGCACATCGTCGACATTGAGGATCGGACAGAGTTCCTGCGCTTCCCTGGCGGAGATGATGCTCATATCCAGGCCGAAGCTCTTGGCCATCGTGGCCGCGCGCTTGATCTCCAGCAGTCGGTCAGGTGAACTGGCAAGCCGCAGGCTGCCGACCTTCTTCCAATCGGTGGCCTGGCCGGTCTCGGCTTCCAGCCGGTCATAGAGGGCGACGCTCCGCTGCAGCATGCGCGTCAGGTTGCGTGACGAGCGCAACTGACCGACCAGGCCGGCGGCATGCCAGGTCGCGCCATGCGTCAGCCCGCTTTTTTCGAGCAGCAGCACGTCCGGCTTCCCCATGCGCGTCAGGTGATAGGCGATGCTGCAACCGATGACGCCGCCGCCGATGATGACGATCTCGGCACGGTCGATGGGGCCTAGCACTTGATCCGCTCCATCTTGGGATCATAGAGCGGTGCCAGATGAATCTGCGCCGGCACCCGCTCGGTCGCCACCTCCAGCTCATAACGGCCGGACGTCAGCCACGCGGTCGGAACGCCCTCCGCGTTGCGCACATAGCCATAGCCGATGTTCTTCGCCACGGTGTAGCCATAGCCGCCGCTCGTCAGCCATCCGACCTGTCGGCCGTCGCGAAAGATCGTCTCGCGGCCGAGCAGCACGATGGCGGGATCATCGACGGTGAAGCCTGCGAGCCGTTTCCGCAGCGGCCCGACCGTCTGGTCGGCGAGCGCCTCGCGGCCGAGGAATGGCGTGTTCTGCTTGAGTTTCACGGCCCAGGCCATGCCGGCCTCCAGGGGTGTATGATCGGGTCCGATGTCCGAGCCCCAGGCGCGGTAGCCCTTTTCGAGCCGCAGGGATTCGATGGCCCGATAGCCGGCGTTGGCGATGCCGTGCGGCCGCCCTGCGGACATGATCGCGTCGTAGACGGCGCCCGCCGTCTCGACCGGAAGATGCAGCTCCCAACCCAGTTCGCCGACGTAGGTCACGCGCAGCGCCCGCACGGGCGCACCGGCGATCATGATCGCGCGCCAGCTGCCGAAGGGAAATTCCGTGTTCGACACATCGGCATCGGTGACGGCCGCCAACACCTGGCGTGCTCGCGGTCCCATCAGGGACAGCACGGCGTATGCCGACGTCGTGTCGATGATGCGCGCGTCCAGCCCGTCGCGGATGTTGGCTTTGATCCAGGCGAAATCGTGCGTCGCAAAGCCCGTGCCGGTGACGATGTAGTAGCTGTCCTCGGCGAGGCGCGACACCGTCAGGTCACACTCGATGCCGCCCCGTCGATTGAGCATCTGCGTATAGACCAGGCTGCCCACGGGCTTTGCCACATCGTTGGCGGCGATCCAGGACAGCGCCGCCTCGGCATCGCGGCCCACGACCAGGAATTTCGCAAAGGAGGTTTGGTCGAACAGCCCGACCCGCTCGCGCACCGCGCGATGTTCCTCGCCGACGGCGTCGAACCAGTTCTGCCGGCCATAGGAGTAGACATCACGCGGCTCCGCGCCGTCTGGCGCGAACCAGTTCGGCCGCTCCCAGCCAAGCTTGGAGCCGAAGCAGGCGCCCTGGTCCCGGAGACGCCGATAGAGTGGCGAGATGCGGACAGGCCGCCCGCTCTCATGTTCCTCATGCGGCCAGGCCATTGTGTAGTGCTTGCCGTAGGCCTCCAACGTACGCGTCAGCACCCATTGGCGGTCGCGATGGATGCTGCCGAAGCGCCGGATGTCGACCGGCCACAGGTCCATCGGCGGCTCGCCGGCCGCGATCCACTCCGCCAACGCGCGTCCGGCGCCGCCGGCGCTGGCGATGCCGAAGGCGTTGAATCCGGCGCCGACGTAGAAGCCCCGCAATTCCGGCGCCTCGCCGAGGATGAAATTGCCATCCGGCGTGAACGATTCCGGCCCGTTGATGAGCTGCTTGATGCCGGCCGTTTGGAGGGCCGGAATACGTCCGAGCAGCCGCTCCATCATCGGCTCGAAGTGGTCCCAGTTCGAATCGAGGAGCGTGAAATGAAAGCCGTCGGGGATGCCGTCGAGCGCCCAGGCGATCGGATTCGGCTCGTAGCCTCCGACGACAAGACCGCCGACTTCTTCCTTGCCGTAGATCAGGCGGTCGGGATCGCGCAGGGTCGGCATGTTGCGCGGCACGCCCTCGATCGGTTCGGTGACGAGGTATTGATGTTGGACGGATTGCAACGGCACGGACACGCCGGCCAGCTGCCCCACCTCGCGCGCCCACTGGCCGGCGCAGTTGACGACGACCTCGGCCGTCACATCGCCCGCCGCGGTGCTGACGCCGATGGCCCGCCCGTTCTTGGTCTTGATCGCAGTTACGCGGCAGTCCTCGACGATCCGCACGCCGGCGGCGCGCGCGCCCTTCGCCAGCGCCTGCGCGATGTCGGCCGGATTGGCCTGGCCGTCGGTCGGCAGGAACGCAGCCCCGACGACATCGTCAATCGCCATGGCGGGCCACAACTTCCTGGCTTCGGCCGGAGTCAGCAGGTGCATCTCGAGCCCGAAGCTGTGGGCGGTCGTCGCCTGCCGCCTTATCTCGGTCAGCCGTTCGGCGTTGCAGGCTAGGCGCAGCCCGCCATTCATCTTCCACCCGGTGGCTTGGCCGGTCTCCTGCTCCAGTCTGGCGTAAAGCTCGACGCTGTATTTCAAGAGCTGCGTGATGTTCGCCGACGTGCGCAGCTGTCCGACGAGGCCGGCCGCATGCCAAGTCGACCCGCTGGTGAGCTTGTTACGTTCCAGCAGCACGACGTCGCGCCAGCCCAGCTTGGCCAGATGATAGGCGGTACTGCATCCGATGATGCCGCCGCCGATGATGACGGCGCGGGCCGCCGACGGAACCGACGTCATAGACTCCTCAGAGCTGCTTCAGGCTGTCGTACGAGCGCTCGAAACGGGCGAGATAGTCGTTGGTATACGCGACATAGTCAAAATCGAGTGTCGAATGATGCTCTGCCACCATGCCCCACATGGTCTCACGCAGCAGCGAGGCGCACTTCATGGCCTGATAGCGGCGCCACAGCTCCGCCGTCAGCGGCTCTTCGAAATAGGCCTCGAGCAGCCATTTCTCGTCGGCCTCGGGAACCTCGTTGTTCGAGCAGAGGTTGCCGAGATCGAAGAGCGGGCTGTTGAAGCCCGCGTAGTCCCAATCGATGAGCCACAGGCGCTGCCCGTCGTCGATGAAGTTGCCCGGCAGCAGGTCATTGTGGCCGAACACGACATCGATAGGTCCGGCCATCGCCTCGAGGCCGGCACCGATGCCAAGCAGTCGCGGCAGCTGCGGAACCATGCGACTCCGGCAGTCGGTCAAAGTCTGCGCGTAATCGCGGAAGATCTGGAACACCCAGAAGATCAGCGCCGGTCCGCGGAAATGGCCGGGCATGTCGCGGTGGCAACGCTGCAGCAGCGGCAGGATGCGCCGCAAATTGGCCGGCTGGCATACGTCGCCGGCTGTGAAGGTCTTGCCGTCGACATACTCGAAAACGACGGCGCCGGGTTCGTGGTGCAGGACCGCTGGCGACAGGCCGGCGGCGGCGGCGGCGCGGCTGGCCGCCAGCTCGTGAAAGCGCAGAATTCCATGCACGAGAATGTCATCGCCGATGCGGACGAAGTAACGCCGGCCGCGATCGGTCACGACGAAGTTCGCGTTGGTGATGCCGCCTTTCAGCGGCTCCGGCGCAACCGGGCCGGACCAGCAGGAGAGCGCGGATGCCCGGGCGCTTGGATCGATGCTCTTCATGACGATCACGCGAGCCCGAACCGCTCCTTCACGCGCCGGCTCCAGGCGTTGATGAGCCGGTCGGCGGCGATGCCGATGAAGGCGGCACACAAACCGGCGACGATGCCACGGCCGGGGTCGGCCTTCGACAGGGCGGTGAATATCTCCTGACCGAGGTCGCGCGTGCCGATCATGGCCGCGATGATGTCCATGGCGATGGCGAACATGAGCACCTGGTTCACGCCGAGCATGATCTCGGGGAGGGCGAGTGGGATCTGGACGCGCCACAGCAGTTGGCTGCGCGTGCATCCGGCCATGTTGGCGGCTTCAAGCAGAGCGGGCGCCACCTGGCGCAGGCCGTGGTTCGTGTACTTGATGGCGGGCGTCACCGCGTAGAGGACGATACCCAGCATCGCCGCGACGTCGCCCACGCGCAGAAACATGACGGCCGGAATCAGGAACACGAACAGAGGAATCGTCTGCAGCGTGTCGACGACAATGGTGAGGATGCGGTCGCCGAGCTCGCTGCGAGCGGCGAGAACGCCGAGCGGCATGCCGATCACGCAGGCAATAACAGTCGATATGCCACAAAGGTAGACTGTCAGGATCATGAAAGACCAGAACCCTGACAGCGCGCAAAATGCCGTCAAGAGGACCGCGAGCACGGCGAGCGTCCGGCCGCCGAGCAGGTAGCCCGCCAGACCAAGCAGGGCAACGACGGCCGCCCACGGCAAGGCCAGCAGGAAGTTCTTGAACGGATTCAGCACGTAAAGCACGAGGAACGTTCGGGCGGCCTCGATGTAGTCGAACAGCGCCTGAACCAGCCACTTGATGATGGCATCCCACCAGGGTGCGGTCGTGACTGTCATGGATTTCGGCAGCCGGGCGAGCTCCGGCACGGCCATCGACAGGAGAGTGAACAGGACGAGTGCGGCGAACGCCGCGAGAAAGAAAGGATTCCGCTGCCAGAATGTTTCGCCGGGCAGTCGCACGGTCGGCTTTTGGCTGGCGATGGCCTTGATCAGGCGATCGAAGGTGATGGCGATCAGAACGATGGAAGCGCCCGCCTCCAGCGCCGTCCCGACCTTGAGGGCGCGCAACGCCAGCAGCACGTCGGTGCCGAGGCCGCCCGCGCCGATCATCGAGGAGATGATCACCATGTTCATGGTCGAGTTGACGTGCTGATTGATGCCGAGCATCAGCGATGACTGCGCCGACGGGACGAGGATCCGCCATAGCTGCTGCCGGCGCGTGCAGCCGACCATGGCCCCGAACTCGCGCACGTCTGCCGGAACCTGCTGCAGGCCCAGCGTCGTGTTGCGGATCATCGGTGGCATGGAATAGACGAGTGTGGCCAGCATGGCGGCCACGGGATTGATGCCGAAGAACATCAGCAGCGGCACGAGATAGGCAAACGTCGGCATCGCCTGCGCCAGATCGAGCAGCGGCACGATGACCCACTTGTTCAACCGCGGCGCCCGGTAGCCAAGGATTCCGATCAGTGCGCCGAGCACGACACCGATCGGCACCGAGATCGCCACGATCGCCAGGGTCTTCATGGCGCTCGGCCACTGATTGAAGAAGACGAGATAGAGGCAGGTGAGACCCGCGAGCAACGCGAGCCGCCGACCGTCGAATCGATAGGCGACGATCGTGAGGGCTACGCTGATGCCGGACCAGGGCAGCGGCGGCAGCCTCGCCGCATCGGCTTCGTTGCCGAGCTTGAAACCGCGGTCCAGGAGTCCGAAGGCAAGGTTGAGCGGCAGCTCAAGAACGGATTTGGCGAAGCGGGTGACCGGTTGAATGTTATCGATCAGAAATTTGACGATAGTCCCGGCCCAGGCCCGGAACGGCACCATCCAATCGTCGGGATAGAGGTTGAGCCACGGGATGAGGTCGCTCGCCAGATACAGCGCAAGCGTCAAGCTCAGGGCACACGCCCAGACTGCCAACCAACGGCGCGGCCCTGCTGGCAGCGCGCCGTCGATTGTGGCCGCGGCCGTCATGTCGCCTTGCGTCCGGCCAGCAGGTCGATGACGACGTCGCGTTGAATCTCGCCGATCAGCCTGCCGGCCTCGTCGACCACGCCGAAGGGCTGCGCGCTGGCGACGATCGCTGCCGCAAAGCTCGCGGCCCGGTCACCGATCCGGACGCGCGTCGCGTACGCCGCGCCGTCGCGACAGGGCCGCATTAGGGCGCCGGCCGAGATGACCTTTGCCCGCTGGACATCGCGCGTGAACTCCGCCACGTAACCGGTTGCCGGCCGCGTCACCAAGTCTTCCGGCGAGCCGATCTGGATGATCTCGCCGTCCTTCATGATGGCAATGCGATCGGCCAGCCGGATGGCTTCATCGAAATCATGGGTGATGAAGACGATGGTCTTGCGCAGCAGGTTTTGCAGCCGCAGGAACTCGTCCTGCATCTCGCGCCGGATCAAGGGATCCAAGGCGGAGAACGGTTCGTCGAGGAACCAGGCGTCGGGCTCCACGGCGAGGCTGCGGGCGATACCGACGCGCTGTTGCTGGCCGCCCGACAGCTGGCGCGGGTAGTGTTGTTCGCGGCCCTTGAGGCCGACGAGTTCGACCACCTCGCTGGCCCGTTGCTCCCGTTTGGCCCGTGCGATGCCTTGAACCGCCAGGGGGAAGGCCACGTTGTCGAGCACCGTCAGGTGCGGCAAGAGGGCGAAGTGCTGAAACACCATGCCCATCTTGTGACGCCGGATCTCGATCAACTCGCGTTCATTTGCCTGCAGGAGGTCGCGGCCTTCGAACAGGATCTCACCGGCCGTCGGTTCGATGAGTCGCGTCATGCAGCGGACCAGCGTCGACTTGCCCGATCCCGACAAGCCCATGATGACGAAGATCTCGCCCTCGTGGACATCGAGTGTGACCGCACGGACCGCGCTTACGAGCCCGGCCGCTGCGACCTCCTCGCTGGTTGGCGCATCCTGCCGGCCACGCAGCAACGCCTCCGCGTTGCGGCCGAACAACTTCCAGACGTTCCGGCAGCCGATCTGCGTGGTTCGGTTCACGCGCGTTGGGCCCGAGTGGCTGCTGGTATCAGTCGCCATGAGCGCAGATTGGCAAGGGTTCCATCGCGGACATTAGCGCCATATTCGAGATCGCCGAGCGAATTTGCATGGGTCGCAACATGAATGAGCGGGCCACAGGCCCGCTCATCCAGTCGATCCGTAGAGTTATTGCGGCACTCCATCCAACTCAGTTCGTCACCGCCACCCAGGCCCGCCACCTCGCCTCGTTGGCGTCGACCCATGCTTGCGCCACGTCTTCGATGCTCTTGTTCTCGAGGTCCACCTGGCCTGCGAGCAGGCCTAGTTCCTTGGCATCGATCGTGAAGTTCTTGGCGACGTGATATGCGACCGGCCACGTATCCTTCATGCCGGCCCAGCCGTACTTCCAGATCTCGCCATGCGGCTTGCCGCAGTTGTACTTCTTCTGCTCGTAGCATTCCGGCGTGTATTCCGGGAACTGCACCCATTCGCCCTCATACTTCGCTGGCGCCCAGTGCGGCGAATAGATCCACAGCATGATCGGCGCCTTGCGATCCTCGGCCGACTGCAGTTCGGCGAACATCGCGGCGTCCGTGCCGGCCCGCACCACGTCGAACGGCAGGCCGAGCGCCTTCACGCGCTCCTCGTCGAATCCGCCCCAGGTGGCGGGGCCCGCGAGATACCGCCCCTTGGGCGCGGTTTCCGGCGTGGAGAAGGCTTCCGCGCATTTTGGATCCTTCAGCGCCTCCCAGTTCGGCAGGCCCGGGCACTTCTCCTTCATGTAGATCGGGTACCACCACTCTTCCTTGGCCTTGGGGCCGAGCTTTCCTAGATTCTCGGTCTTGCCCGTCGCGTCAGAGGCCCGCATGGCCTCCTGGGCCGTGGTGTCCCATTCCTCCATGATGACGTCGATGTCGCCGTTCGTGAGGCCCGTCGTCAGGCTCGACAGATAGTCCGCCGTCACGTATTCGACGTTGTATCCGAGCTTCTTGTAGATATCGCCCAGGATGTTGGCGTTGACGTTGACGCTGGTCCAGTCGAACAGCGCGATCTTGATGGGATCTTGCGATTCCGGGGCTCCGGCAACAGCGCGCTCGGAGTGAGCAGCCGCAAGGAATCCGCAGACGGCGGCGGCCAGCACCGCAGCGTTGCTCTTCCGTCTAGGCATGAATTGGTCTCCCTTGTCGTGTTCTTGTGAAGCCGACGTTTCTCGATTCGGCTGGCGCTGCAGACGGCAGGCTCCGAATGAAGATATGAAACTACCGCGGATGCAGATGTAGCAAGACCAAAAAAGCACCGTTGCTGCTTAATTCCGCATCAGTGGTCTAGAATTGGTCCTCGGCCAGCGCCAGCGCGCTGTCGCCGCCAGATATGACCGCCGCGGATAAGCAGCCGGCCTGTGGCAAGAGGTTGGCCGCATAGAACGCGGCAATGCTTCCCTTGGCGGTGAGATAGTTGCCGTCGGCCGCCGCTTGGCTCCGTCGGCGCCGCGCCGCCGCAGCGGACTTTGCCAGCAGCCAGCCTCCGGTTACCGTGCCGACGAGAGCAAGATAGGGCGAGGCCACCGCCAGCGCCTTCATTCTATCCTGTTTGACGGCATTGACGAGCGAACTGGTCGCGATGGAGAGCTGCTGGACCGCCTCGTTCAGGGGCGCGGCGAGGGACTGCCCTTCGTTTCCGCTCTTGATCGCCTCGGATGTCGTCTTCATCGCGCGGATCAAATCGCGCATGCCCGCCCCGTCATCCCGCGCCAGCTTTCGACTCACGAGATCGATGGCCTGGATGCCGTTCGTGCCTTCGTAGATCGGCGCAATGCGGGCGTCGCGGAAATGCTGCGCCACGCCCGTGGACTCGATGAAGCCGAGGCCGCCATGGATCTGGACCGCCATCGACGTCGCGGCACAACCGGTGTCCGTGCACCAGGCCTTCACGACCGGCGTCAGAAGGTCGACCAGGGATTGGTTTCGCGCGCGCTCGCCGGTGTCCGGATGGCGCTTGGCGCGGTCGACGGAACCGGCGACGAACGCGACCAGCGCCCGCATCGCCTCGATCTGCGCCCGCATCGTCGTCAGCATGCGCCGTACGTCGGGATGCCGGATGATTGGCACGGGCGACGGAGAGTCGCCGTCGACGGCGCGGCCCTGGATCCGCGTTCTCGCATAGTCGCGGGCCTGCTGATAGGCGCGCTCGGCGATGGCCAGCCCCTCGATGCCGACCGACAGCCGCGCGGTGTTCATCATGGTGAACATGTACTCGATGCCGCGGTTCTCCTCGCCGACCAGTTCGCCGATGGCGCCGCCGTTGTCGCCGTAGGCCATGACGGCTGTCGGGCTGCCGCGGATGCCGAGCTTGTGCTCCAGCGCGACGCAGCGCAGGTCATTGCGATCAGCAAGCGTGCCGTCCGGGCCGACCTGGAACTTCGGCACGATGAACAGCGAGATGCCCTTGACGCCCGGCGGCGCGTCCGGCGTGCGCGCGAGAACCATGTGCACGATGTTCTCGGCCATGTCGTGCTCGCCGTAGGTGATGAATATCTTCTGCCCGGTGATGCGGTAGAATTCACCCTCCTTGACCGCGCGCGCCCGCAGCGCGCCGACATCGGAGCCGGCCTGCGGCTCGGTCAGGTTCATTGTGCCGCTCCACGCGCCGCTGACCAGCTTCGTCAGGTAGGTCCGTTTCTGCACAGTACTGCCATGCGACGCCAGCAGCTCGACCGCTCCCTGGGTCAGCAGCGGGCACAGGCTGAACGCCATGCAGGCAGAGGTCACCATCTCCTGGATAACCGCCGCCAGCGCCCAGGGCAGACCCTGGCCGCCATGCTCGGCATCGAACTGGAGGCTGTTCCAACCGGCGGCGACGAACTGCGCATAGGCGTCGCGGAACCCGGCGGGCGTGCGCACGACGCCGTTTTCGAGTTGGCTGCCCTGCTGGTCGCTGGTCCGATTGAGTGGCGCGAGCACGCCCGCGGCGAACTTCCCGGCCTCGTCCAGGATCGATTGCACCAGGTCCGGCGTCGCGTCGGCGTACCCGGGCAACGTCGCGATCTCGCCGATGCCGGCGATCTCCTCCAGCGCGAAGATCATGTCGTGGAGCGGCGCGGTGTAGGTCATGGTCGCATCAGATGACTTTGCCGGGGTTCATGATGTTGTCGGGATCGAGCGCTTGCTTGATCCGCCGCATCAGCTCGAGTTCGATCGCCGGTTTGTACCGCTGCAGGTCGTCGCGCCGCAGACGGCCGATGCCATGCTCGGCGCTGATGCTGCCATCAAGCGCGGCAACGACATCGTGGACGATGCGGCTCAATTCCGACTGGCGGGCGAGAAATGCGTCCGCGCCCATCGTTTCCGGCTGATACAGGTTGAAGTGAATATTGCCGTCGCCGACATGGCCGAACGGCACCGGCCGAATGCCCGGCAACGCTGATGTCACCGCCGCGATCGCCCGCGTCATGAACGCGGGAACGCTCGACACCGGGACGGACACGTCGTGCTTTATGCTGGCGCCGGCGAACTTCTGCAGCTCGACGAGCGACTCGCGAACGAACCACAGCCGCCGTGACTGCTCGGCGCTCTCTGCCACGGTCGCATCGGCGATCAAGCCGTCTTCTAGGGCCTGTTCGAGCGCCTTCTCCAGAGTGCCGCGCAATCCGCTGTCGTCGATCGCGGATGTCAGTTCGATCAGCACGTAGTAGTCGCGCCGCTGGCGCAACGGCTCGGCCACTCCTGCGACGTATCTCTGCCCGAGATCGATGCCGGCACGCGGCAGCAGTTCGAAACTGGTCACGGCATCGCCGCTGGTGGCCCGGCAGCGGCCCAACAGCTCCACCGCCGCCGGCAAGTCGGTCACCGCGACGAAGGCGGTGACGCGTTCGCGCGGCTTGGGAAACAGCTTCAGGACGGCGGCGGTGATGATGCCGAGCGTGCCCTCGGCGCCGAGGAAGAGTTGCTTGAGATCATAGCCGGTGTTGTCCTTGCGCAACCC
>Ga0137403_10006224_pt1 | contig 13694 bp, 32 predicted proteins | sample CZOMad2_1_16fung_FD_122057 | JGI IMG/M metagenome (GOLD analysis project Ga0137403, IMG submission 122057) | Vadose zone soil fungal communities from Angelo Coast Range Reserve, California, USA - CZOMad2_1_16fungal (Hybrid Assembly) | ecosystem: Environmental > Terrestrial > Soil > Vadose zone... | reverse complement strand
CGCCGGTTACATGATGGGCGACTGTGACGACGCGGCGATCGTGATCGGCGCCGTGGCCCTGGCTTCCGGCTTCCACGCTCGTTTTGTCGCGACCCGGCGCGGTCCGGATGCCCAATTTACCCACGTCTTCACGGAAGTCTCAATTCCCCTTCAATCACCGTTTGCGCCAGAAGCCTGGTTGCGCGTGGACCCGACCGCACCTCTGGATGCAAACTATCAAGGCTGGGAACGGATGGTGCAGGATGTCTAAAGTCGCGGACGACGAAAACAACAAGACGCCCCCTGAAACGTTCACCCTGGTTTGCCCCTGGTGTGAAGCGGACCCGGTCACCGTGAATGTCCGCAATCTGAATTTCCCCAACGGTATCGTGCTGCTGTTGGCGTCGTGCGGCGGTTGCCGGAAGATTTTAGGGGTTTCCTTCGCGGGAATAGCACCCCCGCAAATTGTCCGAGCTGGATTTCCACCTGGGAGGATCATCCAATGATCGTGTTTGGTTTTCGAATTCCCATTGAACTCAAACGCTGGATGGTGACGGAAGCGCAGCACCGGAAAGTCACCGTTCAAACCTTGGCCGGCACGATGTTGAAACAGGCGCAACAGGCGCTCATCAGCTTTTCGGAATTGCCGGCGGCATCGCGCCAATTGCCGGAGCGTCACAACGCGGACCGGCGCCGTTCGAAGCGAGTCCGCCGTGGCTAACGAAAAATTTCGGCTGATGTTGCAGGTGGAAAAGATCGAGTCGAAGACCACCTCGCGCATTTTAAAAACCGAAGTTCTCGATTACTTCGGGACCGAACAGGAAGCTTTGAAAGAATTCAATGCCCTGCTTGAGGAGCTGATGGAAGACGACCCGGCCGAGGGTTAAAAATCCGCGTTTGACAACCATTGTGGCACTGTTCCAGACTGGAATCATTCCAACTTCCCACATTCGCCAAATTGTCTGACGTCTTAGGCTACCGGGGGCATTTTCTCCGTGAGTTTCTTGTCAGATTTGGGCGATTTTGGTAACTCCAACGATTCCGGTTTTTGGTCCGATCTCGGAGACGTCGCCATCTCTCTTGGCGAACAGGAAATCTCCTCGCGTTTCCGCGCGCATTACGGCGCCGATCATATCCAAGCTCAGAATGACACCGTCGCCTATATGGGGCAGGTCATCAACGCTGTGCATGCGCGAACGTTGACGGTTCAAGTTGGCGTTCAGCTCATTCAAAAAGCTCTGGCAGTCTTTGTCTCTCTTGCGAATCGTTTTGGCGAACGTGGAAGAAGAGGGGCGGCGGATGTCTCAGCCTTGGCAGCGCAGGTGATCCGCGATTTGCAAGCGGGCCAAACCCCTGCCCCAGGTGGCGGCTATCAATCTCCCGGCGGGAACTACTTCCCGCCGGCCCTGGCTGGGATCGATCCGCTCTGGCTGTTGGGGGGTGGCGTGATTCTGTTTCTCCTGGTGAGGCGGCGATGAAGAAGTTGTGGGAGTACGTGGACGGCGAACCGTTCATGGTGAATTCGGTTCCGGTGTTTCGAAATCCGCGCAAGCGGAAATCCCCGAAAAGGACAAAGGCGGTTATGAAGTACAAGAAACGTTCGAATCCGCGGCGCCGGCACTACCGGCGGCGCGCGCGCAATGTGCCAGCCGTCCGAGCTGCGGCGCACAATCCCCGGCGACGACGGCACACCTACCGGCGCCGTTCCTATCGCCACAATCCGATGCTGAACCGCCGGCGGCGGCATCGGCGCAATCCGCCGATGATCGCGGGTTTGCAGCTCGTCGAGATTTTGTACTGTGGCGGCGCGGTGATCGTGGCGCCGATTCTCGAAAATCAAATCCGGCCTCTATTGCCGGCGTCGTTGCAGACCGGAACCGCCGGCCGCTGGGCGCTCAAAGTCGGAGCTTCGGCGCTGACCTGGCAGGCGTGGCGCTTCATCTTCGGCCGCAAGATTGGCGATCTCACGGGCCTGGTGCTCGGCAGCAATCTGCTGAGTGATGCCGTGTCCGAATTTGCGCCGAGTCTCACTTCCGGTCTGGGTGGCTATTCCGCGCTGCCCGCTCGGGGACTGGGCGGTTATCTGAATGTGCCGGCGCGTCGGGGACTCGGCCCCTTTGTTGGTGGTGGACGTGCGGCACTGATGCCGGTCCGCGGTCCACTCGACGCGACGTACTGAGAGTTGTTGTTAACAAAATCTTCTGAAGGAGAAAAGCCGTGATACGAACAGGTAGAGGGGCAGTGGTGCCGGACAGTTGGCTACCGTTTGTTAGCCCCGATCAAGACGGATTCGAAGAGTACCAATCGCCCATGTGGGACACGCGAGTGTACGTCGACAACACCACGACGTCGTTGTCGTTCTTTCCCGCGGCACCCGGCGCCACAACGGATTTGAGCAATTACACGATGCCGTTGACGGAACCGTTTTTGCTCAAAGCGATCGGCGTGTTTTTCAAGATTCGGCCATTTGTGGAAGACGGTGGAGCGTCCGCGGCGGCGCTGGCGAGTCAGGCCGATGACATGGCGCGACTCATCAACACGGGCTGGCTCGATATGGGATTGGGCAAGCTGGGATTTGGTCCCTTCCCGCTCTGGAAGCTCGGCGCCGGCGGCGGTCTGTGGGGCATGCTGGCAGCCTCAGGAGCTGAAGCGGCCGCGCAGGTCTGGGACTACACCCAGATTGGCAGCCCCAACACCGATGGCCTCTTCAAGCTCGTCAAGCCGATTATTATTCCGCCGAACACGTCGATTCCCGTCGCGGCGAAGTGGGGCGCGGCCGTCGACACGATTGCCAACTATTCGATTTGCGTCTATCTCGACGGCATCAGCGTGCGGAAGTAGGGGGTAACCAATGTCACGGAACCTCGTGGACATCGTTCCGGTGATGCTGATGAATCCGGCGATCGTCAGCCAACCGGACCCCCTTTTGGCCAAAGCATCGGCGGCCTGGCTCAAGGGGGATATTGATCTCGATCCGTTTCGTTTCACGTTGACGTGGAACACGCTGGGCGCCTCCGCGGTCGGACAGGATGCGAACACGTCGCTGGATGCCGGCATCGATCTGCTGTTAACACGGATCAATCTCACGGCCTATTCCGGGGTGGGCACCATTGTCGCCAATCCGGATTATCTGCTCGAACTTTTCGACAGCTCCGGACCCTGGCAGGATGCGCCGCATCATGTGATGCTGTGGACGGGTCAGCATCGAAATTCCGGTTCGCGCCCCGGAGATACGCCGATGTCGCGTTACGTCCGGGGGTCCAACGTGGTCCGGGGCAAGCTCACGAACAACACGGCGACGGCGGCGCGTGTCGATCTGGGTTTGGAAGGCTGGCGCGTCAGTTACCGAGCAACAGATCGAGCCATTCTCTTCGGTCGCGAAGCCGTGCCGCTGTAAAGGGGCGGTGAGTTGTGTCGCGCCCCCCAGGTCCAATTTTTAGTTCTCCGCCGGCGACGATTCCTCAACTGCGGGAAGCGATCGGGCAATTTGTCGCCACGGCTCCGTTAAGCAAGAACATCGGACCAACCGCGGTACAGGTCGATACCACGGCGATGCTGCTGGCCGACTGCACGGATGCGACGGAGCGCGGCAGTGTGATCGTTGTCGCCAATCTTGGCCCGAATACGATTTTCTGGGGGTTCAGCAATTCCGCCAAAACCAAACCCGGATTGACGACGGGAAACGGGATTCCGCTCGCGTCCAACGGAGTCGTGGTCATTGACAATATGGGCGGCATGGCGCTCTGGGCCATTTGCACCGTGCTCCAGGTGGCCGGCGCGGATACGCGCGTATCCGGAGCCAGGATATGAGCGGGGCTTCGATTCCAACGGATCTTGCGGCGGTGGCAAAAACCGCAGCGACCGGCATCAAGTCCATCCAGACGTTCTCCAACAACATTGCCGGAGCGACAACGCAGGTCAACGTCACGATGAGTGCCGTCGTTGTCGCGAAATCCTTCATCGTCGGATGTGCTGCCAATGCGGCGGCTACCGCGGACGCGGCGGCAAATTACCAATCGATGAGTTTTTTGATTACGAGTGCGACCAATGTTCAAGTCACGCGTTCGGGAGCTGGGGCAACGGCGGGCAATCTGTTATACGCGTTTCAAGTGGTGGAGTTTTATTAATGGCTCTTCAAACCGATCGACGTTTCGTCAAAATCGAGGGCGGCAAAGTCACCCAAACCGTTCACGTTCGCGGGGACATCGATCCCGCGGACTTGCTGGCCGCGGGATACGTGGAGTTGCAGTCCAAGGAAATTCCTTCGGCGCAACTGGGTAAAACTCTCCCCGAGCTGAAGGTGAAGCCATGATTTTCACGGATTCTGAAAGCGGCTTCTCATGGGACGTTCGCGAAGGGGAAACGCCGGGAGTGGCCCTCAATCGTGTGCTTCACACTGCGGAAATCGCAGTTGATCCGTCGACGGCGATATTGCTCGGCTCGAGGTACGGCGCCGATCTGACAGATACACCCTACATCGGCATCGACCCATTGACGCTTTCCCAACACGCGACCAATTTTGATCCGAATTTCGTTCAACAGGTGATCGAGTGGCTTAAAGGAATTCAGTCGCAACCGGGCTTTCATGCTCCAGAACCGTCGGGCTCCTTTGAATCGGAAAATCTGTTTTCATCCGCCTGGACGTGGGTGGTCTTGGGCGTGATTGGCTGGCAGCTTCTGAAACGGTGGTGAGGTTCGATGCCTATCGATTACTACGGCAACATCACGGACAACTCGGGAAACTTGGTCGGGACCAATTACTACGAGTCTCAGTCGTGGATCGAACAGAAAGCCGCGAATGACGCGCAACAGGCGGCGGTCGACGCGGCGGCCGCTCTGGCCGATGCCGCGGAGCAGGCGCGCCGGAGTGGACAACGCGATCTCCAGCTTGAAGCCGCAGCCAATGTCGCGGCGGCGGCAGTGGGCAAAGCGGTGCAAGCCTACGAACGGGTCGGAGGTTCCTATCCAGACCACGCGGTCAACAACGCTTACGCGCAAGAAGCGGTGACTCAAGCCAATGTGGCACGAAAGGCGGCGGGATTGCCGGCCTTGCCACCGGTGAAGCGACTGGACGATGTGATGACGCCCGGTGTTCCTGGCGGTCCGATCGATACCCCCCACCCTGTGCCGCGAAATCCTTCGCCGGCGCCTTCCTGGCAAGTTAATCAAGGCGGCCTCGGTGGCATTGTGCAGTTGTTAACATTCGGCACCCTGGCGACTCAGTTGTTGCGGTGGTTGGGGGGCAAATGACCCCGTTCGATTCCATTTTTCAGGCGGCCGCCCTGAAGTACGACGTGCCGCAAGCGGTGATCGAAGCCGTTGCTCGAACCGAGTCGGAGCTCAACCCTTCGGCGATGGGGGACAGCGGTCAGAGCTGGGGCATGTTTCAAATCTATCGGCCGACAGCTCAACGGTACGGTGTGACGGATTTTCATTTGTTGCTCGATCCGGTGTTCGGCACGGATGTGGCCGTCCACTACATGAGTGACATCATTGCCGACCAGGGCGGCCTGAATCTTCCCGATTTTTATTCGGAGTACAACAGCGGTCATAAATCGCTCTGGCAAACGTCGAGCGAAGTGTACGAGCACGTTCAAAAATTCCTGAAGAACTATGCCCTGGCCGTCAGTCCCGCCGACGTGGAAGGCATCGGCGTGTTGGCGATCGGGTTGACGTTGCTGACGCTCTGGTACTTCAAACGGCACAAGCCATGACGGAACGGGACGCAGAAAACGCGGTCATGCTCGGAATTCTCGTGCTGCTGTTGTGGCGGCGCACGCAAAGCGAAGTCTTGATCGATTATGGCGGAGGCTTTCAGCCGCCGATTACGGAGCCTGCGACGCCGACGACGCCGGCGACGCCCAGCGGAGAACCGCCGGTGCTGAATGAAATCGGCGTGTGGATCGATCCGGGCTCGGGCTACTGGTGGAACAGTGAAGCTCAGACGTGGAATGAGCCGATTTACGGCGCTCCAGGTCCGCAACCGGAGTATGGCGGTGGCAATAGTCAGGAGCCGTTCGCGCCGCTTTAGAAAGGGGGGATTCCCAATGGCTTCCAAGTATCGTGTCTATATCCATTCGGCCGCCGGCACCGACAACGTGCCTTACGAGCGGTGGGACTCGGGATTGTTGCCGAATGCGCCGGTACCGACGTTAACGAGTCTCGCGGATCTGCCGCAGGCCGAGCTCGACGGCAAGCAGTGGGCCAGTTATCAGGATCTCCAGAACTACGCGAACAGCCGCGGCGAAAGTTTGCATGAAGTCGACAGCGTCGACCAGGCGATTCAAATCATCCGAGGGGCGGCGCCGATTCCTCCGGCGGATTCCAATTTCTCAGCCTATCTGCCGTGGGTCATCGGCGCTGGGGCCTTGTTCTTTTTCTGGAGGCGGCGCGCGTAATGCCTCGCGAGTTAACCAATCTCGAAGTTGAAAGTTTTTTGCAGCGGCATCCCGACGTACAAACGAGCGTGGAAGCCGTCGAGGCGGGAGGCGTGGCGCAGCTCCCGATTGCGTACCCCGGCGCCGGTGTTGCCGTTCAAGATCCCTCGGGACGCTACGTTCTGGTGTGGAGGGACGCCACGCGGCACTGGCATTTTATCGACCTCGCCGACATGACGCTGATGAACACCATCGCAGCTCAAGTGAACAATCCGCCGTTCGTCAGTGATCCCGATTACCTCGGCGCCATCCGAGACGCGGTTTTCGGTCCGAGCGGTCTTGGCAGTGGCGGACTGATCGATATTCTGGCGCTCGCGGCGGTCCTGGTCGTCGGTGTCGTTGTGTGGGACGTGATCCGATGACGAACCGGCTCGATCAATCCGTGGACGCTCGATTGCGCGAAATGGCGGACGTGTTCGAAGCGCATCGAGGGTTAACCGGGAAAGCCAAGCGCGACACGTCTGGCGCTGTTGTCGGACGTTTCCGCGGTTCCCTTGCGGCATATCCGGAAGTGGCCCACACGGGCTACCAGCCGGCGCAAATTGCGCGAGCGGTGCGACGGGGCAAAGGGGTGATCTATCGGCGGGTCCGTGCGGACGTGCGGCGCGAGCTGCAAGCGTACTTCCCTGTCGAGCGGCGCCGGTATCCGGAGCGGCCGACGATTCCGCCTCATGAACGGCTGACGCGAAAATGCAAAGTCTGTGGCCACTACCACGGCAAAGGGCAACACCGTTTCCACGGGGAAGGCTCGTTTCATCAAACGCACTTGTTCACTTTCAATCCGGGGGGGAATATGCCGACACCGATTTACGGCCAGGTGCTCTCGATCATCGCGAAAAAGGGCCGCGGTCACCAATGTTCTCCGGCCTGCAAGCGTGCAAATCATACGTACATTCATCGATTCAAGTCCCGGCCTCCAATGACGGGAAGCGTGGACCGGCAAACGCTGATGATTGGGAAGCCGATCGGTGGGGCGACCGTTCGGAATGCTCCTTCACGGCGCGGGTCGGTCTACGTGATCCGCTGGGGGAAACCGGGCTCCTACTCCCAAACCTTCCGGACGAAGGAAGCCGCGAACCACTATCTCCGGCGCTCCGGTCTCCGGGGCACAGTGATGGCCGTTCGTCCTGGCTTCGATTTTCAAAGCAACCCCAGGGGGAAACGATGACGTTCCAGCTCACGATGATCGATGACGACTCGTTCGGTTTTTACGTGGAATGGCTTGGCGAGGATGGCAAAGCCTACAGTGAGGCGTTCCCGGTGAGAGACAACCAGGCGCAGCCCGACCAGCACGCATACGCGGTGCAGTGCGTCGAAGAATTCCTTCGCGACAAGGCACCCGTTCATGATCGAGCCGCAGAAACGCCGAATCCGGAACCAGGAGAACAGCCGCCGGAGTCATGACCAGTCTTTCGGAACTGTTTGACGCGGGCTATAAGCTCATCAGCTCGCTGGCAACGCTCGGAATTTTGTGGGGGGTTTGGAAAATCGCGTGGTGGGTCCAAAAAGTGGAAAGGCACATGGAACACGCCGATACGCAGCTCGATTCCCAGGGCTCGTTGTTGCAACAGGCAACATCCAACATCGCCATGATTATGGGAAAGCTGTTCGGTTCGAAATTTGGGCCGACTGGAGGAAGTAAAAAATGAAGAACCTGACGATGCCATACGACCAGCTCCAGGGAACGAAGTCGATTTTTCTTTCAAAGAGTTTTTGGGGGACGGTCCTGGCTGTGGCGCCGGCGGTGATCTCCGTGGCGACCGGGATTGACGCTTCCCGGGAGTTTGGAACGGTTGTGGATCATGGGGTGCCGCTGGCCGGGGCCGTGTTGTCGATCGTGGGGATTTTCACCAGGAAAACGCGGATCTCGTTAACCGGGGCGCCGAAATTCTGACTCGGTTTAAGGGGCGGCTCCGGTAAGAGAGCCGCGAAAATCGCGAGCGCAATCAGGAACAGGATTAACACCACGACCAAAACGGCAAGGGCTCTGTCCTTCACAGAATTTTCTTCACGTCGCGGACGTGCTTTTTGACGCGCTCCTCTTCCTGGCTGATGAACTCGATCCACGAGAACTCTGGAAATTCCTTGTGGGCCATCCCGGTAGCCACTCCTAAAACGAAGTCTGGATCGTTGATGACTTCCACGGCGCCGATGGCGGCAGCGATGATGCGGGCAACCTTTCGAGCTTCGTCGTCAGTCATAGGCTTCTCTCTCCGGAAAATTTCGCGTCAGGTTGACTGTAGTCACGTTTTCGGAACGTAACCCGGGGTCTGGCATCCCCCCGGAAACGCCAAACGGTTCTAGACCCCGTCATGTGGACCTACTCTGTCCATTGCGGCCAGAAAATCGGTTTAAGCCACGTTCGCCGCTGTAAGTCTTCAACTCTTCCAGCAACTTTTGCGTGTCGTCGTGTAGTTGCAGGACTTCCTGCAACCGGCGGTGAACTTCAAAACTCCACTTAACTCAAATCAAAGACGCGCTGACGCTCGCGCCCACGATGATCCCGAACAAAAAGAGAACGGTTTCTCTCCCCGTCATGCGTTCTCCTGTCTGAAAACCAGTTGGTTATTCGCCAGTCTTTTTTCCGGATCCTCCATCAGCGTTTTCAGCGATGCCAGATCGAGCTGCGAACGAGGGGTTTTCAGACAGGATTTTCCAAAGAGAATTGAAAAAGTCGGCAGCTTCGTCGATGTTCAAGTCGATCAACTTCGAGGACATGTCACCTGTCTCTTTAATCGCTGATCTGTCGATCAGGAGAAAAATGCGGCCATTCGCGCCATCGAATGGCGTGATCTTTTGCGGTGAACGCGTCCGTTTCAACTTCAACTTTCCTCCTGCAGCATCGCCGGCTCTGGCGAGTGGGCCCGCTGGTCGACCATCGCCAGTTCCGGCGATTCCTCCGGCAGCATCGACGGATCTAGCGAGAGCGGCCGCTTGCCGGCGACCATCGCCACTTTCGACGATCCTCGAGCCTCGCCAGTTCTGGCGTTAACCGATCGCACTTCATCCAGGGCGGCAAACATCGCGAAGCTTTCCAGCTCATTCATTTTGGAAAAACGTTTCTTCCAGCGTTGAATCCGCCGGCGGATGACTTCCCTTTCCCGAAAAGTTTGACCCAGGAAACGGTAGTCGTGCAGCTCGCGCGGCGGTGGAAAGTTCATCCAGACAACCTCGGTCGCGAGCGTGTGTCCCCTGGTGGAAGCGGTGAATTCGACCCGGCGCCAATCTCGCAGCAGACCGCCGTAGAGGGCATTGCGATATCCGGAGACCATAACCATGCAGTTCAAATGCAGAAGCACTTCTAAGAGGCGCTCGTGATCCTTTGCATCCATTTTGTGCCGGTACTTCGAGGGCCATTTCGTGGCGAGGTACGGCGGGTCGCAGTAGACCAGGGTTTGAGAATGGAACCGCGGAAAACGTTTTAACCAGCGGATCCCATCGCCAGCTTCGACGATGAGACCAGGTATCGCGTGATTCGCCCACTCTCCAATAACGAAAACGTCGCTGTCGATTCCGAACGAGCGAAAAGCGGGCTTCTTGTGGCGCATCACGCCACCCATGCCGAGAAAAGGCTCGATGTACTGTTGGTGCGGCGGCATCAGGTTGATGAGCGTTTGGTAGACTCCGCTGCCGTTCTTTCCGCCGGGGTAGCTCACGACGCTTGAACCTCTTTCAAAAGTTCAGAAAATTTCCGTTTTGCGTAGGGTTCGCCAACAGCTACCAACCAAGCCGCAAGATTCAACGCATCATCGGGAGACAACACCAAAACCTCATCGGGCACGAGTGACGTCCGACGCCGCGGCATCGACGGGCGTTTCAGCATTCCCACCACGATCTGTTCGCTTCTGAGTCCAACAAGAAATTTGTTCATATCCGCTTCCTCATTTCCTCGTTGATGATCTCGCGGGCCGTGTCTTTCGAAATCTCCAGCAACCGGCCGATATAACGCAGAGACTTTCCGGCGCCCCACAACGCTAGCGCGGCGTGACGGTCCACAATCCGCCGGGGCCGGCCGATCGCCTTCCCTTCCCGCTGTGCCCGCTGTAGCCCCAGCGTGACGCGCTCGCGGATGATGTCGCGCTCCAGCTCGGCGACGGCGCCCAGGACGGTGAACACCATTTTCCCCATCGGCGTGGACGTATCGATGGATTCGGCCAAGCTGATAAACTCGATCCCCAGGGCGTTGAATTCTTCCAGCGTTAACAACAGGTGTTTGGTACTTCGGGCAAAGCGATCGAAGCGGGCGACGATGACGGCGTCGAACCGGCGTAGCTTGGCGTCGCGCATGAGCTGGACCAGGGCGGGCCGTTTGTCGGTCGCTCCAGTGAGGCCCTCATCGACATATTCGACGATGCTCGCGATCGTGCGGCGCGCGGCGTAGTCGCGCAGCGGCAGGAGCTGCGTTTCCGGATGCTGTCTGTCAGTCGAGACGCGGCAGTACAGGGCGGCGCTGTTCATCAACCAAGCTCCTTCAAATTGGCCCACGGTTTGTCTTTCAGCTTTTGGAAAATTTCTTCCGTGCTGTCCGATCGAAGATCGATGTATTCGAGTGCCGTCGAAGGAATCGTTTCACGCGCCAGGTTGTCGAAGCTTTCGAAAGCCTGTTGCTCGGTGTAGGCCCGCATGACTCCGCCGTACGGACGTTTTGTATCGAAATCGCGCGTCCTCGTCGATTGCGGATGGAAGTAACGGAACTGATAACGAAGCTGCCAGTCCGATGTTCCCTGAATCAGTTTTCCGCCATCTCGAAAGACGGTTCCGAACCAGTTCATGGTGGGCAAGCCGGCATACCACCAGCCGATGAAGTAGCGGCCGTTTTTCAATTCAATGAAAGATTCCTTCTTCATGACAACCCCAACACGTTCAAACCGACATCCCACCAGCTTTGCAGTTGAGCTTTCCGTTCATAGGCAGCGATAGCGATTGCCACGGAAGCCTGAACGTGAACACACGCCGGGGGCTCCTGAGATGACAGGTAGTCGTTGTTCATCAACACCAAGATTTCCTGTTTTGATGCGTAAGTTCCGAAATGCACCAACTTGTAGAACTCGTCCCAGGGGCGGCTCATGTTGTTTCCTCCAAAAGCTTCCGGTCGGTTGTGAAGTTCGGCGGTCATACGCGAACCTCGATTTTCAAAACGTCACTAACAAAAATCTCCCGCGGCGGTCCGTACAGTTTTTGGGCAGTCCGCCACTGGTTTTGAACGAAAAGCGTTCCCCGCGGCGTGATCTGGTGGATTTTGGCAACGACGGTTCCGTCGCCGCGCATGTCCGCATGTTTCACGCGGACGATGTCGCCCTCGTGCAGCTCGGTAAGGTTCATGTTGCCTCCTCAAGTTCGGGAATCATCCAGCTTGCGCGGGGAAAGTTCGGTCGCTCTTTGAGGTAATCGGCGAGTCTGGTGTAGCGAAAATCAACGAGGTGGGGCGGCACCGCCCGGGGACTCTTCGCATACTCCTCGACGATCGGAACGAAGTACGCAAGGTTGAGCGTTCGATCGTAATTTGGCCCAGAAATGTGCCGGAGCATCCCTTCGACCAGGCCGAGCTTGACGGTCGGGATTGCCACCTTAGAAGCAAACCAACGTTCCACGATTTGACGGTCGGTTCGGGACGGGATTGCCCCCGGTAAGTGGGCGAAGATTTTCCCAACTTCCGAAATGTAGGTTTCAAATACATTGTTGTTCGGTGATCCAGCAGCAGGGGAGAACAATGTAGTTGCTAACGGTTTCGGTTCTATTTCGGTTCTAAGGGGGGAATGGGGGGGCACGAATTGACACCCCTCGGATGTCTTCCTAGACACCGGTGTTGCTACAGACGCCGGTGTCCGTGGAGACGCCCCTGGGATGTCTCTAGGGACGCCCCTGAACGGGACCTTTTTCTGCCCATGTTCGAGGTGGATTTCATATTGAGTTGAGCATCGACCAGTCCCGCGTTTTTTGATGAAAATCAGCGCGGCTGATTCGAGCCGACGGAGGCTTTTTTGAACAGGTCGGCGGCTGTATCCAGATTCCCAACAAATTCTCCGAATTGAGGGGAAACAAAAGCCAATTCCGGGTTGTCCCGGAATATCCGGTGCATGGCTGGCGAGAACGAGGAGGACCTTACTGTCCGTGCGTCGTGTTTCCAGTTCTAAAACCAAGCTCATGAGTTTGGCTCCCATTCGGTTGGAACACTCCTCGAAAGGGGCGCCATTACCCATCAAACCCAGTGAAACATTCGCGTCATTATGTAAACTATGGGACTGACAGCTTAGCGGCATTACAACCCCCTTTTCTGTGAAATTGTTAGAGGTTTAAATCACGCCTTTGAGATTCCGGATGACGATGTCTCCATCTTTCAACTCCAAGGCGATACCGGGCTCTTTTTGAATACAGGCCACAGGATCACCGGGTTGTAGGTCTACCCTCTTTGTTTGCTCCTTCGGAAGGCATACCTGAGTAGCGCCATTGTTTTTGAAACTCTTCCTGATTTCAAAGGACAGTGATTTAGTTTTTCGCATGGGAGCTAATATCCTCGATTTGTGGGACAGATTCGGTCCAGATTGTAGAATAACTAGAAACTCCAAAACCAACAGAATCTTGACTGCCTGATTTTTGCCGCCACCGGGGGAGGAATCTTCACTTATGAACGACGATCAAGCAATCTTGCGCTGGCTGATCGGCATGACAACGTACATCGCGAATCTGCACAATCGCCTGCACCAGGAGTCGTCACATTCAACGATGAGAGCTGAATCAAACGCGGGACCTCGGTTTCATGAAAAGAACGTCTATGAAGCCTATGACGAAAGTTTCGCTCGCTGGATGGGATGGCGCGGCCAAGAAGCTCAGGAACAGGAAATCAATTCGAAGAAAGGCAAATCATGAAAAATGCGGTGATTTCTCATAGATGCGCCGGATTCGATTGGGCTCAGGAGAAAACATCGAAGATTGAAGATTTCGCTGTTCAGATTGACTTTCGGACGGAGACTGTACGAATTCAAAATGCGGCGAGTGCTCCAATTCGATTTTGTCCCTGGTGTGGGCGAAGTGCCCCAGCTCTGATGAAGGAAGCAAAAAAGAAATTGAGCGAAAAAACGGCCGTGTTCTGAGTCGTCCGGCCTTCCGAATCGCGCCTATAAACCAACGTCGAAAGAAAATTTTCTAACAATGGACAGTGTCGATGCCGCGGCGCCGGAGTTCGCGCAAAATGGTCAGGATCAGCTTCCGGAGCGTATCGCGGGATTGTCGGGCGGCACTCGTTCCCTGGAATCGTTCGGCCCCGGAAACAAATTTATA
>Ga0137403_10006223_pt1 | contig 13695 bp, 15 predicted proteins | sample CZOMad2_1_16fung_FD_122057 | JGI IMG/M metagenome (GOLD analysis project Ga0137403, IMG submission 122057) | Vadose zone soil fungal communities from Angelo Coast Range Reserve, California, USA - CZOMad2_1_16fungal (Hybrid Assembly) | ecosystem: Environmental > Terrestrial > Soil > Vadose zone... | reverse complement strand
TGCGTCCAGTGCCACCAGGCGCCCGTCGTTCACGGGAACGTAGACCTTGTTGTGATACAGCGCGACGCCGCGGTTTACAACGCCGCAGCACATTTTGTCGCCCGTCGCTTTGCGGTTGACTTCGGGATCCCAGCGCCATTTCTGCTTGCCGGTGCGCGCGTCGACGGCGAACACGATGCTCCAGTTGGTGACGCCGAAAATCGTGTTGTTCCAGACCAGAGGCGTGGCCTCCTGGCCGCGATTGGTGTCCAGATCGTAAGACCAAGCCAGGCCAAGCTGGCTGGCATTCTTGTCGGTAATTTGAGTAAGAGGACTGTAGCGCTGTTCGTCGTAAGTGCGCCCGTGAGTTACCCAGTTTCCCGGATCGTGATCAGCGTTGATGATTCGGGCAGCATCAACAGCACCGGGTTTTGCGTGAGCAGACTCGGCATCCTTCGATGATTGCTTTTTGCATGCCAGAGAAAAACAGAAGATGAAAATGCAAATAACAAAGATGGTCTTGGGACCGCGCATTTCTGCTCTCCGCAGGGAATAATTGCCCGCCCCGCCCTGTATAGCGGGACAGCGTCCGCGAGTCTATCACTGGAGCAATTCAAAATCAGGCAGGAACCGCAAAGATACTTTAGTGGCGTCCCGGGAAATTTACGCGCACTCCAAAGCGCGCCAGGATTGGAGGTCCGACATTAGGCGTAGGGGTTTTCGCAATGTCATAGCGTTGATTGGTAATGTTCTCAAACGCACCGAAGACTTCGACTCCGTGTCCTAACGAATGGCCCACAAACAAATCGAGCGCAAAGTAGCGATCCAGCAGAAAAGTATTGATGTCATCATCAAACTGGTCGCCGACAAATCTACCCTGAATGCTCAGCATTAATCGAGATGGATTCCAATAGCGCGCCTGCAAGGTGAACTGATTTCGTGGAATTTGGGGGATCTGATTTCCTATCAGCGAAGTATTGTTGGTGGGATCGGCGGGGAAACTTAGGACGGTGGCATCCACATATTGGTAGCCGCCGGAAAGTTCAATGGTGCTGGTGATGTGTACGACCGCATCCAGTTCCACTCCGCGTGAGCGAGTACGCCCGAGATTTTGCCGCTGGCGCTGAATGGGATTGGAAGTCGCATTCAGCGTGACATTGGCAATCGGGTTGACGATGTCGTCCCAGAAGAAATTGCCCCTCAGGTTCAGGCGGCGGTCAAAAGCAGAAAGATTCGCTCCTACTTCCGCTCCAGTGAGCCTCTCAGCTTCTAAATTCTCATTGGCTTGGGTTTGCACGTTACCTACGCGGAATGCCCGATAGAGTTCGTTCAGCGTGGGAGCGCGAAATCCGCGATAGACCGAAGCTGTTAACGACAGGTTACTGGTTACGGGATGCAGCAAAGAAACACGTGGACTGAAAGCATTTTCGGAACGCTCCGCAAACGGCGCGAGCGTCGTCGCCCCCGCTGAGCTCGCGGGCTGGATCAACGCGCGGGTGGGCGCCAAGTTCCAGCGCGTGAGCGACGTACTCATCCTGGAGGAGTTTCCGCGCACTATTGCCGGCAAGACGCTCAAGCGCGTCCTCCAGGAGCAGTACAAGAAGGGCTGAGGCGTTGCCTCTCTGGGCGGGCTTCCCCGCCGTGATCGCGGGTGGACCGCTCCGTCAGGCGGTGCGGTTCTTGAAGTAGGAGCTCTTCACGGCGATCTTGCCGTTCTCGAAGGTGAAGATGTCGCAGCCGTCGACGTCGAGCTTCTTGCCGTCGGCCGTGGTGCCCGTGAAGATCCATTCCGACACGCCACGATCGCCCGCCACGAAATGGCGCGCCTCCCCGAAATGGGCGTCGGGGAATCTCTTGAAGACCCCGGCGAACGCCTCGCGCACCTGCTCGCGGCCCGTGTAGCGCTTGCCGCAGCGCTCGGGGCCTGCCGTCGTCTCGAAGACGCAGTGGTCGGACATGAAGGTCATGAGGAAGTCGACGTCGTGCCGGTTCCAGCCATCGCCGAACGCTTCCAGGTCCTTGATGGTCACCATGGGTTGTTCCTCCTTGCTCGATGCGCACAGTCGCTCGGCGGCGGCGCTGAGTCAAGAGGCATTTCGCGGGGCCCCTTGTATGGGGCTCGCTCTCCGCCATCACCCACTTGTATAGCGTTCGCGTCTCGTCGCTCGGGAGGTGTTAAGGTTTCCTATGCCGCGAACACGCCCCCATCGCATCCTCGTCTGGATGTGCGTGCTCATCGCGGTCAATCAGCTCGGCTTCGGGGGCATCGTGCCCGTGCTCGCCCTGTACTCCCGATCGTTCAACGTATCGCAGTCGGCCATCGGGGTGGCCATCGCCGTCTACGGGCTCGCGCGCTTTCTCGTGGCCATGCCAGCGGGTCGCCTCGCGGATGGTCTCGGGCGCCGCCCCGTCATCGCCTTGGGAGGTCTGGTGACGGCGGCCGGCAATCTCCTCTGCGCGTATGCGCCGGGCTTCGGCGTCCTCGTGACCGGCCGCTTCGTGGCCGGCGCGGGAGCGGCCCTCGTCCTGATATCCGGCCAGATCGTTCTCGCCGACATCACCACTCCCGCGCGCCGCGGGCGCACCATGGCCGTGTACCAGGGCGTGTTCCTGTTCGCGGTGAGCATCGGGCCCTTGCCGGGCGGGCTCCTTGCCGAGCACTACGGACTGCGGGCCCCCTTCCTCGCCTATGCGTTCGCGGGAGTGCTCGCGGCGGCGCTGGCCTGGGTGTTCATCCCGGAGACGAAGTCGGTGGGGGACCCCGGAGTTTCGGAAACTCCTCCCGTGCCTTTCCTCTCCCAGGTTCGCATCCTCACCGGTCACACCGGCTTCATGCTCGTGAGCCTGGTCAGGTTCATGAATGCGGTGGCCCGCACGGGCGGCCTGTTCAACGTCATACCCCTGCTGGCTCACGACCGGCTGGCTCTCAACGCGGACCGCATCGGGCTCGGCCTGGCCCTGGCCAGCCTGGTCGGCCTCGTGGTGATCTACCCCTCCGGCGTGCTCGTGGACCGCTATGGCCGCAAGTCCGTGATCGTGCCCGCCACCGTCATGGCCGGCATCTCCCTCGTGCTCTTTCTCCTCGTGCCTTCGTACGCCTGGTTCCTCGCGGGCTGCGTGGCGTGGAGCGTGGCCGCCGGCGTGGGCGGGGCGGCGCCCGCCGCCTACGCGGCGGATGTCGCCCCGCCCGGCATGAACGCGGCCGCGATGAGCGGGTTTCGAATGCTCGCCGATCTCGGCTACGTCGTGGGACCGATAGCCCTGGGCCTCGCCACCGACCTCGCGGGCGCCGACGCGACACTTGGGGGGACCGCCCTCCTCCTCGCCGCTACCGCGCTGCTCTTCGCCCGCTTCGCCCCCGAGACGCACCGGCGGGAGCACCTCTGAGCCGTTGCCCTTCGCGGCGGCGCGCGTCCACGGCGGGGCGGGAGTGACCCGCGGCCCCGGCGCCGCTCAGCCGCGATTCAGCAGGTACACGCCGCTCGCGATGATGATGCCGCAGACCACAACCACGGTGGTGATCGGTTCGCCGAGGAAGAGCCAGGCGAGGACGGCGGCGAGGACGGGCGTGAGGTAGGAGTAGGCGGCGGCCGCCCCCGCCGTCACTCGCTGGAGTCCGTAGGAGAAGAGCTGGTTGGACCCGATGGTCACCACGAGCGCCATGCCCACGACAAGGATCCACGCGATGGGGCTCATGGCCCGGGCCTCGCGCGCGATGTCCGCCGCATGCGTCGGTCCGGTCACGAGGAAGAGGACGGCCGAGCCGGCGAGCGCGGCATGGACGGTGACCAGGGTGACGCGGTGGCGGCGGAGGAGATTCTTGACGCAGAGGATGTAGCCGACCCACGCCAGCGAGTTGGCGACCATGAAGCCCATGCCGAGCATGTGGCGGTCGCCGCTCACCGACGGCTGCCGCCCGAGCAGCAGGAGCGCGGCCGTGCCCACGAGGGCGAGGACGAGACCGGCCATCTGGCGCCGGGTGGCCCGCTCGCCGAGGAGCACCGCGCCCAGCAGTAGCACCCAGGCGGGCTCCGTCATCCGGACGAGGGCGGTGTTGGCCACCGAAGTGTAGGTGAGGGCCCAGTAGAGGGTGAGGCTGAACACGGGCACCAGAGCGATGCCCGCGCCGACGAGGAGAACCCACTCGCGCCGGGAATAGGCGGGAGCGTCCCTCCACGTGGCCACGGCGAACGGCACGTAGAAGAGCGCGGCGAGGAGGAAGCGCAACCAGGTGAGGGTGAGCGGGGTGATCTCGCGGAGAACCACCTTGACCATGATGGAGTTCGACGCCCAGATCACGATGGCGAGGAGCAGGGCGAGGGCGGCGGTCACACCGTCCGCTTGTACGCGTGTCCGCCCTTCATGATCAGATGCAGATTGTCCTGGTTCTGGAAGACGCGGAGGTCTTTGAGCGGATTGCCCTTCACGGCGATGAGGTCGGCGAGCTTGCCCGGCTCCACGGAGCCGATCTGGTCCTCCATGCGGAAGATCTCGGCGTTCACCCGCGTGGCCGAGAGCAGGACCTCCATCGGCTTCATCACCTGGCCCTTCAGCTCGAGCTCCACCGCGCGCTGCGATTGCATGTCGCCGAGGAGATCGGAGCCCGAGCCGATCTTGCACCCCGCGCGGTAGGCGTGGGTCAGGCCCTCCACGGAGAGCTCGCGGGCCCTATTGATCTTCTGCAGCTGGTGCTCGGTGATGCCGTAGCTCTTGCCCTCGCGCCAGATCGCCTCGTAGGTGACCATGGTGGGCACGAGATAGGCCCCGGCCTTCTTGATCTCCTTGGCTCCCGCCGCGTCGATCAGGTTGCCGTGCTCGATGCAGCGCACGCCGGCCTGGATGGCCGCGCGCACCGCCGAGCCCGAGTAGGCGTGGGCCAGCACGTATTTCCCCACCGCGCGCGCCTCCTCGACGGCGGCGCGCATCTCTTCCACGGTGTACTGGGTGGTGTCGAGCTCGTCGGAGGGCGACATGGCGCCGCCCGAGGCCATGATCTTGATCTGGTCCACGTCGCGCCGGAGCTGCTCCCGGGTCGCCTTGCGCACTTCGTCGGGACCGTCCGCGATGACGCCGACCATGCCCAGGCAGCAGTCGACGGGGTCGACCAGCTCGGCGCGCCGCCGCTTGTCGCCATGTCCTCCCGTCTGCGAGAGCACGCGTCCGGAGACGAGCATGCGCGGCCCCGGGTACATGCCGGACCCGACCGCTTCGCGGAAGCCGTAGTCGGCGCCTCCCGCGTCCCGCACCGTGGTGAATCCCTGCTGAAGCGCCTGCTCGATGCGCCGAAGCGTCTTGGCCGCGATCAGGCTGGGCGGATTGTGGCGGTGCTGCTCGGCGGTGTTGCCTTCCACCGCGCACACGTGCACATGGGCGTCGGTGAGACCGGGCATGAGGGTGCGGCCCCGGAGGTCGAGGGTATCGACCTTGCCCCGCAGGGGGCCGACCTTTCCCGAGCGGATGACGTCCTTGATGCGCTCGCCTTCCACAACCACGGCGGCGCCGTCGACGGGCTCCTTGCCCGTGCCGTCGATCAGGAACGCGTTGGTCAGGACGGTGAGGGGCACGCGCGCTCCGTCACCGCTTCACGATCTTGGCTTCGTACATCCACACCTTCTCGTCGGCCCGGGGCTGCCAGTCGATCCAGTTGGCCACGCCGTAGAGATCGTGCTGCTGCCAGAGAAAGACCCACGGCACCTCGGTGGCCACCATCTGCTGGATCTCCGCCCACGCTTCCAGACGCTTCTTCGGATCGACGATGGTGATGGCGGTGGCGATCTTGTCCTCGAGCGCCTTGTTGCCCCCGTAAGACGAGTAGGTCATGGAGCCCTGGAAGAGCTGCTCGATCGTGCCCTGCGCGTCGAGGGCGGGGCCCCAGCCGAGGAAGAACATGTCGCCCGTCTTGCGATTCTTGATCTTGTCGAGGTGGGTGCCCCACTCGTTGACCACCACGTTGACCGTGATGCCGATGCGGCCGAGCTGGGAGGCGATGGCCTGCGAGATGTCCTTGTCGAGCGGGTAGCGGCCGGAGGGCGTGTCGAGGGTCAGGGTGAGACGGCCCGGATCGATATTGGCCGCCTTCAACAGGACCTGCGCGTGCTTGACGTCGTATTTGAGACACAGGACCTTGGGCGAGAAGTCCACGTTGATGGGCGAGAGGGGACCGCACATCTTGGTCGCTCGGCCCCGCAGCACCTGCTGGATCAGCTCGTCCACGTTGATGGCGTGGCTGATGGCCTGGCGCACCCGGATGTCCTGCATGGGCCCGGGGTTGAGATTGACGAGGGCCAGGTAGTTGATGCGCGAGGAGACGGTCGAGCGCACGGTGGCCTTGCCGCTCCGGTCCACGAGGTCCACGGCGTGGGGAGGCACGTCTTTCATGATGTCGATCTCCCCGGCCATGAGCGCGGCGAGGCGCGCGCTGAATTCGGGGATGAAGCGGAACGTCACCTTCTTGAGGATGGCCTTGCCCTTCCAGTAGTCGTCGTTGCGCACGACCACGAGCTTCTCGTCGCGCACCCACTCCCCGAACTTGAAGGGCCCCGTGCCCACCGGCTTGGCGAGGAGCGCGGGGACGCCCTGCTCCTTGAGCGCCTTGGGCGGCATCATGAGCACGTCGCCGAGCGAGATGCGGTCGATGAGGCCCGGCCAGGGCTTCTCCGTGACGAAGCGCACGGTATGGGGATCGACGATCTGGACTTCCTTGACCAGGGTCCACCGCGGCGCGTAGTGGGTCTTGTTCGCGGGATCCTTGAGGTAGTCCATGGTCGCCTTGACGCTCTGGGCGTCGAAGGGCTCGCCGTTGTGGAACTTCACACCCGTGCGCAGGACGAACTCCCACGTGGTGCCGTCCACGACCTTCCACGAGGTGGCGAGCATGGGAATGGGCTTGTAGGTCTTGGGGTCCCGGTCCACCAGGCGGTCGTACATGTGCTCGACCATGTTGTTGGTGGTCCAGTCCACGATGGTGTTCGGGAGCAGCGTCCGCGGCTCGGCGGCGAAGGCGACCACCACTTCCTCCGCCTTCATGCGATCCTGGGCGGCGGCGGGAAGCGCCACGGCCAAGAGCATCGCGAGCGCCGTGAAAGGTTTCAGCAATCGCATCAGACCTTCCTCCTCGTTCCCTAGAGTGTCTTGACGTATCGGCGCATATGCTCGTCGTGCCGGTAGCCCGAGTCCGCGAGCGAATCCCAGAAGTCCGTGGCCCATGGATGGTCGCCCTCGACCAGGGCGGTGATCCGCTTGGCACCCATTCGATGCAGGGAGCGATCGGCCTCCGCGACCAGCAGCCGGGCAAGGCCCCGTCGCCGGTAACCGGGCGCCACCGCCAGGCGATAGATATTACCCCGCCAGCCGTCCCATCCGCCAATGACTGTGCCCACGAGCCGTCCGTCGGCCTCCGCCACGAGGAGGACGGCGGCGGGCTCGGCGAGGAGCTTGAGGACCTCCTCGCGGTTGTCGGTGGCGCTCGGAGTCGCCTCCGCCTCTCGCCACAGGGCGAGAACCTGCTCGGCCTCGTCGGACCTCGCGGGACGGATGGTGGCGGCGTCGGCCATGGTCTAGACGCGGAACTTCGGATCGAGAACGTCGCGCAGCCAGTCCCCGACCAGGTTCACCCCGAGGGCGGTGAGGGCGAGGGCCGCCCCCGGGAAGGCGGCGAGCCACCACGCCACGTAGAGGAAGTCGCGGCTCTCCGACAGCATGCTGCCCCAGGCCGGCGTGGGGGGCTGGACCCCGAAGCCGAGGAAGGAGATGGCTGCCTCCGCCACGATGAACTGCGAGAACTGCAGGCTCGCCACGATGATGATGGACGGCGCCACGTTCGGGAGGACGTGGCGGAAGAGGATGCGAGCGCGTCCCGTGCCGAGGGCGGCCGCGGCCTGCACGTAGTCGCGCTGCTTCACGGAGAGGACCTCGCCACGCACCACCCGAGCATAGACGACCCATCCCGCCGCGGCCAGACTGACGATGATGTTGCGCAGCCCCAGCCCCACGATGGCGTTGATGGTCAGGGCGAGGAGGATGAAAGGGAAGGAGAGCTGCACGTCGCACAGGCGCATGAGGGCCTGGCCGGGCCAGCCGCCGAAGAAGCCGGCGAGGAGACCGAGGAGTCCGCCCACGATGGCGGTGAGGAGGACAGTGCAGAGGCCGATGAAGAGCGCCACCCGTGCGCCATAGAGCACGCGCGAGAGCGTGTCACGGCCGAGTTGGTCCGTCCCGAGCGGATGCCCCGGCGTGCCCGGCGGCTTGAGGCCCTGGGAGAAGTCGCCCTTCACGGGATCGTGGGGGGCGAGCACGGGGGCGGCGAGGGCGGCGAGCACGGCCAGCCCGGCCAACGCGAGCCCGAGAACGCCGAGCCCGTTGCGCTTGAGCGCGGCCACGCTCATGCCGCCGCCTCGCGACGGGTGCGTGGATCGAGCCAGCCGTAGAGGAGATCGACGATCAGGTTGATGAGCGTGTAGGTAACGGAGATCACGAACACGGCGGCGAGCACCACGGGGAAGTCGCGATTCAGGAGCGCCTGGACGGTGAGCCGTCCGAGCCCGGGCCACGCGAAGATGGTCTCGGTGATGACGGCGCCCCCCAAGAGCTGCCCCGTCTCGAGGCCGGCCAAGGTGACGATGGGAATGGCCGAGTTCTTGAGGGTGTGCTTGCCGATCACGATCCATTCCGCGAGCCCCTTGGCGCGGGCGGTGAGCACGAACTCCTCGTTGAGGGTATCGAGGACGGACGACCGGGTGAGGCGGGCGATGCGCGCGGCGTAGAAGGAGGCGAGGACCACGCAGGGCATGACGAAGTTGGCCGGACCGTCCATGCCGCCCGTGGGGAGCCAGTGCAGGCGCACGGAGAAGAAATAGATCAGCATGAGCCCGAGCCAGAAGCCCGGGATGGCCTGGCCGAGGACGGCCGCGCCCATGCCGAGGTAGTCGAAGAGGGTGCCGCGGCGCGTGGCCGAGAGCACGCCGATCGGAATGGCCACGAGGAAGGTAAGGAGGAGGGCGGTCGCGCCGAGCTTCAGGGTGGCGGGCAGCCGCTCCAGCACGAGGCGGAGCGCGTCGCGCCGGTAGCGGAGCGATTCGCCGAAGTCGCCGCGCGCCGCGTTCGTCACGAAGCGCGAGTACTGGACGGCGAGGGGATCGTTGAAGCCCAGGCGCTGCCGGGTCTCGTTGATGTCCTTGGCCTGGATGTCCATGGGCAGAAAGAGCAGCACGGGATCCCCGGCGAGCCGCACGAGGAAGAACACCACGGTCAGCGACAGGAACACCACGAGCGCGGTCTGGCCGAGACGGGAGAGGAGGTAGCCGCGCATCCCGACGAGTGTACCCGAAGTGTCCCGCGGGCACGCCGGGGAGGCCCGGGTTGACATACGACCATATAGAGTGGTCATATGACCTCAATATATGGTCATAAAGAACTCCAGTCCGTTCGGGAGCGGCACGCGCACGCGCGTATTGCTCGCCCTCTCCCTGCTCGGAGAAAGCTACGCGCGTGAACTCGCGCGCGTGCTCCCCGCTCCGCTATCCGGCGTTCAGAAGGCGCTCCAGAGCCTCGAGCTCGACGGGATGGTGGCGGGACGCTCCATGGGGCGCACGCGCGTCTTTCAGCTGGACCCTCGATATTTCGCTCGGGACGCCCTCACCCTGTACCTGCGCCGTCTCGCCGAGCCGGAGACGACCTTGCGGAGCCAGGTAGCGACCCTGCGCCGCCGCCCGCGGCGCACCGGCAAGCCCCTGTGAAGCTGTCCAAGCGCTCGAGCCTCGGCGCGGTGGCGGCCGCGGTGGCCGCCGGACTTCGCGGCCACGATATCCAGGCCGTCCTCACCGGCGGAGCGTGCGCGTCCCTCTACAGTGATGGCGCGTACCACTCCAGGGATCTCGACTTCGTGGTCATCGGGGGCGCGACCCAGGCCGTGATGGACGCGGCCATGGCCGTGAGCGGATTCAATCGGCGCGGGGACCGCTATGTCCATCCGCGTGCCCGTTTCTACGTCGAGTTTCCGCGGGGACCGCTCGCCATCGGCGGAGAGCACCGCATTCGCCCCGTGATGCGGACCACGACCCACGGCCGCATCCGGATGCTATCCGCCACGGACTCGTGCCGAGACCGCCTCGCCGCTTTCTATCACTGGGGGGATCGGCAGAGCCTCACCGTCGCGGCGTGGATCGCCGACCGGAACCGGGTCGGGATGGCTGCCCTCCGGCGCTGGAGCGCGGCCGAGGGAGCCGCGGATCGATTCCAGGAATTTGTCGCGGAGAGGAAGCGGATTCAGCGGCGAACCACCGCCGTGCGGAGACCGCGGCGAGCGCGAAAGGTCTAGGCGACCGGGGCGGGCGTGGTTACGGCCGGAACTCCTGGTCGAGGATCTCGGAGATGAAGCGGTCGAGAGAGACGGGATAGAAGCGCACGTTGGGCGCGAGGATCACGCCGGTATTGATGACTTCCCGCTGGGCCAGCTCGTCCATGGCGCGCTCGATCTGCGCCTGCGGGTTGCGGTCCGAGCGCAGGATATTGAGGTCTTCGCTCTCGAGGGTGACCTGATGGCGCGAGGCGTACATGAAGGAGAAGACGCGCGCCACCAGAGTCTCGTCCATCACCTCGTGCTCCTTGAAGAGATCGCCGTAGGTCTGTCCGGCCCGCCCGGGGGCGAGGACGAGGCGCGGCGAGACCTTGATCTTGCCGCGGATCTCCACGGAGCGATGCGGCTGCTCTTCCTGAGGCCCCACGAGGATGTAGGGGAGCACGTGATAGCCGGCGATGATGCCCGTGATGGGCTTGCGCAGGATCTCCGTCTGCTCGAAGAGGTGCTTGAGGAACTCGGGGTCGTGACGCTCTCCGAACACGGCTAGCCCTTGAACACCGAGACTTCCATGCAGTCGAAGCCGAAATCGTACTCGCGGCTCGTGTAGGGCGCCCCCCCGCGCACGCGGTCGAGATACGGCTTCACGTCACGGCGGTAGATGCCGGTATTGTCGGCGATGATGAGGGCGCCCTTGACCAGCCTCGCCTCCACCGCCTTGAGATAGTCGAGATAGTCTTCCTTCCTCGCGTCGAGCAGCATGAAGTCCACCGGCCCGCGGAGGAAGGGCAGCACGCGGAGCGCATCGCCCACCACCACCTTGACGCGTCCGTCGAGGCCCGCGTGATTGGCGTTGGACTGGCAGAACTTCGCGATGTACGGATTGTTCTCGATGCAGGTGAGCTTCCCCCCTCGCGGCATGTGGCCCGCGATGAGAATCGCCGAGTAGCCGACGAGCGAGCCCACCTCGATCCCGTGCGTCGGCGCGTGCTTGGCGAGGAGGCGCTTGATGACGCGGCCCTTCTCCTTGCCGATGACCGGGATATGCCATTCCGTCACCGCGCGGTCCATCAGCCGCAGCATCTTTTCCCCGCGCTTGGTCATGCTCAACGGGCCGCCAGGCGCGACTGGACGCCGTCGGGCAGGGGATAACGCCGGCTCCACTTGCCCGCCTTGACGATCTGACCGGGGAGGGAGCGCCCGACGATCTCCTGCACCCGCTTGGAGACGCCGACCAGCGCGTCGAGGTCGATTCTCGTCTCCACCCCCATGGCCCAGAGGCAGTGCACGAGATCCTCGGTGCAGACATTGCCCGAGGCGCCCGGAGCGAAGGGGCAGCCGCCCAGCCCTCCGATGGAGGCGTCGAAGTTGGTCACGCCCATGTCCATGGCGGCCAGGATATTCGGGATGGCCATGGCGCGCGTGTCGTGGGTGTGGAGGGTCCACTCCATCTTGGGAAAGCGCGGCAGCAAGTGCTCGAGGATGCGGGTGACCTGCGCCGGATTGGCCATGCCCGTGGTGTCGGCCAGTCCGATGCCCTTTGCACCGAGGTCCACCAGTCGCGAGACGACGGACTCCAGCTGGCCGAGGGGCACCTCGCCCTCGAACGGGCAGCCGAAGGAGCAGGAGATGCCGGCATAGACGGGCTTGCCGCCGCGATGGGCGACCTCGGCGGTGGCCTTGAGCTTGACGACGGACTCGGCGATGGACATGTTGACGTTGGCGAGGTTGTGGCTCTCGCTCGCCGAGAGCACGGTGTGGATGTCGTCGACGCCCGCGTCCACCGCGCGCACGGCGCCCTTGTCGTTGGGCACGAGGGCGGAGTAGGTGGTGCCGGGCCGACGCGTGATGCCCGCCATCACCGCCTCCGCGTCCTTGAGCTGAGGGACGGCCTTGGGCGAGACGAACGACGTCACCTCGATGCGCGGCATGCCGGTGGCCGACAGCAGGTTCACCACCTCGATCTTCCGCTCGGTGGGGATGAAGTCCGGCTCGATCTGGAATCCATCCCGCGTCCCCACTTCGCACACCGTCACGCGCTTGGGCAATTTCATGGCGTCTCCTCAGGCTCCGAAGGTGAACGTGCTTCCGACCGAGCTTACCACCAGCTCCTTGGGCAGGTGCACGCCCATCTGGCGCGCATTGTCGCTATCAAGCTCAAATTCCTTTACGTCAATCAGTATTTCCGGGCGCGAATCCATGATGTTGTCGAGAAGAATCGCGGCGGCTTCCACCTGCTCTCTTGGGGCCCGCACGGTGATTGTGCCCTTGGTGGGATCAGGGCTCACCAGCTTGATGTCCAGGATCACGCGCAAAACGTTGACCATATCCGTTAAGTCCGTGGGCGTGGACGCGTTGCCCAGATAAAAAGTGCGCAGCGCCATGCGTTCGTACTGTTTCCGCATTTCCGCGTTGTCGCTGGCCACCATGGCTTCATGGCTGGTGACCGGCGCCCAGAACGTCTTGGTCATTTTGCCGGCGATATCCATCGTCGTGTAGAAGTCGGCATCATCAACATCAAAGCGCAACGCACGTCCGGGCAAGCTTTGGTCAAACAGCATGAGAACGCCGAACGCCGCGCCGATCTGCGTATACAGCGTGCGCGTGTCACCCCGTACATGGAAGCTTTTCTTGCCGGGATTGGGCGTCAGGTTGACCTGGTCCACGGAGGCCAGCATTTGCAACGCATGCTGGTGCTCAGGATCTCTTGGTGGAGAGATATCGCGCAGGCGCTGTAAGACGTAACTGTTGTGCGGTTCCATGGACAGGGCCTGGCCGAATTGCTCCGCCGCAGCCACGGTGTCGCCTTTTTCAGCCAGGCGATTGCCTTCGTCAAGATGGCTGCTGATAAGCTGCTGCCGGAGCATCTCACTCATCGTGAGGTATTCCACCTTGCCGGGGACGAGTTGCAGGGCTTTGGCCACCGCCAGTAACGCGTCTTCCGGCTTGCCCGCCTGTTGCAGCTCAACGGCGTGCTTGTATTCCCTGTCCGCGGCTTTTCTGTCCTGCTTGGAAACGCCGGGCGTTGGCTTTTCCGCGGCCACACAGGCCAAGCAGACAGACAGGAACAGGATGATCAAAGATGATCTCATCGGGAAGCCTTATTGTACTTCCCAGGGAACGTTCGTCGGCGGGAATGTTGCGGAAGATTGCGTAACTTTTTGTTCAACAACAACTTAAGCGGGAAATATGTTTCTGCAGGTCGAAGCTTGCATCCTGCACATTACAAAGACCTGTACATTACAAAGAAATGGAGCAATACTCGGCCGCTCCGAGCCGATGCCGAAGAGCAGTTGCGAACGGACTAGCGGGCCACCTTTTTGTCCAATTTCTCCAGGGGCAGAGATTTCTCGCTGCGCACGGGACGGCGCCCGCCGTCGCGACGTGTCCGCACGTCCAGTTGGAGTTCAGCGATGGTGCGG
>Ga0137403_10006222_pt1 | contig 13696 bp, 11 predicted proteins | sample CZOMad2_1_16fung_FD_122057 | JGI IMG/M metagenome (GOLD analysis project Ga0137403, IMG submission 122057) | Vadose zone soil fungal communities from Angelo Coast Range Reserve, California, USA - CZOMad2_1_16fungal (Hybrid Assembly) | ecosystem: Environmental > Terrestrial > Soil > Vadose zone... | reverse complement strand
AGCCTGTTTGCTGAGATAAGCATGGCGGCGCAGGCTTTGGGTCACCGTGTCAGCATCGATGACCTGGTACCCTTGCCTGAGAAACGCCTGAGCAAGCGTGTTTTCGACGACTTGGCTCCTCTCCTGGCCAGGACCTTGGACCATGAACATCACTTTGAGCTGGCTGCGTGCTATGGGCATTGTGTCAGCCGCAAGCCCTGAGGATGGTGGGTCCACCACAGCTACACAGCACACCACAACTGCACAGGCGAAGCCGACCAGAAGCCACCGCTGCCAGGTGTTCATAACGCTCATGTCGCCCTCCTCATGCCGGTCCGGAGGAGATCAGATCTACCGGCATTCAAGACCAACCGACAAGGTTTGCGCAATTATATGCCTTCCTCCTCGTGTTTTACAGTGCAATAATGATAACCTCCACTGCAGCCTTGCGATCGTTCAGAAGATGGTGCCTGCGCAGGTAGCACGACGCGGAATTTTTTGTTGCAAACAAGCCTCAAAGAGTGTAATTAGGCACATTTAGGAAAGGAACCAGCGACCATGAGTCGCTTCTTACGGCAGCGTCAAACCACCAACCCACCGAGCAACATGTCATGCACCCGTTCCGCGAAACTGTCCTCAGCACTATAGTGGTGGTAAGACCCGATGGTATCCAGGAACGTGTACATGGTACGACAGCGTTGCAGTTATTCGAGTGGGATGTGGTACGGACCGAGACCGGCAGCCAAGCAGTGATCGACATCAAATTTGCCGCGTAAAACGTTAGCACCATTTTCCCACTCATTTTGCGCTCGACCATTAGCGTCGTGGGGGAAATCGGTCCCGGAATCGAGCGGGCTGTTCCCAGCCAATCACCAGCTTGAAGGTACGTGGTTCGGGAGGCAGCGTCATCATCGCATACACGCGATCTGCTGACACCACCCCACTGCGACCACGGCCTACAACAATCGACATGCCGTTGAGCACCTTGGCATGCTGAGCTACCCAGCCGGTAAATAATCCCCGATCCACCGTATTGAGGAGAAAATCGTACGAGGCCTCGGGAACCTGCTGCGATCCGCCACCAAAGAGCGAAGGTCCTCCAATCGAGAGCCGTTTGAGCACTCCCTCCGGGTTGGCAGCTATAGCGCGGACCTCCGGCCAGGCTTGCATCTCACTCTTCATCACAAATGCCACCCTCTCCCCTGGCTTACCTTCCCACACCAGCGTGGTCCAAGACTTCCCTTTGCCCATGGGGACCACAGCAATTCGCGACGGCGTGCTGCTGCCGTAGCCAGCGTCGGTGAGGAGCTGAAGGTCACGGCCTGGGATCACCGCTGCCGAGGGAAACTCCAGTCGGTCGAGACGGCCCTCCAGGCGTGGCATGACTTCCTCTCCGGAAGCTCCGGCTGGGGCTTTATCGAGGTAATTGACGAAGGTCCCAAAGTCGATGTGCGTGACCAGCAGATGGTACTGGATCGACGCTGGCTGCGACACCACCTCGGCGGCCTTGACCTCCTGTGGTCTAGGGCTCGGCTCTTCTCCAGTGCGTGGTCTGACGCGTGGAGCCTCGACGCGCGGTTCCCCTGCGGTCGTGCCCTCCTTGCGTTGCGGCATGAGGAACACGAATTCTCCTTCCCCCTCCAGGGTCCCAAAGACGGGCGTCTGCCGATTCGCCGACTCTGCCGAAACTTTCGAGCGTAGGTAATTGCCCAATTCAAGTGCCGTCAGCACCCCATCGCTATTGAGATCCGCACCTCCATCGAAGGCCTCAAGCAGGCGCTTGGTGAAGAGGCCATGCCCCTCTCGCTCGACGACCTGTTCACCTGCACCGCCGGCGGTGATGATTTGCCGAGCCCTGGCACTCGTGATCTTCTCCAAATAGCCAGGCGTTTGTGAGGACATGGGAGATGAACGAGCGAAGGCAAGGCCCGAATAGCAAGCATCCATCAGGAATAGGATGTGCTTGGCCGGAATACGCTGGGAGATATCGGCAACCACGTTCATTGGGATGCTCTTGGCGTAGAGGTTGTTGAGATCCCCATCTACCGGGATGAGAAAGCCGCGCTTGATACCTCCGGGCAGCTCCTCGGTCTGGCCATGGCCGGCGAAGAACAAGAGCACCCGGTCGTTCGGACCGGTCTCACGCGGCAGCTCGTCGGCGACGACGCGCAGGATATTTTCTTTAGTCGCCTCTCTATTGTACAGCTCGAAGATTTTCCCCGACTCAAAGCCGAGGTCGAGCAATTTTGACCGCACGCTTCTGGCATCGTTGACGGCGTAATTCAGGGGCGGCCAGGTCTGGTAGTCATTAATGCCGACGACAACTGCCCAACTGCTACTGTAAAAGTTCCCGGTTCCGATCGCAGGCCCCGAGGCGGCTGCCCGCGGTTGGCTAGCATCGCCACTTCTGGCCACGGTCACCAGTTTCTCATGGATCCACCCTTCCCGCCCATCCACCAAACGTATGCGATACCACTCCCCGCGCTTCTCCAGGGCGGCGTACTTCTCTCCCTGCCGTATCTCGCCCATGATCTCGTGTGCAGCGCTAGGACCAGAGCGGATATCGCCTCGACTCGCCGCGACTTCAACAATCGATGTGGCGGCTTCGACGGGGAGGAGGTGTATAGCCATCAGTAGGACCAGTCCGAGTGCGAGAGAGACGCGCATCACGGTTGCCTCCCACTTCGTGAGTGTCAGAGCCTGAGGCCATGAGGGCTTTATCCTCAGCATGACAGACGATCGCCCGCTATTGTAGCAAAAATCGCCAACCTTGGAGAATCTCTGGCATCCCTCCATGAGGTATCTTGGAGAAGGACCAGTGGAAGTTGTCTCGATCAGAGGCGATGAGCCCACAGAAACGGCTGCGACAGCGCTTGCCAGCCCTCTCAAAGTGTTTTAGCATGGGCGCTCAAGAGGTTCATGTTGATCGGGCGGAGTACGGGAGATCATTGTCACGCATGGCCTTATGAAGGAAGGCGAGCAGGAGGAGCAATATGTCACTACAGGTCAACCTCATGGTTTTATTTATGCTCGGGGGCCTTCTCGCCGCCTGCTCGAAAGGCTTGCCGCCTTCGGTCATGCCGGCGGTGATGAAGGCTGACAGTAAAAATGTCCAAGCGTCCCTGCGTAAAGGAGCGAACGTCAATGAGAAAGACTCCCGAGGCATGACCGCCTTGATGATTGCCTCAGAGCGCGGCGACACCGAGATTGTCCAGGCCCTGCTAGACAATGGTGCAGATGTCCATGCTAAAGAGGCGAGGCAGGGCCGCACAGCCCTGTTGCTGGCCGTCGCCAATGGGCATGCGGCCGTTGTTCAGGCGTTGCTAAAGAAGGGGGCTGACGCGAAGGACAAGGATAATGGCGGTTGGACCCCGCTGATGCTTGCTGCAGAGCGAGGCGATATGGCGATGGTGCAAGCACTGCTGGCAAGCGGGGCAGAAGTCAATGAGAAAGAGTCAAAGCAGGGTCGAACAGCTTTATATTTAGCCACTGGCAATGGCCACGCATCGACGGTCCAGGCACTGTTGTCGAAGGACGCCGATGTCATGGAAAAAGACAACAACGGCTGGACGCCCTTATTGGTGGCAGCCGATCGGGGGTATACGCCGATCGTTCAGATATTGCTAGACAAAGGGGCCGACATTCACACTAAAGAGCCGAAGCAGGGGAGGACCGCCTTACATCTGGCTGCGGCCGGTGGTCACGGCGCCGTGCTGCGGATCCTGGCGGATAAAGGGGCGCGGCTCACTGAAAGAGACAACAATGGCTTGACATCCCTCGTGGTGGCCGTGGGTAATGGGCACACGGAGGTCGTGCAAGCCCTGTTAAGCAGTGGTGCGGATGCTGGTGAGCGAACTACGGCAGGCCTGACGATGTTGATGCTCGCAGCGGAACTGGGCCATGCAGCGACGGTGCATGCTTTATTGCGTAATGGCGCCGACGTGCAGGAGAAAGAAAAAAGCGGCAATACCGCCTTGATGCTTGCCGCAGAGCGCGGACGCAGTGCCGCTGTACAAGCGCTGCTCGCTGGTGGCGCCGATGTCAATGAGCGCGATGCCACAGGTTTTACCGTCTTGATGAACGCGGCCGCAAACGGCCACGCCCAAACGGTGGAAACCTTGATTGCGCTCGGGGCTGACGTCAATGCCAGACATCGGAATGGCTGGACGGCGTTGATGGTAGCCGCCAACAAAGGTCAAACCGCTACGGTACGCCTTTTACTTGCTAGGGGCGCTGACGTCCATGTGAAAGACTTCGATGGCCGGACGGCCATGATGATTGCAGGTAAAGAAGGTCACAGCGATGTCGTGCAATTACTGCGCAGGGCGGGAGCCGGGGAGTAAGCGGGTGAGCCGGTCTCCGGCCGCCAGGGTGCTCGCTCCTGTTGAGCCGGAATGACTGTCGACTCTGAATGTACAGAAGTAAACAGTCGATGTTCATCTGTGATCAGCGTGGACAACATCCGACTCCTCTGAGTATGCAAGCAATTGCGGACATTTCTCGTTGCTCATGCGCTGCAGGTGCTCAAATCTGCATGCTAGTCGGTCATAGTGCTGGCCTGAATGCCCGAATTGCACGTCAATTTTTGGATACTTAGCATTCATAGCCCTGCAGGCATGGCTTTTGCCCACCCAAGAGACTGCACCGCTGGCTACATGCAGCTGAAAAGACTATCACAGCGGCACTGATCGCCATAGTCCAGTTGCATGTAACCAGAGATAAAGATTTCACGACCAGCACGCATATTCTCGCTGGACGGTACTGTCTCAGTTTGAATTTTTTGTCCAAATATAGCAATCAGTTCAGAGGCAAAGTGAGACACTACCCGCTGGACTATGCACTTGACTTTGATTTCTTAAGGTGCCATAGTCATGCGGTATTCAATGCAAATAGGGGTTTTTTCAAGTTAAAAGGCAATCAGGTTGTCCTTTTCTTTACCCGGCTAGCTTCTTGGGCTGTTTCTCCTTGATGATAGGAATCTAAAGCGTGGACGCCAAAGAGCTTCTCGATGCTGGACAGCTCTCCGCTGCCATTGAGCAGCTCAATCAGGAAGTACGATCTCACCCAAGCGATTCCCGCCTCCGCACCTTCCTCTTTGAATTGCTCTGTTTTGCGGGAGACTATGAGCGGGCGGAACGACAGCTTGACGTCATCGGGCATCAGAGTGCCACCGCAGAGGTGGGAGTCCAGGTCTACCGGAACATCCTTAGCGCCGAGCATGGCCGCCGTCGGCTGCTCTCGGATGGACTTCGCCCTGACTTCCTGTTTGACCCCCCAACCTACACGCACCTGCACCTCGAAGCGATCAACCGTCTCCGTGAGACCCAGCAAGCCGAGGCGGAAGCCTTGGTCAAGCAGTCTGAAGACGCCCGTCCCTCCCTGAAGGGCGAGCTCGAGGGCCAGGCGTTCACCGACTTCCGTGATGCAGATGATCTGTTGGGTCCTTTCCTCGAAGTGATTGTCCATAGCAACTATGTCTGGTTCCCCTTTGAGCAGATCAGGCACCTGACAATCTCCCCTCCCAAGCGGCTACGAGATTTGCTCTGGCTCCCAGGCACACTTGAATCCCACTTTGGCGCGGTGGGGGATGTGTTTCTCCCCGTGCTTTATGCCGGGTCAAGCCAGCATGGCGATGATCGAGTCAAGTTGGGCCGCATGACTGATTGGAACGCTCTGAGAGAGGGGCTTGTTCGCGGAGTCGGACAGCGCCTGTTCCTCATCGATGGGACGGAGAGGCCCATACTGGAGGTCAGAGAGGTCGCATTCGAAGCGTTGGAAGGTACTGGGCAGGCGTAACAAGGGGAAGCCACTCTATGGCATCGCCGGTGATTCTCGACTTCGACACGCTTCTTGCGACTATTCCAGGTGACAATCCATCAGGGGAGTCGTTGCGACTCACCGCTCCCTACGATGCGATCCAGGAGGCGCGTCGCGCCGACGATGATCTCGACCAAGGCGCTTGGGTGCGCGACACCAAAGTTGCTGACTGGCCAGCTGTCATCAAGATCGCAACTGAAGCACTAGCGACGAAGACCAAGGATCTGCAGCTGGCCGTGTGGCTAGTCGAAGCGCTAGTCAAGCACCATGGCTTTCCAGGGCTCCGTGACGGCCTCCGCCTACTTCGTGAGCTACAGGTACGCTTTTGGGACTCGCTCTACCCGGAGATCGACGACGGTGACCTGGAGTTTCGTGCGGGTCCACTGGAGTGGTTGAACGAGAAGCTCCCGTCGTCCATCCGACAGACCCCCGTCACACAAGGTCTGAATGCCGAACGCTATACGTGGTTGCACCGGAAAGAGTCTCTTGAAGTTGACAACGTTGGGCGCCGAGACCCGGCTGCAATGGCCGCGCTCGTGGGCGAGGGCAAGATTACCGGTGAGCAGTTTGACAAGGCAGTTGAGACGACCCCCCTCGTCTATTGCCAAACGCTCTTCGAGGATCTGAACGAGACGTGGCACGAGTATGAGCAGCTCGACCAGGTAGTAGATGACAGATTTGGGCGGGAGGCGCCGGGGCTCTCGGGCATTAAGCAGGCAATTGCTGATTACCTCGCGCTTGTGACGGACATCGGCAAGAAAAAAGGCGGCTTCGACTCCCAATCGAAGCCAGAACTCACACAGCAAGAGGCCGAGGAGGAGGAGTTAGCAAACGTTGCCGGGCAGGAAACCTCAGAGCCCGTCATCCCACCTCGTGGCCGCTCCACTGTTATAACCCTTGAGCTACAAAGCCGCGCCGATGCCCTGCGACAGCTGGCGGCGGTGGCGGACTACTTTCGGCGCACCGAGCCACACAGCCCGGTGTCTTATCTGGTCCAGCGTGCCGTTCGCTGGGGAGAGATGCCCTTGGAAGCGTGGCTACAGAACGTGATCCATGATGAAAGTGTGCTTGAGCAGCTACGTGAAACGCTGGGCTTGAAGGATTCAGATACCCCCGGTCAGACGTAAAGAGCAGAAAGACGAGAGTCTAACAGAGAGGGAGGAAGACATATGGCACGAGAAAGCACCCAACATAAACTCGATCGTATCCGCAGCCCGCGAGTCCACATTACCTACGATGTGGAGATCGGCGATGCAATCGAGATGAAGGAGCTCCCATTTGTGATGGGCGTCCTGGGGGATCTCTCCGGCAAGCCCGATACGCCATTGCCGCGGCTCAGGGATCGTAAGTTCGTCGAGATCGACCGTGATAATTTTAATGATGTGCTGAAGGGCATGAAACCGCGCCTCGCATTCCGAGTTGACAACAAGCTCACCGATGATGACACTAAGCTCGGGGTCGAGCTGCGCTTTCAGAACATCGATGACTTCTCCCCCGAGCGCGTGGCAGAGCAGGTGGAGCCACTCAAAAAGCTAATCGAGGTCCGCCAACAGCTTAAGGGTCTTCTGGCCAAGACTGATGGGAATGACCGCCTTGCCGAACGGTTGCAGGAGATCATCAACAACACGGAAAAGCTCCAACAGCTAGGCCAGGAAACAGGCCTGGAGTCCCCAGAGACTAAAGGTCAGTAAATCGGTGAGGAGGGAGGCTTATGGCTGAAGCAAAGGAACAGGTGCAGGCACAAGAGACCACCGAGACGGAAGCGCAAGTAGGTCTGCTGGATCAAATCATCAGCGAGGGTCGCATTGGCCGGGATGAGGAGCAGCGCGAACAGTCTCGCCGGCAGATTGCCACCCTGGTCGAAGAGGTGATGAAAGGGCAGATGCGCGTCAGCAAGGACCTCGAGGCAACGATCAATGCGCGCATCGCGGATATTGACGCCCTGCTCTCTCGGCAACTCAACGAGGTCATGCACCACCCCGAATTTCAGAAGCTCGAAGGATCTTGGCGGGGACTGCACTATCTGGTGCAGAACAGCGAGACCAGCACTATGCTCAAACTGCGGGTGCTCAACGTCTCGAAGCAAGATCTCCTCAGAGATCTGGAACGGGCGAGCGAATTCGACCAGAGCGCGCTTTTTAAGAAGGTCTATGAGGAAGAATACGGCACCTTTGGCGGGGCACCGTTCAGTGCCCTCATCGGCGATTACGAATTTGGCCGTCACCCTCAGGATCTAGCGCTCCTGGAGAAGATCTCTAACGTCGCCGCGGCGGCCCATGCCCCATTCATTGCCGCGGCCAGCCCACTCATCTTTAACCTGGACAGTTTTACCGAGATGGGCGGGCCACGCGACCTGGCCAAGATCTTCGACACCGTCGAGTATGCCAAGTGGAAGTCCTTCCGAGAGTCGGAAGACTCGCGCTACGTGGGCCTGACGTTGCCGCATATCCTGATGCGCCTGCCGTATGGGCCGGAGACTGTGCCCGTCGAAGCGTTTAACTTCCGGGAAGATGTCGACGGGGCTGACCACAGCAAATACCTGTGGAGCAACGCCGCCTATACCCTTGGTGCACGGCTCACCGATGCGTTTGCGAAGTATGGGTGGACGGTCGCTATTCGAGGCGTGGAAGGGGGTGGGTTGGTTGAGGGCCTACCGACGCACACGTTTGCCACTGACGAGGGCGATGTCGCACTCAAGTGCCCAACGGAGATCGCCATTACCGACCGGCGGGAAAAAGAGCTGTCGGACTTGGGTTTTATTCCGCTCGTACATTGTAAAGGCACAGATTATGCTGCATTCTTTGGCACCCAGTCAGCCCAGAAGGCCAAGAAATACGACACCGATGCGGCCAACGCCAACGCGCGGCTGTCAACCCAGTTGCAATACATCTTGGCGACCTCGCGCTTTGCCCATTACCTCAAGGTAATTATGCGGGATAAGGTAGGCAGCTTTAATACGCGGGCGGACATTGAGTATTTTATGAACCGCTGGATTAACAATTACGTCGTGGACCCCAAAAACGTCGGGCAGGCAGAGAAGGCCCGCAGACCCCTGAGTGAGGCCCGCGTAGATGTCCGAGAGGTGCCTGGCAAGCCGGGGGTTTATCGCGCTGTGGCCTTTCTCAAACCGCATTTCCAGCTTGACGAGTTGACGGTGTCGTTGCGCCTGGTGGCAGAACTGCCCCCAGCGGCGAATGGCTAGGTAGAACCCGCCGTATTTCCGTATTGAATTATTAGGCTGCTATGGCAGAGACCTCAGCCATGACCTTGGCCACGGATTTCGTGGACAGTTGAACGGCTGTCCGCGCTATTTCCATTCCCAAATGAATCGGAGTTAGGAGGAGCAAGCCAAGTGAGTGGATGAGCTGCGTTTAGGGTACCACGACTAAGGGCAGCTGTGCGTTGGCGAAAGAAAGGAGAAGACATATGGCCGTTGACATGTTCTTGAAAATCGATGGTATTAAGGGAGAATCGGCGGACGGCAAGCATCCAGAGGAAATAGATGTGTTGGCGTGGTCTTGGGGCATGTCCCAATCCGGGACGGCTCACCTAGGCGGTGGCGCCGGGTCCGGCAAGGTGAGCGTGCAGGACCTGAGCATCACGAAGTACGTCGATAGTGCGAGTGCCGACTTGATGTTAGCTTGCTGCAATGGCAAGCATCTCAAGGATGCACTCTTGACGGTGCGTAAGGCCGGCGAAACCCCGGTGGAATACATCAAAGTGAAGATGGAGGAGGTGCTCATTGGCTCGGTTTCCACAGGTGGATCTGGAGGCGAGGATCGCTTGACGGAGAATGTGACGTTGAACTTCGCCAAAGTTAGCGTTGATTACACGGCTCAAGATGAGAAGGGGAAGGCAAAATCCCCCGCCCACAGTATGACCTGGGACATTGCGAAAAATCAGAAATAATAATCCATAAACAGAAATCTGTCTGACAGGACCCCTACGCAAAGCGACCGCTCCCGGTACAGGAGCGGTCGTCAACGGGAGTGGAACTGGCGGCGGGCTTGTGAAATTGTCGCAGCATCATGTGCTTCCTCTTGGCTGCCAATTAGCGCTTCAGCGACTATTCCCCGCTATCGTCGTCGTCAGACTGCCGCCTTGGCCGCCATCACCAGCAAACCGCGGACCGGCTCCCGCCTTTCCATCCGCAAAACCGCTTCCTCGATCAACACCGGTTCCAGACCTGTTCCGGCTATCACACCGCGCACATAGGGCTCCGTATGGCTGTACCGCCCATGGAACTGAAGGCGGTAGCCGTCGGGGGCTTCGGACTCTGCAGCCCTTTCCAACGTGAACCCCAGCCGCCCCGTCGGCCGCAGGCTTGCCGCCCCAGCCGCGATCACCGCGGTCAAATCGCCAAAATAACACAGCGTATCGGCCGAGATCACCAGATCGTAAGCCGTCGGATGCGTGGAAAGATATGCGGTCAATTCGTCGACCACCAAGTCGTCATAAACCTGGCGAAGCCGTGCCTTTTCGACCATCTTCGTCGACAGATCCACACCACCTAAACGGCGCGCCCAGGCTTTGAGCAATGGTCCACATAGCCCGGTTCCACAGCCTGCGTCCAGCACATCCAGTTTCCCCTGTCCCGATCCCACGACCCGCAGCAACAGGTCGACCAGTAGCTGCGGAGCACGGTATTCCAGATTCTCGAGTACCTCATCGAAGCTTTCCGCAAATCGATCAAAGACATGTTGGACGTAAGCATCCGAGGCCCGCTCAGGAATAACCCGTCCTGACGCGGCTGCGACCATGTGCTGGGCCTCGCAGCTGTCCGGTTCGATCTCCAACCATTTCTCGTAGACCTCCAACGCCTCTTGCTCGCGCTTCAGGCCGTATAGCGCTCTGGCTAGCTGTAGGTAGTACTCGGCGTTGTACGGTCGAAGCCGCACCGCCTGGGTGTACATATCGGCTGCTTCGTTGTCCCGTTTCAACTCGACCAATACGTTACCCAGATTGTGAAATGCGTCGGCGTGTTGGGGCTCAAGTTCCAAAGCCCGCCGCAGGATCTTCTCCCCCTCCGCCACTTTGCCCTGCGCGCGCAGGAGCGCCCCCAGGTTGTTGTGGGCGTCGGCGTTTTCGGGATCCAACTCGATGACCCGGCGGTACGCCTGTGCCGCTTCTGCCGAGCGATGCAGGCGTTTGAGTAAGTTACCGAGGTTGTTATGCGCACCGGCAAAGTCTGGCTTGAGCGCAATGGCCCGGCCGATCAGGTCCACCGCCGCCGCCCCATCTCCCAATTGAAACTTGGCCACTCCCAGAAAATGCAGGGTGTCCACATGGTCGGGAGCCTGTTCCAGAATGCGAGCATAGAGCTGGGCGGCGCCTTCGACCCGTCCTTCCTGGTGCAACTGTAGGGCATACAGTAGGGCGTCGTCGAGGGTCATTTCCGTGGAGCTTGGGTTTTCCGGCGCGGCCTGCTTTGCATTCACGATGGTCTCCTCACGTAAGGGGTAAAAAGCCACCGCCCTCCACCTTGACCCCCTGAATTCATACTACGCGCTTACGCCACGAGCACAGCCGAACGGGCCAAGCCAGTCAGGTTTGCTTCTAATCCACTAGCAAGATACTGCAAGGCTTCCTGAACGTCGCTCACCGATTTTCCCTCATGCGTGAGAGTGGCTGCTCCAGATTGTACTAACTCACCCAAATCTTTCAGCAGTGTGGCACGGTCGCGTGTGCCATCGAGCAGCATCACCAGATGACGGCCCAAGCTGTCCTCGATCCTGAGGGTATGATGGCGCAGTGTCGAAATGATGTTGTCGTGCTGAAGCTGAAGGCGGGCTAGCGCACTGGCAATCGGACGCTCGCTTACGGCGGTGACGAATGGGGGCTGTTGCACGTGGAGTTCGACATAGCCAGCACTATACGCCTGCAGCAGGGCATTGCCTATTTCTTGCGCATCATCCTCAGCGTTTGCGTGCTGCCTCCCCTTGTCATGTCCCAGGTGACTCCGCACCAGCGTCAGCAAGTCGCCGAAAGGCACTGAGCCTGGCCAGACTGTCCCGAGGTGATAAAAGGCTGTTTTGACGAGCGGCCGGTCGGTTTCGATTTCCGCGCCTCTGGGGCCCTGGAACATCTCCGCAGAACGCGAGGTGATATCGGGGCTCGGCGATGCCGGCCGTACCTCTGCTGCAACATACAAGTCGTGTAGGTGCTCGGGTTTGAGTGTGCGATCGAGCTCGACGCCGCGGCGGCACAGGAGCGTTTGGCGGAATGCCCGGCATTTCAGAAAATCGAGGTATTGCTCCCGAGCAATCACGTCACCAGAGTCCAGGTTGCTCAGTACCGTGGCGATGTGCGGGGGATATATCTCTTCTTTCATGGCCAGGATGTCTGCCTCGGACAGATACTGCAGGCCATGTCGTGAGGCATGTGCAATGAATTCATGGAAATAGATGGGGTGATTGATTGGGTTCAGGTCGTCATGGAAGAAGCCTGCATCGGGGTATGTGAGGACCCGCTCGAACTCCTGCTTGAGGACCGTGTGGTAGACGTTGGGCTCATCCTTCGCCTCTGCGAGGAATTTGAGAAGCGCTCGTGCCTGGCGGATTTGCTGCTGGTGGTCGGGAAAATGCGCTGTGTGATAACGCATCATGCCGCGGGCCATGTCACGGAAGTGATTGCCGGGATAGGCATTATAACTGACGAAGGCCACCCCGCGTTCAGTGAGTTTCTCTCCACACACGGCCAGCAGTTTGTCGCGTACCTCCGCCGGCACCCAGGAATAGAGCCCATGCGCCATAACGTAATCGAAACGACCCAGATCGGCCGGGGTTTGCCTAAGGTCGAGTTGGTGGAGCGTGATGTTCTTGATCCCCAACTTCTTGATAGTGGCTTCACCTTGCGCAATGGGTAGCTCGGCGAGATCGATGCCGACAAATTGACTTTGCGGCAGGCCGTATGCCATGGCAATCAGATTGCTTCCGTCGTTGCATCCCAACTCGAGCACCCGGCAGTGGTCCACAGGCTCTGGACGCATGCCGAACAACGTGGCCATCGTTCCAAGCCGGTCCGGGTGGGTCTGGGCATAAAGCCCACTGGGATAGAGTACTTCGTCATACAGGGTTTTCAGCGGCTCAGACATGGTGTCCTATGACAAGTGGGCTCAAATTGCCATTGGAGACGAAGAGTAGAAATTTCACAGGCACTTATCCAGGGGGTGTGGCTCCTAGAACCCCCGGTGGTCCGCCGACCGGGTGGGCTGCCATCACAGGGCACGATAGCACTGTCGCTGGGAGGCGGCTGTCTCCACAACGGTGCGGCCGGGGCAGTACCCCTCAGGATAAGCATTACCCCCCGGTTAGTGGACGCGGCGGACGAAACCACATGGATTGCACCCGCTGCAATTCAGGCCCATAAGCAACAGCAACTTGAGCAATATAAGAGCGTTTTCCCGCATCCTTCTTGTCAACGCCAGAACCTGCGCTCAGAGAGGTGCCGACGCCTAGACTTATATGCGGCGACGCCAAGGCGCTACATCTCGGCCGTGTATTGCGGGATCTGGTGCATGATCCCAGCGCTTATGAGCTTGACCTCCTCGGCATTATAGAACCCGCCCGTATAGGTGTGCCCTGGGAAGCGGCCTTGCCGGTGCTCGTGTGGATGTCCTTGACGTACCTCGCGGCGCCCTGGGTGTAGGTGTACTTGTCGAGCTTGTTGTGCATGAATTCGTGAATGATCGCGATCGCGAGCACCCAGTCGCGCTGCTGCATGTTGGCAGCGAACTTCATGGTCCCTGTGATGTAGACCTCCGAGATCATCCTCTGGGCCTGCGGACTCCAGACCGTGTTGCCGACCTCGGACTGCAGCGTCTGGGTCTTCGAATGCTTGATCACGATGCTCTGGCCAATCTCGTCGAAGACGTAGCAGACGAGATCGCGCTGGCCGACGT
>Ga0137403_10006221_pt1 | contig 13698 bp, 13 predicted proteins | sample CZOMad2_1_16fung_FD_122057 | JGI IMG/M metagenome (GOLD analysis project Ga0137403, IMG submission 122057) | Vadose zone soil fungal communities from Angelo Coast Range Reserve, California, USA - CZOMad2_1_16fungal (Hybrid Assembly) | ecosystem: Environmental > Terrestrial > Soil > Vadose zone... | reverse complement strand
GCTTCTTCGATCGACGCCCTTGTTATCTCGTTAAGGTTCAAAGATTCGGGGCGTTTACGCAGCCGTCGGACCACAACCAACTCATCAGTGCTGTCGGGCGGGTTCGGTGTCCGATCAGAAAATTTTCTCTCCGCTGCCAGGATAAAAAAACCGTCCACTTTTTCGCAACAAGAGCTTTATAGCCTTCAGCAAGTCTATCGCCTTTAAAATACCCTCACCTTAGGCTCTCTTTTATCTATTGGACCTGGTCTAGCTCAAGATCGGTCCCAACAGATTCTTCGTGTCCCAGCCATTTGACGTGAAGCGCGAGGAAAAGCCCGCGCCGCGGCAATTAAAGAATGGCCTGGCTTGGGACGGCTAAGGAGATTCGAATGAACGCTTTGAAAATGACTTTTCTCATGACGTTTCTGACCGTGATTGTGGTCAAAGTTGGTAGGGCGCTGGGTGGCGCAGAGGGCGCGTTGATCGCTCTCATGATCGCTTTAGTCGTCCACGCTATCAACTACTGGTTCATCGACAAAATCATTCTGCGCATGCACGGTGCAAAGGAAATTCAACCCGATGGCCTGCCGGGGCTTTATCGCACGGTGCAAAATCTAACATGCCGGGCACAGATGCCCATGCCCAAATTCTATTTGCTTCCCCGACGGACGGCGACTGCCTTTGCCACCGGCAGAGACGAGAAGCATGCCGCAGTGGCGGTTACCGAGGACATCCAAACCCTAGATGAAGCCAAGCTCCAGAGCATGCTGGCTCGTGAACTGTCCCGCCTCAAGAATCGCGATCGGTTCGGTGGAACGATCACAGCCAGTGTGACCGGGGCGATTTCCGCACTGGTCGACATCGGCAAATAATGAAGCAGCTATGTTACCATCCATGAGCGTATTGAGCGCGAGTGCGACAGCGAAACAGCGCAGTATATCAGGCTGGAAAAAAATCTGAGAAGGTCCGCTAGAAACAAAATGCTTTCCACCACCCATTTTAAGCAAGTCCTCTGGCTCGTCGTAGCTGTCACCCTGGCATTGCAGTGGATTGCCCTCCACATTTCAAGACTGCATCTGGAACCTCAGTGGGAAGTGGTGTCCTCTGGGCTGGGTATTTTTGGGGCAGCCTTCCTCCTTTCATGGGCGGCGGAACTTGCGCAAAAGGATATTCCGCAAGCGCTGGCGATCGCGCTCCTCGCATTGATTGCGGTGCTGCCGGAGTATGCCGTCGATATGTATTTCGCGTGGACGGCAGGAAAGGATCCGAAATACACGGCCTTTGCAATGGCCAACATGACCGGTGCAAATCGATTATTGATCGGCGTCGGCTGGGCGGCCGTCGTGGTGACCTATTGGTTAAAATCCGGAAAGCGGGCGGTGAGGCTCGAACCGGGTCACGAAATCGAGATTTTATATCTCGGAGTCGCGACGGTCTACTCCTTCATAATTCCCATCAAAGGGCGGCTTGATCTCATCGACGCTGCGGTGCTGATCGCTATCTTCGTCTTTTACATGCGTGCCGCATCGAAGGCTGAACACGTCGAAACGGAACTTGAAGGCCCGGCGGAGATGATCGAAAGTTGGGGCGAACGCAGTCGGCGGTTAGCTACCGTGGTTTTCTTTCTGCTCTCCGGTTTTACCATCTTTATAGCGGCGGAACCATTTGCCGAGGGATTATTAGCCACCGGCAGGACCTTTGGGATCGAGGAATTTATCCTGGTTCAATGGTTGGCGCCGCTAGCCTCTGAATCGCCCGAGTTCATCGTCGCCATTCTGTTTGCGCTCAAGGCCCAGCCGGGGACGGCCATGGGCGCGTTGCTATCATCGAAGGTAAATCAGTGGACGCTACTGATCGGCATGCTGCCGGTAGTCTACTCGATTTCCGCCGGCAATATCGCTGGCATGCAGATCGACGACCGCCAGATGGAAGAGCTGTTTTTGACCGCCGCACAGTCGCTTTTCGCCGTGGTGGTGCTGGCGAATCTGTCGTTTTCGCTCCTGGAGGCGACGGTTATATTCCTGCTATTTTCCACTCAGCTGCTGTTTCCTGATCCGCAGTTCCGTTTTTATTATTCGATTTTCTATGTTCTCCTGGCCGTCGGTCTTGTGCTTGTCAACAAGGATACACGACAGGGACTGCGCGGATTATTTAAACGAGCGCCCGCAGCATGCGCTGTCCAGAACTCATTAGCCAAGACGGTTAAATTGAAAAAAAATCAGAGTTTGTAGAGCCGGGCTTTCAAGCATCCGCTGGATCACGTAAATTAGAGCATGGCGGTGAAGGCTACCGGCATCGTTAAACAACTAGGCTGGCGCGGCTTTTTCCATCTAATCACCCACCTTCCCAGTTTCTTGAAGCTGTTTTCACGCCTGATAAAAGACGCGCGTGTACCCCTGACGTCCAAACTACTCCTCGTTGGAATACTTGCCTACGTGGTTCTGCCGGCTGACCTCGTGCCGGATTTTCTTATCGGCGTCGGCCAATTGGACGATCTCGCGGTTATTCTCGGCGGCTTGAGACTTTTTCTGCGCCTCTGTCCCCCGCAGGTTGTGCAGGAACATCTGCGAGCGATCTCAGCGGGCCAATGAGACATTTAACCGAAGATTGGTTAGACCACGAAGATTCTGGGACGGAGCCTCGTAGCTTGGAAACGCCGTGAGAACTGTTGTCTTCAGTGCTTGGCGGCGGCTTTTTCTTCCTTGATGTTTTCGTGGATCAGACGCGGCACACCGCCGCAGCTGAAGCAGCGCGGCGGTTCATGCTTTGTTTCCCCTTCCGGATAGCGCATGAAGCGCCGGTAGAAGGGTTTTTCCGTGCCAACGAAGTCGTCGTAGTAAAAGGCTAGTTTGCCGCACTCGCTGCACTGCAGATACTTTGCCATTGTCTTCCTTCCGAGATTTAAACCTGGCAGTGGTCTTTGGTGGTCAGCGTTTCTGAGACGCGACTCCTTTTAACGTGCCGAAAGAATACCCACGAACTCACGTGAGGTCAATAACGGTGCCCGGAACCAGGGTTGAGAATTTAGTGAATTTGATGCATGGGATACTAAACAAGAGGTTTTCTTCGCTCCTCGGCTGCAAAAAGGATTCCCGAACCAGCATCATATTACTAAGGAGGCATTGCGTATGGCTATAAAATTGTATCAATCCCAAACTTCGATGTTCTGCGAAAAAGTGAGAATTGTTTTGGCGCTGAAGAAAGTTCCTTACGACATCGTCGACGTGCGCAAAGATGACCGCAAATCGCTGATCGAATACACCGGCCAGAGAAAAGTTCCGTCAACGGATTATAACGGCGAGTGCGTGATCGACTCCACGGTGATCGCGACGCGTCTCGAGAAGGATTATCCGGGGATCAGCATTTATCCCGATGGCGCGACGAACAAAGGGCTGTGTTTGGCATTGGAGGACTGGTCCGACGAAGTCTTGATTCACGCTAACCATGCCCTGCGCCGGGCGGATGATGCGGAGGCGCGCAAGAAAGCCGAGGAAGAGTGGGACGTTCATTTCAACACCTTGGATCAGATCTACTCCGGCAAGAAATTTATCTTCGACCGCATGACCCTCGCCGATATCGCGATTTTTTCCCAGCTGCACTATCTCTATACGGCGGTCAAATACGAGATTCCTGCAAGATATAAGAACGTCAACGCCTTCATGGAAAACATGCGCCAAACGCTTAAGCTAAAGTCTCTCGCCGACAGCTTCGAAGCGCAGTCGCTTTAGCCGTCTTTGAGAAACTGCGATGAAAAAGGATGTGGTTGTTCCCCGTCTGGGATCGAGTGACGAAAGCGATGAGGTGAGGATTCTGCGCTGGCTCAAGGCCAAAGGCGCAAGAGTGCAAAAGGGCGAAGCTCTTGTCGAGGTGGAGACCGATAAGGTCAATATCGAGATCGAAGCTCCCGACGACGGTCAACTAAACGAGATCAAGGCGCAAGAAGGCGACTGTGTAAAATTCGGCGCCGTTGTCGCAGTGATCGATCAGGAATCCTGATGTTTCTCCCAGGGGGGTGGTTGAAATCCGGCCTTCAAGCCATGTGAAAGTTTGTCATGCCGGCGCACGCCGGCATCCAGGTTGATTGGGAAGATTGGGTGGCAACGGCACACAAAGACTGGATTCCGGCTTTCGCCGGAAAGACGGAATCGGGAGAAATGCGCGCCGGCGCAGGCCCTCAAGCTTCCGTTTAGAAACTACCGGCCCATCATCTTGGTTCTATTTTCACAATCGCTGATTCGTAGAATCTTTCCTTTGCTAAACTTCAATTCCGTTCGGTCCGCCAATCGGGTGCGGACTTCTTTGCCGCGTGACAACGGAGACTGATGGAAGAGCGGTTTTCAGTTCTCCTCAATCGAACATGTCTGGTTGGGTGCCTGCTCGGCGTCTGCGGGACGTGGTACTTTCTATTCGGGCTGGCGGGTTATGTGAGCAACCCCTGGTTAAACTTCAGTGTCGTCATTGTTATCCTTGCCGCTGCGCTCTTTTTTATCTGTCACTTTTTGGCGATTCCTCGACAGACAAATTGGCTTGGCAAGACAATCTGGGCGGCGATTTTTGTCATTTTAATCGTTGAAATTGTTCTTGGCTTGTTGCCGCCCACGAGTCGCGACGAACTCACCCATCATCTGGCAATTCCACGGCTCTATGCCAACGCCGGACGCATTATCGAAGTACCGATCGCTCCCTATGCCTATTACCCGATGTTGCTCGATATGCTCTACACGCCGTGGGTGCACTGGGGCTTTGACTTCGTGCCCAAGTGGATACATGCGCTTTTTGGTTTTCTCACCGGTCTCTTGCTCTACGCCTACCTAGGCGGGCGCATGAATGCGGTTTATGGGCTTCTCGGTTTTTTCTTTTTCGTATCGACGCCGGTCATCGCCCGCTTGAGCCATTGGGGCTACATCGATCTCGGAATAACCTTTTACACAACCGCGTCGCTGTTGTGTTTGTTGCGCTGGAGGGAAGAACGGCAGGCACTACGCTGGCTAGGTATGGCCGCACTTTCGCTCGGATTTGTCCTCGCCACTAAGCCCAACGGCTTGGTTGCTGGTCTGCTCATCTCATTGCTGTTCCTAATGGTCATTGTAAAACCGCCCCGAAAGAGCCTCATCGAGATGGGTTACGAATTAGTCCTATTCGGTGGCTTGGTTCTGTTGCCATTTCTACCCTGGATTCTCAAAAACTGGTTCCAGACGGGTAACCCATTCTATCCGTTGTTGGGGAATCTCTTTCCATCGAGCACTGGGCCGGCCGCCGAGGGAGTGAGTTTCGCTGGGCTCGGAATCTTCGAGAAACGCGCACTGCTTTACGGTGAGAACTTTTGGCAGATTCTCAGCTTGCCGCTGCGGGTCTTCGTTTCCGGTCAGGACGACAATCCGCGGTTATTCGACGGCGTGCTGACACCTATTCTAATCATTTTCCTACCGTGGAGTTTCAAGGGCAAATGGCTCGACGAAAAAAAGTTCGTCGCAACCTTCTCACTGTTGTTTTTTCTCTACGCTCTCTTTCTCGTCGACATGCGCATCCGCTATATTCTGTTGATCGTTCCCTTTCTAGTCATATTGGCAACGTATGGCATCTTCAACGTCTATCTGCGCATCAAGCGGCCGATTTATCTCATTGCAGGTCTGTTCTTCTTTGCGGTGTGGCATGGGGTTTACCTGTGGGAGTATTTTTCGGCGGCAGCGCCATTGAGTTATTTAAGCGGCAATGAAAGCCGTAATAGTTACCTTACGCGGATGCTTCCGGAGTACACGTCGTTTCAATACGTCAACCGCGCCACGGCAACGACGGCAAAAATTTATCTTCTCTTTATCGGCCGGAGAGCGTATTATTGTGAGCGGGATTATTTTCATGACGGCGGTGATCTGCCGGGATATCTGCTTGGAGCGGTTCGCGCCGCCGAGAATGCCGATCAAATCGCACAAGCACTGAAACGAAAAGAAATTACGCATCTCATGGTTCGCGAAGATCTCCTGGCGAGGTTTTTGATTAATAACCTATCCCGCAATCAATCGACGCTGTGGAACGAGTTCGCGATGAACCGACTTAGGTTGCTCTTCCGCGATGGTCGCCATGCCGTATACCAGCTCGATGGCTAGCCGCTGCGAAATCTCCATCGTCATTCCAATTTTCAACGAAGCGGGGACCTTGGCGGAGCTGCTCGATAGGGTCCAGTCGCTCAAGCCCGCGCGTACAGAGCTGATCGTTGTTGATGACGGCTCGACGGATGGCAGCGCCGAGGTTGCTCTAAACGCCGGCGCAAGCGTAATTCGCCATCCATACAATATTGGCAATGGAGCCGCCGTCAAGAGCGGCATTCGCGCGGCGCGAGGGCGCTTAATTGTTTTGATGGACGGCGACGGACAACACCAGCCGGAAGATATCTCCAAGTTGCTCGCGGAAGCTGCTAAATATCATATGGTTGTTGGCGCACGTGCTAAGGGATCCAAATTGCGATTTCACCGCTACGCGGCGAACCTGGTTTACAATCTACTCGCGTCTTATGTCACGAGGTTTAGAGTGCAGGACTTAACGTCCGGTTTCCGCGTCTTATCTCGCCACGAGGCACACAGGTTCATCGATCTGCTGCCCAACACTTTCTCATACCCGACCACGCTGACCCTGGCATTTTTGCGCTCGGGATTAACCGTCAAATACGTTCCGATTAAAACCCTCTATCGCGCCGGCCAAAGCAAAATTAGCCTGGTGACAGACGGGATTCGCTTCCTGCTCATCATAACCAAGATTGCGACATTATTTTCACCGTTCCGCGTGTTTTTGCCAGTCAGTATTTTTTTCTTTCTCGCCGGCATGTCGAATTATCTGTACACCTATTTCACCCAGGGCCGCTTCACGAACATGTCGGTATTTATGCTCACAACGGCAGTAATTATCTTCATGCTCGGCTTGGTTTCAGAGCAAATCGCCTTGCTGCGGATGGAACGGCACGGGACGGTAACCGATTTTAGGAATGACGACGGCGACCGAACGCGGCCGTTGGACTGATTCGAGTTTTCGCCGCTGATACCTAAATGGTAAGACAAACAAATCCCCGGAATCATTTGCTGTTCGTCTTCCGGCAAGAGATCAGCCGCCTCTTCGATGGGCTCACTATCGGATTGCCGCTGGCGCTCCGCTACGAATTCCAACGCGACGACAAAATATTACACGTGGCCTGAGGCAGGCGTAGGTCGTTGATGGCGATGCAAGGGTTCGACGCAAGCTTTGCTGCCTTGGTGATTAGCCGGGCAACCTCCACCTTATCAGTACGGCAGCTTTGATCATTCGCCTCTGCATGGACCTCCTCGTCATCACCTGGAATTATCCGCCGCGACGCGGCGGCATAGAAAGTCTCGTCGGTAACCTCTGCGGCGGTCTTAGAAACAAACATTTGGTTCTCGTTGTTACGTCTCCTGCACGGGCCAAAGAATCTTTCGAGCGAGACACTTATCGCGCACCCTATCCAGGGTTAATTTGCTTCGCCTTGTATGCGCTTTGGCGGGGTACGTCATTGCTGCTACGCAATCCTAACGTTCGCGTTGTGTTCGGCGGCAGTGCGCTAGTCACACCGCTGGTGCTTATGCTCGCTCGGCTATTTGGCCGGCGCTCCGTGATCCAAACGCACGGCTTGGATATCATTTACCGAAATTTGATCTATCAGCAATTATGTGTGCGCTGGCTCAAGTATTGCGATCGGGTCGTCGCCAACAGCACATACACGGCTCGGCTGTTGGAGGCTAAGGGAGTGCAACGCGACAGGGTTTCGGTAATTCCACCTGGAGTGCGTGCGGAGCGATTTAGCTGCCAAACTGATGTCGACGCGAACAAGCGAGCCCGAAACGTCCAAGACAGAAAAGTCATTCTTTTCGTCGGGCGTTTGGTCAAGCGAAAGGGAGTAAAAGAGTTTATCGAAAATTCTTTCGTCAAAATCGTCCAAAAAATCCCGGAGGCCTGTTTCTTAATTGTGGGTGACACTCCAACGGAATCGCTGACTCAGGGCGATAATGTAGCCAGTGAGATCAAGGCGGCAGTTTCCAAACTGGAACTTAAAAACCATGCGCGCTTACTTGGGTCGCTTAGCGATGGCGAAGTGATCGCGTGGTACCAAGCTTGCGATCTGGTTGTATTGCCGGCGTTGAATCTAAGCGACGATGTCGAGGGATTCGGTATCGTTGCCTTGGAAGCGGCCGCCGCCGGCAAGCCAGTCGTAGCGACACGCGTAGGTGGTATTCCCGATGCAGTCGAAGATGGAAAAAGCGGCATTCTTGTCGTTCCAGGAGATTACAGAATGCTCACCGAGGCTATTATAGACTTGCTGATTCGTCATCAAAGGCGGCTCGATATGGGTGAGTACGGGCGCGAACGTGCATGGCAGGAGTTTAGTTGGGAATTAATTACGGATCGCTACGACCAGCTATTCGTTAGTTTGTGAAACCCGCAGGTTTCGAAATAATCGCGGCTACGTCTCGTTCGGGTCACCCAGGGGGCCCGTCATCCATTTGCGCCTGGCCCGAAATCAGCATGAGAATCGCAGAAGAGAATCTGGCGGATTGTATTTATGATTTCCGTGCGAAAGTAGCGTTTGATCTGAACATTGCATGCCGGAGACCGGCGCTTTCGATACCGTCGGTTAAACTTATCAGACAATCTTGTTAGAGACCCGGCGACCGAGTTTTTCGCTTTGACACGTAACGCGGCCCATGGACGATTTTCCATTATGTCATCGAGAAACTTGACCTCAGCTGAATCATTGCGCACGAAGGGTCGCAAGATTTATCTTGAACCGCATTGGCTAGGAAAGTAAAATACCTTTCTAAAATAAGTTTGACCGTGACTACGCACTCAAAGATGCAGCCTATTTCTGTTTATACGCCGGCGTCGCAACTGACCGAGCCGGGCCGTTTATTTCGGGGAATGTTGCGGGACGTAATGATTTCTCGCGAACTTGCGTGGCGTCTCTTGGTTCGTAACATCAGCTCCCGCTACCGCCATACCTTCTTCGGCTACGTCTGGGCTTTTCTGCCGCCGATCATGACCGCCGGAGTCTTTGTTTTCTTGCAGAAAGCCGGTTATTTCACGGTCGGGCAGACCCAAGTACCCTATGCGGTTTTTGTTCTCACCGGTCTGATCCTTTGGCAAGCATTCGCCGATGCCGTTCATGCTCCGTTGCGACTAGTTCAGCAGTCACATTCCATGCTCACGAAAGTAAACTTTCCACGCGAGTCGTTGATCCTAGCCGGAGTAGGCGAGGTGTTATTCGCATCTCTGATACGGCTGGCTCTGCTGGTATTGGCGTTACTTTGGTTTGGCGTTGGTGTTCAGTGGACCGCGGTTTGGTTTCCGTTTGGGATGTTGGCTCTAATCGGAATGGGAATCGCTCTAGGATTACTGATCACGCCTTTGGCGATTCTCTACCACGACGTGGGCCAGGCGCTGCCATTCGCCCTTTATCTGTGGATGTTTCTTACTCCGGTGATTTATCCGGCCCCGACGACATGGCCCGGGTCGTTGTTGGTAGTACTAAACCCTGTGAGCCCCGTGTTGGATACAACGCGCGATTGGTTGTTCTCCGGTTCGGCGCACTACCTGAGCGGCTTCTTCGCCGTATGCGGTTTGACTGTTCTTGCACTCCTAGCCGGTTGGTTGCTATACCGCCTCGCCCTGCCGATCCTGATCGAGCGAATGAGTGCCTAAAATGGCTGAAGCCCCGGTTGTCGAAGTCGAACAAGTTTCAAAAAAGTTTTGCCGCCGCCTGCGGTATTCGCTCTGGTACGGCCTTACCGATCTGGCGGCGGAACTTACGGGGAGCAATGGCAAGGACGAATTGCAGTTGCGCCAAGCGGAGTTTTTGGCCGTCGACGACGTTTCCTTCGAAATAAGACCTGGAGAATGCATCGGTTTGATCGGACATAACGGCGCCGGTAAAAGCACGCTTCTTAAGATGCTCAACGGGCTCATTCGCCCCGATCGAGGGCGGATCACCATGCGCGGCCGAGTCGGCGCGCTGATCGAACTCGGCGCCGGCTTTAGTCCGGTGCTTACCGGCCGCGAGAATATTTACATCAACGGCGCTGTCTTAGGATTTTCCAAGCGCGAGATCGACGCCAAGTTCGACGAGATCGTCGACTTCGCCGAGCTCCACGACGCCATCGACGCGCCGGTGCAAACCTATAGCTCAGGCATGTACGTTCGCCTCGGCTTCGCCGTGGCCGCGCAGCTTAATCCGGATATTTTTTTAATCGATGAGATCCTTGCGGTCGGCGACGTGGCCTTTCGTATGAAATGTTTCCAGCACTTGCTGGACAGTAAACGCGCAGGCAAGACCATTGTCGTGGTTTCTCATAACATGATCGACATCAACCGGGTCTGCGACCGGGTTGTCGTGATGGAAAGGGGAAAGAAGATCTATGACAGCGATGTATCGGCGGGAATAGCAACCTACGAAAAACTTTTATCGACGCGGCGGCATGCATCGGACCAACGCGCGTCTGACGCTGCCGCATGGATTGACAAGGTCGAGCTATTTGACGCTGTGGGAAATCGGCGTGAGGATTATCAAACCGGGGAAGATTTGGTTGCCGAGGTGACCTTGGCCGCCAAACGAGAGGTTGGGAATGCGCGTCTAATCGTCCATGTTATCACTCCGTCGTTGGGCACTTTGGGCTCATTCGCGTCACCGCACAAAGGATTTACTTTCGATATCGAGCCGCCCATTACTGCGCTGCGCTTCCGTATGCCCAAACTACCGCTGCTGATAGGTAGTTATAGCTTAATGGTGAGTTTGTACGGTTCGGGCATCAAGGATTTTCTCCATGGCATGACCGACGCGGCGACGTTCAAAATCATTGCTCCGGCCGTAAATACCTTTGGGTACGGGGTGTGTCACACGGTGAACTTCGAGCATGATTGGGAGCTGGTCGATTTTAAGAGGGAAGTGAGGCTGCGTGCATTCCAATCGCGCCATTAATTTAATGGACCGACCATTCAGAAATTTGCCTACGCCGTCATCATCCACAAAGGTGAGTCATTGAACACGCCATGGGGTGCGCTTAAACGTCGCCTCGGTCATCTCGCTATAAGAGTGGTGCGCCAATATGGCCGGTTGAACTCCGCCGGAAGAACTGGCTTGAGACATTCCCCGAGCAGCGCGCGCCTTCATCTAGCTGAGGAGACGACCCAATGGTTGGAGCAAAACCGCCTGGAGCGTATGGACGCGACAGTCGACATCTTCGATGCAAAGCGGCGCGAGTTTCATCTCGATCGTTACCGATTTGCTGTGCAGCGAGTAAAGGGACGACGCGTGCTCGACTGTGCCTGTGGTACGGGCTACGGTGTTCGACTTCTGCGCGAGCAAGGCTTGGCAGCACGAGTAATCGGCGTCGACATCGCGGCGGCATCGATTAAGTACGCATGGAAACACCATGGGGTGAGTTCCGCAATGTATGTCTGTGCTTCGGGGGATCGTCTCCCGCTTGCGGATGCCAGCGTCGATCTTGTCACCTCATTTGAAACGATTGAACATGTGTCAGACGACGGATTTCTTGTTAATGAGTTTTATCGCGTGCTCCGCCCCGATGGACAACTCATCGTTTCCACGCCCAACCAATGGCCCCTCGCGAATACACCGTATCACGTAAGAGAATACGACCGGGAGTCGTTTGTGCGCGTACTTGATTCCAAATTCCATTGCTTCGAACTTTACAATCAAAATTCCGGCTCCGATACACCGCTCAATCATGGCCAAACACGAGGCATCGTTGCGACTACGCTAGAAAATGAACATCTCGCGGAATGTTTCATCGCCGTCTGCCACGCAAAAACATTTTTTTAGAGATTTTCCAACACGATGATTTTAACCAAGGGAGTTATTCGTTTGCGAATGTTTACGTGCTTCAAAGAGCTATGGGATCGTGATGAGATCCGCCAGACTACTAATCCGCACGGTATCGTACAGCCGGCCAGTAATGGCTGGTCTATGATATTGAGTCGGAGTTCGAGGTCAAAGCTTCAGGTTAGCTCGATCTTCAGCATTGTACTTACAATGCTTATCCTTTGTATGCCCAGCTGGGCTGCCGAACCTTTTTACCAATCGGAATTCATTTTTCCTCTGGAAAAATGGCATAACCACGGATCCTGTTTGCTAGAGCTTCCCAACGGTGAACTGCTCCTGACTTGGTACCATGGCTCGGGCGAACACGAAGCCGACGACGTGAAGATCGTCGGCGCACGCAAGGTAAAGGGGGATACATCTTGGAGCCATCAATTCTTAATGGCTGACAGTCCGAATTTTCCTGACACAAATCCAGTTATTTTCTTAGACCATCACAAACAGTTATGGCTTGTTTGGTCGATGATCATCGCTAACGATTGGCGGAGTTCAATCCTAAAATTTCGCGTTTCGGCTGACTATCAACGGAGAGATGAGACGCCCGCATGGAAAAACGGCGACACGCTGCTATTTGCGCCAAGAGATTTCAAGGACGATGTGCACCGTAGATTGGATGATTATGTCAAAACCAATCCGGCGGCGGCCCACTCCGATCGAATTATCGCACTAAAGAGTTTGGCGGGAGACAAGTTTCTTAGCCGCATGGGCTGGATTGCTCGCTCACACCCTCTCGTCTTGCCTACTGGCCGAATATTGTTGCCTTTGTATTCACATGGACTTTCTCTCTCTATGATGGCGATCAGCGACGATAACGGGAAAAGTTGGACTAGCAGTAAGCCCATTGTTGGCATCGGTAATATCCAACCAACTGTCGTGCGCAGGAACGACGGGACCTTGGTTGCGTATATGCGGAACGCTGGGCCACCGCCAAGACGGCTTTACGTGAGCACTTCCATCGATGATGGACTTACTTGGAGTTCGCCGGGGCATACGGATTTGCCTAACCCCGGATCGGGAGCTGAAGTTATACGCCTCGCCAGCGGTTATTGGGCGCTCATTTACAACGATACTGAAGAAGGGCGGCATAGTTTGGCGGTGTCACTCTCCGATGACGAAGGAAAATCCTGGCGTTGGACACGGCACCTCGAAAGAGACAACCGCGGAGAGGGCGCGGGTCAATTTCATTACCCGAGTATCATCCAGGCACGGGATAGTTTGATTCACGTGAGCTACAGTTACTTTCTCGAACATCTCCCCGAAGGCGCGCCACGGAAAGCGATTAAGCACGCCACGTTTAGCTTAGATTGGGTAAAGGCAAGGGACACACAGATTTCGAAGAAGCAATAAGTTTAGGACGACTCTTTTCCGCGGCATGATTGCAGCTTGCGCTTTGCCTGGAGGTTATTTCCCCGTCTTTGCTGAGGTTTCAGTGGAAGGAGATATAAGTTCGTTGGCCAACCCTGAGGGATCCTTTCGCGCATGCGCTTCGTCTTTGGGACTTCTTAATCCACGCACGCCCCGGCCAAATCCATAAATAGAACCGATCCTGACTCCGGCGCTATTCGTGTAAGAGTTGTCTAAAATCTCGGTGGTGACGAAAAATTTGTTAAGAAGGAGACGGAGAGAGGTTTCACAAAAGAAGTGGAGATGATCCGTGTTTTCGTACTCTTCTTCACCACAGGGAACTTCGATTAGGATCGCACCGTCCGGCCGCAGGATAGTGGCCGCCTTCGCAAAGATCTCGGTGGGAAAGCGCATGTGTTCAAGGGTGTGGAATGACATCACTAGATCGAAATGGCTTTGCGGGAGTTCAAGATTTTCAA
>Ga0137403_10006220_pt1 | contig 13698 bp, 14 predicted proteins | sample CZOMad2_1_16fung_FD_122057 | JGI IMG/M metagenome (GOLD analysis project Ga0137403, IMG submission 122057) | Vadose zone soil fungal communities from Angelo Coast Range Reserve, California, USA - CZOMad2_1_16fungal (Hybrid Assembly) | ecosystem: Environmental > Terrestrial > Soil > Vadose zone... | reverse complement strand
ATCCGCTACGGCGACCTGTTCGGGCTCCGCGCGATGCAGGCCTCCGTCAAGGGCTACAACGAGAAGATGGCCTTCCCGCGATTCTACAACGTGTGGCTAGACAAGTAGCCCTCGGGCATGCGCAATCGAACAAGTCATCGAGATCCTGAGGGCGACGCCCAGCCCCCCGCTCAGCGAAGCTCCAGGAGAACGCCGTGGACGCGGGCAAGCAGCTCATCGATGCCCAGTGGTTTGGCGAGGACGACAGCCGCGGTCGTCTGAAGGAACGCCGATTCGATGGGGCTGTCGCCGTATCCGGTCATGAAGAGCACGACTGGTCGTGGGGGCATCAGCTGCGCGATGGCGCGGGAGACCGCCCTCCCGTCGACCTCCGGCATCCGCACATCGCAGACGACCAGGTCGTACACGGTCCACTTCAGCCGGTCGAGGGCTGCCTGCCCGCTATAGACCGCCTCCGCCGCGTGCCCGGCATCCGTGAGCACGGCCTGTACCAGCTCGGCCACCTCTTCCTGGTCGTCCACCACGAGGATGCGGGCCATCTGGTCAGGCTACCGTCGTCGACGCACTAGGGTGACTGTCCATTGGCGATTTCCTCGCTGGACGTCACGCGGAGATGCGGAGGAGGGCTGGCTGCGGTGTGGGCGTCAGCAGTCCAGTGGTCCTGAAGCCACAGCACCCAGGCGCCCTGGGCCGCGGCCGCCATGATGAGGACAAGCAGCCAGCAGAGCAGGGTGATCCGTCTTGCACCGGATTGCTCGTCAGTCCTGCTCGTCATCGTGTCCCCGCCTGCCTTCCATCTCTCGCGCTTCTCCCCCTTCCACCATATCCCGACCTTGATTTTTCTCGGGGCGGGAGTACGGGGTGGTGATCGACGAGCGCCCGTGGGAGATCGTCTCCAGGGAGAGGGCTCGGCTTCGCGCGGCGGTGCAGACCGCGCGCTGAGGCTACGTCAGTTCAGCTGACCGCGCAGCTGATGCAGTGTCTTCGCGGCATGCACGTCGCCCGGCGCCGCCTGCACGGCGCCCTCGAACTCCCGCAGCGCGTCCCACCAGCGCCCCTGCTGGAGATAGACGCGCCCAAGGTTCATGAACGGGAACTGGCGCGGCTCGTAGCGTCTCGCCTGCTTGGCCTTCCCCAGCCAGGGGATGGCCTCGTCGAGCTTCCCCTGCTGCATCAGGTAGACCCCGATGTCGTTGTAGGGGTTGCCGAAGTCGGGGTCGATCTCGATCGCGCGGAGGCACTCGGCCGTGGCCTCCTCCAATCGGCCCTGGAAGCTCAAGGACCAGCCCAGGAAGGTGTGGGCCTCCGCCGTGGGGTGAAGCGCGACGGAGCGCTGGTAGTGCTCGATGGCCCGGTCGAGCTCCCCCTGCATCTGGTAGCGGTAGGCCGCGCGCCAGAGCGCCGTGGCCCGTCTCAGGTCTTCTGACTCTTCCACCCCTTCAGTCTAGCGACGAGGATTCCGCTCGCCCAGTAGACTTTGGTCTCATTACTTGGGCGTGAGCGTCACCGGGTAGCTCTTCTGGTCCACCTCTCTGGCCAGGATGATCTCCGCCCGGACGGGCGGAGTGAGCAGCGAGAGCTCGAAGCGCCATGCGCCATCCGGCGCCTCGGTGATGTTCGGTCCAGAGAACGCGAGCGCCTGGCCATCGGCGCCGATCAGCCGGATGTAGTGGACGCGATCGCCGTCTCGGTTCGTCTGAAGCGTCACGCTCTTTCGGCCCCTGGCCGCGACGGTGACCGTCAGGTCACCCCGCTGCGCTTGCCGGCCCACGGTCAGGTCGTCGAGCGCCAAGGTGTCGAGCGCCTTGGGGAACCGGAGCGTCAAGACTCCCTGCGCCGCCTTCAGGTCCTCGGGCTTGGCCTTCGAATCGATGTAGAAGCTCAATGCGGTCGAGAGCCTTCCGTCCTTGGGCGGGCCGTCAAACCGAATCGCGTTCTCCCACCTCGACCGTATCGCCGCGCCCGGGGCGTCAATCGGGGACGGCACGATCACGGTGCCGTCCTTGAGCTGCAGCCCGGTGAGCCGGAGCCGTCCTACGCTGAAGGCCTTCTGGAAATTCGGGACCTCCGGGCTCCGGAGGGTGACATCGAGCCTCAAACCGAAGAACGATTGGACCTTGTCGAGGGACAGCGCGAAGGGGTCGCGCCCGTGTTCCCGCTGCAGGGCCTGGTAGGTGTACGGGCGAAACGGCGGGGCCTGGTCGAGGACGACGGGCTCCGCTTTCGCTTTCCCCGTCAGGGCGAAGTCGGTCAGCGTGAACGGCAGCTCCACCGACTCCTCGGCGGCGGCGAAGACGACCTCGAGACGATCGACCACCCCCGCGTAGTTCTTCTGCCCGGACACGCCGTCGCCGAACATGAAGTCGGACGAGAAGCTGCTCGGAGAGGCCAGCGGTTGTCCTTTGCTGTTCAGCGCTCGGAAGAGGAGCACCCGATCGCGGGCGCCGGCGATCTGGTACGACACCGCACCCCCTTCCACCTGGGTGACGGTGAAGAGCGCGCCGTACTTCTCGACCGACGCCCCGGGCTTCGGGTGGTCCAGGCTGACGACGTCCGTCCGCGTGGGCAGGCGCAGCTGGACCCGGCCGGAGGCGCTCTGCAACGCGCGCGGATCGGCCCCGGCCATCAGGCGCACCGTCTTGGTCGCCTTGAGCGCATGCGACCCCCAGGTCTTGAACCCCGCCGGCAGAGGATTGCGCTCCCGGCCGCACACTTCCGGTCGCAGCAGCTCTTGCCCGCCGGCGGCCTTCACGCTATCGAGGACGAGGCGCACCCGCTCGTCACTGGCGCCGAGATTCGGGATCTCCTTCGCGAATCCCTCGATGACCAGCTCCAGACCGACCGCGGGGTCGGCGCTCAGGCGAAGCTCGCTGACCCGGAGCCCGAACGGCCCCTGGATCTGGTCCACCTCCTCGGCGAAGGGCGCCTGCGGATCGTAGGCCGGGATCGCCCCCGGCGCGATCGCGGGCACGAACGCCACGGGTTCGGTGTCGATCCGCTCGGCCGGCGGCGCCGCGGCGGGACCGCTGACGCGCACCCCGAATCCGCCCAGCGCGGCCGCCAGGAGCTCGTTGAGCACGCGCTGGGAGTTGGCGGCGAGCGTGCGGTCGACGGTGAACTCGATACTGCTCCGGGAGCCGTCGGCGTGCACCTTCACGCTGTCGTAGAGCGCGGCTACGCTGGGCATGCTGTCCTTCCAGCGGGCCCGGGAGCTGTTCACCGCCTGCTCCCAGCCCTTGATCTGCTCCGTGACGCGGGCGGGGTCCTTCGCGTCGATCACGATGCGGAGCACGCCCTGCGGCGGTACCGGCTTCACCCCGAGCCCCAGGTACAGGCGCGCGACGGCGCCCGTCTGGGCGGCCAGGGCCTTCGCCGAGCCCTTCACGAACGGCTGGGAGGCCCCCGTCTCGAGCCGGTCCGGAGCCATGATCCCCACGCTGGCCACGTCCGCGCGCGCGAGAGCCCGCCACCAGCCGAGCTGTTCCTTGTTCTAGGCCGGCGGGCTCGCGAGGCGGGGCAGCAGGGTGGGGTGCGATGCCGGATCCGCCAGGACGATCCACCCCGGGGCGACGGTCACGATCCAGGGCGCACCCGGCTGGCAGGTGGTGGAATCCGTCCGCACCACCTCGTAGGAGGCGGGCTCCGCCCCCGCCCGCGGCGTCGCGTGCAGGTCACGCGTCAGGTAGGCGTTGATGGCCGTGGGGTTGAATCGGCCGAGCAAGACGACCGCGTGCCGGGTGGCCTCGGCGGCGGCCGGGTAGACCGCATAGAGTGCGTAGTCCACATCGTGCCGGGCGTCCACGCCCGCCACGCGCAGGTGCTCGAGGAGGGTGCGGTCCGCCATGGCGGGTGCCGACACCGCTGGCGCCGTCGGGACGCGCGGAGTTCCCATGAACCAGCGCTCCAGGAACACCGCCTGCTTGACGTTGATGCCGCCGAGCAGGAGCAGGTCCTCCGTGGCGAGCGCGTTCTCGGCGACCGCGGTCAGGTCGGAGGGCCGCAGCAGGGGGCGGACGACGAACAGGTAGAGGGCCGCGCCCAGCACGACCAGGACGCACAGCAGAGCGGCCAGCGCCCTCTTCATGCCAACGATGGTACGAGAGAGGCGGCGCTAGCCCGAAGTGATTTGGTGCGCCTCCGGCACGGTCCGCGGCGCCCACATCCGATGTTAGGGCATCTTCGGCAACGCGAAATGGAACGTCGCGCCATGATCCGGGTTCGGTGTCGCCCAGAGCCGCCCGCCATGGGCTCCGATGATCGACCGGCTGATCGACAGTCCCATGCCCATCCCGTCGGGCTTGGTCGTGTAGAAGGCGCTGAAGAGCTGGTCCGTCTTCTGCGCGTCGATGCCGACGCCGGCGTCCTGCACCGCCACAACCACGTGATCATCGTCCCCTGGCTGCGAGCGAATCACCAGCTCGCGTGACCGGCCATCGATGGACGCCATGGCCTCGATGCCATTCATCACCAGGTTGATGAGCACTTGCTGCAGCTGGACCCGATCAGCCAGGACCGGCGGCAACGCCGGCGCGAGGTCGGTCCGTACCGACACCTCGTGACTGCGCATCTCGGTCCCGATGAGCGGAACGACGTCGCGAATGACGTCGTTCATGTCCAGTCGCGCCTTCTGCGGACTGGTCTTCGTCGCGAGCTGGCGAATTCGCTGGATCACCTCCGAGGCCCGGTGGCCATCCTTCACGATGGCGTCGAGCGCTTCCCGGACACTGCCGAGATCGGGAGGGCTCGCCGCCAACCAGTGGAGCGATGCATTGGCATCGGCCACGATCGCGGCGAGCGGCTGGTTGACCTCGTGGGCGATCGACGCGGTGAGCTCGCCCAGGGTCATCACGCGGGTGACATGCGCGAGCTCCGCCTGCGCCTCCTGTAAGGCTTCGGACTCCCGAACGCGGTCGGTGAGGTCGCGGGTGACCACGAGCGCGGCTAGGACCCGCTCCGAATCCGGCCGCAGTGGCGAGTAGGTCGCCGCCAGGTATCTTCGGCCGCCGGGGGTGGGAAACCAGCCCCCGAAGCTGACCTCTTCTCCCGCGAAGCAGCGATCCAGGTTCGGCTTGTACGTCTCCTCGAACGGCTCCTTGCCGGCGAGGTCGGCCATATGCATCCCGACGATCTCCTCGGCCGGCAATGTCCAGCGCCGGGCGAAGACGGGGTTGACGCGGCGATACGTGTAATCTCTCCCGACGATGTAGATCGCATCAGGTGAGGTCTCGAATACGTGCCCCGCCAGGTATTCCGCCCGCTTGCGCTTCGTGATGTCGTTGTTGGTCTCCAGGATCGCGACGGGCTGCCCGTGCTGATCGCGCTGCAACGACCAGCGGCTCGCCACGACGGCTTGACTGCCATCCGCCTTGGTGTGCAGGAGCTCACCTTCCCAGCGGCCATCCCGCAGCAAGTCCGCCTGGATACGCTCGATCGGCGCCGGAAAGATGGTCTGCGTCAGGTGGTGAGAGACTTTGCCGACCGCCTCCTTGGCCGTCCACCCGTAAAACTCCTCGGCCGCCCGGTTCCAGTAGGTGACGACGTCGGCCATGTCGCGCACGAACACGGTATCGTGCGTGAGGTCGAGCAGGCCCGCCCGCTCCTGCAGCGCGGTTTCGGCGTGTTTGCGGTCCGTGATGTCGACCATGACCCCCCGCAGTTGCGTGGCGCGGCCGTCGTCCACCACCACCGTCACGAGGTCGTGCAGCCACACGACGCGTCCGTCCGCCGCGATCATCCGGTATTCGAAATCGTGGTCGCGGTTCTCGCCCGTTGCCCGTTCGCAGAATGGCACCGCCCATTCGCGATCATGCGGGTGAAGGTGATCCTTCCAGAATGTCGGCTCGGAGAGCCAGCGCTCCACCGGATAGCCGAGGATGCGCTCGGCCTGGTCGCTCACGAACGAGAACTGAAAGGTGGCGGCGTCCGCTTCCCACACGATGCCCTCGACCGAGTTGACCAGGTCCCGAAAGCGTCCCGTTCGCTCGCGTACTCGCAACTCCAGGCCATCGCGGGCGCTCGTCAGCGCATCCTCCGCCTTGCGGCGCGCCGCGCTCACCGCCGCCATGAGCAGCGCCACTACCGCGAAGACGATCAAACGAGGGAGCTGGGCGACGTCCACGTTCAATGAATCGAGCGGCGGCGTGAAATAGTACTTGAAGGTCAGCGTGGCCAGGCCCCAGGCCACCAGCGCCGGCCGCAGACCGCTGACCCAGCCCGTGATCAGCACGGCGACCAGCAAGAACTGAGCGCCGGCCAGCGCCAACGGGAGCAGCCACAGCGCCGGCACGACCGCGAGGGCCACGCTCACGACGGCAACGCCGTATCGGGCGACGGCGGATTGCGCGATGTGTCGTTGCATCCTGCGCCCCCCTCGCTGGTGACGGTGGAGTGGTGCCGGTGATCTCCTCGTCCTCGTGCAGCTAGCTGATCGTACAACGTCGAGGAGCGGAGCGCCCGAGGCGATGTCAGGTGGGCCGGCGCTTCCGGGCGTGCGGTCACGGGTTGCGTGATCTTGCGGAATTCTTCGTGATCCGTGTCGCCTCACGGCGCGTTCGTGTTGGACGCGGGCTGAACCCCAGGTATGGTACCGTCCCGGTGGATCGACCCTACTGCAGAGGAGACCACGATGAGTCCCGGGAGACGGTCACGTGTCGTGGGAGTGCTCACGCGATGATCATCGATTGCGACGGGCACATCCTCGAGCCGCCCGACCTGTGGGAGAAGTATCTCGAGGCCCGCTACCGCAGCCGCGCGATCCGGATCCGGGTCGGCGACGACGGCTACGAGTACCTGGAGATCGACGGCCGGCGCGCCACCCTGCCCCGGCCCGGCCAGCTCGGCACGCTGGGCGGCATGGGCAAGCGGGTGGACGAAGCGCGGCGGCTGCGTGAGCGGGCCATGAGCGGGGCGATCCGTCCCGAAGAGGGGCGCGGGATCCGGCCGGGGCCGGAGCAGACCTATCTACGCGGCGCCGCGTTCGGCACCATGGACATGGCCGAGCGCGTGCAGCTGCTCGATCGCGAAGGCATGGCCAAGGCGATCCTGTATCCGACCCTCGGCCTGCTCTGGGAAGCCGAGCTGATGGATCCCGAGCTGTCCGGCGCGTACTGCCGCGCGTACAACCGCTGGATCGCCGACTTCTGCCGCGACTCCGGGGGCCGGCTGGTTCCGATCGCGCACCTCTCGCTGGGCGATCCCGCCGAGGCGGCCCGCGAGCTCGAGCGCGCGGTGCGCGACGGCTGCCGCGGGGCCTTCGTGTGCCCGTTCACGATCACGCGCGTCCCCCACGGCGCCCCCGACCACGACGCGGTCTTCGCGGCCGCGCAGGATCTGGACGTGCCGCTCGCGATCCACCCCACCTTCGAGCCGACCGCCTGGAACGTGCATCACCGCTACGACAAGTTCGGCTGGGCGGTGTGGTACTTCGATCTCTTCGCCGGCCACGGCGTGCAGCAGGCCTTCGCCACCCTCTTCCAGCTCGGGGTCTTCGACCGCTTCCCGCGGCTCCGGGTGGTGGTCCTCGAATCGCAGGCCGGCTGGATCGGCTACTTCCTGGACCGCGCCGACGCCATCTTCGGCGGGACCACGCTCGGCGCCACCGTGAGGCTCTCCGAGAAGCCGTCGTACTACTTCAAGCGCCAGTGCTACATCTCCGCCGATCCGGACGAGCGGACGATTCCCGCCATGATGCAGCTGGTCGGCGAGGACAAGTTCTTCTGGGCGAGCGACTACCCGCATCCCGACCATCCCGGCAACTACCTCGAGGAGCTGAGCCTGATGGTAGCGCCGATGCCGGACTCGGGACGCCGCGCCATCCTGGGCGAGAACGTCGCCCGGGCGTACAAGCTTTCCTGAGCGGGCCCCTCACCCTGCCCTCTCCCCGGCGGGGAGAGGGTAGGAGATTACTCCGCGCGGACGGCGGTGGCGAGCTCGTGCGCCTCTCGTTCGACCTTCCGGTTGATCTGCGTGGTCACGTCGAAGGCGCCCTCGATCAGGCCCCAGCTGGCCATCCATTCCCAGGCCCAGCGGGCCTCGTGCTCGGGAATCGGGCCCGGCTCCTTCAGCTGGATGCGGCCCAGGTCGAAGTCATCGGGGCCGAGCGCCGCCACCTCGGGGTGGCTGGACCAATCGCGGATGAAGTACGAGACATACCGTCGCTTGTCGGCGTTGATGCGCCGGACCGCCCGCGTGATCGCCCGCAGGAGGGCGGCGTACGCCTCCGTGCTCACGTCGGGGTGGGCGACCCACGTGCCGTGAAAGAACGTGGTCGAGACCAGGCGGCATCCCGCCTTCTCGGCCACCGTGATCCAGGGCTCCTGCAGCACGGTCGCGTCGAAATCGCCCCGCATCAGGCCCGCGAATCGCTCGGCGGGACTCGTCGCGCCGGCGCAGGAGGTGACCGCGTCGCGCGGCATCGCGCCCTCCAGCATCTGCAGGCCGGCGTAGGCGGTGCCGTTGCCGTAGTCGAGGGCCACCCGCTTGTGCGCCAGCTCTTGCGGCGCGAAGACCGTGGAGGTCGGCGGGACGACCAGGGCTGCACAGACGATCATCGCGCGCCGTCCCACCTGCAGCGCGCCGACCGGACTTTCCGCCACCCGGCGGTTATTGCCGCACTCTCAGGCCTGAAACATCTGGGCGGCGCCCCGAGCCTGGAGCTTCCCCTGATTCGTGGAGGGCTTCGAGGGTGTGCCTTCCGCGGCGGAGCGGATCTCGTCCGGCGGGAGCGCCGCGATCCGGAGATCCAGCCCCTCCTCTTCAAACAGACCCTCGTCCTTCGCGACCAGCACGTCGAGTCCCATGAACGCCATCACCCGCTCGATCGTCATCGTCATCGCCATGGTGGGCCCTCCCGGGATGCGCTACGCGGTTGAGCGAGCACTTTCCTGCAAGAAGAACACGTCCGGCTTTCCCCGAACACCCGCCGCCTTCATCGCCTTCCGCAAGCCCGGCGATCTGGCAAACTTCTTGGCGCGCCGGAGATCGTTCCAGCGAAGGAGAATGAACACTTCCTTCGGCTTGACCGCGCTACGGAACAGGCGCCCGCCCTTGGAGCCCCCCGACTTTCTCACGCTGCCATGACCGTCGAATGCCCGCTTCCACTTCTGGTAGTCGGCGACCTTGTGTCGGATCAGCACGTAAGGCATCTACTGCCTCCCTGGGTAAGAGGTGAACAAATCCTGGCGCGGCAACCCCACCCTGGCTAGGTCTTCTTGCGGATCTCCCCGGCCGTGACCGTCGTGATCCGGCCACGAGAGTTGAGGTCGGTGGCCCACTTCACCTTGTACCGCCCATCCGACATCGTGACGATGACTTCGCCTTCGGTGTCGTCGGGACTCCGGAGGAGGACGACAACGTCACCCGTCCTGATCGTCGCGCGCGGCCCGGGAGTCTGCGGCATCCCCGCTCCTTCCTCGTTCGGATGGGAAGCTGCGTGGGCAGCCCTCTCATACGCCCAGGCAGGAGGGTTGTCAACGGCGACCAGCAGAGGGCCTGCGGCTTGACAGCCCCAGGTCGCCGGAGCACTATCGCGGCCGATAGCGATCCCTGGTTTCGAGGAGACATCATGAACTACAACCGGATCTCCGCGGATTGCCACCTCGACCTCATCTGGCTGCCCCCCGACCTGTTCGTCTCGGAGGCGCCCGCCGCCATGAAGGACCGCATGCCCTACGTGGCCGAGGGGCCGGATGGGCCGCGCTGGGTCGCGAACAACGGCGCGACCTTCGGCCTGGCCGGCGGGGTGGGCGCGTCGGGGACGAAGCACGTGCCGGGCAAGCAGCTCCGGGTCGACGTGATGGCGGCCACCGGCCTCTACGAGGACGGGCGGAAAGGCATTCGCCGGCCGGGCGACCCGCATCTGCGCGTGAAGGAGATGGATCGCGACGGCGTCGATGCCGAGGTCATCTACGGCATCCTCGCCGCGGCGGCGAAGCTGAACGATCGCGAAGCCTCCAACGAGATGCTCCGCATCTACAACACGTGGATGAACGAGTTCTGCCGCCACTATCCCGACCGCCACATCGGCCTCGCCTGCCTCCCCTACGGGGACATCGACGCGGCGGTGGCCGAGGTGCATCGCGTCGCCAAGCTCGGCTTCAAGGGGATCGAGCTCTCCTGCTCGTGGGACATGGACCCGATGTGGCATCCGATCTGGGAGCCCCTGTGGCAGGCGATCGACGAGGTGGGGCTGCCGCTCCACTTCCACACCTTTCCCTCGGTGTCGCCGAAGCTCCGCGACCAGTACACCGGGCTGACGCAGCGGGCGCTGGCCTACAGCACCCTCTGCCTGTTCCAGATGACGCTCGCGAACATCCTGACCGCCCTGATGGGGCGGGCGGTCTTCGAGCGCTATCCGAACCTCCGCGTCGCCTTCGGCGAGAGTGGCATCGGCTGGATCCCGTACGTGCTCGACCGCATGGACTTCGAGTACGAGGACCAGTACAAGGATCTCCCGCTCAAGATGAAGCCGAGCGAGTACTGGCGCCGGCAGTGCAAGGCCACGTTCCAGTACGACCGCGTGGGCACCAAGCTCATCGACGAGATGGGGGTCGAGACCCTGATGTGGGGCTCCGACTACCCGCACCCCGACGGGGTCTGGCCGGAGTCGGAGAAGTACATCAACGAGCAGTTCAAGGATCTGCCGGCCGACGTCACCCACAAGATGGTCTGCGAGAACGCGGGGCGGTTCTATGGCCTGATGCCGGCCCCGGCGCTCGCGGGAGCTCGCGCATGATCACGAGGTTCGGCAGCCTGTTCGCGGGGCACGTGGATCTGGATGACGAGGGCCTGGAGGGCACGCCCGCGAACGACCGCTGGCTGCCCGACGACCACCTGGCCACGGTGTTTCCGAAGAGCGAGGCCATCGCGAAGCTCATGGACCGGACCGGCTACGATATCTTCTGGCTGGCCGAGCACCACTTCCAGCGCGAAGGGTACGAGTGCATCCCGAACGTGCTGATGCTGGCCCTGCATCTCTGCCACCTCACCCGGAACATCCGGATCGGCTGCGGCTTCAACATCGCACCGATGTGGCACCCGATCCGGATGGCCGAGGACTTCGCCACCGTCGACTGGCTGACCAATGGCCGGGTCGTGTTCGGCGTCGGGCGCGGCTACCACACCCGCGAGGTCGAGGCGTTCGGGGCGCCGCTGCTCGATCAGGCCGCCAACCGCGAGCTGTTCGAGGAGCAGGTCGATCTCATCTTCAAGTCGTTCAACCAGCGCGCCTTCTCGCACCAGAGCAAGCACTACACGATCCCGCCGCGCGTTCCCTACCGGGGCTACGAGCTCGAGGAGATCACGCTGGTGCCCCGGCCGAAGACGCTGCCGGTCGAGTGCTGGCAACCGGTGGTCAGCGCGAGCCCCCGGGCGCTCGACTTCATGGCGAAGCACGACATCCGGGGCATCATCGGCGGCGGGGCGGCGCCCGGCGGGGCCAACGAGAAGGTGGTCCACGCCTTCCGGGAGGCCCGCGCCCGCGCCGGACGGGAGGGCGAGCCGGGCGAGGGCCTCTGCATCGGGTTCTCGTTCCACATCGCGGACAGCGTCGAGCAAGGGATCAAGGAGGCCACCCCGTTCTTCGAGGAGAACATCAAGATGTTCGCCCCGCTCGGCTTCGTGCCCGGGCTCACCCCCGAGCAGATCGACGCGGTCGCCGACCCGAAGCGGGTGCGCCAGGCCAACCTGCCGACCCTGCGCAATGCGGTCAAGGCGGGCTCATGGCTGATCGGGCCGCCGGAGCAGATCACCGAGCAGCTCATGGAGATCCAGCACAAGTATCCCGGCCTCGAGGTCGTCAACGTGGGCCAGCCGGTCGGCACGCCGCAGGCCGTGATCCTCGAGCAGCTCGAGCGCTTCTCGGCGCAGGTGATGCCGGCCTTCAAGCGCCGCTAGCGCGCTAGCCGGTCTCGATCGGCAGACTCGGGTCCTTGGCCCACTCGCCCATCGAGCCGTCGTACAACGTGAGGTCGTCGAACCCGAGCTGGTGCAGCAGGAAGAGATCGATCGTGGCGGAGATGCCGCCGCCGCAGTAGGCGATCACGTGCTTGTCCGGGGAGATGCCGGCGGCGGTGAACTTGGCCAGCGCCTCGGCGGGTGAGACGAAGCGCTTGCTCGCGGGATCGATCAGGGTCGCCGAGGGCACGTTGACCGATCCCGGCACGCGACCCGGCCGGCCGTAGGGCGACGGCTCCAGACCCTGGTAGGACTGCGGGCGGAGGGCGTTCACGGTGACCGTGCCGGCATCGCCGATCGCGGCCCGGACCGCGGCCTTGTCGACGAACTGCCCCGGGCGCGGACGGGGTGTGAACGTCGCGGGTGGATAGCCCTTCGGCTCGCCCGTCTCGATCGCGCGGCCCTCCGCCTGCCATCGGTCGAAGCCGCCGTCCAGCACCGCCGCGCCGTCGAAGCCGAGCGCGCGGAGCATCCACCAGACCCGGGTGGCCCACATCATGGAGCCGATGCTGTAGAGCACGACGCGGGCGCCGTCGCCGAGGCCGTGCCGGCCGAAGGCGCGCGCCAGGTGCCCGGGCGGCGGCATCGTGAACTTGAGCTTCGTGTCGGTCGCCGAGAGCTCCCCCTCGAGGTCGAGGAAGTCGGCCCCCGGGACATGTCCGGCCACGAAGGTCTTCATGCCCGACACCACCTTGTAGGGGTCCTCCGAGCCGGGATCGGGCGGATCGAGGTACGTCGTGCAGTCGTAGACCCGCAGCCCGGGCTGCCCGAGCCGGGCGGCCAGGTCGTCGGTCGAGATCAGGGCGTCGGGATCGCGCATGGTGGTCGGCCGGAGTGTGCCACAACGCCCCCCACAAACCCAGTGTTACGCTAACCGCACGGCCGATGCTCATCCTCCAGGAACTGCTCGCCCGGTCCACCTACACCGGCATCCTGGTCGCCCTGCTGCTCGGCAGCCTGGGGGTGCCGATCCCGGAGGAGATGCCGATCGCCGCCGCCGGCATTCTCAGCCACGAAGGGCTCGCGCGGTGGTGGCTGGCGCTGCCGATCTGCCTGCTCGGGGTGCTGTCCGGCGACATGGTGCTCTACTGGGTCGGCCGGCGCTGGGGCGAGCGCGTCCTCGCCTGGCGCGTGGTCCGCTGGGTGCTGACCCCGGCGCGCGAGGCAATGCTGGTCGCGGCGTACCACGAGCACGCCATGAAGACGATCGCGATGGCGCGCCACGTCGTCGGCCTCCGCGCGGCCGCGTTCCTGACCGCGGGCATCGCGCGGGTGCCGTTCTGGAAGTTCCTCGTGGCCGACGCGGGGGCGGCCGCGGTGAGCGTCCCGTTCGTCTTCGGGCTCGCCTACTTCTTCACGGACCAGATCTACGCCATCCTGGCCGACGTGCACCGGGTGGAGCGCTGGGCCGTCCTCGCCGTGATCGTGGGACTGGTCGCCGGGGTGGTCGTCTACGCGGTCCGATGGAACCGGCGGGTTCCCCCTTGACGTTGCCGCGCTCCGGGCTGATCCTCGGGCCCACGAGGAGGGCCCCGCGATGAAGAACGGCTTCAAGGTCATGGACTCGGACCTCCACACGATGGAGCCCGACGGCCTCTGGGAGCGCTATCTCGACGCCCGGTTCAAGCCGTTCGCGCCGCAGTTCCTTCGCTCCAGCGAGAACTCGCCGAACCAGCCGGTCATCAAGATCGGCGATCTCGAGCTCGGCGAGATGTCCAAGCGCGCGCGCACCGCGGTGGTCGGCAA
>Ga0137403_10004379_pt2 | contig 13700 bp, 13 predicted proteins | sample CZOMad2_1_16fung_FD_122057 | JGI IMG/M metagenome (GOLD analysis project Ga0137403, IMG submission 122057) | Vadose zone soil fungal communities from Angelo Coast Range Reserve, California, USA - CZOMad2_1_16fungal (Hybrid Assembly) | ecosystem: Environmental > Terrestrial > Soil > Vadose zone... | reverse complement strand
CGTAAGACGCTTACCCATTACCGCGAGGCGACCATGATTCGCTCCCCGACTCTCTCCACGATCCTTGTGCTGGCGCTCACCGCATGCGGTGCTTCTCGAACGCCGGTCCCGCTCATCGGCGCTTCGTCCGACGTCACTGCCCTCGCCGGCGAGTGGGCGGGCGACTACAGCAGCGCCGAGTCCGGGCGCAGCGGCAGCATAAGCTTCACGCTGCGCGCGGCCGATGACTCAGCCTTCGGCGATGTGATCATGGTTCCCAGCACGTGGGGTCGTCCGCTCGTTCCCTGGCGGGAGAACGCCATGGGAGGGAACTCGAATCAGTCGCCGGCCTCAACAGTGCTGACGATTCGCTTCGTGCGTGTGGAGCACGGTCACGTGAGCGGCACGCTGGATCCCTATGCTGATCCGCAAACGGGGGCGCGCCTGCTGACCACGTTCAGCGGCGAGCTCAACGGCAATTCGATCGCGGGGACGTACACGACCAGGCTGCCCTCCGGTGGCACGCAGACCGGGCGCTGGACGGTGCAGCGGCGCTAGCGGTCCTTCGACTCGCGGGCCACGGTGGGCGTCGCAAACTCGGGGCGCCCCACAGCTTCGAGCCCGAGATACTTCCGGGCGCGATTGAGCGCGTCGTCGATGTTGCCGTGAATGTTGTCCTCGGTGAGCTCGTCGTACAGCCCGGAGCGCTCCAGCGCCACCACCGGCTGCGCGTGCACGTCGGACAGGATCACCAGCGTCCCCTCCCGTTTGCTGCGCCGCGCCAGATCCCGCAGCGCGTGGAGCCCGGTGGAGTCGATCGCCGGTACGTGTCGCATCCTGATGATCAGCACCTTCGGCTTGCCGGCGATCCGGCCCACCCGGTCCTTGAACAGCTCCGCGGCACCAAAGAAGAACGGGCCCGTGATCTCGTAAACCTGGACACCCTCGGGGATCACGCGACTGCGGACCGCGTTCGGGTCGTGCTCGAAATCGTCCACCGGGTCGGTGAATTCGTGCGTCAGGACGCTGATGTTCGTGACCTCCGCCATCCGCCGCATGAACAGGAAGGCGGCGAGCACCATGCCGACCTCGATCGCAACGGTCAGATCCACGAGCACCGTCAGCAGGAACGTGGTCAGCAGCACCGCGACGTCGCTCTTGGGCGCCCGGAACTCCGAGACGAACGTCCGCCACTCGCTCATGTGGAACGCGACGACGACCAGAATCGCCGCCAGCGTCGCCAGCGGGATCAGGGCGGCCAACCGGCCAAAGAAGAGCGTGATGAGCAACAGCGTGATCGCATGCACCATGCCCGCGACCGGCGTCCGGCCGCCGTTTTTCACGTTCGTGGCCGTGCGCGCGATCGCTCCGGTCGCGGGCATTCCGCCAAAGATCGGCGAGGCGATGTTCGCAATGCCCTGGGCGACGAGCTCCATGTTCGAGCGATGGCGCCCGCCGATCATCCCGTCCGCGACGACCGCGGAAAGCAGCGATTCGACCGCGGCGAGCAGGGCGATCGTGAAGGCCGGGCCCGCCAGTGCCTGGACGATGGGAAGCGAGAGATGCGGTATGCTCGGCTGGGGAAGCCCGGCATGGATCGCGCCAAACCGCGCGCCGATCGTCTCGACCGGCAGATGCAGCAGCTGCGCGAGCAGCGTGGTCACGATCAGCGCCACAAACGGTCCCGGAATGCGCGTCGAGATCCGTGGCCACACGACGATGATCGACAGCGTCGCCACCGCCACCACCAGTGCCCACGGGTTGACCGTGTCGAACGCATGAACGTAGGCATCCCACTTCGGGACAAACGCGGATGGGACCGACTGCATCTCGAGCCCGAGCAGGTCGCGGATTTGGCTCGAGAAAATGATGAGCGCGATGCCGCTGGTAAAGCCGATCGTGACCGGATACGGGATGAACTTGATCGCGCCGCCCAGCCGGAAGAGCCCGAACCCGACGAGAATAAAACCGGCCATGAGCGTCGCCACGACGAGGCCATCGACACCGTGCTGCGCCACGATTCCCGAAACGATCACCACGAAGGCGCCGGTCGGGCCCCCGATCTGGACCCGCGAGCCGCCGAGCAATGAGATGAGAAAGCCCGCGACGATGGCGGTGTAGAGCCCGCGCTCCGGGCTGAGCCCGCTCGCGATGGCGAACGCGATCGCGAGTGGCAGCGCGACAATGCCGACGATGACGCCGGCGATCAGATCCCGGGTGAATTGCTCCCGGTTGTAGTCCTGCAGAGTCGTGAAAAGCTTGGGAACGAGCACGGCGGCGAGAAGATACTAGATTCTCGCCCGGAACGTCCTCTGGCGCGCTACCGGAGCTCCCACAGAATCCCGACTTGTGGTTCCCAGTCGGTGGATTTCGACATCAGCCCGAACCCGTTCGCGAGCTTGAGAAAGAAGCGGTTCGCGATTCGCCACTGTCCTGCGGTGACGAGCACCCATTCGTCGGGAGCGCCGGTCTCACCGCCTTCGATCGCGAGCAGGATGCGCCAGTCCGGCGAGAGGCGCCGCAGATACTCGAGCGAGGTCTCACCGAGATCCCAGTGGCGATCGCCGTGGTTGTATTCGACGGTGGTCTTGAACGTCATCGTGCCGAAGCGATACCCGCGCGTGAATCCGATCTCGCCTTTGACATCGGTGAGCTTGTCCCCGATCAGCACTTTGCGCGTCATGTTGCGCGGGATCACCTCCACCGACCCCCAGATTTCCGGGCGGCGGCCCCGTTCCTGCGCGAATCGCACCCGCACCTGGCCGGCAAAGTCACCGATGCCGGATTCCCGGATCCGCGCCGGCGTCGCCGTCGTGTCGCGTGACGATCGCTCGAATCGCGCCGAGAGCGAGGAGCCTTCGAGCTCGACCGCGAGCCAGTCCGTGATCCCGTACGCCACGAAGAGCTGTGCCGAGCTGCTGCGGAACGTACCGCGCAGGTCCGTCTGATCCCCGTAACCCCAATCGAGCGGGTTGTACTCGAGATTGTGGTCCCTGGTGTACGCCGCCGAGGTGAGGAATAGCAGCTGATGGCGGCCGACGTAGGTCTGAAACTCCGACGTGCGTACGCCGGTGCCGCGGTCGCGGAGATTTGGCTGCTGCTGCTGCACTGCGAATAGCGATGAGCTAATACCGAATACCAACGCGCAGGTCGCGATCGTGCGAACACTCGCTGGAGGGGGAGAGGCGCCGGTCGGAATCGAACCGACGAATCGAGGTTTTGCAGACCTCTGCCTTACCACTTGGCTACGGCGCCAGCGCGTCAAAAGTCACCAAAACACGCAGGTTTCTCAACCCCGCAGAGCCTCCATCAGTTCTGCCGCGCGTGCGAGTACCTGTTGATCCTCTTCACCCAGATGCGCGATGCCTCCCCGCAGTCGCTCGACCCGGCGCGCGCGTCCTTTCTGCAACAGTCGCCGTCCCGCCGCCGTGGCCTCGACCAGCTGCACACGGCCATCGCCGGCGTGACTCACGCGACGCACAAGCCCTCGCCGCTCTAACCCGTCCACCAGGCGCGTGATCGTCGGTCGCCGCACCTGCTCGGCCTCGGCGAGTTGGCTCATGGTGAGCGAACCGCGAAATACGAGCACGGACAGCGCGGACGCGCGCGGCCCAGTCAAGCCCATCGCCTTGTCCTCAACCCGCAGTCGCCGCAGCAGATGGATGGCGGCGGAGTGCAGCCGGTCGGCGATCGCCCGGGCGGGGGCTTGACGGGAAGCGGATCTCATAATTACTTAGCTAAAGCTAACTACTTTCTCGTGGAGGAGCAATGGAGCTCGCGCAGGTGACCAACGTGGTCCACGACCTCGATCGTGCCGTCAAATTCCACCGCGACACGCTCGGCCTGCCGCTGTTGTTTCAGGCGCCGCCATCACTCGCGTTTTTCCGAATGGGCGCGGTGCGGCTCATGCTGTCGCCGCCCGAAACCGCCGAGCAGGATCATCCCGGCTCGGTGCTCTATTTGAAGGTGAAAGACATCGAGGGGGTGCACCGCTCGCTCGCGGGGCGCGGCGTCAAATTCGAGGGCAGCCCGCATCGCGTGCACGAAGCGGCCGACTACGACTTATGGATGGCGTTCTTTCACGACCCCGACAAGAATCCGATGGCGCTCATGGAGGAGAAGCCAAAGCGGAAGGCTTCCTGAACGACGACACCACCGCGACGCTGGCGACGAGAATGTTCGCCACGATGACGGGGAGCGAATGGATCATCACGCCGTACAGCGCCCACAAGCCCGCGGCGACCCCCTGCACGCGCCGTAACCCCGTCGACGTCTTGGTGAAGTAGGAGACCAAAAAGACGGCGGTCGCCAGCCAGCCGATCCAATCGATGCGCGTCATCATGCCTGCTCCTTGAGCAGGTTCAGGACTTCGAGACGCCCTTTCGTGGCGGCCAGCGCGGCAGCGCCCTTGGTATCGGCGCCGCGACCCAGGAGCAGCTTGACGGTATCGGTATGCCCAAAGAATGCCGCGAGCCCGAGCGGCGAGAAGCCGTCGTTCGAACCGGCGTTCAGCAACCCGGGATCCCGGTCCAGCCAGTCGGCGACGCGCTGTGTCCTGCCCACCGCTGCGGCGTCGAAGATGTCGAGCTCCGGCTCGGCGGCGAGGAGCAGCGCGACGGCGTCGGCCTTGTCACGGTATTGTGCGATCAACACGGGCGTGTGGCCCCGCTCGTTGCGGACGCCGGCAAGGCCGGGATTGGCCCCCAGCAACGTCCGCAGCCGGCCGGTATCGCCGGCCCGTACGGCATCGAAGATTTCTTGCGACGGCTCCATGGTGGCTCCTGTCAGAACGAGAACCCTTTTCGCACCGTGAACGCCCAGCGCTTCCCCGGCATTCCCTGCCCGAATCGATAGCCAAGGGCGATCTCCGCCGCATCCCCACGCACGGCCCGCGTCGGCCCGAAGCGCAGCGCCAGGCCGGCGTCGCCTCCCTGGCGCGCGGGCTCGTCACCGTACCACGCACCGCCATAATCGAAAAACGGGGCGAGACCCACCGCCATCAGTCCCAGAATCTCGTCCGCGACCAGGATCCGGTCTTCGAACACGAACCACGTCGTGCGCGTCCCGGTGAAGTCGTGCGCGCCGAACAATCGGGGCCCGCGCTGCACCGTCCAGGGATCGAACTCCGCCCCCGGCTTCGGATGCGTCACGATCCCGCCCTCCGCGTGCGCGATCAGCGTGTGGCGCGAGATGTCCTGGCTCACGACCGTCAGCTCCCCCCGTGTCCGCGTCGAGTCCAACCCATTCGCCGCCAGACGCAGCACGCCGAATCCGCGCTTCCAGACGGCGGATGTCTGCCCGCTCAGCTCGTAGCCGACCCCCGACTGCAGCACGACGCCAAACCGTAGCTTGGGCGAGACGTCCACGTCCTCGCGCCGCGCGTAGGAGTTGAAGTGCTCCAGCACGCGGAACCGCACCGACCCGATTTCGATGCCCGCCCGCGCTGTCGAAAACACCGAGTACGGAACCGGCGAGGTATCGGTAGTGTCAAAGTCTTCCCGGCGCCATTCCCACCCGGCCCACACGCGCGTGTAGCTGTGTGTCGTCGCGGTTGCCGCGACCCCCCCGATGATTCCCACCCGCAACAGGTAATGGCGCGTCCTGTCGAGGAGCGTATCGTTGCGAAACCGCAGCACGCGCTCCTGGGCGGCTTCGCCGTAGGTCTCGAGCGAGTACGGCGCGGAGGTCTCGTGAAATGGCAGGCCGAAACGCCAGTCGCCGCGGCGGCCGTCGGAAAGATCCCGATAGCGCAGCGTGAGCAACGTGCGGCGACCGAAGAACAGCGGATTGGTGAAGTCGAAATCGAGATGGCTGCGATCGGGGTTGCGGCCGTAGATGAGCGCCACTTGCGTGGCCGTGCCGAGAAAATTGCGCTCGATGAAGCCGACGTCCCAGGTGTTGTCGCCACCCGCGCTCGTGAAGCTGGCCTGGGGCTGGGTACTCCAGCCGTCCGAGGTCACCGCCCGCAGTGCGAGCTTCCCGTCGGGTTTGGAGCGAACGGTATCGACGCGCACCGATCGAAACACGCCGAGGGAGCGAAGGGCCCGCTCGCTCTCCGCCATTCGGGCGGAATCGAACGGAGCACCCAGGCTCAGCAGCAGCCGGCGGCGGATCACCCACTGGCGGGTGCGCGAGTGGAGCTTGTTCGCCAGGTGCGCGACCCAATCGGGCGTCGCGTCGTCGCGGTCGAAGATGTTGCCGTTCTCGATGATGATCGTATCGATAGGCGGATGGGCGGATGGGCGGATGGGCGGATCGGCAGTTTGGGCAGATAACCGATCGACCGAGCTGATGGCAATCGCAACCAACAACGCCCAGACGCAACGGCCCATCCGCCCATCCGTCCATCCGCCCATCAGGGACGTACCCCATGAATCCGCTGCCGCAGTGGGTACGTCGCGTGTTTGGTCGAATCGTCCCAGGCCGTGAAATACAGCGTCGCGTCGATCCGTCCCGCGATCTGCCGCGTGCCCCGCGTCTGCATCACGTACGTCCCCCGCACTGAATCGGGTCGCATCGGCCGGCACAGACACGTCACCGTTCCCCATGCCGGAATGGAGTCCCCCAACGAATTCCGATGTCCGGCGGAGAGTTGGCGCGCATCGCCGAGATCGAGCGCGACGATCAGCGAATACCCGTCACCCAGCGCGTCGTTCGGATTGAAATCGTAGCGCGCGAGCAGCACGTCGTGGCGTCCGGTGACGTTGGTATCGACACGCAGGTAAACGACTGTGAAGCGCGGATCTGTATCGACGACGATGCGGCCATGCTGCTCCCAGCGCCCTGCCTGCTGCACTCCTGGTGTATCGCCCGGACGCGGTAGGATTTCGCAACCACAAATCCCGATCCCCAAGCCCCCAATCAATACACACTCAAATACCGCTCGAGCTCCCACTCACCTGACCTTATCGATGTGGTAGTTAGTAGTAGCCTGCGTGCGCGTTTCGGTCAAACGGCTTCGAGTCGCGCGCTCAGCATTATGGTGGCGCCGGGGGCCGCGGCGAGAGCGTGCTTGCCGCGGCCATCCCGGCGATCAGCCAACGTCAGAAGATATATGCCACGGCCAGGGCGGCCGTGAACTGATCCTTGCTGGCATCGAACGCGTAGATGGTGGACCGGTCGTAGCGCAGTTCAGGGCGGACGAGGGCGCCCGGCCACGCACGCACGTTCAACGTCGCGGTGGCGCTGCCGAATCGCTGACCTGTAGTGGCCGGAAAGCCAAGGACCCCGCTCGTCCGCGCACCGTTTTTATCGTCGACATAATCAGCGCGGAACGCCACGCCGAGAGTGCCGCTCAGGTCATAGGTCATCCACCCTCCGAGCGCCGACCAGGAAACGTTCTGTTCCTTTCCATAGTCGGCCTGGACCGTGACGGCGGCCTTGCCGAACCGGCGCGACAGCAGTCCTTCAACGCCGTAGCGATTCGCCACGACGTTATTGGGCTGCTCGGGACCCCAAAACCCGACGACGGCGAACGTGGTCACGCTGTCGGGATACAGGCCGACGCGCCCCATGACTGACTTGCGCTTGTTGTTATCTCGGACGAGATCCCACCCGTTGATCACGCGGAACTGCGCATCCACGTACCGGTTCAGCTTCGCCTCGAGACTCACCCCGGTTCCCGTGAAGTTCTCGACGTAGATGAACTGATTCCCCTCCGACCAGTTCGGATTGGCGTAGGTCTCGATCACTTCGAGCCCCAGAAGGGTGGGTATGCGCCCGACCTTGAACTGCACGCCGTTCCCACCGGCCGTCGGGACGTTCAGGGTAACATAGAGATGCGGCACATCGACCTGCGCGCCGAAGTCGGCCCCCGCCGATTTGATCAGAGTCGCATTCTGACCGAACATCAGCTCCGTATGGAACCCGGCGCTGACTTTCGCGGCGTCGTACGGCTTGTCCAGCACGACCACCAGCGCGTTAAGCGAAAATTGGCTCTGAAACCGGTCGTACAGCCGTCCGACGATCGAGTCACCGCTCGCGTGGTTGGAATACGTGTACGACCCTTCGGCAAAACCCGTGAGCTTGACCTGCCCGGCGAGCACGCCGGGCAGGAGCAGCAGCAGACCCGCGAACGAAATCCGAGACGGGCGGGGGCGCATCAGATGGCCTGCGCCTGAGGCGCCAAGGACCGTTCGGCGGGCACCGCCACGGACACCTCGTCCAGAACCACTATCGTCCCAGCTTCCGTCGAATTGGGGTAACCCTCGACGCCCATTTCCGGCACATCGAGCCCGAGCTCCTCGACCTCAGCCGATACGCGATGGCCGCCCACCACGAGGCCGGTGACCTTGTAGGCGATGTACGCCATGGTCCCCACGGCGACGAAGTTGGCCACGCCGCCGATCAGCTGGGCCACGAGCTGTGAAGCATCGCCGTAGAACAACCCGCGGACCGCGCCGTCGACGCCATTCCAGCCCGCTCCGTAGGTACCGTCGGCGAGCAGACCGACCGACAGAATTCCCCAGAGGCCGCACACCCCGTGCACGGAGATGGCGCCCACGGGATCGTCGATCTTCAGTGACCGCTCGATGTAGACCACCGCCGCGCAGACCAGCACTCCGGCCACCCCCCCGATTAGGACGGCGGATGGGGCCGTCACGAATGCGCATGGGGCGGTAATCGCTACGAGTCCCGCGAGTGTCCCGTTCGCGAGCATTGACGGGTCGGGCTTGCCGTACTTGAGCCACACGTACAGCATCGCCGTGAGTCCCCCTGCCGCCCCAGCCAGCATCGTATTTGTCGCTATGACCGCGATGCGTAGGTCAGAACCCGCCAATGTCGATCCGGCGTTGAACCCGAACCACCCGAAGGCGAGGATGAACGTGCCGACGAGCGCCATCGGGATGTTGTGCCCCGGGATGGCCTTCACGCTTCCGTCGGCGCCGTATTTGCCACGCCGCGGGCCCAGTAAAATCGCCGTGACGAACGCCATCACTCCGCCCGTCATGTGCACGACGGACGATCCCGCGAAGTCGACGTGGCCGTGGCCCAGCCCGAGGTTCTTGCCGAGCATGGAGAGCCAGCCGCCGCCCCAGGTCCAGTTGGCATAGATGGGGTAAATGACGGCGCCGACGAATACGCTGAACACCGCGAACGCGACGAATCTCCAGCGCTCCGCCAGCGCCCCTGTCGGGATCGTGGCCGCAGTGTCCATGAACACCATCTGGAACAGGAAGTACGCGAAGACCGGCGCGGTGTAGGCGACGCCGGTGAGGAAGAACCCGGTTCCGCCGAACAGACCCCACGACTTCCCGCCGATCGTTAGCGAGACTTCATGCGACAGCCGATCATAGCCGCCCAGCGTGCCGAGCGGTCCCACGCCGCCCGCTTGCAGGGCGAAACCCACGGCCCAGTAGGCCAACATCGCGATGCCGTACACCATGAAGTTCATGGTCATGGTGTGCGCGGCATTCTTCGCGCGCGTGAAGCCGGTCTCGACCAGCGCGAAGCCGGCCTGCATGAACATCACGAGAAAACCGGCGACCAGCGTCCAGACGAAGTTGATGGCAACGGTGTTGGCGTCCATGTCCCCCTCGGGCGTTCACGGTGGCAGTAGATTTGTGCATGATATGCACACTTCTGTGTACACTCTGCAAGTCATCACGCACGGTAGTAGCGCGCGTGTGGACTAATTCGTGCATTACTTGCACGAATATGCAGATACTGTGCCATTGTGGGAAGAGGGGGTTGGGGGGGACGAACGTTCAGTACTGGGCCAGGTAGCGCTCGACCTCCCACTCGCTCACGCGGCCGATGTACTCCTGCCATTCCTCACGCTTGGCCTCCACGAACCGTTCGTAGATGTGTGACCCCAGGGCGTCACGGACCACGTCGTCCTTGTCGAGCATATCCAACGCCTCGTGGAGGTCGCGCGGCAGCTCATCGATCCGATACTTACGCCGCTCGCGGAAGCTCATCGCGAAGATGTTCTTGTTCACCGGATCGGGCGGAGTGAGCTTGCGCTCGACGCCGTCCAGCCCGGCCGCGAGCTGCACCGCGAGGGCCAGGTAGGGGTTCGCCGATGGATCGGGCATTCGCAGCTCGCAGCGGGTGCCGATGCCGCGGCGGTCGGGGATGCGGACCAGCGGGGACCGGTTGCGCATCGACCACGCCACGTTGGTAGGGGCTTCGTAACCCGGGACCAGTCGCTTGTAGCTATTGACCAGCGGATTGGTGACCGCGCAGAAGCCACGGGCATGCTTCAGCAGCCCCGCGATGTACTGCAGCGCCACGGCGGACAGCTCCCATTTCGCCTTGGCGTCATGGAACGCGTTCGCGCCCTTCCGGAACAGTGACTGATGGGTGTGCATGCCCGACCCGTTCTGTCCGAAGATCGGCTTGGGCATGAACGTCGCGAGAAACCCGTGCCGGTACGCCACGTTTCGGACGATGAATCGAAATGTCGCGAGGTTGTCGGCGGTCTCGAGGGCTTCGGCGTAGCGGAAGTCGATCTCGTGTTGCCCCGGCGCCACCTCGTGGTGCCCCGCTTCGACTTCGAACCCCATCGCGACCAGATCCTTCACGATGAGGCGGCGAATCTCCTCGGCGCGGTCAACCGGTGTCTGGTCGAAGTAGCCGCCGTGATCGTGCGTGATGGTGGTCGGCTCACCATCCGCATCCAACTGAAAGATGAAGAACTCGGCCTCCACACCCGCCATCATTTCGTAGCCGAGCGCCTTGGCTTTCGTGATCTGGCGCTGCAGCGCCTGGCGCGTGCAGCCGGCGAACGACGATCCGTCCGGGTTGTAGATGTCGCAGATCACGCGGGCGACCTTGCCCGCCGCATCGCCGTTGGGCAGCACGCGGAAGGTGTCCAGATCGGGCCGCAACACCATGTCCGATTCTTCGATCCGCACGAATCCCTCGATCGAAGAACCGTCGAACATGATGTCGCCCTCGAGTGCCTTTTCGAACTGACTCTCGGGCACCTCGACATTCTTGTTGACCCCGAGGATGTCGGTGAACTGGAGGCGCAGCGAGCTGACGTCTTGTTTTTTTGCGGCTTCGAGGATTTCGCGTTTGGTTGTCATTGAGATGAGGGGCGGTAAAGGGGCGGTAGGTGTACCGCCTCCTACCGCCCCCTATACCCCCTACCGCCAGTTGTCAGGCGTCGTAATACAGGAAGAACTCATAGGGGTGCGGGCGCAGCGCAACGGCGTCCACATCCTTGACTCGCTTCATTTTGAGCCAGGTGTCGATGAGGTCCTGCGTGAAGACTCCGCCTTCGAGCAGGAACGCATGGTCGGCCTCCAGGGCCTGCAGCGACTCGAGGAGACTTCCCGGCGTGTTCTTGACGTGCTTCCGCTCTTCCGGCTCCAGTTCGTACAGGTCCACGTCCATCGGCTTCGGCGGCTCGATCTTGTTCTTGATGCCGTCGAGGCCGGCCATCAACAGCGCCGCGAACGTGAGATACGGGTTGGCCGACGGATCCGGCGCCCGGAACTCGAGCCGCTTGGCCTTCGGCGACGTCGAATACATCGGGATGCGGCAGATCGCCGAGCGGTTGCGCTGCGAGTAGATCAGGTTGATCGGCGCCTCATAACCCGGCACCAGCCGGCGATAGCTGTTCGTCGTCGGAGCCGCGAAGGCCAGCAGCGCCGCCGCGTGCTTGATCAACCCGCCGATGTACCAGCGCGCCGAATCAGAGATCAGCGCGTACCCATTCTTGTCGAAGAACAGATTGTTGGTGCCGTTCCACAGGCTCATATGGACGTGCATCCCCGAGCCGTTGTCGCCGAACATGGGCTTCGGCATGAACGTCGCCGTGTAGCCGTTCGCCGCGCACACGTTCTTGACGATGTACTTGTACATCATGACCTGGTCCGCCATGCGCGTCAGCGTGTTGTACCGCATGTCGATCTCGGTTTGGCCCGCCGTACCGACCTCATGGTGGTGGACTTCCACCTCGATGCCCGACGCGATCATCGCCAGCATGATCTTGGAGCGAAGATCCTGCAGCCGGTCGGTCGGTGGCACCGGGAAGTAGCCTTCCTTGTGGCGCGGCCGGTGGCCCAGATTGGCCGCTCCGTTCGTGCCGGAGTTCCAGATGCCTTCTTCCGAATCGATGTGGTAGTAGCCCTCGTGCGCGTTTTGGTCGAAGCGCACGGAGTTGAAGATGTAGAACTCCGCCTCAGGTCCGAAATACGCCGTCGTGGCGACGCCACTCTTCTTCAGAAACGCTTCGGCTTTGCGGGCTACATAGCGCGGATCGCGGGAGTAGGGCTCGCGGGTGATGGGATCCACGACGTCGCAGGTGAGCGAGAGCGTCGGGACCTGCAGGCACGGATCGACGAAAGCGCTGGCCGGATCCGGCAGCAGCAGCATGTCGCTCTCGTTGATTGCCTGAAAGCCGCGGATCGACGAGCCGTCAAATCCCAAGCCGTCGGTGAACGTATCTTCCTCGAGCTCCTTCAACGGAATCGAGAAATGCTGCCAGGTGCCGGGCAGATCCGTGAACCGCACGTCCACGATCTGTACTCCGGCTTCCTTGGCGCGGCGGATCACATCCGCCGGCGACGTACCGGCGGCTGCTTTCGCACCGGCGCCGACGCTGGGTTCCAGCGTTGCTGTCATTGAGTGGGGTCTCCTTCCCGAGTCGGTGAGACGCGTTGCAAGCGGCGGGCCATACGGGAAGCTAGAGGGCCTAAGGGGAGGTGTCAAGAAATCCGTGCACAAGCTGCACGAAAAGTCGCTTGAGGGGATGTTACCGTGTGGAAATGTGCAAAGACTCCCTACGAAATGTGCAACATCTGCGCTACAACGCCTCCACGAAATGCAACAACTCGACCGCTGAAAACTCCGCGAAGCGTTCCTGAATATCCTTCTCCTTCCATTCCAGGAAGATCCAGCCCGTGACCTTGTGGAGCTGCCCGCTCACGAAGTGAATCCTCCCGCGCACCGCGCCCAGGGACGTATCGGGCTGGCCTTCGAGATAGACGTCCCACCGTTGCTCGCCGCGCTTCAGCTCCCCCATGTGTCTGCCGTAGTCGGTGCTCGCCATGGGGCCCTACTCTACCGGCTTTCCTGATAGCCGCCAGCCCGCGTTAAATTGCTCCAGCCTATGACCTGTCACGCATGCGGCGCACAACTTTCCTCCACGGCGCGGTTCTGTCACAAGTGTGGGGCGACCGTCGCTGCCCCCCAAGGGACCGGATGGCGAGCTGGCTTGCCGTGGGCGCTGGCCGGCGCCGCGCTTGGCGCTCTGGTCGCGGTGGCGCTGATGCGCGGGACCGGCCCGAAGGCGTCGGACACGCTAGCGGGGCCCATCGGCATCCGCGCCCCCGACATCTCACAGCTATCACCCGAGGAACGAGCAAGTCGCCTATTCAATCGTGTGATGATCCTGGCGGAAGCGGGCAAGCGGGACAGCGTCCAATTCTTTCTCCCGATGGCCCTGGGCGCCTATGCCCAACTCCCCAACCTCGACGCCGATGCGCGCTACCATCTCGGCTTGCTGCTACTCGCGGGCGGTAACGTGGCCGCCGCCCTCGCACAGGCCGACACGATGCAACGGGCGGTGCCGAATCACCTCTTCATCTATATCCTGCGGGCACACGCGTACGAGGCGCTGGGCAATGCGGGCCAGGAACAGCGGGCCTACGCTGATTTCCTGCGACACGAGCAGGCGGAGCTGGCGCTCCAACGGCCCGAGTACGATGACCACCGCGAGGCGCTGACGAATTTCCATATCGAAGCCCTGCGCCAGGCCCAGAACCCCA
>Ga0137403_10006216_pt1 | contig 13704 bp, 13 predicted proteins | sample CZOMad2_1_16fung_FD_122057 | JGI IMG/M metagenome (GOLD analysis project Ga0137403, IMG submission 122057) | Vadose zone soil fungal communities from Angelo Coast Range Reserve, California, USA - CZOMad2_1_16fungal (Hybrid Assembly) | ecosystem: Environmental > Terrestrial > Soil > Vadose zone... | reverse complement strand
GGGTCGTCGGCCCAGGCCGTGACGACCGTGACCAGCAGTGCCGTCACGGTGAGCGCGATGACCCCCAACCAGGGGACGACGGGCGCGACGGTGGCGGTGACGATCGACGGCAGCGGATTCGTGAGCGGAGCGAGGGTGAGCGCGGGGGCGGACATCACCGTGAGCTACGTCGTGTGGGTGTCCTCGACCCGACTGATTGCATCGTTCGCGATCGCCGGCGGTGCCACGAGCGGGCCGCGGGACGTGACGGTGACGAACCCGGACACCGGTGGAGGAACGCTGACCGGCGGATTCACGGTGAACTCGCCGGTGACGCTGACGCTGGTCTACAACGGCAAGCTGCGCGACACGGTCGGCGGAGGTGACACCGCCCTCGCTCCGGATGGCGCGGCCGACGCGACGATCACGCTGACGCTGAACGCGGCGGGGGGCCGCAGCGTGACGGCGGTCCAACTGGTGAACGGGGTCGGCGGAGTCTGGGACACGATCGCGCCGAACGCCTCCTGGGTGCTGGGCGTGACGCTCTCGCTGAACGGGGCGCTGCTGAACGACCCGACGACGATGGCGGTGACCACCACGGTGGCCGACGGCGGCAGCCTGACGCTGTTCGCGTCGGACTACCTCGGGGGCGTGGGTTTCGCGCCGGGCAGGAACCTGACGGTCACCGCCACGTTCTCCGACGGCACCTCCGCCGTGGGCACCGTCACCACGCCATAGCGCCTCACCGATACGCGCACGGCGGGACCGGCGTCCGATACGGCGCCTGTGTGAGGTGACCGCCCGGCGCGAAGAGGCGCAGCTGCTCGGCAGGCGGTGCCGGCGCCAGCCGACGGCCGCGCAGCGTCAAGTAATAGCCCGCGCGCACCACGTCCACGCCCGCGGCGCGGAGATCCTCCCGGCCGCGCAGCGTCGTCGTCCGCCGCGACTCGACCAGCGCGCGCGCCGTGGCCGGCCCCACACCCGGCACGCGCAGCAGCGCCTCGTAGGCTGCGCGCGTCACCTCGAGCGGAAAGAGCGCGGGGTTGGCGCGCGCCCACGCCGTCTTGGGATCGCGCTCGAGATCGAGGTTGCCGTCGTGGTCGAACGCCAGCTCGTGCAGGGCGAAGCCGTACTGGCGCAGCAGGTGCTCGGCCTGGTAGAGGCGCAGCTCGCGCGCCGCGGGTGTCGCGGGGAGATTTTCGAGGGGCGTGCCCGCGACCGGCTGGAAGGCGCTGAAGTGCGCGTGATGGAGCAGCCGGCGACGCTCGAGCCGGTCGACGACGCCGAGGATCTCGCGATCGCGCTCGCCGGCGGCCCCGACGACGAACTGGGTCGTTGCGCCGGACACCGGCAGCGCGCCCGGCAGGCCTCGCCGCGCGGCCAGGAGCCGCCCCGCGTACTCGAGCTTGGGCAGCAGATCGCCGGAGAAATTCTTGTCGCGCGTGAGGCGCTGGACGTGCTCGTCGCTGGGCGCCTCCAGATTGACCGAGATGCGGTTGGCGAGGCGGGCGGCTTCCTCCACCTGCGCCGGCTCCGCGCCGGGGAGCAGCTTGATGTGGACGTAGCCGCCGAAGCCCTCGCGGCGACGCAGCAGGTCGAGCGTTGCGAGCATGCGATCGGTCGCGCGGGTGGGCCGGCCCGGGACACCGGATGTGAGGAACAGGCCGGAGGCGAGGCCCTTGCGGTGGACCTCCATGAACGTGCGCGCCGTCTCGTCGGGCGAGATCGACACGCGCGGCACGTTGCCCCCGCAGAAGGTCGGACAGTATCCGCACGAGAGCGAGCAGGCGTTGGTCTGCATCACGCGCATCAAGTTGGTGCAGCCGCCCCCGGGCAGGCGCACGGCGGCGATGCCGACCGACGCCAACGGGTGTTTGCCGACGGGAGAGGGGCGGCGCAGCTGGGGTACGCCCTCGCGGTCGGCCAGCGCGGAATCGGCCAGGAGCTCCATCCGGCGTCGCAGGTCCACGCCCGAGAGATACCAAACAAAAGACGAGTAGTCTAGTCTCGCTGCAGAAAACCCTCGGTCATCGCGTTGACCTCCGGCATGGCGGTCTTCACGATCGCATTGATGCGAGCCTTCATCTCGGAGAGCGGTCGAAACGGCTTGGACAGCAGTACTTGCGCGTATTCCCTCGCGTGTTTCATGACGTCGTTGCCGGGCACGACACGGTGGACGAGCCCCATCGCGCGCGCCTCCTCGGCGCCGTAGCGCCGGCACTCGAGGATGATCTCCTTGGCGCGCGCGGGGCCGACGAGGCGAACGAATCGCGTGGTCGACGCGACGCCGAGCGGCACGCCGAGTTCGACCTCCGGGATCCAGAACTGCGCTTCCGCGGCCGCGAGCCTGAAATCGCAGGCCAGTGTGAGCCCCCAGCCGCCGCCGACGGCGTGGCCGTTGACGGCGGCGATCGTGATCTGCTCGAGGCCCTCGAGCGTGGTGTTGACGCGCTCGAAGAGCCGCCGGAACTGCGACTTGCGCGCCGCCATCGCCTGGCGCCGCTCCTCGGCCGACATGCTGCTCTTGAGCGCCGCGTCGGCGCCGGCGGAGAAGACCGGCGGCGCGCCCGTCACGATCACCAGGCGCACGGTGGCGTCGTCGCGCAGCTCGGCGAAGGCGCGGCCGAGATCGGTCAGCATCGGGTCGCTCAGCGAGTTGCGGCGCTCGGGGCGGTTCAGCATCACGGTGGCGATGGGGCCGTCGCGGTCGAGGCGGACGTTGTCGCTCATGCGCGAAGGGATATCATAGGACCCCCCATGACCGATCAGATCGTTTGGCGGCCCACGGCCGAGTATGTCGAGCGCGCGAAGATCACCCGGCTCATGCGGCGGCTGGGCGTCGCTACGCTGGAAGAGCTGCAGCGCCGCTCGGTGGACGACCCGGAGTGGTACTGGCGCGGCGTCGTCGAGGATCTCGGCATCCGCTTCACGCGTCCATTCAGCCGCGTGCTCGACGCGACGCGCGGCCCGGCGTGGCCGCGCTGGTTTCCCGACGGCCGGCTGAACTTCGCCGACAACTGCCTCGATCGCCACCTCGACGCCGGGCGCGGCGGCAAGCCTGCCATCATCTGGGAGGGCGACGACGGCACGAGCTGCACGCTGACCTACGCGGAGCTGACGGCGGAGGTCAACCGGCTCGCCAACGCGCTGAAGGCGCTCGGGATCCGCGCGGGAGATCGCGTCGGCATCTTCCTGCCGATGTCGCCCGAGGCCGCCATCGCCACCCTCGCCGTCGTGCGCATCGGCGCGATCTACACGCCGTGCTTCTCGGGCTTCGGCGGCCAGGCCGTCGCCTCGCGCCTTCAAGATTCGGAGGCCCGGGTGCTGATCACGGCCGACGGTTTTCATCGGCGGGGCCAGGTCGTGAAAATGAAGGAGACCGCCGACGAGGCCGTGGCGTCCGCGCCCAGCGTCGAGCGCGTCGTCGTCTACCGGCGGCTCGGCCGCGACATCCCGTGGAGCGGGGCGCGCGATGTCTGGTGGCACGAGGCCACCGCCGCCCAGGCCGACGCATGCCCGGCGCTCGAGGTCGAGGCCGACCATCCGTGCCTCATCATCTACACGTCGGGCACCACCGGAAAGCCGAAGGGCGCCGTGCTCACGCACGGTGGATTTCTCCTGAAGGCCGCGCACGACTTCGCGTACTGCCACGATGTCGGGGAGAGCGACCGGCTCTTCTGGCTCACCGACCTGGGCTGGCTGATGGGACCGATGCTGATCACCGCGGCACTCTCACAGGGCGCGACGGCGGTGCTATTCGAGGGCGTGCCGGATCATCCGAAGCCCGATCGCCTCTGGGCGCTCGTCGAGCGCCACCGCATCACGGTCATGGGGTTGTCGCCCACGGCCGTGCGCGCACTCATGCCGCACGGGCCGGAGCACGTGCATGCCCACGATCTCTCCTCGCTGCGCATGCTGGGTTCGACCGGCGAGCCGTGGAATCCGGAGCCCTACCGCTGGCTCTTCGAGAACGCGGGCAAGGCGCGCATCCCGATCAGCAACTACACGGGCGGCACCGAGATCTCCGGCGGCATCCTCGGCTGCTTCCCCATCGCGCCGATCAAGCCGTGCTCGTTCACGGGCCCGATTCCCGGCATGGCCGCCGAGGTCTTCGACGACGGCGGTCGACCGGTGCGCGGCGCCGTCGGTGAGCTGGTCGTGACGAAGCCGTGGCCGGGGATGACGGCCGGTTTCTGGCGCGATCCCGCCCGCTACGAGGAGACGTACTGGTCGCGCTGGAAGGACGTCTGGGTGCACGGCGACTGGGCGACCATCGACGAGGACGGCTTCTGGTACATCCAGGGACGCTCGGATGACACGCTCAAGATCGCGGGCAAGCGGCTGGGCCCGGCGGAAGTCGAGTCCGTGCTGGTGGGCCATCCCGCCGTCGCGGAGTCCGGCGTCGTCGGCGTGCCGCACGAGATCAAGGGCGAGGCGATCGTCTGCTTCGTGGTGCTGCGCCCAGGCCACGAGCCCGGCGAGTCGCTGCGCAGGGAATTGGTCGAGCGCGTGGCCGCCTCGATGGGCAAGGCGCTCAAGCCCGAGAAGGTGCTCTTCACGCGCGATCTGCCCAAGACGCGCAGCGCGAAGATCATGCGCCGCGTGATCCGCGCCACCTACCTCGGCAAGGAGCCCGGTGATCTCTCGTCGCTCGAGAATCCGGCGGCGGTGAGGGCAGTGGCCGAGGCGCGCTAGAGCAGACCGAGCTGCGCCTGGCCCTCGTCGGCACCGGGCTGCAGCTCCTCGGTCACCAGCGTGATCGCGCGCAGGGAGAACACCGCGAGCAGCGCGGCGCCGACGGCGATCCGGAGCCAGCGGGCGCGCAGGAACTTGACGGTCGCGAACGCGACGATCGCGATGGTGAGCGCGATCTGGATGACCGCCGTCGCGCTGGCCCACTGGTACTGCAGCGAACCGAGGTTGGCGCCCGCCCCGTAGCCGATCAGCACGTAGGCCGTGGCCCAGATCGCGGCACCGAACGCGTCGCAGATCAGGAATCGGCCGAACGGAAATCGGCGCGTGCCGGCCATCGGCGCCAGCACCACACGCGCGCCCATGACGAACCGGCCGAAGACCACCGTCGTCATTCCGGGCGTCCAGCGCTGACCGATGCCGACGCGCGCGAACATGCGGTGCCCGCCCAGCCGTCCGATCCAGTAGCCGAGCGAGTCGGCGATGATCACGCCGGCCGCGGCGGCCGCGATTCCTCGGACCGGATCGAGATGCCCCTGGACGGCCAGCCCGCCGATGGTCAGCAGCAACAGCTCACCGGGAATCGGCAGCGCGGCGCAGTCGAGCGCCACCGCGAGGAACACGACCACATATCCGTGCGCGAGGACGAGGCCGGCCAGGAAGTCGAAGCTCACGACTCTGCGTAAGAGCAAGGCGAATACCAGCCCAGGACGTCTGCCAAATCAGCTACTTAACAGGCGATGCGTGTAGCTTTCAGCCGGTCAGTGGTCAGAACCTGATCGCTCAGCCCTTGACGGCGCCCGCGGTGAGGCCCGAGACGTAGTAGTCGAGGAACCAGACGTAGATGACGACGATCGGCACGCTCGCGAGGACGGCGCCTGCCATCAGCGAGCCCCAGTAATAGATGTCGCCGCGGATCAGATCCGCGGTCACGCCGACCACCGCCGTCTTGTTGCCGCTCTGCGAGACGAACGTGAGCGCGTAGATGAACTCGTTCCAGCACAGCGTGAAGCCGAAGAGCGCGGCGCACACCAGCCCGGGCACGGCCATGGGCAGCACGATGCGGAAGAGCGTCTGCACGCGGCTGGCGCCGTCGACCAGCGCGCACTCCTCGACCTCGCGCGGCACCGTGCGGAAGTAGCCCATGAGGAGCCACGTCGAGAACGGCACCAGGAACGTCGGGTAGGTGACCACCAGCGCCCAGATCGAGTCCGAGAGGCCGAGCCAGTTCACGACCTGGGAGAGCGGCAGGAAGAGCAGCGTCGGCGGCACCAGGTAGGAGATGAAGACCGCGGTGCCGAACGAGCCCACGCCGCGGTAGCGCAGCCGCGCCAGGCTGTAGCCGGCGAGGATGGCGATGGCCAGCGAGATGCTCGTGGCGAGCACGCTGATGATCAGGCTGTTCTTCATCCAGGTCAGGAATTCCGTGCGCTGGAAGAGGTACGCGTAGTGATCGGTGATCACGCCCGTCTGGATCCAGAAGGGCACCGACTTCAGGCTGTACAGCTCCGCATTGCGCTTGAACGACGTGACGAACATGAAATAGAAGGGAAACAGCGCGAAGAACACGAAGGGCGCGAGGTTCGCGTATGTCAGCGCCGCGTGCAGCCGGGCCGTGCGGACGCGGCCGGCCACCTCAGTCCTTCCTGATGTAGCGCAGCTGCAGGAACACGACCATGGCCAGCATCGGGAACAGGAACAGCGAGATGGCTGCGCCCTGACCGAGGTTGCCGCCCTGCAGACCGATCTGGTAGGCGAGCGTCGCAAACAGGTGCGTCGAGTTCACGGGGCCGCCGCGTGTGAGCACCTGGACGATGTTGAAGTCGCTGAAGGTGAAGATGGTCGAGAAGAGGATGACGACGGCCAGCACCGGCTTGAGCAGCGGCAGCGTCACGTGCCAGAAGCGCTGGCGACTGGTGGCGCCGTCCACCTCGGCCGCCTCGTAGAACTCGCGCGGGATCGACATCAGCCCTGCCAGCACCGTGATGGCGAAGAAGGGCAGTCCGCGCCAGATGTTGACGACGATGACGGCGGCCATGGCGTAGCTCGACTGGCCGAGCCAGTTCGGTCCCGGCGCGCTCATGATCCCCAGGCGGATGGCCGTCCAGTTCACCACGCTGTAGAGCGAGTCGAACATCCACCACCAGCCCAGCGTGGACAGCGCGGTGGGGATCACCCAGGGCAGCAGGACGGCGCCGCGCAGCACGCGCCTGAAGCGGATGTCGCGCGCGAGCAGCACGGCCAGCCAGACGCCCAGCACCGTCTTGAGCGTCAGCGCGATGCCGGTGAAGACGAACGAGTTCTGGACCGTCTGGCGAAAGACGTCGTTGCCGAGGACTTCGCGGTAGTTCGCGAGGCCGACGAACTGGCCCGGCGAGCCGACCCAGTAGTCCGAGAGGCTGAAGTAGATCGCCATGCCGAACGGGTAGGCGACCAGGCACGTGAGCAGCACGAGCGCGGGCAGGATGAGGCCGTAGCCGAAGACGTCCTCCTGCTCCCACCACTGCCGGAGCCGCTCCAGACGTCCGGGCGCATGCCGCAGCCCGGCCGCCTCGATGGCGCGCTGTCCGACGGCCACGCTATCCGACCTTGAGCTGACCCTTGATCGCGCGGGCGACCTGATCCTGCGCCCACTCCATCGCGCGCTTCGGCGGCATGCCGTTCACCACCTTGGCGACCATGTCCGCCATCACGTAGTTGTCGTCGATCCGCTGTACGGCGTCGCTCGGCTTGGCCGGCCACCCGCGCGGGTGGCCGAACTCCGCTTCCTTCGGCAGCATCGCGAACTTCGGATTGCGCGCCCAGATCGGATGGTCCGCGAGATGGCGCAGCGGCGGATGGTTGAAGGCGTTGGAGGCCACGATCCAGGCGTCGTAGTTCTCCTTCTTGAACAGGAACTGGATGAACTCCTTCGCGAGCTCGACGTTCTTGCTGAACTTCCAGACGGCCATGCCGAGGATGGGCGGCGCCGAGTGCGCGCCGGCGGGGCCGGCGGGGCTGTTGTGATGGTTGATGTCGTCGGCGATCGGCATCTTTTCCTTCAGCGCGGCGTTGTACGGGCTGACGGGGTTGTGGATCCAGGAGCCCTTGCCGGAGAGGAGGAAGCGGTTGTTGCCCGCGTCGTCCCAGGACAGGACCTCGGGCTCCATCGCCTCCGCGTAGAGTTCCTTGTACCAGTCGAGCACGTGCGCGGTCTTGTCGGAGTTGATCGCCGGCGTCTTGCCATCTGCCTCGAGCACCTTGGCGCCGAACGACCAGGCAACTGACCAGTAGGTGGAGTGCGCGTCGGAGCAGTGGCTGATCGGGATGCCGACGGGATTGCCCTGCTTCTTGAGGGCCTTGCCCATCGACAGCAGCTCGGCCCACGTCTTCGGCGGATTCTCGAAGCCCGCCTTCTTGAAGTGCGCCTGATTGTAGGTGCCCGGGAAGGAGACCCAGAACCACGGCACGCCCTTCCAGCCCGACTTCGTCTGGTTCATCTCGGCCGCGAACGGATACCAGCCGCCGAACTGCTTGCCGAGCTTGTCCACGAGGTCGTCGAGGTTGGCGTGCAGGTGCTCGTAGAGGAACGGGTCGGCGCCAGCCGAGCGGTACATGTCGTGGCCGGATTGCGACTGCGCCTCGGCGGCGACCTTGGCCGGCATCTGCAGGTGCGCCATGGTGTCGACGCGCACGGTGCAGTTCGCCTGCTTGCTGAAGACCTCCGCCTGACGGCGCAGCTCGTCGTCGGAGGCGGGGACGAAGTGATTCCAGGACAGGAAGGTCAGCTCGCGTTTCTGGGCGAACGCGGGGGCGCGGTCGAGGGCGAGCCAGGTTGCCAGACCGGTCGAGGTGGTCGCCGACACTTTCAGGAACTGACGACGGGTCGTGCCGTTCATGGGCACACTCCTCTGTGAAGCGGTGGGTCGCGGGCCGTGGCGGATTAAGTAGCATCCGACTCCCGCCAAGTCAAACGGGACGCGCCCTGCGGCGGCGATCCCACGCTGGTATACTCGGCCCTGGCGCCGTGGGGGGAGGATTCCTGAGAACCGGGTGCGGCCCGGGACCCCTCGAACCTGCTCCGGATAATGCCGGCGAAGGGAACACGGCGCGAACAGACGCGGCCGCACCCTCGACAGGGGGAGCGGCCGTTTTCATTTCGATGAAGATCACCGTGAACGGGCGCGAGATGGAGGTGGCCGATGGGCTCAGCGTCGAGGCGCTGCTCCGGCACCTCGCGGTCAAGCGCGAGTACACCGCGGTGGCAGTGAACCGCGAGATCACGCCGAAGGCCTCGTACGCTGCGGTGGCGCTGCGCGAGGGCGACCGCGTGGAGATCGTCCGACCCATGGGTGGCGGCGTCGAGCCGAGAGCCGAGCGGTGACATGAGCGGGAGGAGTTGAGATGCAAGATACGAATCTTGTGCTCGGGGGCAAGGACTTCACGTCGCGGCTCATCGTCGGCACCGGCAAGTACGGAAGCAACGAGATCATGCGCCAGGCGCACGAGGAGTCGGGGGCCGAGATCGTCACCGTCGCCGTGCGGCGCGTGAGTCTGCCCGGCCAGGGCGAGTCGATCCTCGACTTCATCGACACCAAGCGCTTCACGCTGCTGCCCAACACGGCCGGCTGCTACACCGCCGACGAGGCGGTCCGCACCGCGTACCTCGCGCGGGAGGCCGGACTCGGGGAGATGGTCAAGCTGGAGGTGATCGGCGACGCGCGCACGCTCTTCCCCGACGTGCAGGGACTGCTGGAGGCGACCAGGACGCTCGCGCGCGAGGGCTTCGTCGTCATGCCGTACACGAACGACGACCCGATCATCGCCAAGCGGCTCGAGGACGCGGGCGCCGCGTGCGTGATGCCGCTCGGCGCGCCCATCGGCTCCGGCCTCGGCATCCGCAACCCGTACAACATCAAGATCATCCTCGAGACCGTCTCGGTGCCCGTCATCGTGGACGCCGGCGTGGGCACCGCCTCCGATGCCGCCATCGCGATGGAGCTCGGCTGTGACGGCGTGCTCATGAACACCGCGATCGCGGGCGCCCGGGACGCGGTGGCGATGGCGCGCGCGATGCGTCTGGCCGTCGAGGCGGGGCGGCTCGCGTACAAGGCGGGACGGATCGGCAAGAAGCTCTACGCGACAGCGTCCTCGCCGATCGAGGGCCTGCCCGATTGGACCAGCTGAGGCTCTGCCTCGTCACCGATCGTAGCCAGACCCGCGGCCGTGACCTCGTCACCGTCGTGGGCGACTGCCTCGCCGCAGGGCTTCCCGCCATCCAGGTGCGCGAGAAGGATCTCGCCGCCGCCGACCTCGCCGTGCTGTGTCGCCGTCTGCGCGCGCCGACGCGCGAGCACGGCGCGCTGCTGATCGTCAACGACCGCGTCGACGTCGCCCTCGCCACCGGCGCCGATGCCGTGCAGCGCACGGCGGCGTCGCTCCCGCTGGAAGACATTCGCGCCATCGCCGGCAGGCGGCTGCGCGTCGGCGCCTCCGTCCACTCGGCCGAGGACGCGGTCGAGGCGGAGGCGAAGGGCGCCGACTGGATCGTGTTCGGTCCCGTCTACGACACGCCGTCGAAGCGGCGCTACGGGGCGCCGCAGGGGCTCGACGCGCTCGCCAAGGTCGCGGGCCGCGTCCGGCTCCCTGTGATCGCCATCGGCGGCCTCACCCCCGCGCGCGTCGCCGAGGTGCGCGCGGCCGGGGCGAGCGGGGTGGCCGTCATCGCCGCCATCCTCGACGCGCCGTCGCCGGCCGACGCCGTGCGGCGCTTCCTCGACGCGCTGGCGTCGGCCTGAAGGTTACCCCGTGGGGAGGCCGAATTACTCGCTCGACTTCTTGAGGTCGAGGATCGGAGGCAGGGCCCCGATCTGCGGCGCCTCCTCCACCTGCGTGATGCGGTTCATCCGCGCGACGATGTCGCGGATGCGCTCGCCCCCCTCGCGCGCGCGCTCGACCCACTTGGCCTCCTCGGTGTCCGGCGTCAGCCGGCGCGCGACGAGGCCGAGCCCGCCCAGGACGGCGGTGAGGGGATTGTTGATCTCGTGCGCGGCGGCGCGCGCCAGCAGCGTCACGGCGCGCAGCTGGGCGGCGTCGCGGCGCGCCGCCTCGGCGGCGCGGCCGGCCACGACGTCGGAGAAGAGCCGCGCGACGAGACCGATGCCGACCAGGTTCAACAGGAGCACCGGCAGCCACACGTGCGCGAAGAGGGCGGCGCCGCGCCGGCCGAGGACGAGGAACGAGCCGTACGTGATCGCGTAGACGGCGATGGCGAGCGTGAGCGAGTGCCGGAACCCCACACCGCCGTCGCGCTTGGCCCACGCGCGCACGGCCGCCGCGGCCGCCACCACGGCCACGATGCCGACCGCGCCCGCGAGCGCACCGGCGCCGCCCAGCCAGAGCCGTCGTGCGAGCGCGATACCGCCGGCGATGGCGCCGGCCGGCGTGCCTTCCATGAGCGTGATCAGCGCGAGCGGCACCGCGCGCGCATCGACCCACTGGCCGTCGCTGACCTGGATTCGCGACATCATCAGAAAGACGGCGAGCAGGCCGAAGGCGATGCCGTTGACCATCGGGCGCCACCGCGCGCGGCGCGGCGACTCGGCGGCGTCGAACCAGCGCCACGTATAGGAATAGAAGACCAGGGCCAGCGCGACTGCGCCCGCGGCCTCGACGACGTGGTGGTAGTCCATGGCGGGTAGAATAGCGCCGGAAAGGAGTTTCCATGACGAAGAACGAGCTGAAGGAGCGCGTGTACGCCGCCATCGACCGCCGCGCCGAGGAAATCGTCGGGCTCGGCGAGCGGATCCGCAAGCATCCCGAGCTGGGCTTCAAGGAGATCAAGACCGCGCGGCTGGTCGAGGAGACCTTCGCCGGGCTCGGACTCAAGCCGAAGGCGGGCCTCGCTCTCACCGGCGTGCGCGCCGAGGCGCCGGGCCGGGCGGGCGACGGACCGACGTTCGCGCTGCTCGGCGAGCTCGACGGACTCGTCGTCGCCGGACATCCGGAGGGGGATCCGGCGACGGGCGCCGCCCACGCCTGCGGCCACAACGCGCAGGTGGCCGCGCTGATGGGCGCCGCCATGGGGCTGCTCGACGCCAAGGCGCTCGAAGCGCTCAGCGGCCGCGTCGTGTTCTTCGCCGTGCCCGCGGAGGAGTACGGCGACATCGAGTGGCGCGTGACGCAGGCGCGCGCCGGCAAGCTCGAGTTCCTCGGCGGCAAGCCCGAGCTGCTCCGGCTCGGCCACTTCGACGACGTGGACCTCTCCATGATGATCCATCTCACGTCGCGCCCCGAGGACGGCAAGACGGGCGTGCCCGCCTCCAACAACGGCTGCATCGTGAAGACGATCCGCTACGTGGGCCGCGCCTCTCACGCCGGCGGCGCGCCGCACCTGGGCGTCAACGCGCTCTACGCCGCGCAGGTCGGCCTCACGGCCGTCAACGCGATCCGCGAGACGTTCCGTGACGAGGACACGATCCGCGTGCATCCGATCATCACCCACGGCGGCTCGCAGGTGAATGTGATCCCGGGCGAGGTGCGCCTGGAGACCTATGTGCGCGGGCGCACGGTCGACGCGATCCTCGACGCGCAGAAGAAGGTGGACCGCGCGTTCAAGGCGGGCGCCCTCGCGCTGGGCGCGAAGGTGGAGATCGAGACGCTGCCCGGCTACATGCCGATGGCCTGCGATCAGACCATGGCGCGTCACCACGAGGCCAACGCGGCCAGGCTCGTCGGCGCCGAGCACTACCGGCAGATCGGTCACCGCACGGGCTCGACCGACATGGGCGATCTCAGCATGGTGATGCCGATCCTGCATCCCTATGTCGGCGGCGCGACCGGCAGTGGTCACGGCGCGGACTACAAGATCGTCGATCCGCAGCTCGCGTATGTGACGAACGCCAAGGCACTGGCCGCGATGGCCGTCGACATGCTGGCGGAGGGCGCCGCGGGCGCTCGCGAAGTGCTCAAGGCTGCCAAGCCGCCGATGACGCGCGAGCACTACCTGGCGTTTCAGCGCGGGCTGGCGCGGCGCGAGACGTTCGAGGGGTGAGAGGCCGCACGCTCGCGCTCGGCGCGGCGGCGATCGTGCTCGGGGCCGCGATCGGCCCGGCGAGAGGCCAAGACTCGATCGTCTGTCCCGCCGGCATGCAGCGCGGCGCGGCGCAACGGGCCACCGGCAGCGAGCAGTGGTGCGAGCGGGCGGGCACGAATCCGCGGATCCTGAACGGGCCGTTCGTGTCGTGGCATCCCGACGGCGCGATCCAGGTCCGCGGCGAGTATCGCGAGGGCAAGCCGAGCGGCACCTGGAAATCCTGGCATCCGAACGGCGCACAGTCCGGCGAAGTCACCTTTGTCGGCGGCAAGCCCACGGGCATGCTCCTCGGCTGGTATCCGAACGGGCAGGCGAGCTTCGTCGTCGGCTTCCGCGACGGCACCGCCATCGGGATGATGGAGGTCTTCGATTCCGAGGGGCGCATGCGCAGCGCGGTGGACTTCGGCTCTGACGGCAAGGAGCGCAGCCGTCGCGCCTGGGACGACGCCAACCGGGCGATCGACCCGAAATCCTCGGAGGCGCGCGCGGTCGAGGCGCGCGCGGTCCAGTCGTCGCTCCTCATCGACATGGCGCTCATGGCCTCGAGCGCCGCGCGCTGAGTGGGTGATGAGGCACACGGGCACCCGGCGCGCCGTATGATCCGGCCCTGACGTGTACGGCAAGAGTCCGGTCGAGTTCCCGCGGCGCATCGTCTGCCTCACCGCCGAGACGACGGAGATCGCGTTCATGGTCGGGGCGGGGGACCGCGTCGTCGGCGTGCCGGGCACGGCGCGGCGGCCGGAGGCGGCGCGCGAGCGGGCGCGCGTGGGCGGCTTCACCACCTTCCGTACGGATCGGATCCTGGCCCTCGAGCCAGACCTCGTGCTCGGCTTCTCGGATTTGCAGCGCGACGTCGTCGCCGAGCTGATCGGCGCCGGCGTCGCCGTGCTCTGCACCAACCAGCGCCGGCTCGACGAGGTGCTGGCCGCGATCCTCCTCATCGGCGGCGCCCTCGGCTG
>Ga0137403_10006214_pt1 | contig 13707 bp, 14 predicted proteins | sample CZOMad2_1_16fung_FD_122057 | JGI IMG/M metagenome (GOLD analysis project Ga0137403, IMG submission 122057) | Vadose zone soil fungal communities from Angelo Coast Range Reserve, California, USA - CZOMad2_1_16fungal (Hybrid Assembly) | ecosystem: Environmental > Terrestrial > Soil > Vadose zone... | reverse complement strand
TCGGATTGTTCCTCAGCCTGCTGTTCCTGTTCATCCGCTTCCTGCCGATGATTTCGATCTTCGAGATGCGGACGATTTTGCCGGAGGCAGAGGTTGAAGAATAGAGTTGAGAGTTCAACCTTTAGGTTGCTGGTTTCGCAGAGACAAGCTGAAGCTTGAACTCTGAACTTATGAAAGCAAAGTCAACCAGACTCTATGGCGTAATGGCCCAGTTCGACAGCCCGAGCGCACTGGTCGCAGCGGCGCGCGAAAGTTACGCTGCCGGCTATCGCCAGATCAACGGCTATTCACCATTCCCCATAGAGGAGTTGTCGGAAGCGATCGGGTTCAAGCGCACTACTCTGCCTCTGATAGTTCTGGCGGGCGGAATCATCGGCGCCGTCGGTGGATTTTTCATGCAGTACTGGATGGAAGTGATCGACTATCCGATCAATGTCGGCGGCAAGCCTTTCAATAGCTGGCCGGCGTTTATTCCAATTACCTTTGAGTGCACAGTTCTGTGCGCGGCATTCGCGGCCGTGTTCGGCATGCTGGCGCTGAACAAACTGCCGCAGCCTTATCATCCGGTTTTCAACGCGCCGAACTTTGCGCTGGCCACGCGCGACAGTTTTTTCCTGGTAATCGAATCAAAGGACCCGAAATTCGATCATCATGAGACGAAACGGTTTTTGAAGAGTTTGGAAGCGCGAGAAGTTAATGATGTTGAGCTTTAGTGTACTTGATTGAGTGAGAGACGTACCGAATGAATTTGAACGCAAAGGTCGCAAAGTTTTCCGCAAAGAACGCAAAGAAGAATTCCGTTGCGTACCTTTGCGAGCACCTTCGCGTCCTTTGCGTTTCAAAATCTCCAGCCCGAGTTCTACCGATGGGAGCGATGCTGCTGCTCACTGCTTACTGCTTACTGCTTACCAGTGCTTGCAGAAGAGACATGCAGGATCAACCCAAATCAATCGCCTATCGCGAGAGCTCTTTCTTTCGCGACGGCCTTTCATCGCGGACTTTAATTCCGGGCACCGTGCCGCGTGGTTACCTGCGGTCCGATCGTGAATTTTATCTCGGAAAGAAAGCCAACTCTGGCGCCGTCGTCGCGAGTCAGCCGGCTGGGACGCAAGCCGGAAGTGCGACAACTTCCGGCGCCCCGCCAACTCCCGCATCATTGTATCCGGACGATGTCGAGAACTTTCCGATTCCAATTACGAAGCAGGATATTGATCGCGGACAACAACGCTACGACATCTTCTGTTCAGTCTGTCACGGCGCGACGGGAGATGGCGACGGCATGATCGCCCGCCGCGGCTTTAACAAACCTCTGCCGGCTTCGTATCACCAGGATCGCCTGCGGCAGGCGCCGGTTGGGCATTTCTTTGACGCGATGACTAATGGTTGGGGCGCGATGCCGGCTTATGCGTCGCAGATTCCGGTTGAGGATCGCTGGCGGATTATTGCTTACATTCGCGCTTTGCAATTGAGCCAGATGCCGGCGCCACAGCTGGGTAATCAAACTCCGGCGCCAAAGACTGGCGGGACAGAGAAGAAGTAACGATGGCTTCTTCCCCTCCCTTTGGGAGGGGTTAGGGGAGGGTTGTAGAGCACGGCGCCACAAGCCCTCTCCCCGGCCCTCTCCCAAAGGGAGAGGGAGAAAGACTCGGAAGTTTCGGCAAAAAAGAAATAGCGGACAGGGATGTCCGCGCTCCATAGACGAACGTGATTCAAACTGGATACACACCTCCGCGAGATCTGAAGCGAGTCTCCATCCTGGCGTTCGCGGTCGGCGCCTTGGTCTTCGCTGTCTTCGGCCTTGGCTTGCTGGTCGATCGCGCGCAGTTCTTTCATGCTTATCTGGTCGGATTCATTTTTTGGATTGGACTCACGGTTGGCAGCATGGCGCTGTTGATGTTGCAGCATCTGACGGGCGGCGCGTGGGGCTTGATCATTCGCCGCGTGCTGGAAGCCGCGAGCCGCACCTTGCCACTGATGTTGATTATGTTCATTCCCATACTGTTGGGGTTAAGTCAGATCTATTCATGGAAAGATCGGCAGGCAATGGATCGGGTGCCGGCGCTGCGGGAAAAGACCGCACACTATCTGAACTCGGGATTTTTCACAATTCGCGCCGCGGTCTATTTCGCGATCTGGTTGCTGATCATGTGGGTGTTGAATTCCTGGTCGTTGCAACACGATCGCACCGCGGATCGCCGCTTCGCCAAGCGTTTGCAGATGACGAGCGGGCCGGGGCTGGGCCTCTTGATAATAACGATCACGTTTGCGGCGATCGACTGGGTGATGTCGCTCGATCCTGCCTGGTCGTCAACGATTTTCGGCCTGATCTTCGTCGCTTCGTGGAGTTTGAGCGCGCTGGCGTTTGGGATTTTAGTGATGTCGTGGCTGAACAAGCGCGAACCGATGAACGAAGTTGTGCGCACCTCGCATTTCCACGATTGGGGCAATCTGATGATGGCCCTGGTCATGTTGTGGATGTACTTTGCCTTCTCGCAATACCTGATTATCTGGTCGGCGAACCTGCCGGAAGAAACGACCTGGTACGTCGCGCGCAAACATGACGGCTGGGGCATCATCGCGCTGGGGATTGTGATCCTGCAATTCATGTTTCCGTTTTTGACGCTGCTGTCGCGCGCCGCCAAGAAGAGTCCGCACAAACTCGGGATGCTGGCACTGCTGATTCTGATCACGCGTGTCGTCGATGTAGTCTGGCTGATCGAGCCGACCTATAATCGCGAACATTTTCATTTCAGTTGGATGGACATAGTCGCACCAATAGCCATGGGCGGAATTTGGATTGGGACTTTCGCCTGGCAATTGCAGAAGAGATCATTGATCCCGATTAATGATCCACAGCTTGAGCAGGCGCTGGCGGCGCACGCCGGGCATTGAAGATGTAAGGCGATGAACGTAGTTTTGAAACGCCAAGGACGGGCTTCAGTCTGTGATTCTGTGGTTTCTTTCCCTCCCTTTGGGAGGGGTTAGGGGAGGGTGCATAGCATGACGCCGACAAGCCCTCTCCCCAACCCTCTCCCAAGGGGAGAGGGAGAAAGACGCGGCCTCTGCGGTTAAGTTAGTAAGGATTCTTATGGCGAATGCTAAACACGAAAGCCACGGGACTGAGACTCCCGACGCTTCTTACATCAAGAACGTCGATGTCACGCACGAGACGAGCGACGTCCAGGCAAGGGCCATCGTAAAGTTTCTGGTGGGGCTCTCAGTGCTGACCATCGCCACATTCTTTTTGACGTGGGCTTTGTTCCGCTATTTCGAGAGCAAATCAGTTGAAGCGCCGCGATCGCCGATGGCCCAAAGCGAAAAAGACCGTCTGCCGCCAGAGCCGCGGCTTCAGGGCGCACCCGGCTTTGCCGAAGATCTGGAAAAGACCACGGCCACCAGGAATGAAGAATCCGGCAATGCGATTACGGCCGGCGCCGTCCAACCGAAAGATGCGCTGTACGAGATCAACATCCTGCGCCGGCACTGGAACGACGTGCTGGCAAACGGTCCGGTCGATCAGAACGGCAAACGTTACGGCATGCCGATCGAAAAAGCTAAGGAAGAGGTTTTGAAGCAGGGATTGCCGGTGCGTACCCAGGCGGCAGACGGCACGAAGCAGTAGGCAGGAGGCAGGAGAAAGCAGAAGGAGTATGCAGAACGCAGAAGGCAGTAGGCAGAACGCAGTAGGCAGAAATATCAACGTTGACGCGGCGCGTCCGTCTGCCTCCTGCCGTCTGGTTCCTGCCGTCTGCCTCCTGCTTTCTGCCTTCTGCCTACTTGCCAACGCTCAGCCCGGCGCGCCGCAACCAAACTCGCCGTTGTATGGCGCGCGGACCGAATCCGGACCGGTGTCCACCGGCTTGCCAAAGGTCCTGAAGAACGTCGGCATCGATCAGAGATTGAACGAGCAGATTCCGCTGGATGCAGTTTTCAAGGATGAGCAGGGCCACGACGTTCGTCTTGGTCAGTTCTTCAACGGCAAGCCGGTCGTCCTGTCACTGGTCTATTACACGTGCCCGATGCTCTGCAATCAGGTTTTGAATGGAATGATGGGTTCGTTCAGACAGGTGTCGTTCAATATCGGCGAACAGTTCGATGTGGTCACGGTCAGTTTTGATCCAAGCGAGACGCCGGACCTCGCCGCGGCCAAGAAGAGCACTTACGTCAAGGCTTACAACCGCCCGGGCGCTGAAGCAAACTGGCATTTCTTGACCGGCGACGAAGCTAACATCAAGCGGTTAACTGAAGCAGTCGGATTTCGTTACGTTTGGGATGAGCAAACCAAACAGTTCGCGCATGCCAGCGCCATTATGATCTTGACGCCGGAAGGAAAACTCGCGCGCTACTTTTACGGCATCGACTATCCGCCGCGAGATTTGCGCCTCGGACTGGTCGAAGCTTCACAAAACAAAATCGGCACGCCGGTCGATGCGTTGATGCTTTATTGCTATCACTACGATCCGGCGACCGGGAAGTACGGCGCGATTGTGATGAATATTGTGCGCGTGGCGGGCGGCCTGACTATATTTTTGATTGTCGGGATGATCCTGATCTTGCGAAAGCGCGGTAGTCGCTCTGCGCTGATGGCAAGCGAGTTGAAGACTTGAACACCGGGCAGTAGCCCGACCGTAAGGGAGGGCGTAAGGGTTTTTCGAGAGTGCTCTGTCGGTGTGATTTCTCGATGTTATTTTGGGAGTTTGGAAATTTGATATCTCAGATTTGAAATTCAAGTTTTAGTGCTTATGCAATCCTGGTTTCCACTTATTCCGGAAAGTGCTTCGACCTATTCGGGCGATGTGGACGCGCTGTATTTCTACATCTCCGGCGTGACGGTCTTTTTCACGCTGCTGATTTCATTCGTCATCATCTTCTTTGTGATCAAGTACCGCCGGCGCAATCCCACGGAAATCCCGCGCCCGATCGAAGGCTCGATGAAACTGGAAACGCTCTGGTCGGTGATTCCTTTGCTGATCGCGATGACCATCTTTTTCTGGGGCGCGAAAGTTTACTTCAATCAATACCGTCCGCCGCAGAATGCAATCGAAGTCTATGTCGTGGGCAAGCAATGGATGTGGAAGTTCCAGCACGCCACCGGCCAGCGCGAGATCAACGAACTGCACATCCCGGTCGGCCGCAAGATCAGACTGATCATGGCGACCGAGGATGTAATTCACGACGTCTTTGTGCCGGCGTTTCGCATCAAGACCGACGTAGTGCCCGGCCGCTACACAACTGAATGGTTCGAAGCGACCAAGCCCGGGCGTTATCACTTTTTCTGTGCCGAGTACTGCGGCATGAATCATTCGGGCATGGGCGGGTACGTAGTGGTAATGGATCCGACTGAATTTGAAAATTGGCTCAGTGGCAACGCGAACCAAATGTCACCCGCGGCCGCCGGCCAACAGATGTTTGAATCTCTGGGCTGCGCGTCATGTCACGGCGCGAATGCCGAGGGCGGACGCGGACCCGCGCTGTTGGGTGTGTATGGCAACAATGTGACTCTCAATAACGGGACGGCGGTGCGGGCCGACGAGGGCTATGTGCGGGAATCGATTCTGAATCCGCAGGCCAAGATCGTTACGGGCTTTGGACCGATCATGCCGTCTTTCCAGGGCCAGTTGAGCGAAGAACAGCTTTTGCAGTTGGTGGCTTATGTGAAATCACTGTCGACGCCGAAGACTGAGACAGCAAAACCGCCGCCGGTAGCAGCCAAGCCTGGTGCGTCGCCGAAGAAGTAGATCGTTTAGAGGCGGGCTACCGCCCGCCGGCTAGTGAATGCTGAGAAGTCGGGCAGTAGCCCGACTCTAAACGGGGCACAAGTCCTTAAAGAGCATGGAAGAATTCGTAATCCCAAAACAGGCTGGGGCCAATTACCTCAACGCCGAACACGGCTTGAAGTCGTGGCTGCTGACTAAAGATCACAAGCGCATCGCGCTGCTTTACCTCGGCGCGATCAGCTTCTTCTTTTTTATCGGCAGCCTTTATGCGATGGCTATTCGGCTGGAACTGCTTTCGCCGCAAGCCGATCTCGTGCAGTCGAGCACCTATAACAAGATGTTCACTCAGCACGGGATCATCATGGTCTTTTTCTTTCTGATCCCTTCGATTCCGTCGACGCTGGGAAACTTCCTGATCCCGATGATGATTGGCGCGAAGGACCTCGCCTTTCCGCGCATCAATCTGTTGAGCTGGTACATCTATATTCTCGGCGGTGGTGTCACCATCTATGCGTTACTCGCCGGCGGGGTCGACACCGGCTGGACTTTCTATGTCCCCTACAGCACAACGTTTTCGAACTCGTATGTGATCGCGGCCGGCCTGGGGATTTTCATCAATGGATTTTCGTCGATTCTGACGGGCCTGAATTTCATCGTCACGATTCACACGATGCGCGCGCCGGGCATGACCTGGTATCGGCTGCCGCTGTTTGTCTGGGCGCATTACGCGACCAGCTTGATCATGATCCTGGGCACGCCGGTGATCGCGATCACTATCCTGTTAGTAACGCTCGAACGGCTGGCGCATATCGGCATTTTCGATCCGGCCGCCGGCGGTGATCCGATCCTCTTCCAGCATCTGTTCTGGTTCTACTCTCACCCGGCCGTTTACATCATGGTGCTGCCGGGCATGGGCGTCATCAGCGAGTTGATCGCCAACTTCTCGCGCAAGAATATTTTTGGTTATAAGTTTGTCGCCTTCTCGAGCCTGGCCATCGCCGTGTTTGGTTTCCTGGTCTGGGGACATCACCTGTTTGTCGCCAGCCAGTCGGTTTACGCCGGGATGATTTTTTCGTTTCTCAGCTTTGCGGTCGCGATTCCTTCGGCGATCAAAGTCTTCAACTGGACGGCGACGCTTTACAAAGGCTCGATCTCGTACGACACGCCCATGCTTTATGCGCTCGGCTTTATCGGCTTGTTTACGATTGGTGGCATGACCGGATTGTTTCTGGCGGCGCTGGCGGTCGATGTGCACTTGAGCGACACCTATTTCGTGGTCGCGCATTTTCACTACATCATGGTGGGCGGGACACTGCTCGCGTATCTCGGCGGTCTGCATTACTGGTGGCCCAAGATCAGCGGCCGCATGTATCCCGAAGGATGGGGACGATTCTCTGCGCTGGTGGTTTTTGTCGGATTCAATCTGACGTTCGCGCCGCAGTTTGTGCTTGGGTATCTGGGCATGCCGCGTCGTTATCACACCTATCCGGCCGACATGGTTTCCTGGCAGGTGCTGCACGTTTTGTCGACCGCGGGCGCGTCGATTCTTGGGTTCGGGCTGATGGTTCCGCTGATCTATCTGGCGTGGTCGCTGCGCTATGGCCGCATCGCGGAAGCCAATCCATGGAAGTTGCCGGGACTCGAGTGGCAGACGGCTTCTCCGCCACCGACTGAGAATTTTTTGACGACGCCGATCGTGACCACGGAAGCGTATGAGTTCGCGCCGCCGGAACATAAAGAGGTGGTGGGTAAGTTCGAGCGGCAACCGACGGAGGTTTGATCGAGGTCGTTTAGGAGCGGGCTACCGCCCGCTCAGTCGGGAAGCACCCCGGCTCTAAACGCCAGAGAAAATTAATGGAGCAAAGATTTGCCTGAAGGATTAGCCACAACTCACGAAGCATCGCACAGCGCGCTGCAGCACCATTTCGAAAACATGGAGCAGCAGCGTGAGGCCGGCACGCTGGGCATGTGGGTCTTTCTCGTCACTGAGATCATGTTCTTTGGCGGGCTATTCCTGGCTTATACAATTTATCGCTACCAATATCCGGCGGCCTTCGCCTCGGCCAGTAATCACCTCGACATCCGCCTCGGGGCCATTAACACCGCGGTTTTGATCGTCAGCAGCTTCACGATGGCGATGGCGGTGTACAGCACACAGATCGGCAAGCAGCGCAATACGATCATTTGCCTGATCCTGACGATGATTCTGGGGGCGACGTTCCTGGGCATTAAAGCGGTCGAGTACCACGACAAGTATCGCGACAATCTGATTCCCGGCCAGCTGATTCCCGGCCACCCGTTCAATCCCGTGGTAGCCAAACCTGGCGATACGGACCCGCACAAGCTGCATCTGGTCGAAGGCGCAACGGTCCGCAATGTTGAGCTGTTCTACTGGATCTATTTCGCGATGACCGGACTGCACGCTTTGCACATGATCATCGGCCTCGGCATTATGCTGGTGCTGACCATCATGGCCTGGCGCGGGCGATTCGGGCCTGAGTATCACGCGCCGGTCGAGGTCTCAGGACTCTACTGGCACTTTGTCGACATCATCTGGATTTTTTTGTTTCCGTTGCTTTACTTGCTGGGGCGTCATTTGGAAGGGCACATCGGGTGAGGCTTTGCTAAGGTTTAGAGGCGGGGCTAATGCCCGCCAAAGTATTGTCGGGCGGTAGCCCGACTCTAAACGAAGATGAGCGAACACATAGTCCAGCCGCGAATCTACATCGTCATCTTCCTTGCGTTGATCGTCGGGACTGCCTTAACTGTGCTCGCAGCATTCCGCGATTTTCCCGGACCGTTGAACGTGGTCGTCGCTATGACGATCGCAGTAGTCAAAGCCACGCTCGTAGTCCTCTACTTCATGCACGTGCGGTACAGCTCTCGTCTGATCTGGTTGGTGATCGGGTCGGCGCTTTTCTGGCTGGCGATTATGTTTGCGTTGACGATTAGCGATTACTGGACGCGTACCTGGCTGCCACCGATTTAGATTAGATTGCGCGATTAACCCAATGGCTCAGCCACGCCGATGCGCGGCAAGTCTCTGACTTGCCGGCAGCGAGCCCTTCTTTCTTTCAAGGGTCTTCGACCTGGTCATAGACCCACAGATTTAAAGAGAGGCCTTCGGCAAGTCAGAGACTTGCCGCGCATCAGAGCGGCTGAGCCATAGCCCAGGCTGCCTCAATTTTGGGTTTGTCTCGTGATCGCAGGCTTGGCCTACTGGGCCAGAAACAACTTTTCTCCGCGCACATCAATCACCTTCTGACAAGCGGGACATCTGAGCTGCAAGGTTGCATCTGAGGTTCTGATCGTGTGACCGCAGTTGGGGCAGGGTTCTTTAATCTCGCTCGTTTTGAAGAGATCGCGCATCATGAAGAGGGGAATGATCAGGCCGGCGCCAAGCAGCGGAATGCCGAAGATTAAGCCGAGGCTGCCACCTCCGCCGACGGTGAGGCTGATGAAGAGGCCGACAATGAACAGGCCCAGCCCAATCGCAATGCTGAACGAAAAGCCGTAAGCGCGGTCGAAAGTACGACGCGAACCCGGGTTATCTGTTTGTTTTTCTACCAAGGCCAACTCTCCTTGAGTTGAGACGACTTTTACTCGACTCGATCGTTCATGTCAAACGCAAAGTGTCAGAAGCCCGACCGTGAGGGCCACTATCGAATCAAGCCCTCCCTCACGGTCGGGCTTTCGGATACGGGAGCCTAGCTGCTACACTACACGTTTTCATTAACCGAAGAATTCCCATCTAACACGCTATGAACACCGAAACACCCTTTGAAAAGTTCCTGAGTCAGCACGACGAAGAAGCCTGGGCAGCCACTTTGGCGACACTTTTGCGCTCGATCCACGAAGTCGATCGCAACGCCACGCAGATTTGGTTTGCTTTCTACCCGCTGCCGTTGTTCCGCGCGTTGCAACAGGCAGACGACCGCGAGAAGCTGGCGCAACAGTTGCTGCTTCAAGGCGACTATGAATTGAAAGATCAGGTTGACCGTTCGCACAAGTTTCTTTACGGCCATCGTTTCTGGCCGCAGGTAAAGACGGCCGTCGAGCAGCACGCGGACTCTTTTAATCAAACAGCTCGCGCCGCTTTGGCTGATCAGATTCTGGCCGTGGCGCACAGTGCGGCCCAGGCCGCGAAGAAAGACGATTCACTGCTTGTCGGCATTACCGCCGTTGCTTTCATGACCGTGCAACAGGCCGGCCTGGCCGCTTTCAAGAGCGCGCCTGGCGCGATTGCCATCGACCACAAGCATGCGAAGAAATCTCCCGAGCAAATCCTCCGCGAGCGCGCGAAAGTGGACAGCCAGGGTCTGCTCGGTTTTCTTAAGACGGTCAACAAGCAGTTCACCGTCACCCATGACGAAAACGACGACAAGGCTAAATACAAATTGAACGATGGCCAGGATCTGGCGTGGGGCGCCGCCCTCGATCGAGCTCGCGATTGGGTAGCCATCGATCCGCGGCGGATGGAAGGACCGATTCCGGTCGAATGCCGTTCCGCTTCGTGCGGCACCTGCTGGGTCGGCGTGCTCGGCGGGGCTGAAAGAATGTCGGACGTCGCCGTGCGCGAGGGAAAAAAGATCAAGGAATTCGGTTACATCGATACCGCGGAACCAAAGCCGTTGATTCGTCTGGCCTGTCAGGCCCAGGCGCAGGGCGCCGTCTCAGTCGTGATTCCACCGTGGAACGGACAGTTCGGAAAACATCTGCGCGCACTAAAGGAAGCGGCGACGCTGGCGATGCCGGCTTCCGATCAAGAGCGGGATGCAAAGCCCGAAGTTATTCAGTGAGTGGGTATCTTGAGGCCCGCAGGGCCGCCATGTCATAGCCGCGCCCGTCAGGGCGTGGATCAAATTCGAATATTCTTTTGAGCCGCATAATATCGGCCCTTCGGGCCCCAGCCGTTGTGATTGGCTGGAGTCCACGAGCTGAGGGTCGTGGCTATTTCATTTCGCCTCCTCGAGGCTCATCATGAACAGAAAGCCGAGTGTATCTCCGCTGCTGCTTGTCCTGGGCGCTGCGATCCTCTGGAGCACGGGCGGCCTTTTCATCAAAGCAACTTCGCTGTCCGCGTTCGAACTTTCGTTCGGCCGTTCATTACTCGCGCTAATCACGATAGCCATCGTCACCCGGCACGAAGGCTTTGGTCTTAATCGCGTCAGTGCGATTGCGGCGGTGCTCTACGCCGCGCTGCTGATCCTTTTCGTCCTGGCCACCAAACTGACGACCGCGGCCAACGCGATCTTCCTGCAATACACCGCACCAGTGTACGTGCTGATCCTCGAACCGATTTTCTATAAGGAGAAGTTTCGGCGGCGCGATCTGGTCACGGTCGCTGTGTGCGTCGCCGGAATGTCTTTGTTCTTTGTCGGGAAACTGCGGCCGCAGGATTTGGAAGGCAACCTGGTAGCGCTGGCTTCAGGAGTTTGCTTCGCGCTCTATTTCCTGCTGCTGCGTCATTCGAAGGCACGCGATGTTAACCGCGCTTCCTCGGCCATCTATGGCAATCTGATCGCCGTTGTGATTTGCGCGCCGGCGTTTTGGGGAGCAATGAAGAGGGGCATCCGCCCGACGGATCTGGCGTACATTGCTTACCTCGGCATTATCCAGATCGGCGTCGCCTACATTCTGTTTACCGGAGCAATGGCGCGCGGGCTGCGCTCGCTCGACGCGAGCATTGTCGGCTATATCGAACCGGTCTTGAATCCGGTCTGGGTATTTCTCTTTCTCGGCGAGCGGCCTTCGAACTGGGCCCTCCTCGGCGGTGCAATTATCATCGCTTCGGTGCTGAGTCACATGGTGATCGAACCCAAAATGAAAAGCGGTAAGGACATCGAGCCCGATCTGATACCGCACGAGTGATCGATCTACAGCACGTTGAGAACCTTGCAGAAAACTAGTCTTCGAAGATGTTGCTAACGGCAATCGCCATTTCAGGGAGCACAGTTGAGGCCAGTTGATCGCCTTTGGCGAAAAGTTCTCCTTCGCCATAACGGTCATCGCGCAAAGATCGCACTTCGACCGTCTCCTTAATCTCATCAACCAACCACAACTCTTTGACGCCGAGGGCGGCGTATGTGTCGGCCTTGGTGTTGCGGTCGTAGATCGCAGAGCCCGGCGAGATGACTTCGATAACAAGATCGGCGGTTGTGCGACGCTCAGGGTCAAGTCGAGCTTCAGTCTCCGCGGAAACATAAAAGAGATCCGGTTCGAGATAGGTTCTGGCGCTGGTCCAAATTGCCGCGCGGGGCGCATAGATGCTCCCCTTGTTGCCAAGGCGAGCCAGTTCGAGGATGAGCCAACGGTTCAACCGTTTGACAACGTTATCGTGCCTATATTCGGGAGGTGGCGACACGTAGAGTACTCCTGCAATTAGCTCGAGCTTCGAATGATCGGGGGGATCAGGGAGCGCCCAGAACTCTTCGAGCGTATAGGTCTTTACCAACGGTGATGTGTTAACCCAGGCCATGAGAGTTTCCTCCGGCGATGTCGCACAGTATATCACTTCTCATAACATCCACTGATTACGATTGTCATAATAAACCGGCGACTTGTCAGGAAAGCGTTTCTTGTATTTGAAGTAACGCTCGTGCCAAAACTCGTACCGTCGATCTGACGACCGCAGCTTCTGATGCGGAATCGCGCGCAAGTGATCTTCGATCTTAGTCATCTTCCCGGCCGAGAAACGCCAATCGTATTTGCCGAGATCGTGAAGGCTGGTCAGGCCATAGCCCTTGATGCGGCCGGTGCGATCAATGTACGGATCAAAATAGCTCCAAACCAGCTGTCGTAAGTTGCGAAACACCGGCTTGCGCCCATGCAGCCCGGTGTCGCGCGAGCGCGCAATCGATCCCCACCGGCCATCTTTTTGAAAGACGAAAAGGACATGGTCAAGCAGGTCCACGGACTCGATATCCAGGAGCAACGGCGGGTAACCGTGCTGTTCGAGAATCACTGCGGCCCCGACCGCCGCTTCCAGACAATGGACTTCGTTTCTTTTCACCACCTCGCGGAAAGAACGCATCGTACCGCCCTGCCGTTCCCAGTTGTAAGGCATCAGAGTCAGCCAACGCTGCACCTGCGCGGGTGTGCGCAGTCGCTGAATGAGTTTCCATTCTTTCGCCGTGAAGGCTTCACTCGGCGGCGGTACATGCATGGGAAAGCAATAGCAGAAGCGGCCGTGTTTGTCAGTGTCAGAAGCCCGCGCGTCAGCAAGGGCAAGTCGTGGCAAACTCGACTAGACAGGTATTATCAACAATGAGCGGCATCCGCATAGACCCGCCCTCACGGTCGGGCTCCTGACACGGTACAGCAACTTGATTCTGCCATCCCGTGATGTAAGAATTAGATTCAAATACCATTGAAACAAGTCAGAAATATCATCCATCGATTGGAGATACATGAGTTCTACGCTTACCCAGAAAACGATTGACCGAGACCCCTCTGCACCGCTGAGTTCAAACACGCATCTGCTCAATTGGGTCGAGAAGATGGCCGCCTTGACCAAACCCGCTACCATTCATTGGGTGGACGGCTCGGCGGCAGAGGATGAGGCGCTCAAAGCGCAGATGGTCGAGGGCGGGACCTTCACCAAACTCAATGAAGAGCTGTGGCCCGGTTGTTATTACGCCCGTTCGGACGCCAGTGACGTCGCGCGGGTCGAGGATCGGACGTTCATCTGCTCGCTCTCGAAAGACGCGGCCGGCCCCACCAACAATTGGGAAGAGCCTTTCCAGATGCGCCGCAGATTGCGGGGGCTCTTTGACGGCTCGATGCGTGGTCGCACGATGTACGTGTTGCCCTTCAGCATGGGACCTATCGGTTCGCCGATGTCGCAGATTGGCGTCCAGTTAACTGACTCTCCCTACGTCGTCGTGAACATGCGCATCATGGCCCGCATCGGTCTGCCGATCTATGCGGAGATCGACAAAGACTATAAGCGCGTCGTTCCGTGCATGCATTCGGTCGGTGCGCCGCTCGA
>Ga0137403_10006213_pt1 | contig 13708 bp, 9 predicted proteins | sample CZOMad2_1_16fung_FD_122057 | JGI IMG/M metagenome (GOLD analysis project Ga0137403, IMG submission 122057) | Vadose zone soil fungal communities from Angelo Coast Range Reserve, California, USA - CZOMad2_1_16fungal (Hybrid Assembly) | ecosystem: Environmental > Terrestrial > Soil > Vadose zone... | reverse complement strand
TTTTCTGTAGTGGCAGCCGTGTCGGCTGCGAACTCTCGCTCAGTGTGCAGGCGGCACGCCTGCCGCTACAGTGGTTAGCGATCAACCGAGTGTATCACGAAATGACTGTTTCGCACGCCTCGGTCCGTCATTTTGAAGCAGGTGTCAGCAAGAAGCTCGACGGCGGCGCCGGCGCGCATCCCAAAGCAGCGTGGCCACTCCCGCTGGACCCGTGCGTAGCGCCCCCCATCACAAGGATCACACCTATGTTGTTTATCGCGTGTGCTTCGACAAACACTACCCCGGGAGTTACAGAGGCTGCGCTGTTCAGATCTCTCATGCCTGCTTGTTTTGTCCATATAAAGGCGCGATCTCCCGACGAGCTTGTCGAACTTCCAACCACAGCACGCATGTCGTTGATACCAAGCGCTCGGCTGGAGTTCCCACCGGGGAGGACCCCGAGATCCTGCATTCCAGTTGCTTCATTCCACAAAAAAGCGCGCATGCCCCGGGGGCCTTTCGAGTACCCAACAACATCTCCATTGTTGTTGATTGCGCTGGCCTCGCTCGATGTATCTCCTGGCAGCGTCCCAAGATCGCGCACATTGCCGGTTTTCGTCAACAGGACCGCACGATCACCGGATGCGCTTGCAGATGTGCCGGCAACCTCATCCAAGTCGTTGATGTCACACGCGCTGCTGTAATTGCCGCCGGGTAGAACGCCGAGATTGCGCACGCCCGCACTTCCCGTCCACAGGAAAGCTCTCCTGCCATTCGGGCCCGACGAGTATCCAGCCACATGGCCGTACTTATTGATGCCGAACGCCTGCCCACAATTGTCGCCAGGCAGCAGCGGAATCTGCCGAAGGCCGCCCGTCGGTGTCCAGACAAATGGAACGATCGACTTAGCGGTATTCGCAGCTCCGGCGACTTCTCCCGCGTCGTTGATACCCAAAGCAGAACTATATTCGCCGCCGCCAAGGTTATCCAAATTCGTCGGCTGTAAGCTTCCGTGATTCCAGATGGTAGCTCGAGTCTTTCCTGAGAGAGAATCACCTGCTCTCCCCGAAACATCGCCCAAGTTATTGAGCTGGCAGGGAACCCCCGGGCCAGAAAGTTCCGAGACTGTGTACGCGGTCGTCTCCCCAAATGTCTCCCGCAGAGTAACCACTCCGGCCGTCACCGCTAGAATAACAGTGATTATGCTAGTCATATTGATTTTGTTTCTCGTAGAAACCATCTCATAAGCGCTGTAGCCACGCCCCTGTGGGGCGTCATGACCAACGCCGGCACACATGCCCGCGAAACGGCGCACAGCGCCGTGGCTACAGCGCGTAACATTTACCATATGGCTTCTAAACTGTCGCAAAACAGGCCTCATAATGCGTAGCATTTCTAATGTAGTTGAAGTCGATGTTGGCGTAGCGCCGGCACGGTGAGGCTAGGCGCGTACGAAAAAAAGCCAACAACGTGATCGTGAGTTTCATCTCGCAGTAATAGTGATTGTTGTGGTGGTACAAGAGCCGACATATCCCGCAGGAAGACTTTGCGACGTGATCTGATGGCCACCGGGGCCGATGGTGGTGACCGTGGTTGTGAATCCGGCGTTGTTCCAAATTGACTGGGCCTGATTTAATCGGACCCCGATAAAATTAGGAACAGTGCATTGAGAAAACGGCGTCGGTGTAGGAGTGGGTGTTGGAGTAGGACTTCCAGCTGGCGTCGGAGTCGGTGTTGCAGTAGCTGTTGGAGCCGGCGTAGGCGTAGGCGTGCTGGTGGCCGTGGGAGTTGGTGCCGGCGTTGGAGTGTTAGTCGGCGTTGCGGTCGCAGTTGGCGTCACGGTAGCAGTTGGGGCCGGCGTAGCTGTAGGAGTGCTGGTACCCGTGGGCGTTGGGGTCGATGTCGGTGTGGGGGCGGGCGTAGGCGAGGAATTTGAAAAGGTGGTCGCACTCGCAATGTTGGAATATGCTGAATTACCGCCGGCATTGTGTGCGCGCACCCGATAGTAATAAAGGGTATTAGCGGCCAGACCGGTGTTTGAATATACCGTAACGTTTGCGCCTACCGTAGCAATCTGCGTAAAGCTGTGCCCAGTGGTTCCCCGACCTATATAGAACGAATCCTCATTATTGGAGTTATCCTGCCAGGCCAGGTTGATCTGGCCACTTGACACAGCAGTAGCTGTAAGATTTGAAGGCGCTGCAGGCGTCGCGATTGGCGTCGGCGTCGCTGTGGCAGTGGCGGCTGGGGTAGGACTCGAGCTAGGCGTCGCAGTCGGCGTTGAGGTCGCTGTGGCAGTAGGTGTCGCTGTTGGTGTCGGTGTCGGTGTAGAAGTTGACGTTGGTGTAGGACTTGGAGTTGGGATTGGGGTCGGTGTGCCAGTTGGGGTTGGGGTTGGGGTTGGGGTCGGAGTCGGTGTTGAGATTGGAGTTACGGTTGGCGTCGGTGTTGCAGTGGCGGTAGGAGTTGGGGTCGACGTAGGAGTTGCGGTCGCAGTCGGTGTTGGGGTTGGCGTGGGATTTGCCCCGGCTTTGTAAGCCTCGATCTCAGTAACTCGGCTATAGGCTGCTAGGGAGTTATTTATCAGTACTCTTATTTTAGCGGTAGTAATGTTGGCAAACGTAAATTGTCTCCACACGTGGTTATTTCCAGTTACGTTGCCGCCAGGAATATCCGTCCAAGTGGAACCTGTCCAATACTGTACTTCAAAATCTGTTACCCCGGATAAGGTAAATGTCATGTCAAGCGTGGGCGGGCTAGGATTTTGATTATTATCTTGAAGAGTGAAGAAATCTATTTCGTTAATTGGATAACTAGCGTTGAAATCTATTTCTACCCAGTCCGGCCAAACATTCGGTGTTCCATCATTCCAGCCACCGCCGGCTCCCCAGTTCAGTCCTTTGCGATCGCCGTCATTGACCGCGGTGACAGGGTAGTTGCCACTGTAAGTGGATGAGGCAGTTGCCACCCCACCGTTAGCAGCGAGCGCCACGTTAACCCCGGGTGACGGCGAAGGAGTAGGCGTCGGAGTTGGTGTCGGGGCAGGTGTCTGAGTTGATGTTGGGGTAGGGCTCGGGGTTCCAGTCGGGGTCGGGCTTGGAGTCGGGGTCGGTGCGGTGCCAGTAATTTGGATCATATTTGCTACTGAAGGAACGCCGTTCGAATTCAGAATAAACAGCATGTAGTAGCCCGGTGGAGCGTTGTTAGGGTTTGAAGGCGCCGTCACGTCCAGGCCACCCGTAGCTTGCGAGAACAGAGGCCGGCTGATGCGCTGGCCCATGTTAAAGCCATGTGTCACCGAAGAAAGCGCGATCAGCGTGACCTTTGAAATGCTCGCGGCGTCTGGTGTGCCCACGAAAAACGACTGCCCGTACGCAACGCTCGTGGGCGCTGACGTGATAGCCGGCCGCGAGCCGTGGAACAGATAAGGAGGCGAATATATTTCTGCTGAGCTTAACCCATAAGTGCCGCCTGCCGACAAAACACGCCCGTCGGGCAGCAACAGCGCGATGGAGTGGTAGGTTCGAATCTTAGTCAGGCTCGCCATCGTTGTCCACCCCCCGGTTGCCGGATCCCACAGCTCGCATGCGTATGCTGGATCGCTCGGTTGAGTGTTCGGATCCTCTGTCCCCCTGCTTCCGCCGGTCACCAGGACCTTGCCGTCTGCGAGTAAAGTAGCATTGTAAAGTTTGCGCCCTCCCGTCACCATCGATCCAGTGTAGGTCCACGTGGGAGGCGAACTGTTCAGGTCGATTATCTCTGCGGCCGCGGTTGGGTAAGTAGTACAATTTCCATCGTAAAATCCGCATGGGCTTCCACCGATGAGCAGTACTTTGCCATCGTCGTACATCACTGATGATCCCCAATTACGATCGCCGTAGTTGCTGTTCGCCACCGGACTCCAAGCACCAGTGCCAGTAACATCAAGGTAGCGGGTCGTCTGGCCAGGCCCAGCACAGAACACCTTGCCATTAGGCGCAACAAACATGAATGGATAGAAAGGCAGCGCCAGGTCCGCAGTGGTCAGGTTGCGCCAGGATGCCGTTGCACTCTGCCATACCTGAGGCTCGACATTGACACCCACCGTCGTATTGATCCAGCCACTGATCACGAGCACGTCTCCGTTCGGCAGCGTGGTACTCGTCGGGTACCATCGACCGTTGTTCATATCAGGCAGCTGCGTCCACGTATCGTTCAACGGGTCATACGTATAGGCATTGGGCAGCCCCACAAAGTTGTCTATGTGTCCACCGGCTACGAAGAGCTGTCCATTGGCCAGAAAGGCATGGCCCGAACAGAAAACGTTTGCTCCTGCATGCGTAGCCGGAGTATTCGTGCTTGTCGATGGATCCCAGAGTGTGGGGTTATCGCCCAGGTCGAACAGGGGCCAATATAGCACCTTGCCCGTCGGGAGCAGATGAGCATGGACTGCCATGTACGGCCAGTCCATCACCGATGAAAACTGCCCGACGGTACCAGGGTCCTGGGCGCTCGCAGATGAGACTGCAATAAAGTGCGCTACTGCAAAGCAAGGCAGTGCGAGTAATCGAACTCTTAGCCGCTCGGAAGAGCGTGAACAAGACTTCACCGGACGATCAAGAGGAAGTGACTTCCAGCCGATCATAGGTAGAATCTATTAATCGCGTACCGTCGCAAAACGGGCGTTAAGCATAGTGCCCCCACTATTAAGCACACGGGATGCCAAGATAATCGAGTTGATGTAAGTGATTGGTGATTAGTAGATTGCGATTGTGTTGAAATTTGGACGAAATGATAATGTAAAGAGTTCCGACACCTGGATGCTATACAAACATCTAAATTCCTGATTATCAGTGAAATACAGGGGCAATCTTCCAATGTTAGCGATTCCGACGTTCTGAGGCATGAAAGTCAATGATGGAGGCTTTCTTGTTTCGAACTCCGCCCAGGCACTCTGGGTGCGGTTGATCGCTGGTCCGTTCAAAGCACATTCTAATCGGGCGTTTCGGTGCATTGCCTTGGCCAACCCGGTCGATGCTGCTATGAAAATACGTGTTAAACTGGTCTGCGGAAGAACCGTCGAAAGACGAGACTGACAATGTCAATTCTTTTTTTAACATCCCTGTCCAAAAGTGTTTTCAAGGATCAATTGCAATGCTTTTCGATCGTATTTGCCGTTCGCGTTTAGCGGGAACCGGCGTAGAAGGAGGACATTCCGAGGCAGCATGTACGTGGGCAGCTTTTCTTTGAGCTGGTTCACTAAGGCCTTAGTATCGAAACTGTCGGTCTCTAAGAAAACTTCGATTCCATCGGCCCCGCTTTCGGTTGTGGGCCACCCTAAGGCAACGACTCCTTCTAATCCGGATACCTGCCTTACAACGGCCTCCACCTCACCTAGCTCGACTCTGTGGCCAAGCACTTTGATCTGATTGTCAAGCCGTCCTAAATAGACGAGCGGTTTATTCACCGCAGGCCGACGGACGCGATCTCCCGTTCTATAATAGGTGCCATTCTTGCCGGCAACGGGAACAAATGCCTGTCGAGTCTTTTCCTCGTCCTGCCAGTAACCCAGGCTTAGCTGCGGACCAGTCATGAGCAGCTCACCGTCCCTCCCGTGTTCCACTTCGCGCAACTGCTCATCGACGATCAACGCCCGCATGCCGTCGAATGGTTGGCCGATCGGCACGATTCCTTGCGTGCATTCGTCGGGTGACTTTGTATTGTCCCAGCGGTAGGCGGTGCAGGCAATGGTTAGCTCCGTGGGGCCGTAAATATTCTCAATCACCGAATTCGGTCCTGCGAGCGCCCAGTGACGTACGATCTCCACAGGCAGCGCCTCGCCGCAAAACAAGCTCAATCGCAACCGCGGATACATGCCCGGTTTGAGAACTCCGAATCGGCGCATGAACGCTGCCGTGGATGGGACGGAAAACCAGACCGTCAATCGCGCGTCATTTATAAATGCGCCCGGCTTGATCAATTGCTTCTGAGTGAGGCAACACAGGCACGCCCCAGTTTCCCAAGCCACGAACATGTCGTGTGCTGACAAATCGAATGTAAGGTCGAACGTTTGCGAGACGCGATCGTCGCTCGTGAAGCCGTAGCGCTTCGTGACGCAGTCGAGGTAATGAAGCACGTTGACGTGGGACACCATTACACCTTTCGGTTGCCCGGTGCTCCCCGAAGTGAAGAGCAGGTAAGCAATCGAATCTGCGGCGACATCGACTGGACACCATTGCTCGGCGTCAGCCAGCTCATTCGCTCCTATGATCCGATGCGCAGGAAACTTGGCTGCTAATTCAGTCACGTCGGCGCGGTCTGGACAGACGATTACCAGTGGAATGGCGATGCTGGATAATAATACCTCCAACTGCGCTTCGGACCCGGCATCGACGATCATCGACCGGCACATCGACCTCTCTAGCATCAGCCGTGTTCGCTCTACTGGGAACATCCGGTTCAGGGGTACGTATCCATGACCGGCCATCAAAACTCCCAGTACAGCAGCGTACGCCGTCTGAGAACGGTAAGCGAACACTGCCGTCAGCGGAATTGCGCCGGGCACAGGGCCGGTCTGAAGAGTGGCTGCAAGACGCTTAGCAAGGTAAGCTAGTTGCTGATAAGTCACCGCACGGCCAGCGACGTCGATCGCTTTGCGCGTGGGAAACCGCTCACAAGACCGGAGAAATCCAGTCCACAGCAAGCGGGGCGAGTCTATGGTCTCACTCATTTGGTCCGTGTCCGACCGGTGGCCTAACTTAGCAGTAACTGACAAGGCAACATTTGCTGCGCTTGAGATACCTATGCTTTCCAAACTTCGCCGGATCCCAGGCGTGTCCCAGCCATTGCGTTTCGCGTATCCACGATGCACTGCGCCCAATCAGCAAGCTCCTGATAGTTCACGCAGGAGTGGTTTGTTGCGACAAGCACAAGATCGAAGCTCTCAATAGTCGCGCGATCCCACTTCACGGATTTCTTGCCGGCCCAATGCGAATGCTCACGGGTTGACTTAATCATTGGCACGTAGGGATCGTAGTACTCCAGTTCGGCGCCGCGGTCGCTGAGAAGATCCATCAAAACGTAACTCGGCGATTCACGCTCGTCATCCACGTTCGGCTTATAGGCTAGGCCGACCACCAAAATTTTAGAGCCGTTGAGAGCCCTTCGTTGAGAGTTGAGAGCAGCGATGACTCGATTCACGACATGTTCTGGCATGGCTGTGTTAATCTCGCCTGCCAGTTCGATAAAACGCGTATGTTTGCCGTACTCGCGCGCTTTCCATGTGAGATAGAACGGATCGATGGGGATGCAGTGTCCGCCCAACCCCGGTCCTGGATAGAATGGCATAAACCCAAACGGCTTTGTTTTCGCGGCTTTGATGACCTCCCAAATGTCGATCCCCATCGCGCCGTAAACTAGCTTTAGCTCATTGACCAACGCGATATTGACGCTCCGAAAGATGTTTTCAAGTAGCTTGGTAGCTTCAGCTACGCGACAAGAGGAGACCGGCACCAGCGTCTCGACCACCTGGCCATAGAGGGACCTGGCTCGCTCCAAACAGGCCGGAGTATAGCCACCGATCACTTTCGGAACGATCCTCACTTTGCTCTTATCATTTCCTGGATCCTCCCGTTCAGGTGAGAAAGCCAAATGGAAATCCACGCCCGCTTTCATGTGCGAACCTTTCTCCAGGACAGCGCGCAAATCTTCGTCGGTCGTTCCTGGATAAGTCGTCGATTCCAGCACGACCAGTGTCCCTCTTGTTAAATGCGACGCGATTGCCCGGCCGGTCTCGAGAATAAACGAGATATCGGGCTCCCGGTTCTTGGTTAGAGGCGTTGGCACACAAATAATCACCGCTTCCACCATTTTGATGCGGCTGAAGTCCGTCGACGCGCAAAGCCTTTGCTCCTTGACTACGCTCTGAATTGTCACCTGCGGAATATGCTTAATGTAGCTCTGGCCCTGGTTGATCAGGTCTACCTTGGCTGGATCAACGTCCAAGCCCAGCACGGTGACATTCGCGCGCGCAAATTGAATCGCCAACGGCAGCCCGACATAACCGAGACCAACAATACATATCTTCATGGTTTGGAATTGGCCAAGTCGCCAGCAAACGTCTTTTCGCCACGTGCCGAATCCGGCGGATAGAAAAAGAGGAGCCTTGCGTAAATGTAGGCGACGTTCTCGGCAACGACGTCCTTCACACCCTCGCTATAACGCCACCAATGGTTCGCATCATAATCCGGATTCGGAACCGAGATGACGCCGACGGCGACATTATGGCCAAGAGCTTTCTGAAAGAGGAGGCAAGTGCGCCGCGCATGAACATCTTCCGTCAGAACGTTGACACCGCGCACAGTCAGATTGTGTTCGCGAAACCAAGTCCGCAGCGCAACGGCTGAAGCGTATGTTCTGTCGCGGTCCATGACTCGTGAAGGAACCATCTGCAGAGATTCGTTGGGAAGACCGTTCTTTCTTAAGAGATCAGCGCCCACGCTGGCCGCGGTGTTGTAGTCATTGATATAACCCCCGGTTCCCTCGACCGGCCCACCCGTCGTAAAAACCCGTTGATAGTGATTATTTTGGAATTCTTTTAGCGCGGCGCGGATGGCGTATTCGTGTATCCATCCTTCGATAACGAGAACGTTTGTATCCACACGATGCGTCACGGCTAGAAATGGATAAATACGAAACAAAAATACATAGAAAGCCAGGATGACTCCTGTGAAAACAATCAACCACCCCCGCCATGACAAGCTCCAACGTTCCTTCCGTACGAAGGTTCCCCAAAACTTTTGTGGTGTGCGCATCGGGTGAGACTTCGGCGCTTGTTCCGATGACATAGCAGTTCGCACAACACTAACTTGTATCAGCGGAAACTCTGCGCGATTTTAACAGTTCCTGAAAGGCAATCATGAGATTCATTGCCGCGTGGCGCGAAGGGGCATATGAACAAACAAAGGCAACTCCCGCCACCAGACCGAGGGGGGCACAGATGAGCAACTGTTCCGCGGGAGCGAAATTGCTAACCAGCGTACGGATGAGCCAGGTCGCACCGCACACGACCCCCCAGAGCGGCAAATGCTTGAAAAAGCGGCTCCATAAATCTTTCGTGGTGACCGGACCCCGCCGACCCACGATATAATAAGCAACTGGCAACTGGACCAAGAGACATGATAGGGAATAGCTGATCGCTACGCCGACTGGCCCAAAGCGTAACCCCACCAGGAAAAACAGAACCGTAACCGAAGAGCTAATCGCGCTCAGGATCATATAGTCTCTGCCGCGGCCCTGGCTGCTGAGCAGCCAACCAGCAACGCACGTAATCGGGACGTAGAGCGCTACCAGTGTAAAGCCGGCAAAAATCATGGCCGCGCTTTCCCATCTCGGCCCGAGTACGACCAGGGTTAACGGATGTGCCAAAGCGAGCAACATGCCTGCGAACGGAAAACTGCCAACTGCCACGCTGTCATAAACCTGAAACGCGATCCGGCGGTAGCGCTCTGGTTGAGCTTGCAACCGGGAAAAGGTCGGTACAAAAACCGCCTCTAGGGGAGCCATAGCCTGCTCCAGGGGGCGGTTTAATAGCGCTGCAGCCCTGGAATAAAGACCGAGGGACGCTGGGCCATAAAACCGGCCAATTAAGAGATTGTCAGATCCCCGGGCCAGCGACCATAAGAAACTGCTTGCCGTCAGGTTGGCGCCAAAGCTTAACAAGGAACGTGTTCCACTTCGCCGCGTGGGCAACTGCGGTCGCCAATGGGAAGCCGACCACGTCAGAAGAAGCGCAAGCATTGGCGTTGCTAGTTGCATTCCCACAAGCGACCAGCTCCCGCACTTCAAAAACGCCATGCCGATTCCGGTCAGAATGCCACCCGCCACCGAGCTGACCTGAATCAGCGCGATCGCTTTGAAACGCATCTGGCGTTTCAGGAGAGCCATGTGCTGAACAGTCGAAGTCGTAAATAGGAATGTGATGGAAAGTGCCAGGGTGATGCTAACGAGCCGCGGCTCTTGATAGAACCAAGCGATGCCCGGTGCGGAGATCGCCAGGATCAAACTGATCGTTACACCCAACGTGACATTCGTCCAAAAAAGGTTGGAGACCTGGGCGTGGGTAATGCTCTCCCGCTGCACTGTTGCTGTGGAAAGGCCGGCGTCGTTGAAGATCCGGAAAAATCCGATCACCGTTGTTACCATTGCCACGAGGCCAAAATCCTGCGGTGTAAGTAGACGAGCCAAAACCATTGTGGACACCAGCATGAGTACAAACTGGGCACCTTGTGCCACCATCGTGACAACTCCGCTTGAGATGGCACGTCCTTTTAGATCCACCAGTAGATGATCAGTTGCGAAATGCTCTTGTTCGGCTGCGTGAATCGAGAGACCATCCTCCAAAACGTCCGTAGTTAACGAGGAAGGCTGATCAGCGGCCGCCGCGGTCGATCGATTCTCTTCGGCCTTAATCATATTCGTTGCAGTTCACTTTTGTCGGTTTCTGGCGACGTGACCATTTTTCGATTCCCCTATTATGCAAGTTGAAAGCAACAACTCTGCCTAGCCAATTCCGTTCCGCAGGGTAGTTAAACCGTGGAGGGAGTCGAATAGAGCTAATACCACCGTTTGAGCTCAACGAGTTGTTCAGAAAGGGGGAGTCTCAACCAGGTCGGTCTCAAAGATCGATCAACGGGATCAGCAGTGCTGTGGACTTGAATCGGAACAGTGTGTTTCCATACCCTACCGATCATCTGAAGGAGCTCGTACTTGCTTATGGGGGGCCAGAACCCCACCTGCCAGAGCGGCGCTTGCCCAGTCTGTTGCCCACGCATTATTTCCAGACAAACCTTGGACCACTCCAGAGTTGTAAGGCCATTCCACAAATGGTTGACAAAGCCGTTTACCGCCCCTCGCTGCTGCAGAAACCACGACATAAGGCCTGCGTTACCGAAAAGTTCTGGGCCAACGAGCGAGCTTCTCAACACATAGGCTCGACCTGGTTCAGCAACGCACTCCCCCAATAATTTGGACAAACCATATTCATCTTCAGCGTCAGGTTCGGCGTCAACACTGTAACTGCCGACACGTCCTGAAAACACGCAATCGGTACTCGCATGAATCAATCGTTGATCGGCATGCAGTCGTTTTCGTAGATGTAAAGGGAAAAGAGTGTTCGCCTTAATCAAAGCGTCTGGTTGTTGGCATTTCTGCTTGATCTTGCCCAGCGCGTTCACAACCCAGGTGCTCTCTGAAGACCTAATTTCGTCGACCAAAGGATCGTGCGGCAAAGCTTGATAACGTTGTTCCGAGGTTACGACATTACACCCATTTTGAGCGAAATAACGAGCCGCAACATGCCCTAGCATCCCCCGATGGCCCGTGACAAAGACTCTCATATGAAGTAATCAACTTGCCCCATAGCATCTAATAGCTTGCCGATTTCTTGTGGTCGGGTGAGCTGATCTGTGTTGGCAGAGGTGTATTCTTCTCCCAGAGCTCTTCGCGCGGGATGCTTAGGCAATCGGTATTCGGGGTGGATACGAAAATACTCGTTGGTTTCTACGCTACGGCGGATTTCATATTCATTGACTAGAATTTCATGGATTTTCTCTCCGGGTCGAATGCCTGTGATTTTGATCGGATGTTTGACTCGTTGCGGGCTATATTTTAAGCGCATCGTCTCGGCCAGTGCTTGCACGGTACAAGCCGGCGCCTTCCGGACAAAAATCTCGCCTCCCTGTGCGTGCGTCATGGCATGCAATACCAAACCAACCGATTGATCCAAAGTGAGCAGAAATCGCGTCATTTCAGGTACCGTTACAGCGATGGGCTGGCGATCCTCGATCTGGCGTCGAAACATAGGAATGACCGAACCCCGGCTCCCCATGACGTTACCGTAGCGCACACAGCAAAAGACGGTTTTGCCGCCCATCTGGTTCTGACTGCAGACAATTTTTTCCATCACCGCCTTGCTCATGCCCATGGCGTTGACTGGCTTGACTGCCTTGTCGGTGCTCAAGGCGACAAAGGTTTTCACACCGTTGGCTTTGGCAGCTTCACAGGCATTCTGAGAACCGATCACGTTGGTTTTGACCGCCTCGAAGGGATAAGTCTCACAAGATGGCACCTGCTTTAAAGCTGCGGCATGGAATACAATATCCACCCCATTCATTGCTTCGTTAAGCCGTTCGGGGTCGCGCACGTCGCCGATGATATATCTCAGTTGCGGAAGAGCCCTCTGCATCTCCCACTGCTTCTTTTCATCCCGGCTGTAAATACGAATTTCGGCGGGCCGATGTCTCAGCAAATGGGCGCCCACCCGATTACCAAATGAGCCGGTCCCACCTGTGATTAAGATCGTCGTACCTGCTAAAGTCTTAGTGCGCATGCCTCTCACTCTTTCATAGTCGATTCTGTCCGCTCACAACTTGCCAAAACATCAATGGTTCGGAACTATCACTCTCACAAGAACGCCCTTAATCACTGATGGCAGTGATCGACGGCATTTGTTTTTAGCTCTGGAAGTCATGACCTGTTTTAGAAACAAATCAAGCGATCGCAAGGCGGCCGCAGGGCCACACCTTTCAACTGCAGCATTTTCTGCGTGGCGTTCGTATTGCCGATTTTCTACTACTTTCTTTAGCGTTGTGGCAATGGTACTGGGCCTATTGTCGGGCATGTAAGTGATCCCGGCTTCTAGCTCCGGCTCTAGGAAGCCCATCGGCGTGGTAATAACATGAACGCCAGCGGCAAGACACTCGATCGTCTTGAACGCAAAGCCGCGTCCTGGAATCTGGCAAACGTCGAAAGGAACCACACCGATCCTAGCAGTGCGCAAAAGACGAGCATTTTCCTCCCTGCTGACCAGTCCGTGAAATATTATTGTTCGGTTGTTTTCTGCCAACTTTTCTAATGTAGCTGTCATTTCGCCATGACCGGCAATATGGAGCTCCCAATCCGGAAGCCTTGCCATTCCCCAAGCCTCAATCAATTTTTCAAGACCCTGGGGCCTCGAGTGTGTGCCCGAGAATATTACCCAGTTCCTCCGGACGCCTTTCGCCCGCGAGTTAGCGTTCACAATCTCTTCGCTCACGACACCGCGGAGAAGAAGCTGCGGTATGGATGATGGCAGTTGCGACAGAAGATAAGGCGTAACAGCCATGCATCCCGACATCATCTTCATTTCCTTACGGCACATAAAAGTATGATATTTAGCCGCCAGTCGCTTCACTATCTGTTGGGGTAAGGTTGTTACAAATCTATCACCTTCGTACGCGACGAAGTTATCATCTCCATAATCCAGGATGACGGGAAGACCAAGACGTTGTCTCGCATAGTTGGCACATGCAATCTGTGCGCGTTTCATGTTGTAAATGATAACAAGGTCATAGGGAGAGACTTTATGTCTGGCTCTAAGCAGACGCAGCATACGAAAGTTCGACCAAAAGCCACAAATGAATCTAACCGGAAACGCCGAAGCGTAGTAGGCAGGAATGTCCGGATGAAAGGGATCCGTTTCTTTAAGCGAAGGGTAAAATCTGAACTCGTATTTATCAACCTCGGCCTGCGATAGTATTTCGACCTCATTCGAATTTCTCCGAAGCAATTCTGAAATCAGTTCAATTTTCGCTCTGGCACCCAAGCTAAGATTCAAAAGACTGGGGCGTCTTCTTACAAGACTCGCCCCCTGATAAGGTGCGATATAGGCTATTCTCATTGCTCGTTTACTGAATTTTGATCGAGGGAGTTG
>Ga0137403_10006212_pt1 | contig 13708 bp, 12 predicted proteins | sample CZOMad2_1_16fung_FD_122057 | JGI IMG/M metagenome (GOLD analysis project Ga0137403, IMG submission 122057) | Vadose zone soil fungal communities from Angelo Coast Range Reserve, California, USA - CZOMad2_1_16fungal (Hybrid Assembly) | ecosystem: Environmental > Terrestrial > Soil > Vadose zone... | reverse complement strand
CCGAAGACCCGATTTGCAATATGGAAGTTGACGAGGAGACTGCTGAGTTCAAGTCTCAGTATGCAAGCCAGACGTACTATTTTTGCTCAGCAGAATGCCAAGAACAATTTGAACTTAGACCAGAACAATATGCGCGTGCCGCATAAGAAATGATGTAAGCAATTAGGAGTAGTTTGGGTCCCTGGTTGGGGTGCCGGTTTCGGACGGCACCCCATTGGTAGCGGCTGAAAAATCACAGCTACGCTGCTGCTTCCTTCGCGAGTCACCACATGGCGGGCCCCCTTTATCAGCTTGGCGGTGTCCGGCTTTCATTTTTCTCGGAAGGACAAGACTTGGGTCCAAAGTTGGGTCCAATTGGAGTGTCTTTTTTCAGCCCACAATCGTTTGTAAGTTGCGCCAGATCAACGAAAGTTTAATGCGGTGCGAATCTGGCCACGCTTTACGGGGTATTGTGGCCGATGCTTCGAGTCAGCCGATGCTTCGAGTCAATGGATCGGCCCAAACACCCCTTGCGGGCGGGCATCGTTCACTCGATACGACCCGGATTGCCTAACAAGAAAGCATCCCAGTCAGTACGCAAAAAGCGCCAAGTTTTCGACAAGCCCTTTGTTAAGAAGTCGGCCTTGATAGGAACAGAGGACCTCCTCGCCTCGTTTTGTGACGAACTGAAGAGCTTCTTGTGACGAACTGAAGAGCTTCTCCCGGCGGGAACTGCTGATTTTAAAAGCTCGGGAGGAAGCTCTGGACTGGCTGGCGGCAGATTTGGTGGACGCTTGAACCGACTCCGCGATCGAAGCGGTGTGAGAAAGGCGTGAGTCCAAGGGGGGCAAGTATCGTGCCCACCAGAGATCGCATCGAGTGGCCCCAAGTGGCCCTAGGGATAGTTCTGATGGTTGCGGGAGCCCTTCATCTGTTGTCGCAATGGGTTGCCTATGTAATGTTCGGCGCTTTGTGGGTTGGTTTTGCGATATGGTCCAGCCACCGATGATTTCCCGTTTCTCACCGTTCAACTAGGGTGGCACCCCCTAGCCGGGCCGCACTTCTCGCTTGTACTCAACTCTGACTAAAGCAAAATCCAGGGTTCACTTCGTCGCTTCTTTGTAAGGAGACACAACAACTCGTTCAACGGATTCACGAAAGGAAGCGCGGCAACTCATGCAAGGAAAGGGCCCCTGTGCACGAGTTCTAAATCTCAGTGCGGAGCTATGCAAATTGTCACCGGTGGTGACAAAGTTTTACAAAAATGTGGCGCTATCGGCTTGACTTGCACTTCGGTTTTTTCTAGGGTCAAAATTCAGTGCCCAACTAGGGACGAGGGAGAAAACAATGCCTATGCAACCTCAAACTCAAGAGCAAGCAACCCTCAACGTAAAGCTCGTCCACTTTACCAAGCAAAACTCACCCGATGAACCGGTACAGGTTGCCTTCTCCGTTACCGATGATCAAGGAAAAGAAGAGATCATCACCGGCGAGGTCCCCTACAGCTATGACCTTTTCCATCTCTTTCAGGAAAACGGCTGGCTGAACATCCGCCGGGGTGTTGCCTCGATTCGCGAGAATCGGGCGCAGCGTCGAGCGATGTCAGCTTGAGATACCGCGCTAACCAAACGTGCTGGAGCCCCAAGGATTACGGGGTTCCAGCATCTATCCCGCACCAGGAATTGCTGTCAAACGGATTTCTCCCGCCCGTACTCGACGACTCAGGTAGCCTGAAATACGGCAGCCGTGAAGTCCAATGATTGCAAAACCTCATCGGCAATCTCAGCCTCCGGGAATCTCAGGAGGAAACTAGGCGGAACCTTGGAAAGATTTCTGAGCTGGCGATCAACCAGTTCCGGATCAAATCTTAATTTAACAAGCGCGGCTCTAGCGTTCTCAAGCGTGTCGTACCTGTGCGCCGCGCCAGAGCTTAGACCGTGCTTGACCACTGAGATTTCAACACCGTCTCCCTCAATCCTATCAATGAAAACGTCTGCTCTCATAGGCGTTCACCGACTACTACACTACTCACAGTCCTCTTCACCCTCTGCGAAAGAAATACGGTAAATGCTGTATTGCGGTCGTTCGGCGGGCGTCTCTAGTCTATGAATGCACGTTTCATCTTGCGCTTGCGCTCGAACCCGCCGATTCGCCTGGCGGGTTTTCGTTTTTCGGATGACCCAGATACGCGATCTTCAACGCTCAATGCTGCGCCTGTGGCTTGATTGGTCGCCAGTCTTTTTCCGCCAGCGCTTTGCCCTCGGGGTAGTCGGCATCGAAAATAAGTGAATGGATGCGTTGCCTGCTTTATCGTCGGCCCCATAATACTCAGAGCTAGCCTGATGCCACTTGCCGTCTATCCTCCGCAAGTGAAGACGCTCATTCCAATACCCGTTGAGGCTGGAGAACGCAATGGTTAAGCCGTTTGCATCCTTTGCTCCGAACGGGTATGAACCCATCATCTCTACATCCCCCGACGGCCCTTCGGGTCTCTGAGGCCGTAAATATGGAACTCGAAAGTACGTGTCGCCCGCTTGGATTGCTCTAAGCATGGGGGTGACGGCGGCTCTCATGGCGTTGTGATCTGCTGCGTGAACACATCTGCGATATCGTCGTCGGTGTAGGCTTATCAATTCGGTTGGGAACACAACGAATCACTCTGCGCAGCGCTGTCTCAGCGCGAGCGTGAGCAGCTGACCGGATTTCTCCAGCGCATTGCCGATGAGCAAGGCCTTACTCCCGGCGTTCATCCAGGCTTCAGCGGATTGGGCCGCCGTCAGAAAAGATCAGGTTAACGGGTTGAGGAAAGTAGCCGCTCCGCTATCGTTGCTATTACAGGCTTGTTCGCTAGCCTCAGTTGCGGCGGCTTGCAACCATCCGAATTTGTTAGTCCTCCCTTTTCGCATGGAGCTCGTTCGGCCCGCGCTTAGCGCTATCCGTTAAACAATAACTTACGCGAAATGCGGAGGTTTTCGTCTCTGTAAACCAGACTCCATCTGAGCCGGGTCAGCCCAAAGCCTAAGAGCGGTTCCCTCAAACCCGGTTCGAGGAAGTCGTGCCACGCTTCAACACGAAAGCGCAGCGGGCTGGTTGGCGTCCTCGGGTTTGCATTTGTGCCTATCAAACTGCTCTTGGAGGTTTGCCTGGGCATCCGAAGTCCTTGTGAGGGCACTCATGGGAACTTTTAATTCCCGGCTGCAAAAGGTGCATGCTCCGATTGCGGGAGGAGCCCGCCGATCGCATGGCGCGGATGCTTCAATACTTGCAAGAGAAGATCCTGCCCGCCCCAACACGTCATCCCCCCTTTTGCGCCGTCCGCCCCAGACGAGAGCTTTTCAAATTGTTCTGGATTCCCGACCTTGACAATCCCTTCAAAAGGACCCAGCTAGTCACCAATACACCCGAATAGCCTGCGGTGAATCGAGGTTTACACTCAGCGCATTACTGCCCTGGCTGATACCGTATATGGGCTCTCCTTCCCGGTTCCAACGATTGCCAGCCCACCAGCCCTTTTCCACGTGAATATCTTTTATGTGTGCCCATTCAAGCGGAAGATCACCAAGCGTTACGTTGGAACGGAACCCCACAAGCACGAATTCATGTGCGGAGGGGTGTATAACAATGGCTTGTCCGTTCTCTTCTCCGCTCACGGTAACTTTGAATCCAGAAAGATACTGAGTTTGTGAAAACTCTTGTCCTGGCAATTCGGACATGAACACTTTTAACTTTTCCGTTCCGCCGTAATACGAAAGTTGCGGAAGTGCCTTGGAGAGCGATGAATAGGTATCATGGAGTGCACCCGCTCCATGCGCTGCATGGCCATCTTGCAAAATGTAAGGCTCGTTGTTTTCGGGGTACGAAACAGTCAGTGCCCAAGGGGCGAAGATTGGTACTCCAAACTCTCCCAGGGCAATATAGGCGAGACGTGATGTAACCGGCGTGGCCCCGCTGTTTACTTCGGTGATCGCCGGCACGTTGCGCCCGACCCGGTAGCGCAACAGCGGCTCCTTTAACTCCTCGATGCTAGCAAGGGAAGGGCGTGCGCACGAGTTGTCAGGACGCCACTCAGCGCAGAAGTACGAGTTAACGCCGATGAAAGCGATGTTGGGGCAGTTATTCAGGTAAGTTTCTACATCCTCCCCTGGCGCGCCCCCAATCATCCAATCGGCGAGTTTGCCTCCCACATAATTATGGAAGAAAGGAATAGGGTACGCTTCCGCGCCAGCATCGGTGATGCGCCGAATCCAATTGTAGCTCATGTTCCACGCGCTGAATTTGAGATCGTCGGTAAATCCTTTGTCGTGAAATAACTGGTCCGATGCCGGTGAATGATCGCGCCACAGCTTAGAATTCTTCCGGTTCGCCCCAAAGATGGCGATCTCGTTCTCTACCTGGATCATTATTATGGTGTGGTTAACGGCATCAACTTTTTTGATGTGCTGCATGAAGGCGCGAAACGCGGCGATTTCGCGTACAAGAATAGGTTCGTAATTGTAGGAGATCGCATTAGGATGAACATTGCCATCCGCATCCACAGCCCGCGGGTATGTCTTTTCATCCTTGACGATGTACATCGGAACGAACAATTCGCCAGTGAGGTCTCTATAGATAGTGCCGTCGCCTGAAGCGTAGTGACCAAACCAGTTCAACACCAGCTTTAAGTGATGTTTCTGTGCCATGCTCTTGGCGTGGTCGACGTAAGAGAAGTCATATACGCCTTGCTTAGGTTCAATCATGGACCACTTAATCGGAACTTTTAGCGTGTTCACTTTCAACTGCTCGGCAGCTGGATACAGATTGTCGTATGCTCTTTCCGTTTCCTCGTATCTCCCGTAGATCAAATCCCACCAGGGAATCTCAACCGCGAGTGCCGTGAACGGGTGGCCGTCAACATACAGCACTTTACGTCCGTTTACATTCTCAAAATGTGGCACTAGGTTCCGACTGGCCGGGACTCTCCGAACCTCGGCACTGCGTGAGACAACTCCGGTCGAGGTCCGCAACCGCATGGCGCTGCTGATGCAGTGCAAGAGTAAAATCAGTGACACAGTGGAAGAAAGCCTCAACGCGCCCAAAAAGATTTTCAATAACATGGTCGTTGTCCACGGTTCAGCTTTGCGGGATTTATGTGGCCCGACGCCCCGGTCAGCGGGATATTTGAACCTCCGCGTGCCCGAGCAAGATGGGGAATTTATCCCCAGCACCTTACTACGAACGCATCGCTGCAAAACGCTCGTTTGAAACTCGCCAAAGGGTGGGGGCGTCGCCCAATGTCACAAGGCCTCTTATTTGCTTTATTGATCCTCGACAATCGCGAGGTCCCACGGATTGAGCTTGAGCGCGTTGCCCCGTGAAACCGAGTTACTTGTCAGTAGATCGGTGCCATTACCGTATGGGTACGAGACTGTCTGCTCCTTGCCGGAAAAGTTCAGGTAGTAATGCAGCACCTTACCGTGAGAATTGCGACCATGTCGAACTCTGACCGCCTCCGGCAAATTCTGGTCGGGGCCGGTGAGACCAACGCGCTTGAGAACGTCGCGAATGACTTCGCGCTGCAGTGTGTCGGTCACAAAAGTCGCCTCGTAGGTCAGGGTGCCGCTGCCATACTTGTTGCGCGTGATGGCTGGGAAGTGCCAGTAAGGATCATCGAACGAGGCTACGACCTCGGCTGTGTCGGGCACGAGGAATTCCTGCCATACGGACCCCTTATTCTGATCTCCGACATCGTAAGCGTCAGGCGTGAGCAGCTCCGAGTCGACAAGGTTAGTGAACTCCTGGTAATGAAAACCAGCCGCTTCGCGCAATGGTCCGGGCGCCATAACATCACGAACGGTTGAATACTCATTCGTGAAGCCGCTCTTAAAGGCCATCACCAGCTGACCGCCATTCCTCACATACTCCGAAAGCCCTTGCAGTTCACGGTCGGAAGCGCTGTAGAGAGGCGGCACCAGCAGTACCCTGTAACGAGAGAGACTGGGATCGCTAGCAGGAGCGAAATCTGGTTCGATGTTCAGGTCATAGAGCGCGTTGTACATCTGCTGCAGCAGGGTCATGTAGTCCACTTTGTCGCTGACCGGCATGTACTTGAGGGCATTCGCGGAATCCGTACTGACCAGGATGGCGACCTTGTTGTCCTTCTTGAGGTTGACGAGCTGCGGGCCGATTTTCTTCAATTCGCCGGCCACTTGCGTCACTTCAGCATAGGTGCGGTTTGGCTCCAAATCGTGCGAGAGAACGCCCTTCCAGTAGGTCTCCTGGCCGTAGTGCAGCGAGTGCCAGTGCCAGTACTCCACCATGTTCGCGCCCGCTGCAAGATGGGTGTAAACCACGAGCCGAAGCTGTCCGGGGTACTGCGGATACTGCGTACGCGAATCCCACCCGATCGATTGCGCGTTCGTTTCCGCCACCAGATGATTCGTGCGCTTCAGGGACCGGGCAAGATCATCGGACAACCATATGGTACGACCGTTGAGCCGCGACTGCGTCTCGAAATACGAGTTCTGCGCAACGATGTCGAGATTGCGCGCAATCGCCCACTGATCGAGATTGGTGTGCACGCCGCCGCTGAAATCTTGCGTGACGAACTGGTCTGGCCTCTTGTACTCGTTAACGATCTTTGCCTGCCATGTCAGGTAGTCGGTTACGATGTCGTGCTGGAAATTTTCCCATTCCAGCTTGTAGCCGGGGTTAAGAATGCCGTTCCGGGGCGGCAGGTCCTCCCACTTGTCAACCAACTGTCCCCAATAAACCAAGCCCCAGGCTTTGTTCATCGCGTCTGCAGTTTTGAATTTTTGTTTTAAGCGTTCGAGAAAAGCAGCGTTAGTGTATTGGGTCGGAACCCCGTTTGGGAATGTTTCGTTGTCGATCTGATAGCCGATGACAGCAGGATGATTCTTGAAGCGGCTGACGATCTCGCGAATCACTCGTTCGGCATGCTGACGGAAGTAAGGATTGAGGAAGTCATAGTTTTGGCGCGGGCCGTAGAATCCAGGGCTCACCGACGCGGGATAGGAGGGGTCGTAAGGATCGGAAAGGTGCGGCACGGTGGAGTTGTGCGTCACCAAGATTTCGGGATGCTCTTTGTACAGCCACGTCGGAATTGAGTAGGTTGGAGTGCCAAGAATCACTTTGATGCCAGCCTGGTGCAACCGATCCAACACGCGCTGCAGCCAGCTGAATTGGAAGTCTCCATCGCGGGGCTCCCAACTGCTCCAAGTTGACTCGCCGACACGGACGACGGTGATACCCGCCTTCTGCATCAGATCTACATCCTTATCGAGCCGGTCAGAGGGCATGTACTCAGGGTAGTAAGCGACCCCGTAGAGGACGGTGTCCATCTTGTCGGGGGCAAACGTCTTGTTGCTTTCTGCCTTGTTGCTTTGCGCCATTGCAGCTACTGAGAAGACGACAGCGACTGTGGTCGCCTGGATACTTCGTCCCAGAATGCGCTTGCTCAATTTGCTCATCGTGGCAGTTCTCGCTTTGCGGGCCTAGTAACATCGGGGGCCTCACCAAAACGGGGAAACTTCATTTCGAAGCCACCAGGCACTTCTTCCCGACAAGAGAAACACCGGCATCATGAGTGCGAGCGCGCCGTGGCGTTTCATCTCGGCGGACCTTGGATTTGATTCTCCTGATTAAGGTTTGTGATCTCGTGTCTTGTTTGCGCACTAAGAACCGCCTTAAATGGAGCCGGGACCCGAAGGCACCCCGGCTCTTCATGACGTTTGGATCGGGCGGTTAACGGCGCTTATCCGATCTGAACCACGGTCACCGATACCGGATCCAGCGTGATACTGAACTGGTTGCCAGTGATCGAGACCGACGGCTTGGAGATCAAAGTGGGTGACGTGTCTGTCGAGCCGGTGCCCCCTAAGCGGTTGACCAGTCCTGTGCTAGGCGAGATATAGTTCTGCAGAGTCACCGTCGTGGCCGTCGCTGCGGTGTTCTTGTTGACCAAGAACACGTTCAGCTTGTTGGTGACCGGGTCGAAGCTGGCAAACGCGAACACCTTCCCCGTCTGAGGGATGGCCGACACCATCTCGGACAATGTGTAGTTGCCAATAAGATTCAAGGCCAAGCCCTGCGGGGTCATGCTGTTATCGGTCTTGAGGATGTCGTACTCGGACTCAGGGTAATTGGGCCAGGCGATTCCTGACGTATTTTGATTAATCCAACGCGTGTTCCAGACTTGGGTGAACTGCACGCGGCTGTCTTGTACAGATCGCGCCATGAGCTCGAACGTCATCAAGGCGTGGCCCAGGTCACCCTGGGTCCAACTGCCTCGGATCCCAAAGGTTATGCCTCCTGTCTCCGTAACCATGATCTGGATGCGGTTCTTGTCGTTGGGGTAGCCCTGCAACGCGTTGTACGCGTTATTGACGTCAGGCGCGGTGGTGAGGGAAGACGCTTTTGCGTAGCTGCTGAAGTCGCGATAACTCCAGGCCGGGTAGGAATGGACCACTAGGAAATCGGTATCGGCCGCCGCGATCGAGAGCAGGGTATTGAAGTCGCCCTGGGTGTTGGCGTTGGTCCCGATCTTAATCGTCGGATCGACCGCCTTCATCGCGCGAGAGAAGGTGATGAGGTCGTTGGCCTGTTGCGTCCGGCCGGGATCTGCGCCCATATAGGTGTTGTTCCACGTCTCGTTACCGATCTCCCAGTACTTGACGTTGTAGCCCTTGTTCTTCGAGTAGTTGACCCAAGCCGTGGCCGTGTCCAGGGCCTGCTGGAAAGTCAGAGACACGCCACCCGGATACGGCGGCTTGTAGATGCCGTCGTATGCGACGACCACGATCGGCGTGCACCCGGCCGCCTGGCAGTCCGCCATGAACTGGTCGAAGGTGTAGACCGGGTGGGCCCAGTTGCCGGTGAGGCTGCCGGGGGGTGTCCAATAGACGGGGTCGTTGGAAGGCCAGTCTTGAGAGCTGATCCGGGCCAAGATCGGGGCCGCCGTGGTGTAAGGAGGCGTGGACCAGAGATGCCCGTCGGCCTTCTCGCCGCCCGGGAACCGCCAGACCTTCATCTTCATGCCACTGAGTGCGGAGGACATCGTGGCCGCCCCGGCCACACGATTGGCTTGGTTGTCCCACCAGTACTCCGTGTTGATGCCCGCCTTGGCACCGGCAGTGGCTCCCGTGTTTAGCACGGTCGCTGCATTGACAACGACCGCCACGCTCGCCGCGTAGGTGGGGCGAGGGACAGCGCCCAGGATGAGCGCCAACCAAAGGGTAGCCATCGGCAGAGCTACCCTTCGCTTTTTGAGCAGGACCCTGGATCGAGAAGCCATCATGGTTCTCTCCTTTGATTTCAAAGTGTTCCCAAAGCGAAGATTTCCAATTGAAAAGGCGGTAGTGCCCAACTCGAGCACTACCACGTCAGAAATACAGGTGTAATCCGAGCTGTATGGTCCGATTATTAAGAGCGGTCCGGCCAATGTTTCCGAAGCTTGGATTCAGCGGATCCGCAATTGCCTCGGCGAACTGTGGATGGTTGGGCAAATTGAAGAAATCTGCCGAGAAGGTAAGACGCGTTTGTTCCCCGATCGGAATCCTGAAATCCTTCTGCACCGAGAGATCGAGATTATTAACCCCAGGGTTTCTCAGATTCGAAAAGTAACGCGGGGCATCCCCAAACGCCTTGCTCACGTCGAACGGACCAGTGAGGTTCGGCAACCCTGCTGCCGGACAGGTCCCGGAGAAGTCAAGCGCCTGTGTGTTAAACCAGTGGGCCGGCGACTGTTGGAAGCCCGCCGGACGCAGATTGCCGATAATGTTTGGACGATCCTCAAGCACACCTGCGCCGTTGCAGAATCCGTAAGCGTTATCCGTGATACCGAACGGAGTACCGGCGCTGATCGTATAGATGGCGCTGGTTCGCCAACCACCAAGCACTTGACTGGCTACACCAGTGTTTAACCACCTCTTCCCTTGGCCAAAAGGAAGTTCCACAATCGGTGCAATTGTGAATCTGGCGGGTATGTCGCCGCCGCTTATGGAGCGCTCCGACTTGCGGTTGTAGAAATCCTGGCCGAGAACATCAAGCGACCAGAACCCACCCCAATCTGAGGAAGAATCGTCGATCAGCTTGCTCCAGGTAAAGTTTGCCAGCAGGGAAAACCCGTGCGAGAAGCGGTGATCCACTTTTGCCTGCAGGGAATGGTACAGAGAGCTCGAAAGCCCCCACCATCCGGGGTTTACTGTCAGACAGCAATAGACCGATGCGCCCGAAGCGACCAAAGCCGCGGCCGCGTTGGGACAATACGGACTAGTTGTCGCAGCAAAAGCATTGGGCAATGCCGCAGTGCTAGCTGGAGTCTGTTGGCAAATGTTGTATGCGTAATTGATGGGCAGATGGGTGCCGTGGCTGCCGACATATCCGACTTCAGCAACGGTATTGCCACCAAATTGCTTCTCAACCGTAAAATTCCACAGCTGCGTGTAAGTCGGGTACTGTTTGCGCGGTGCCCAGAAAGAAAACGAAATATTACTGCTCACAGGAATAGGGGCGGTAATGGCGGACGGGTCAGGACTCGTAATTGGGGGAAGGCTGGCCCAACTTGTGCCGGCGGCAAAGCCAGTGCTGGCGAGAAGATTGGGTCCAGGCTGGCCATCGCCGGCACGACCATGACCGACAGTACCCGGATGCATGATGCCGTATCCTCCGCGAATAACCAGCCCATCGCGCGGATTCCACGCAAACCCCACTCGCGGTTCGAATTTCTTGAATGAGGGATCGAACGGGGTATCAGGCGCGTTCACGCCGAACTGTTCCCATTTCGCCGCGTACGGGTTGAAAAAGGCATCGCCGTGGTGAATCTCGCGGAACGACTGATCGTACTGCCAGCGTAGCCCGAGGTTCAGCGTTAACCGCGAAGTAAACTTGAAGTCGTCCTGGACGAACAATGAATACGACCACGCACGCGATGAAACCAACGTGTTTTGGACCTGCACGCTGCCGGAATTCATGACACCAAACAGAAAGTCAGCAAAGCCATTTCCCGTCTGTGCACCGTTAAATCCGAAACTGCCATTCACACCATTTGGTTGGTAGTTGTCTATAGAATAGCGGCGACCCTCACCGCCAAATTTCACGTTGTGACGTCCCCAAACCTTGGTCACCGCATCGTTGAACTGAAACGTCGAGGCTGGCTCGTAAAGGGTCGAGCCTCCAGAAAGACCGCTAAATCCGCTTATCGTTACTCCCGGAGTGCCGCACTTCGTTCCACCCGCAGTCTCTGGAGCACTCGACAAGCATTGGGGAATTCCGCTGATTCCAAACGTCGCTGGTGAGGTAGCCCCTTGCCCATAGCCGCCCCGATCCCCGATCCGATGCATGTACCCGAAACGGAAATCGTTGACTAAAGTCGCAGTGATAGAGCGCGTCCATCCTATGGTCGTGGCGTAGTCGTTGGTCAGGCTGATCTGCTGACCTGCGGGTCCGACGATCAAGTCGTAGGCGAACGAACGACCTGTCTCTCTGTGAAACACACCGAATATGTGATCAGATTGAGAAGGGTTGAAGTCGATACGCGGATTAAATCGATTAAGGTGAGTGCTGGTTGGAGAACTCAGGGTCAGTAAGTCTGTTCCGGGAGCGGAGCCGGGAGTCGAAGATGTGGGCCACACTGAGAGCAGATTCGTCGAAATGGCGCTGATTTGGCCGGAGGGGATCGTATTAAAAGGCACTGGGGTCGTCGTGCCGGGAAAATTGATTTGTTGGCTGGGATCCGCGCAGTTGCCCGCACCGTCAAATCCGGCTGTGCACAAGGCGGACAGATCGCCGCTTCGGAAGGCGGCATCCGGCACTGCGTTCTTTGCTAACGCGCCGCTTCCATGCGAACGAATTGCCTGGTAGTCGACGAAGAAGAACAGCTTGTTCTTGATGATCGGGCCACCGACCGTCCCGCCGAACTCATCGTAGGTGAAAGGGTTCTTCCTTTGGGTGGGATCCTCAAAGTAGTTCCTGGCATCCAAGTTTTGGTTGCGGTTGTATTCGTAGGCTGAGCCGTGAAATTTGTTCGTCCCCGTCTTACTGAGCGCAATCAAGATGGCGCCGCCTGCCTGTCCATATTCAGCGGACATACTGTTCTGTTCAACCCGGAACTCTTGAATCGAATCCACTGAAGGACTCAGCGACTGTCCACCGAAAACCGGCTGCGTGATCGTGGTACCGTCAAGAACGTAGTCCTCATTTCGGGGGCGGCTACCACTTATGCGGAGATTGCCGTTAGTGCCACAGCCGTCGCACCCAGTCTGCTGGGACACGCCGGCAGCCAACGGAAGCAAGCTGTAGACATTTCTGCCGCTGGGACTAAAGGTCGGCAGCTGCTCTAGTTGTTGTTGGTTTACAGTCTGACCGGCATCTGACTGTTGTGCTTGCAATAACGGTGCATTTTCGGCAGTCACCTCAACGGTCTCGGAAATTTGCCCGACGGGGAGCGTCAGATTTATTTTCGGGCTCGCATTTACTTCAAGACTAATGTTTTTCGCTATCGCTGCCTTGAACCCCTTGGCTTCCGCTGCAACGTTGTACACGCCAGGATTGAGACTCGTGGCACTGTAAACCCCTGCACCGTTCGTACTCAGGGTCGTAATGACATTAGTATTTACGTTCGTCACTTTAACCGTCGCGCCGGGAATCGCAGCTCCACTGGAATCCGTTACGATTCCGCTGATGGTTCCAAATAGTCCTTGGGCGCGCACTTCGCGGAGAGAAATGGTACAGATGAAAATAACCAAAAACGTGACCACTCCAGCCACATTGATTCGGCTCACGACGCCTCCAGGAAGAACGCTCTTCTACACACTGGCTACGCTGCCAGATTCGTAATACACCAATTCCGCCGGGAACTGGCCTGGAGACGAAATGTATGCCGGGTCAGAGTACAACGCATCTATCGAAAGTTATAGGCGCATGGTTTTCTTGATTACGGGTATCTGCCATTGGAATAGCGCGCGATCACGTGCTGAGGGACGAACAACGGCGAATTCGGGATCGAATTAGCCGGCGGTCCACAACTTTCCGGAGGAGTCGAAATGCATGATCCCTCTTTGCAGGGCCGCTACTGCCGCTTGGGTGCGATCACTGACCCCGAGGCGCTCCAGAATTACATTCACATGGCATTTGACCGTTCCCTCTGTAATGCCGAGCAGTCCGGATATTTCCTTGTTACTTTTTCCATTTACGATCAGCGCTAAGACCTGACGCTCTCGCGGCGTCAGGTCAGAATTCGGGGTGCGGGCGGCCAAGCGCCGGACGACAGGCTCGGGAATAAACTTCTTTCCGGAGTGCACCTTGTAAATTGCTTCAATTAGCGCCTGATGCGGCATCGCTTTGATCACATACCCTTGCGCACCCGCCTCCAGGGCACGATGGATGTCTTCCTCCCCCTCATAAGTGGTAAGCACGACCAGGCGTGCCGTGGGGTGTTCCCGCAGAATGGCGCGGATTGCATCCAGCCCGCTCATTCTCGGCAACTGGAGATCGATGAGCGCCACATCAGGCTTCTCACGCCGGTACAGTTCAACCGCCTGGATCCCGTCTTCCGCCTCAGCGATCACCGTCATGTTCGGCTGGGCATCGACGATGGCCACCAGCCCGAACCGAACCACGGCGTGGTCGTCCACTACCAGAACACGAATCTTCTCAGATTTGTTCATTCTCCCAATCCCTCATTTGCCCTCAAGTCTGGATGGTGCCCGGACACGGTGCAATCCCAGCCGTAAGT
>Ga0137403_10006211_pt1 | contig 13709 bp, 16 predicted proteins | sample CZOMad2_1_16fung_FD_122057 | JGI IMG/M metagenome (GOLD analysis project Ga0137403, IMG submission 122057) | Vadose zone soil fungal communities from Angelo Coast Range Reserve, California, USA - CZOMad2_1_16fungal (Hybrid Assembly) | ecosystem: Environmental > Terrestrial > Soil > Vadose zone... | reverse complement strand
TTGAGCACGTGCTTGGCCACTACCCGGTAGGTCCATTGGTTGGGTGCGGTCTCACTGTTGAATTGCTCGTCGGTCAGTCCGATGAGTGAGCCGATCAGCCGCGCCCGCTCGGCGAGCCACTCTGCCACGAGGCGTTGCATTGGCGACGCAGTGATCCGCGACTCGTAGCGGCCCTCGAGGATTTGCGCGGTATGGATCTTCTCGTGATCGATATCGTTCGTGATGAGGGTCCAGACGTCTTTCCCTTGCGCGCAAGAGTGCGAGGATGGCGCAGCGAGTTCCCGATCGGACGCCTCCAGCAGGGCATCCATCGTAGCCATCGTCTGCTCCATCAGTTCACGGATCGCACCGTAGACAGTCGCTGCCATAGACACCTCCTGTCGGAGAGTCAGCGCTTCTCCGGCATGTAGAGTGGACCGCTGCCCCGCCTCTTCATGGACTGATCTAGAGAACCGGCCCTGCGTATAGCAAAAGGATCTGCTCCACACCTCGCATGCGGCCGACTCTCTAAGGCCCAACCCGTGACTTCGCGCGCGTCACTTCAGCTCGATCCGAGCCACCGGCGCGCTCGAGAAGCTTCACAAAGGCTCGCGCGCTTGCCCCCAGGGTTCTCGCTTCGTTGTGGATGACGTGGAAGTGACGTCGTACGCGATGCCCTCGGAGGCGGAGAGCGGCCAGCCGGCCCGTCTCGACCTCAACGCGGATCGCATGGATCGACAGGAACGCGACACCCAGCCCGGCCATTACCGCCTGCTTGATCGCCTCGGTGTGGCCCAGCTCCATGGTGGGCCCGATCCGGGCGCCGGCCAGCTCGAGCGCCCGCTCGGTTACTTGCCGGGTGGCCGACCCTTCTTCCCGGATGAGGAGCCGCTCGGCGTCGAGCAATTCGACCCCGATCTCCCGGCGTCGGGCCCAGGTATGTCCCGGGGGCACGACGAGCACCAATTCATCGGATAGGCCCGCCGACAGACACTCTTCACCCGGCCGGACTCCGTGGCCCCCTACCACGCCGAGATCGAGCTCGTTGGCGCGGATCTGCTCCTCGATGGCTGCCGAGTTGGCTATTCGCACGCGAAGGGTGATCCCCGGATATAGCTCCTGGAACCTGGCAGCGAGGCGCGGGAGTACGTAGATCCCTGGGGTCGTGCTGGCTCCGATGAGCAGCGAACCCCGCTTCAGCCCCCCGAGCTCGGCGACATTCTCTCGAGCGCTCGCCAGCGTCGCGAAGATGCGCTGGGCGTGGTCCTCGAGGATTCGTCCGGCCTCGGTGAGCGCGACCCGCCGGCCTAGCCGGTCGAAGAGGCGAGCGGCCAGCTCTCGCTCGAGCTCGCCCACGTGCTGCGAGAGGGCCGGCTGGCTGAGATGCAGCGTCTCCGCGGCCGCTCGGAAACTGCCGGCGCGCGCCACGGCAAGGAAGACCTCGAACTGCCGGAGAGTGGCCTGCATAACCTTCGCCTTATAGGACGGATAAGAACACACGATTGGAGCTTATTCAAGGGAGTCGCTACCTTCGGGCCGTGGATGTCGTAGCGCACGAACCCGCCGTCCGGCTCACGATCTTCATCGCGGTCTTCGGCCTCATCGCGATCTACGAGGCGGTGGCTCCGCGACGCCCCCGCATGATCAGTCGTCGGATCCGCTGGCCGAACAATCTCGCCATCCCCCTGTTGAATACCCTGCTGGTGCGTACCCTCTTCCCCGCGACGGCGGTGGGCATGGCCATCCTGGCGGAGGAGCGAGGCTGGGGACTCTTTCATGTCGTCGCACCCCTGCCCGCCTGGCTCGTGGTCATGGCCGCCGTCGTCTTGCTCGATCTCGCCATCTACCTCCAGCATGTGCTCGTCCATGCCGTGCCTCTTCTTTGGCGCCTGCATCGGATGCATCACGCCGATCTCGACGTCGACGTGACCACGGGCGCGCGGTTCCACCCGATCGAGATCGTCCTCTCGATGATTCTGAAGTTCGGGGTCATCGTCGCCCTCGGTGCCCCGCCCCTCGCCGTCCTCGTGTTCGAGGTCCTTCTCAGCGCCGGTTCACTCTTCAACCATGCCAATCTCAGGTTGTCGCCCCGGGCCGACGGGGTCCTCCGGTGGCTCGTCGTCACCCCCGATATGCATCGCGTCCACCACTCTGTCGAACCGATGGAGACCAACAGCAATTTCGGGTTCACGCTCCCCTGGTGGGATCGGCTCTGCGGTACCTACCGCGCCCAGCCGGCCGCCGGCCATGAAGGAATGATCCTCGGGCTCGCGCAGTTCCGGACACCGAACGACCTCCGACTCGACCGGCTCCTGCTCCAGCCATTCCTCGACGACGCTGCACCGCCCGCGGTCACGGACGATCGAGTCATCCGGTGACCCAGGCGCGTCTCTGGCCCCGCCTGGCTCTCCTCACCTTGCTGGGGGGCGGTATCGCAGTGGTATTGACGAGCGGCCTCCTCCTGAGCGCTGCGGCAGTCGAGCAGCACCTCCAGCACTCAGGCGCATGGGCACCTGCAATCTTCATAGCCCTCTACGCAACGGCGACGCTCCCTCTTCGTACCAGGGTCGCTCCTGAGCCTCGCCGGGGGTGCGCTGTTCGGACCCGTGTGGGGCGTCGCGATCAACCTGTCGGGGGCCACCTTCGGTGCCATCCTTTCGTTCTTGGCTGCGCGCTACATGGCCGGGAACGTGGTGACCCGTCGGGCCGGACCTCGCCTGCAGCAAGTCATCATGGGCGTCGAGGCCGAAGGCTGGAGATTCGTGGCACTCGTCCGTCTGCTGAAGCCATACACGAGCCCGTCCCCGAGCATGTCTACCGAGTCAGCCAGGAGGGCCGTGGAGTCGGCGAGAAGCCCAGCACCAAACTCCACCAGGAACATGGCGGCATTGATACACAGGACGATCCGGAGCACCCGTCGCTGCCGGGCGGGAACATCGGCGATCATCTCGCAGCAGTCTTTCACGGCTCATTCATTATGCATGAAGGGGGAGTGGCACCAGCTCCGTCCGGTCGGGCAATCCCTCGATACAGATAGGCACCGATCCGGGGCCCCGCCATGTACCCGCGCTCCATCTCGGACACATGAAATCCACCCTGCGCCAGCAACTGGTCGATCGGCCTATTCAAATGGCACCCCCCACTGACTTTGCGCCATAGCGGTGTCAACCGATCCTGCCAGCGGACCACTCCCGGATCTGTCGAACGGCCGTGCTCGATGAAGATCAGACGGCTATCGGGCCGGAGCACGCGTCGGATCTCGCGGAGAGCGGCCACCGCATCGGGGATCGTGCAAAGAGTCCAGGTCGTCACCACGGTGTCCACAGTTCCGTCCCCTAGCGGGATAGCCTCAGCCGGATGCTGGAGGAATTCCACCGGAAAGGTCGCCCTTTGCGCCCGCCGGCGCGCCATCCGGAGGAGTTCTGCCGAGGGATCGAGGGCGTACAGCTTTCGCACCGCGTCCCCGTAGATCGGGATGTTGAGCCCCGACCCCACCCCGATCTCCAAGACCACTCCGCTCGCCCGGGGCACGACGCGAGCGCGTTCCGTCCGTGCCGCCTCATTTTTCATCGCGAGCTCGGTGAGGGTTGGCAAGACGTATCTACCGTAGAAGCCCATGTCCCTCCTTTCGAACAGAGGCTTCGTAGCTTTCTCGAATCTCGGCCTCGCTCACCGGATAGGCCGGCACGGCATCACCATCAGGGTTATGGCGGACCACCCCTATTCCAATTGCTCGCTCCTCTGCCCTCGCCTGATCGTCCTTCGACCATCCACGCGTCACGGGGAGACGCGAGAACTTCCCATAGCGAACCAGAGATTCCACCCAGGCCACCTCTTCGGCCCCAAGCCGTTCCCTTGCCGACCGGAGAAGCTCTTCGGCGGCCATTTCCATGCAGCGCAATGCAAAGCGGCCCGGTATCGCGAGCTTCGCATACTCTCGAAAGCGCCTCGCATACCTTCTGAGGATCGTGCCGCGCGTCGTGATCCGACCCACCCCAGATCTCGCCCCGCCTTCCGTCACCTGCTCTTGGCCGTGAAACACCGCCACGAATGATCCATCCACCACGTAGAACTTGTGAGTGATTCGATCTCGCTCGAGAACCATCACGTCTATCCCGTGTTCCTCGATATCGCGCTTGACGATCTTCAGCCCGTGATCAATGACTTCATCGAGATCGACCACCCGACGGTATGTCACCCCGGCTCCGAGCCGGTCGCTCAAGGTCGCCCAGAACAGCGCCACCTGGGGAAGTCGTGGGGACTTACTGACCGCCAGGATGGTCTGCCGAGCCTGTCCCATGGCATCACAAATTAACTGGGCGAACTCTTCGGCCGTGGCGGCGTCCCACTCGTGGTGGGCCAGCGCCACCGCGTACGCGCGATAGAGCCGGCTGGTGACCGCCGCGATCTCATCGCATATGCCACGCACGGACTCTCCCGCCGGTATCACGTCGGATGTGCGCCATAGCACCTCCGAGCTCAGGGACCGCCATGCGATGCTCGGGCTGATCGCATAGTACTGATGGCGTCGCAATCTCCGATACACGCTGCCGACGAGACCCCGTTCCCGTAGTTGCCGCAGTGCACTGTCCACCTCGGTCGACACTCCGCTCAGCATCGACACGATCGCCCTCTTCGGCACCGGACCGCACGTCAACACGACCCCATACACATGGGTCGCGGTCCGATCGAACCCAAGCTCGGTCATCAGCTGAAACAGCCGCGCTCTATCGTCCAACGCATCCCCGCCTTTTCGCCCCTGAGCATATTACGAACGCTTCGAGCACGGCTCCCCAACCGTTGCCCAAAGCGCCGTAGCGATGAGCGTGCCGATCACGCTCGCAACGCCGCCCACCGCGAAGCCGGTGGCATAGCCATGCTGCGTGATGACGGGTCCCAGCCCGAAGGAACCGAGCGCGAACCCCAGATAGAGACACGTGCTATACCCGCCCATGACAAGGCCCCTGGTCGCAGGCGTCGTAGCGGACGCCAATGCTACGCCGACGGCGACGAATGCGATCCCGCTCATCCCACCGAAGACGGCGACAAGCAGGAACAGAAGCGTCTGGCCACCAACGTGAGGCAGAACGATCGTCGCGACAGACGCCACCAGCACGCCAATGATCGCCCAGGGAGCGGGCCGCCCGGTACGGTCCACGAGCCAGCCGGCCGGCAATCGGGCCACCGTGTTGACGAGCCCGAGGACGAGGAACACGAGTCCGATGGCCGCAGGCGTGAGTCCTCGATCATGGCCGAGGAGCGGAAAGAAGCTGAACACGACGCCCTGAATGAGCAGACCGCTGATGGACAGGATCCACCCGGCCCAGACGGCTGCATTGCCTCTGATGTCGGCAAACGTTGCGCCGGAATGGGAGGCCGGAAGGGCCGGGGGCCGAATCGGTAGGATCAGGCCAACGATCAGAGCGAAGGCTACGCCCGCGGCACTCGCAACGAATGCGGTACGGTAACCCCACGATTCGGCGGCAAGGCCTCCCAGGTACGGCCCGACTCCGATCGCTCCGTAGTGAGCCGTCGAGTACCATGCGAAGGCGTGCCCGGCCCGGCCCGGAGCCGCCGCGTCGCCCACCAACGAGAGAGCGCTCGGAGTGAACGCTGCCACTCCGAGACCCGCGAGACCATAGATTGCCATCAGGACGAGCGGATCTTCGGCCAGAGGCAGGAGCAGCGAGGTCGCGATGCTGACGATCATTCCCCCGAGCAGGAATCGGCGCCGACCCCAAACGTCCGAGGCACGGCCTAACGGGATGGAGCCGACCGCCGCCACCATCATGTGCGCCCCAAGGATCAACCCGACCCCCGTGGCGGAGGCCCCGTGTGTGACGGCATAGAGGGGCAGGATCGGACCACGCATCTGCGCCGCGCTGTAGTGGAGGAATGTGAGCAGGCAAACGACCGCGAGAACGCTGAGAGGATTCGACGCCAAGGCAAGGTCCCCCTGTCGACAGCTTTGAGGGACCTTACAGTCGTAGGCTTGGAAGCCCACGAACCCGTGGATCGAACTACCGATCCACATCATTCCCTAACGTCGCCCTCGACGATAGTCTTCCTTCGGGCGTTCGTCAAGTTCGCCGGCGGCGCTCGAAGCTCGCGCCTCCCCAACACCACGGGCGCCGAGGTGACTCGACGCCCGTGGGAGACGTGGGAATCAGATCTTCGTGAGCTGGCCGGAGTGGATCAGCTCTACAAGCAGGTTCCACTCGTCCTTCTTGAGTACGGCGAGGTTACCCGTCTCCCCGATCCGGACCTCATCACCGACCGCCTCAACGTCGGGGCACTGCCCGCAACCGGCCGGGCACAGTGTCACTTTGAACGTGTTCATCCTATTCACCTCCTCCCCTTTACGACTGAGAGACCTTCGATGCAGGGACAGACTGCGGCAGTGTGATGGCGCCTCGACCGCCACGACCGGAGGAGTCCCCGAAGCTGCCCGCGAACCTCCGCCAAATCGCTCAGTGCCCGCTCGATGTTCTCCAGCTTGACGTTGACGAGGCGCAGGACGTGCGTGCACGGAGTCTGCCCGGAACGCTTGAGCGCCGCAATCTGCTTGATCTCGTCCAGCCGGAAGCCGAGGCGCCGAGCCTGGGTGACAAATACGAGCAGCGCCAGCGTGTCGTCGGTGTAGACCCGGTAACCCGCCGCGGTGCGGCGCGCGGGAGGCAAGATGCCTGCTCGTTCGTAGAGCCGAAGCGCCTTGCGGCTGACGCCGCTCTTCGCCGCCACCTCACCGATCAGCAGCCCGCTCCTCGCCATGACTGGAGGGTAAGCCTTGTCCCGAGGGGCAAGGTCAAGTGGAATTGCAAACGCGCCGAGCGACCAATTCTAGTGGCATCGCACCAGACCGCTTCGACATCCTCGGCGGGCTCATCTGCTTGGTCGGCGTCGCGGTGATCATGTACTGGCCCCGGTAGGCTTGCCCGGGATGCGTTTGGCCTCATATTCCGCTCCGCCGAGGACATCAACGAGTTGAGCGGCGAGCGGGACCAGCCTACTGCCGCTTCACCGCATTGTCGGCGGTGCTGGTGAAGGTCCAGAACTCTTCAGCGACGCGCGGAATCCCAGGCGATCTATAGCTTCGATCATCTGCGGGACCGCCACCTGTGCGGGGTCGAATGTCACGGCCGCCTCCTTCGCCCTAAGACTCACATCTGCCCGACTCACGCCCTTCAGCCCTTCCAGGGCCTTCTTCACCCCAACGGGGCAGGCACCTCAGGTCATTCCGTCCACCGTGAGGACCACCCTGGACGTCGCGGCCAACAACGCGGTGGGTGCAACAACCAGCAGGCCCAGTAGCACGGCGACGACCGACACCCATCGATTCATCGCGTCCCCCCCATGGTGTGGCCGGTGTCAGGCTGATTGCCGGTCATGACGTGCGCCAACAGATCGGAGGTGAATTCGGGGAACCGATCCAGCACGATGGTACTCGCGACGACGACGCCCGCCAGGATCAGCAACCCGAGGGTGGTGCGACTGCCTGCCATCCGGCAGGCCAGCGCGTCACAGCGCCGCCGCTCCCGCAGGTACAGGACGAAGCCGGTGACGATGCCGATGATCCCGGCCGGGACCAGTAGCCAACGGTACTGCATCGTCGTCGCCATGAACGCGCCACTCCCAAGCCCCAGCACGATCACGGCGACCGGTAGAAGACAGCAGAGCGAGGCGAGCGCCGCCCCTACCCACGCGACCAAGCCAGCCGCGAGTCCCGCACGGTCCATGGTGTCCTCCTACCCTTCTTCTGCGGCGTACGCCCCATACTCGAACGTCAGACGGTACGTGCGACCGCAGCATCGAACCGTATCTCCCGGCTTCACGTCGTCGGGGAGGGTCACGACCTCATCGCACTCGGGGCAGCTCACCCGGTAAGCGAGCGTCGCGGACCAGCGTCCGACGTCTTCGTGGACGCGCAGGGCGTGTCCCGCGCAGTTTGGACACTCCACCAGGTCCCCCGACCGGGTTCCTTCGGGGAACTCGACGAGCGCGCCACAGTCCGGGCAGCGGACTGCCCGCATCACCGAATCCCCAAGAGCCGCTGCAGCCGCCCGCGGTCGAAGCCGACGACGACCTCGTCGTCTACGGTGATGACCGGGACAGCCATCCGCCCAGTTCGCGCAATCAGCTCGTCGCGGGCCGCCGTATCCTCCGCAACGTTCTTCGCCGTGAAGGCGAGGCCATGGGACGAAAGAAACTCTTTCGCCGCGTGACAAGACTGTCAGGTTGAGGACCAGTAGACGGTGATCTGCCGAATCGCCACGCTAGTCTCCCGTGAGTAGCAGGCCACCGAAGATCCAGTGGCCGATCTTGAACGCCTCCGTGACGGTTGCTCCAGCGCCCTGAACTGCCGGGTTCGCGTCTCGCCACGCTCTCAGATGTTCTTCCGACCGGAAGAAGTTGATCGTCGTTCAGAGCGAGTCGAAGGCCTTGCAGTGCTCGTCACCGCGCTTCCCGAACCACACCATCACCCCTTCGCCGTCCAGCCCGACCCCGTGTGGCGTCGCGGCGAACTTCAGAGGTTCACCGCAGTGATGGCAGGACGACGTGATCTCGACGGGTTCTCCGACCATCGGCGCGATGCCGAGTGCGTCGGTCGCGCAACAGGCGTAGCGCTCGCGGGCACCTGACAGACGCAGCCGAAACGGCGTTGGCGGGCCCGAGAACGGGTAGGCGACGTCGATCTGACCAGCGCGAACCCGGATCAGGTCATCATCGTCGAGAGCGACAAGGGCATCGTGAACCGCCTCAGCCCGACTGTCAGGCAAGCCGGCAACGATGTCCTCGACGGGAATCGGCCCGCCTCGCTGGAGAAAGGTCCGCAGGATGAGCCGGACAAGAGGCTGCTGGCGAGCCGCCCGACGAGCGGCCTGCCGCTCAAGCGGATTGAGGGCCTTCAACTCGTCAGCCGTCAGGATCACCAGGTCCGCCAAGATCGGCCTCCTCTCTGACCTGAGCTGAGGGTAGAGTCTGTAGTAACTCCAGACTCAAGCACTATTTCAGGGGGGCAAGGACATGGCGGACACGGGACGGATCGCCATCGGAGCACTGTCGAAGCGCACAGGCACCAATATCGAGACCATCCGCTATTACGAGCGCGTCAGGTTGCTGCCCGCTCCTGCTCGGAGTTCGGGCGGCTACCGCCTATATGAGACGGATCACCTGAAGCGGCTGAGCTTCATCCGCCGTGCCCGCGCGCTCGGGTTCTCGCTCGCTGAGGTGAGGACACTGCTGGCTCTTGCAGATCAGCGGCGGCGTCCGTGCGCCGAGGTGCGTGTGGTTGCGACGGCTCACCTTGATGACGTGAAAGGGAAGATCGCCGACTTGAAGGCAATGGAACGGGTGCTCGCAGACACCATCGCGCGCTGTGAGGCGGGGAGCGGCTCACACTGTCCGATGATCGACGCGCTCTATACCACCGGTGATTCCGGCGCGCGAACAGCGGCCTCTGCATCTCAACGCTGGGGAAGGTCGGCCCGTTAAACCTAAAGGCCTCCGATACGCGAACCGTCCGCGTCGCACGCCAGGACACGGCCGGTGGTGTTTTCCCGCGTTTTTGACCCTCCGCCGGCCATCTGGGCCGGCGCTTCCCGGGGCGTACGGTCACGGGTTGCGTGATCCTGCGGAATTCTCACGTGATCCGTGTCGCCGCACGGCGCGTTCGCCTCATAAGAGAAATTCTGGCCTAACTGATTTCTTGCTTCGGCTAGCGTCCATCTGCGGGTGGACTCCGGGGCTCATCTCCACAGCCGGAAAGGAGCGTCGTCAATGCTTAGGATCTTTCTCGCTACCGCGATGCTGTTCGGGGGTTTCGCTGTTTCGCTGCCAGGCCTGGTACAAGCTGAAAGTACCGGAGCCATCCAGCACGCCCTCCACGAGCGGTACCAGCCCTCTCGGATGGACGTGAGCAATCGGACCCTCGCGGGCCATCTATCCAAGCGCGGATCGGTTCTCCTGTTGCAGGCTGACGGCGCGCCGGCGCAAGCCCTGCGCTTCGTGCAGCTCAACACCAAGTCCCCGCGCTTTCACGTGCGCGACTACGCGCGGGTGATGGTAGCTCAGGACGGAGCCCTCACGTCCGGCAAGGGAGATTTCACTCTGCCGAAAGGCACTCGGCTGGGCGTGCTCGACCTGAAGGTCGATCGAGACCAAGTCCACGTCTTTACTCACACGCTCGAACCGGTTCGGCTGGCTGACGGGAACACCGCCTACGGCTGCACCGAGTTCGTGTTCCCTCTGGATCCCGGCGTGCGTAACCGGGCCGATGTCGCGGCCGTGAGCAGCGAGATCGACCGCGTGCTTCGGCCTGCCGCCACGACTGCCAATGCGTTGAGCTAGCGAGGGCGGAGCGAAAACGGGGGGTGAGCGACGCGCCTAACGACCTATGCTAGGGCGGGCTGGCGGCGACGTGGGCTCCCGGCGAAGCCGGCCGATGACCACCCACACGAGGACGATCAGACTCGGCAGGAGTCCGAGGCCAGCACCGCTCCGAGTGTCCCCACGAGCATCATCCCGATTCCGCACTGTTCCATCATCATTGCTGGGTCCTCCTGTCCGAGATACGTCCTCCGAGTTCAACTGGATGGCGCGTTCCTGGTGCTCTCAGCCCGGAGAAGGAAGCTGCCTTCGGTGACCACGGTGTCTCCGGGGCGCAGGCCGGAGATCACCGCATAGGACTCCCCCGCCGGAGCGCCCAGGCGCACGGTGCGCTGGATGAATTTCCCCTCCTCGTCTTTGGCGGCCACGAAAACCACCTGGCGGTCGCCGAGCGCCTGCACAGCGGCCTTGGGTACCAGCACCACGCGGTCACCCGCCGGAGTCCGGAATGCCATGTTCACGAACATCCCGAGTCTGAGCCGCCCATCCGGGTTCGCCAGCGCAACGCGAATTTTGGCTGTCCGCGCTTGAGCATCCATCCGCGGGTCGATATAGGCCACCCGGCCACGCAGCGTCATGCCCGGATAGGCTGGTGTCATGATGATAGCCTCGGAGCCCATCGCGACCGCCCGGAAGTCCTGTTCGTAAAGATCACCCACCGCCCAGACCTCGGACAGGTCCGTGACGACGAAGAGCTCTTGGCCCATCCCGATCACCTGGCCGAGATTCGCGGAGCGGCCCGTGATGACGCCGTCGATCGGCGCCGGGACCGTGACGCTGGAGACGACCTGCGTTGGCCCTCTAAGGCCCTGCACCTGATCGGCCGTGAGCCCGAGAAGCAGCAGGCGCTGGCGGGCCGCCTCGACCTCGGTCTCGTGGCTGGCGTGGACGGCCGTCACTTCCTCGAGCTCTTGCCGACTTGCGGCGCCGATGGCAGCCAGCGCCTGTGTGCGGTCGAGCTTCTTGTGATCGGCCTCCAGCATGGCTGCCATGGAGAGATAGCGGGTCTGGGCGTCAGCCAAATCCGTGCTGAAGATGGTGGCGAGGGGTTGACCGCGCCGCACCGAGGCGCCCAGCTCGACATTCACCTTGGTGACGACACCTGCCGCGACGGGCGCCACCTTGACTTCGCGATAGCTGTTCGCCACCACACTGCCCGGCACGACAACTTCCATTGACGTGGAGCCGACCGTCACCGGCGCGGTCTTGATGCCGGCTCGCGCTACCGCCTCGGGGCCCAGCACGATCTCGACGTCCGCGTCGGCTGCCGGCGAAGAGCTCGCTGTCATGGGAGCCGCCGCCGAGGGGCTGGCGGGCGGGTCGACACCCGAGCGGAGCGCCACCACGGTGCCGGCGGCCCCGAGCGCCGTGAAACCCAGTGCGACTCCGAGCCACAGCAGGCCCTGCCCGAGAGGCCTCATGACGCCTCGCCGATGGCCCGCTCGATCTCCACCGCGGCGTCGTAGACCTGCTTGAGAATCTCCGTGTAGCCATTCTCGACCTCGATAAGCCGGCGCTGCTCCGCGATCACGTCGAGCAATGGAATGCGGCCGAGACCATGACTCTGGCGGACGGTGTCGAGATTCTGCCGCGCGACATCCCGGACGCCGCGCCCGTAGGTGTCGAGCGATCGCCCGGCCGCCTCGTACTGGGTGAACGCGGCGGCCACCTCCTGGCGGACCACGAGTTCGAGGAATTCGCGCCGCCGCTCCGCCGCCCTGGTCTCGGCCTGAGCGGCCTTGATATTGCCCTCGTTCCGATTGCGCACGGGCAGAGTGATCGTGAGCCCGCCGCCCACCATGTGGAACGTGTCCTGGATCGGACGGGTCCCCCCGCGGTCCGTGATGCCGCTGAGCCCGAAGCCGGTCTCCTGGCGCTGGTAGCCGACATTGACGCTGGCATCCCAGCGTCCCTCCGCCTCTTCCTTCTGGATCCGCGCACGCGCCATCGCCGCCTCCGCCCGGGCCGCGCGAATATCGGGCCGGATGGCCGCTGCGCGCGCGAGGCCGCTGGCGCGGTCAACCCGCACCGCCCGGGCCTCGAGCGCCCCTCCAATGTCGATCGGCTCCTCGGGCGGAAGCCCCGCGAGCGCCTTGAGCTGAAGGTGCAGCACTTCGACGCGACTCTCCAGGAGCTGCTGGGCCGCGTCGAGTCGATTCACCTCCACGAGTAGCAGGCTCCCCTCCAATGGGGGAGCTGCCCCGCGGCGCACGCGCTCTTCCATGAGGGCGAGGCCCTGCCGGTTCACGTCGAGCAGCTCCCGCGTCACGGCGAGGTTCCGCGTCCCGGCCAGCACCTCCCCCACCTTGAGCCGGATCTCGGCCCGCAACCGGCGCTCCCGGTCGGCGAGCTGCGCGGCCTTGAATTCGATCTCCCTCTCCGCCACCGCCATGCGGCCTTCCTTCCGGCCGTTGAGATCGAGCGGGACCGTCACCCCCACCGAGACGGAGTTGTCGGGCCCGGCGACATTTTGCTGGCCCGCGAGATCGAGCATCGGATTGGGGCGGAGCCCCGCCTGCTGGAGGCGCGCACGTGCCGCGTCCACCTCGGCCCGCGCCGCCGCCAGCTCGGGGTGCTCCATGAGGGCTCGCGCAACGATTGCGTCAACGGACTGCGCCGCGGCCGTCGCGGCTGAGGCGAGCCAGACGACAATTGCAAGAGAGAGCATCGGCGCCCGCGAGCGTCGCATGGGTTCCTCTACCGCACCGGCACGGAGAAGCGCGCCGAGCCCTTCCCCGCGGGGCCGTCCCACGACACCGTCACCTGCCGCACCCCGCCGTCGGGGAAGCTGATGGTCCCCTTGTAAAGCCCAGGCGTCTTGTCAGGCGTCAGGGTGGCGCCGGCCACCATCGGCGCCATGCCGGGCATCGACATGCTGGTGCTAAGGCTCACCTTCCCGGCGTCGACTGGCTTCCCCTCGGTCGAGGTGATCTCGAGCGTGAAGTCGTTCTTGCCGGGCTTCCACTGCCCCGTCTCGCTCTTGAGCGTGACGACCGCGTCCTTGGTCTTCTGCGTCTGGATCGCCTTCATCTCGGTCGCCCCCGCGGACCCCGAGAGCGCCGTCGTCAAGACTGCCAGCCCGAGCACGATTGCCGTGATCGTCCCTTTCATGTGTCCCTCCTTTGTGGGTTCGAGGACTTCCTGTCTCTCCTGCCGTCGTAACTCCCGCTCCCGCAACCAGTAGAAGACGACCGGCGTCACGATCAGCACCAGCACCAGCGAGCTGAGCATCCCGCCGAGCACCGGCGTCGCCAGCGGCTTCATGACCTCCGCACCCGTCGAATGGCTCCACATGATGGGCAGGAGGCTCGCCACCACCGTCGTCACCGTCATCACCTTCGGCC
>Ga0137403_10006210_pt1 | contig 13709 bp, 12 predicted proteins | sample CZOMad2_1_16fung_FD_122057 | JGI IMG/M metagenome (GOLD analysis project Ga0137403, IMG submission 122057) | Vadose zone soil fungal communities from Angelo Coast Range Reserve, California, USA - CZOMad2_1_16fungal (Hybrid Assembly) | ecosystem: Environmental > Terrestrial > Soil > Vadose zone... | reverse complement strand
GTCTTTATTTTCAGCTGCTCCGGGCCACGCCCTTGTAATGGAGAAAGCGATCCACCCAGCACGTGGTACATCCCGCTATACGTCCGCGTTTTCTCGATGGCCATGATGTTGTGCGCTTCTTCCACCACGCAAATGGTTGCGCGAGTGCGTGTCGCGCCGGTGCAGTAATGGCACGGGTCGTTGTCCGTGATGTTATGGCACACAGAGCATTCGCGGATTTTTTCCTTAGCATCGCGAATAGCGTCAGCCAGCGCGAGCGCATCTTCCGATGCCGCGCGCAGCAGAAAGAAGGCCAGCCGCTGGGCGGTTTTCTGGCCAATCCCGGGCAAGTGCTTTAGTTCATCGATCAGGCGTTCAACGGGAGCAGCAAAATCGGGCATGCATGATGTGTAGCATAGGGCAGCGGGTTGCGCAAACACGCCGAGCGGCGCCGAAAATCGATGCGGTAAGAAAGTAGAAGGGCAAGCTCCTTGTGCTTGCGCATCCGAAGCTCACCCTTCCTGTTGATCGCACGCTTGTGGTGATACGAACTTATTGCGCTGACGCTTGCGCTTGCGAAACGAGCAAGATCTGCGTGCCGCTGTCGAGATGCACGTTCTTGCTTGTTGATGTAATCAGCGAACCTTGCGTGCTGTTGGAAACCGCTGAGTTCAGGTTCAGCCCATCGAGGCCGAACGCGCCCTGGCTGTTGGAGGTGAGCTGGCCGGCAGCATTCAAGCCGCCGACTGCGCCGCGCGTTGCGCCAGCGGCGTTCACCGCGGAGTTGACTGCGCCGCCCGCGACTCCTCCAGCATTGGCTGCGGTATTGGTTACCGTGCCCGTCGCCGCCCCTGCGGTGGAACGCACACCGCCGAGGGCGCCTCCGCCGCTGCCACGAGCGGAACCAACCGCTCCGCCGCCGGCAGACAAATCATCGCCGCCAATAGAGCTGGACGCTGCCGACTGCGCCGCGGCGAGCGCACGGATGCTGACGTTCAGCGGAATTTCTTCGCCATTTTTTAGAACGGCCTTATCGAACACGATGCCCAGCGCCGATTCTTTTTCTTCCTTGCTGCGCTGCTTGCATTCGGTAACGTGTCCGATCAACTTGGTGCCTCGTGGAATCACAACCTTGCCTTCGGACTTGGTCGCTTCCGTCGTTTTTGCGGTGACCTGATCGCCGGGCTTGTTTTTCTTAGCGTCAACCGGCTGTGAAAGCGCGGCATTCATCGCCGTACCACTGGCAAGTGATGCCGACCTCCGCCCGGCCTGCGCCGAAGTCGAACCTGAATTGTTGCTCGATGCCGACGCGCCGGACTTATCCGCTTGCACAGAGGTGCTGCTGCTAGCCGAAGAACTCGCTTGCGCGCCCCCTTGCGCATATACCGCCGAACCGGACACCACTAACATGCTCCCCACAATGACTGCAGACGTAACCTTCATAAACGGACCTCCTCCGAAATTGCGGTTTGCGCCGCAGTAATGGACGAGCTGGGATTCTTCCATTTTCCGCTACGCGTAATTCGCGGAGGCGCGCTGTCTCCAAACAGGCATGAACCGAGCGGGAACTATGGGAAGTCATGCCAAACCTATCCCCGCGCCTCACCACAAAAGGGAAACGAGCGCAGGAAAAAATATAGGGGTCTAGCGATGCTAAAGATAGAAAACGATTCAGCTTCTAAGAGCTTGTAACAAAGGCCGTACCTACCCGTTTTGAGAAAAATCATCATGCGGCGCAACGTCGGTTGTACGGGTGGGCCAATCCATTGTTGACAGAATCGTTACAAGAACCCGTAACGAATTCGATGGATATCGAATCTCATTCCTGTGGCAACAACGATTGAAGTTAGGAAAAAAAGTAAGGCGAGAAGATGCGCCTCAGCCGAAATCGTAAATGCGAGGATAGGTGGGAATAATTCCACGTAAACACAGTCTTATCGCTGAGGGGGATCGTTCGTCAGTGGTTTCTGTATCGGTGTGATGTGTCGTCGTTTGGCAGTTTTCAATTCTGTTCGGCGGCTGCGGCTCTCATTGAGCTGACGCCGTTCATTTAATTTGCTGCAAATCCGGGAGGAATTCTCATGAACTTGAGGTGGAAGTGTGTGCAAATCATTCTCGCAGTTATGCTTGGACTAGTCGTTTCGGCTGCATCGGTGCACGCGCAGACGAGCAATGGCAGTATCGTCGGCAGCGTGACGGATCCCGCCGGAGCCGCCGTTTTGGGAGCGACGGTGACGGTTACAAACACAGATCTGGGTGCTTTCAAACGAACCGCGAAGACGGATTCCACTGGCAGCTTTCGTGTCGATTCGCTTCTACCCGGCAGGTACAGCGTGTCCATCCAAGCCGCCGGCATGCAAGAATTCGTGGTGACTGGAGTCGAAGTGAAGGCCTCTCTCGCTTCCACGGTGAACGGCTCTTTGCTTATCGGCAGCTTGACGCAATCAGTCTCTGTTGAAGCCCCCACTGGCGCAGAATTGCAAACGCAATCCGGCGAACTCAGCAGCAATCTAGGGCAACCCGAACTCAAGAATCTCCCTATTGCTGGCCTGAATCCGATCGAACTCGCATTTACGGTGGCCGGTGTCCAGGAGCAAGCCAATCGCGACAACGTAACCAACGGCGTCGGTTTCTCCGTCAATGGCACGCGTCCGCGCTCCAACAATTTTCTTATCGACGGCCAGGATAATAACGACAACAGTATTCAGGGCCAGGCATTCCTCCAGACAAACGAGGAAGCGGTTCGAGAAGTAACTGTACTAACCAACTCTTACAGCGCGGAATTCGGTCGCGGTGGAGGCTCGGTCACCAACGTCATCTACAAGAGCGGCACAAACGAATTTCATGGTTCCGCGTGGGAACTCAATCGCAACTCGGCACTTGCCGCCGTCCCCGCACAAAGTGGATTCGCCGGCATCACCACAAATCCTTTTGACAACGAGAACACGTTCGGCTTCACGTTCGGCGGCCCGATCAAGAAAAACAAACTCTTCGTCTTTGGCACTTCTCAATGGGATCGCGAGCGCGCGAGCGCTGCGGCGCAGACCAATACGCTGCTTCTTCCGACGGATGCAGGCGTTGCCACCTTGCAATCACTGGGACCCAATCCGCGTGTCGATTTTTTGATCGCCTCTCTCGGCGGACTGCGCGGAGGTACTACCGGTGTCAGCAGCATTGCGCTTGGCAATGACCCCAACGGCAATCCTCGTCCAGCGGTTCAAGTGGCCGATGTGCAGCGCAGCCTGGGAAACATCGCAACCAACGATCGGCAGTGGAGCGTCAAGCTGGACTATCTTGCCTCGCCGACCGATACCTTAACCGTGCGGTATTTCCGCGACGACAACAATACCGCGCCCGATTTCTTCAACCAGCCGAATGCGCTTCCCGGACTGGATTCGCAAGTCGGCGGTCCATCCTTTAACCTTGGTTTTACCTGGCAGCATACGCTCTCATCGAACGCGGTGAACGAGCTGCGTTTTTCCTACGGCCAATTTGATCTTGTATTTGGTCCCACCCCGCAGACGGCCGCGAACCCCATTATGAATGCGACCGCAATCCAAATCTCGGATCTGCTGGGCCCGACCGGTCAGACACCCTCTTTCGGATTTGCCACCGGATTCCCGCAGGGCCGCGGTCACAAGACGTATCAGTTCCAGGATGCCTTGAGCTATACCGTCGGCCGCCACACTTTTAAAGTCGGTGCCGACGTGGCGCTCCTAAGCGTCCGCGACATAAGCCCCATCGATAACCGAGGTGAAATTGTCGTGCGGCCGGGCGGCGGATTCACCGGCTTGGCCAATTTCATCGACGACTTCACCGGTTCGGGCGGCTCGATTGACAAGGTGTTTGGAAGCCCGGTCACCCTGCCATTTCTCGCCACCTACGCCCCATATGTTCAGGACACCTGGCATCTTCGCCAGAATCTCTCCCTTAATCTCGGCTTACGCTACGAGTATCAGAGCACGCTCGAAAACTCGCTGCAGTTTCCTGCCGTTGACCCCAGGCTCGGCATCGGCCTTGGTGGCACCGCCAACTTCCCCGCAGTCTTTGCGAGCCCGCAGCTAGGAGACAAAAATAATTTTGCTCCACGCGTAGGCCTCGCTTACACGCCTCACCTCTGGCCTCGCTTTTTCGGGCACGACAAAACCGTCATTCGCGCCGGCTACGGCATCTTTTACGACCAGCTCTTCACCAATATTCTCGATAACACCGCGACCAGTTCTCCCAATGCGGTTCAGGATACAGTCAATGCCGGCGGTGGCCGCGGTGTTGCCAATGCGTCCGCTGTTTTGGCCGCCTTCTCTTCCACCCCTAGCCCCACGGGTTCCGTTAGCACGATTGCCAGCAACTTGCGCAATCCGCTTACCCATCAGTGGAACTTCGACATTCAGCGCGAACTCCCCGGCAATTTCATCCTGACGCTCGCATATGTTGGAACACGCGGCGAACGTCTCTTCGTCAATCAGGATTTCAACCCCGGCACCGGCCAGTTCGACGCCAACGGCAACGTAATCCGCCTCAATCCCAATCTCGGCCCCATCCTGGTGCGAACTAATGGCGGGGATTCGATCTATCACGCCGGACAACTAACCATCGATCGCAAGTTCTCTCACGGCTTGCTGCTTCGCGGCGCCTATACCTACTCCAAGTTCATCGATGATACGTCAGAGGTCTTTGTTACCAGCGGACTCAGTTCGTTTTCGCAGAACGTTTTCAATCAGGGCGGCGATCGAGGCCTCTCCGCGTTTGACCGCCGTCATCGCATGGTGCTCACCTACGTGTGGGACGTGCCTTATGTACGCAGCTCAGGCAACCGATTCTATTCCGTCCTTCAGGCCATCACACGGGATTGGCAGACCTCAGGTATTTTCACCTGGAGCACTGGCGCCCCGGAGACATTCAATACTGGATTTGATGTCAACGGCGATGGCCATGGGGGCAATGATCGGCCGAGCTTGGGCAATTCTGCCGCTCCCCTTAACGCCATCGGCATTGATGGAACACAGTTGGGGCTGACTAGCGCTCCGGGTACATTTTTTGGCCCGAACATTCAGGACTGCCTGAACGGAGCGCCGACTTGCGTTGCGACGCCTGTCTCCAGTCTCCACTTCCTCATCCCGGCCAGTGGTCTGGGGAACGTGGGCCGAAACACTTTTATCTCGCCCGGCTTCCAGACCTACAACCTTACCGTTCAGCGCTCGTTCAAGATACCCATGCACGACGTACAGCGACAGCAGATTCTGTTGCGTGGCGAATTCCTGAACGCCTTCAATCACCCGAACCTTGGAATCCCGAGCTTAAATCTGACGGGAGGCAACTTCTTCAACGAAGCGGGCACGATTAACGGCGGTCGGCAGATTCGCGTTCTTCTTCGCTACACCTTCTAGCGCGAACTGAGATCATCGTACATGGCAAGCCGGGAATTCCCGGCTTGCCATTTCTATTTTTTCGATTGCACGGCAGTGATTCTCCAACATGCCCGAATGGCATAATTCTCCTCGTCATCTTCTTGTTGAATTGAAGATGTCCACATTGGCGCGCCAAACGCCATCGCCTTTGCGGCGGCAGTAGCAGTGCCCGGAGTATTCGGCGCTGCAGTCAACTCCGATCAACGGACAAAGAGTTGCTTGCCCGACCTAACTTTTTTAGAGCGAAAGACCTGAAATTGTCTACGACTACCGCTCGAACTCGTTTACTGACAGCCATAGCAATTTCAGACATCGGTATCCGGTCCACAATGTGACAAGCGGTTACCGAAGCGACGCTATGTTTGACTGCCGATGCGGGGAGAATGGCGATACCCATGTGCGCATCGACTAGCGAGATCAGCGTTGAGATCTCTGCTGCGCTCTGGGAAACATTGGGAACAATCCTGGCATCGCGAAGCATCCCCAAAATTAGATCGTGGAATCCAGGTGCATAGGTACGCTCATACATCACGAAGTCCTCACCCGATACTTCGGTTAGGCGCACCCTTTTCCTTTTTGCCAGTTTATGGGACGCGGGTACCACTAGTACGAACGGTTCGCGATGCACTGTGACAAGGTCGAGGGCCGAGTGCTCGCCAATCGGCAGACGAAGAAATCCAATGTCCAGCGACCCGCTCTCCAGCATCTTTACCTGATCCGCCGTGGGGATTGCGCGCAAAGAGAACTCCACCTCGGGATTTGACTCTCTAAACTGACCAAACATATTGGGCACAATCTCAGTTCCTGCGGTTGAGATGAAGCCGATGCGCAATAATCCCAGTTTTCCATTGGCAGCCAGCCTCGCCCTGCGAATCGCTTGGTCCAATTGTGAGAGCGCTGCAATGGCATCATCGCGAAAGGCGACACCAGCCGCGGTGAGCGTTGTTTTGCGTCGGTTCCGCTCGAAGAGTCGCACGCCGACATCCTCCTCAAGAGCTCGTATCTGAAGGCTTAAGGCTGGTTGGCTGAGATGAATCAACTCGGCAGTACGCCCGAAATGCAGAGTCTCGGCGATAGAGAGAAACGATCGAATTTGACGAAGTTCCATGCGTCTATTCTTATTTGTGTATCTTATCACAGAGCACAGAACAAACAATGTCTCTAATCAAACCCAGAAGTGTCTAACGGGTGTGGCCAAGGAGTAGTTCGATGCCATGGAAAGAAAGGACTAGAGAAAATGAAGTTCAATTTCTCACAGAAGCAAACCTCACGGCGCGAAATGTTGCGAGATTCTGCCACGCTAGCTGGCAGCGCCTTTCTGGCGCACCTCTTCCCCGCGACGTTGCTCCGCGCCTCCGCAGTGGACTACGCGCAACAAGCGCCTTCGCCGGCCGACTTACTCGCGAGTATGCGCGCCAAGTTCAATGTCGTTCCCATGGAGACGCAAAAGCTCGCTGACAATCTCACTATGTTCGACGGCCCCGGTGGAGCCGTGGTAGCCCTAAACGGTCCCGACGGCAAATTCGTCGTGGACACTTTCGTTGCGCCTGCCTGGCCCAGGCTCAAAGAAGCTCTCGATGGCCTTGGCAACGCGCCGCTGAAATATGTCATCGACACCCACTGGCACTTCGACCATACCGATAACAACGCGCATCTTCAGGCCGCGGGAGCCACCGTCCTTGCCCACGAAAACACGAAGAAGCGCATGTCCGAGCCGCATGATCTGCCGGTTTTGTATAGAGGAGCAGACGGCGCTCTAGCCGGCTTGCATTTCGACCCCTCCCCCGCGGAAGCCTTGCCGCAGCAGACCTTCGCTACCAGTTACCAATTGCAAGCCAATGGCGAAATCCTCGAGCTCCAACACGTTGCTCCCGCGCATACGGATTCGGATATCTACGTTCATTTTCAAAAGGCCAATGTGATTTCGATGGGGGACTTGTTTTTCAACGGCATGTATCCCTACATCGACCCGGGTACGGGCGGCAATATCGACGGCATGATCGCTGCCGCCGACAAAATTCTCTCGCTCGCCGACAATCGCACCAAGATTGTTGCCGGGCACGGCCCGCTCGGCAACAAAGCGGACCTCATGAGATCTCGGGACATGCTCATCACTTCGCGCGATCGCGTTCAGAAATTGAAGTCCGCGGGAAAGCTCTCCCAGGAAGCGGTCGCGGAAAAGCCATTCGCCGATCTCGACTCCGTCTGGGGCAAAGGCATCGTCAACTCCGACCAGTGGGTCCAAATCGTCTATCTGACGCTCTGAGTCTCTGCTGAGTATCCATCAAGTGCATTTCCTGGCTCATGCCGAAAATGGAGTGCCTTGGAGCATCTCCTGGGGTTGAAGGCAGTAATTGGAGGAATGGAGCGAGTGCCGTGTTGGACCCGGAGCACGTTACGGTAAAAGACTTGGGGAGAGAGATGGCTTGTCAATGCGTGGTCGCTCGTAGGGAAGAGAATTTGATGGGGGAAAATCTCGGGCAGCGGGAAGAGTTCGAGAGGATGGGCGAGAAAGGTTTGGTCGCCGCCGCAAAGTACGGGCAGAACGTGGCGTTTGATGTGCTTTGTGAACGGCTCGCACCAAGAATCCTCAGAGCCTTATATCGCATAACCAAGAATCGCGAGGACGCGGAAGATGCTCTGCAGGATTCATTTCTTAGCGCATTCCTTCACATCGGGGAATTTGACGGCAGGTCCACCTTTTCCACTTGGCTGACTCGCATCGCAATCAATTCCGCCCTGATGATCCTGCGGAAAAAGCACACTTCACACGAAATCTCGCTGGACGTTTCCGCCGATTCCGACGCGAAGGCGTTGTCGTGGGAGATACCGGATCAGACTCCAAACCCGGAGAAGCGTTACTCCCAGCAGGAACAGGAGAATATTCTTCGTGGAGCGATCGGCAGCTTGCGGCCGGCAATGCGAAAGGTCATTGAGCTTCAGAGGTTGCAGGAGTATTCGATAAGGGAAACAGCAGCCATTATTGGCATCTCTGTTCCTGCCGCAAAGGCGCGCTTGTTTCATGCGAAGATCGCGCTACGCAAAGCTCCAAGACTCAGGTCCATTAAGCCTGCCCGCACGAAACATTCGCATTTACCTTTTATTGTTCGGGCGGCGCCAGCGGGCAGTCGCGCAGCGTTGAGAGTGGTGTGAATCTCGAAAGGCGCTGCGGAGCAAAATCCATTCTGGATTCCGGCGACGGCAAAACTCTATGGGCAAATCAATTCGCAAATAAGGAGCAACAAAATGAGTAATTCAATGAAGGCGATGCGAGTAGCAAGAGGAATGTCTCAGTTCTTATGTATTGTTTTATTGCTGTCGACCTGTGGCGCGCTCTCAGCGCAAAACCAAGAGCATCGCATTCGGAATATTGTTCTGGTTCACGGCGCATGGGCCGATGGTTCCGGCTGGAAAGGCGTTTACGACATTCTCGTCAAGGACGGCTACAACGTCAGCATCGTCCAAGAACCGGAAACTTCGTTTAAAGACGACGTGGCTACCACCAAGCGCGCTCTCGCTCTACAAGATGGACCGTGCATCCTTGTCGGTCATAGCTACGGGGGAGCCGTAATTACCGAAGCGGGCACGGACTCATCCGTCGCTGGTTTGGTGTACATCGCGGCCCACATGCCCGATGCTGGAGAGAACGAAGCTGACGACGGAAAGCGCTTCCCAAGTGATCTCAGCAAGTCTGGTGCGATAAAGAAGACCGCCGACGGTTTCACGTACCTCGATCCAGCGCAGTTTCATGTGTACTTCGCAGCTGACCTGTCTGCGGAGCAGGCCGCTTTTATGGCTCAATCCCAGGTGCTCAACTTCGCTGACAATTTCAAAGCAGTCATCACCACGGCTGCCTGGAGAAGCAAGCCGAGCTGGGTGTTGGTAGCCGCAGCAGATAGAACCATCAACCCCGACCTCGAACGCTGGTACGCCACGCGAGCCAACAGCCATAAGGTCGAAGTCGCCGGAGCCAGTCACGCCGTCTACGTTTCCAGACCGAAAGAGGTTGCAGCTCTGATCGAAGAAGCCGCATCGCACGCTCGGTAGAAGAACTCACTCGGAAATGTCAGGTATCAGGTCGCTTCTTCGAGCCACCAGGTGGTAACTCCTGTATCGTCGGCAATCCCGAAGTAATCCGGACGCGCAGCGGGCGATCGGTACCGGGAAGGCTTGTGTGTATCGATGGGCTCGGCGCAGGTAAGGTTCCGCTGGTGATACGGCATACTCGAACGTAAGCGGTTCTGGAAGAGTGGGCGACCGTTCGCCCGTAACGAGCTGGACGGATATGCGAGTGGCCAACGAGCGCGAAGGGAATTATCTGCGCGACGTTGGAATTCAACTTGTGAAGCGTAGATTCCGGCTGCTTCACCGAATTGGCCCGAATGTGGATGCGGAGCGTCACTTGATCGCCGCGAATCTGGCAGTAACCCGACAACTTATTCGCCAGACGTGGCTTCGCTCGCATCGATTCAGAACTGTGTGTGCGGAGGCACGCAACGGGACAGCCCCGTTTTACTAGAACGGAAAAGCACGGGCAATTTCGCGCATATCGCGGTTCTTGAGCCGGTCTTCGATGATCCGCTGCAAAGAGGGACGGAAATCCAATTCATTTTTGGCAAATGGAAAATCGTACCCTTCCACAACCGGCGATTGAGACGCCATTTGCTCGACCGAGATGGCGGCCTGTCCTTCAAATGTAATTTCCCTCACAAAGCCAAGGAGAGCAGCAACCGTATCGAAGAGTCGTCCGACGGAAGTCGTGGAGAAGCACCGGGAATGGCTGCGAACCAGTGCAAGCGCTTTGGCGTGTCGAGACGGAAAATGGAAGGGTGCCGCCTGCAAATCGGGAAGCCCGTCCAGCTGATAAAGGAAGCCGGCAGCGGCTTGCACCGGATGTTGCGCTGCGGCATCACCGCCGGCAAGCAAGGCCGAACGGAGGTGTCCAACACGCTCAAACCCAGGAGCCACATCGCCAACAAAAATTTCGCCGCCCCAGATTGTGCCGGCATCGCCATAGCCGGTTCCGTCGAAGCACACGCCAAGCACTTTCTTGCGCCATTCGCCGCGTTCGGCAAGAACGGAGGAAATGTTAGAACCGATCCGGACTTATTGCTGGTCTTCATGTTGTGCTTCCTGTTCTGGTCATATCAGCTCGATAATGCATGACCATGAAGAGGAAGAAGCCCGGAATGGTTTTCTTCCTCTCTAGCCTCGCTATCTCTTATCGCCCGCCGCCTTGCTGGCAGCGTTGCGGTCTGTCTTGCTGCGATCCACGGACGCTTCTCCCGTGGAGGAGATATCTTCTCCGCCAGTCCGTTCCATGACTTCCTTGGCACGCTTGATTTCGTCAGACGTGTCGCAATGTACGGAAAGAAGAATCCCGCCCTTTTGCAGACGCCCTTCGTATCGCTTCGCTTCGAACTCCGGAATGCCCATTCCGATTAGCGCTCCGGTGACTCCGCCCACTGCCCCTCCGACGCCCAGCCCCGCAAGACCGGCCATGATCGGACCGGCAGCGATAAAAGGGCCGAGGCCCGGAATCGCCAACAGCCCAACACCGGCCAGCAGACCGAGCGTGCCGCCGATAACGCCTCCAGTGGTCACACCAGCTGCCAGCCCTTCGGGCGCTTTCGTCGCCTTTTCGGTTCCCATTTCCTTCGGCCCGCCAAGACTCTCCGGCAAAAGCACGGAAATGTCTGACGTCGGAAAACCTGCTTTCACAAGTAAATCCGCGGCGTTTTCGACGGCAGCGCGAGTTGCATATATTCCAAACACTGCTACCTTTTTACCTGACATTTGTATTTCTCCTTTAATTTAAAATCCAAGCGCGGTCTCCGTTATTTCGGTGGTGCAATTTCCAGTTGATTGGTGACGTGGTCCTGGCCGGCGACTTCCACCGCTTTTGCTTGCAAATTGCTCTTTTCGTCTTCGGACCGCACTGGCCCGCGAAGTGTCACTTTGCCGTCCTGTGTGATGATCTTGATGTTGTGCGCGTAGGTGGAGAGGCTCTTGTCGTCATGGATCGCTTTTCGAATCTTCTGTGTGATGGCGCGGTCGGCAGGATTCATTTTCTGTTGATCCGCGCTAGGGTCCGTCTGGTCCTTATTTCGTTTCGTGTTATCCGGCGCCGGCTGCTGCGGGTCCTGCTGCCGAACCGCGGGCGCCGCCGTCAGCGATGCTCCGAGAGCTAGCGCTCCCAGAGGCAAAAGCAAGGGGTGTAACTTTCTTGAGTTTTCCTTCATGTCAGATCTCTCCTTTTAGAATTTATATCATGCGAGAATTAAGCTCTGGCCGCCCTGGCCTTCGCCGCGATTTTCTTGCTCTCGCCCCTGTCTTCGTCGGACTCCTCGGAGTCCGCGGCTTCCAGGTTGATGCGGCCGGACAACTGAGTCAGTTTCTTATCTGTTTCTTTTTCTTCCTCGAGGGTCTGCTTCAAGAGAGACAGTGCCCGGTCTTCTCCGAGGAGCTTGGCGTACGTGCTGACACATCCGTAACCCGCCATTTCATAGTGCTCGACGCGTTGAGCGGCGGAGATAAGTCCGGCGTCCAATTCTTCCGGAGCAGGATCTTCTGCGATCATTTCGGCGCCTTCCTCGATAAGCCCTGCCATGCCCCTGCATTTTTTGCCGCCCGGGGTCTCTCCAAGAGCCTTCAAGATCTTTTCAAGGCGAACTACGTGTTCCTTGGTCTGCTCCAGATGCTCTTCAAACCCGGCGCGGAGATCTTCCGAGGTCGAAGCCTTCGCCATCTTCGGCAGGGCTTTGAGCAGTTGATTCTCCGCACTGAAAAGGTCCTTCAGTTCCCCGACATAGAGATGTTTCAAGCGATTTTCTTTCATGTAAGTCTCCTGTGACATGCAATCTCGTGGAATTCCCAAACGTATCCGCACCGCCGGGCTGGATATGCCAACGTCGGAATCGCGATATCTCGGGGGATGCTCCAACTACCAAGAAACAACTTCTGCGCTCGCCGGGCCATCCGGTGGACCGGGTAGAGGGCCACATGCATTTGTGTAGAGCTGCCGATCGAGCATCGTTGCATGCAGTTGAATCTGATCTTTCACGTCGCAACCGATCGATCGGCAATGCACTCCAGCGAGAGACGGTTAGGGCAAATCCGCTTGCTTTCGCGCCATGCAGTTGATGAGGCCTTACGACTGAAGTTCTCGAGCATTCGGCACATAGGTCCGGGACTGAATCGCGCGCGATTGCAAGCCGCGGACCTCGAGCGATGCAGCGCTCCGCATGGAGACGTTATCGTTTCCATGTCGCGAACAAACCAATCGAAGCGAAGAGCATCATCAATGTTGCGGCCCACCCAACGATTCTGAGTATCCACGGAATTCTGAATTGCCTCATGACGTTCTTGCTGGTCGAGAAAAGCATGGTCACGATCGTCACCGGAACTGCCACGACGCCATTGATGATGGCTGCCCAAAAGAGCGCGCCCGAGTTGGATCGATCTTAACGAAGTTGAGTCCGAGGCCGACGAGCGTTGCCGCTGCCAAGACCCACAAAACTTCCGAGCCTGGTGGAGCTTGCTCTGCAAACTGGCACGCCACTTAAGGGCTTCTGCCACACCAAAGGCTGCCGACCCGGGAAGAACCGGCACCGCGAGCAACTGAGAAAGTTAGGTCTAACAGTCGAAGTCAACGTCTCGACGTCACATCAGGAGGTGGATTCTACGAACCTAATCGCTTTGAAATGCCTGGATTCATCATGGTGCGGCGGCTCCGGCGGGAATCACAGGAACCAAGAGCGCCGATGGATGCTCGGCGTCATGCAGGATCGTGTTAGTGGCCGAGACAAACTCGCGGCTCGTCGCCTGATCCGCGGCGGTGTTCAGGTTGCGATCAAAACGCGGGAAATTGCTGCTGGAAACTTCCAGGCGCATGATGTGGCCCTTCTTAAAGACGTTGCTCGTGGCCCACAGGTCCACCGAGATTTTGTAAACCTGGCCCGGATTCATCGGCTCGGGCTTCTCCTGCGAATCGCGATAGCGCATGCGCAGAATTCCGTCGGTGAGGTTCATGGCAAAGCCCCCGGGTGAGACGTCCACGAGCTTTGCCGTGAAATCAGTGTCCACTGCAGAAGATCTAACCCAGAGCTCAAGCGTGACAGGCCCGGTGACTTCCAAATCCTCGGCAAGCGGCCTGCTCGAATAGACAAGCACGTCATCGCGATTTTCAGCGGCGCGCTGGTCGCGCGGGCCCGGCTCGTAGTGCTCAGCGTCGCAGCAGAGTGAACCGCCGATCGTGGGCATAGGATTTGCCGGATCGTACATGAATTTGTCAGGCGTTTCTTTTTTTGGTGGCGTGAGAGA
>Ga0137403_10006208_pt1 | contig 13711 bp, 13 predicted proteins | sample CZOMad2_1_16fung_FD_122057 | JGI IMG/M metagenome (GOLD analysis project Ga0137403, IMG submission 122057) | Vadose zone soil fungal communities from Angelo Coast Range Reserve, California, USA - CZOMad2_1_16fungal (Hybrid Assembly) | ecosystem: Environmental > Terrestrial > Soil > Vadose zone... | reverse complement strand
CGAGCGGCTGCTCGCCATCAGCCGCAAGCTGGAAGAAGTGATCGAACGCCTGAGCCCGCAGGCATGCGCTGTCGAAGACACGTTTTACGCGGTGAATGTGAAGAGCGCGCTCAAGCTGGGACAGGCACGAGGCGCAGTACTTGTCGTGGCAGCGCGAGCGGGCGTTGAGGTGTTCGAGTACTCTCCGCTCGAGATCAAGTCGGCGTTGGTAGGCTACGGCCGCGCCGAGAAACAGCAAGTTCAAGAGATGGTCCGCGTGCTTCTCGGAATGAAGAACGTTCCTCAGCCGCTCGACGCCAGCGACGCTCTCGCAGTAGCCATCTGCCATATCAACATCGCATCGACTCGCGCACGGCTCAGCAGGAATGCTTGACTCGAACTAATAGCTTGAGCGGGACAATGACCAGTAGTAAGATAGCTTTGAAAAGGCCAAGCCCCCCAGACGGCTGCTGTAAGTAAGATGGAGACGATAGAGCAGCAGCCGAAAGTCGCTAAGGTCTAGTAGAGCGCCCACTCTTTTGGATTGATGCTGGAGCCATGACGGACCTCTACGGAATTCTTGGACTCACTCCTCGCGCGACCGCTAACGAAATAAAGTCGGCCTACAGAAGGCTCGCGCGCAAGTATCATCCCGACGTTTCCGCTTCTCCCGACTCCGCGGCGCGATTCGTGCACATCAATCGCGCCTATCAGGTGCTGAGCGACCCGCGCCGGCGCGCGGCTTACGACAGCGGCCAGTACCACGACGCTCAGCGAACCTTCTATGCGTCGCGCCAGGCTGAAGTCGTGGCGATGCAGCGCCACTTTGACCGCATCGTAGATGAGTGGCTCGCGAGGGAGCGGCAAGAAACGGCTGCCCGCTCACACGCGGTGTTGATAGTGGTTCCCCTCTTCCTGTCGGCGTTCTATGTAATGGTTTCGAAGCCGACGCTGATCGAACAGTCACGGCTGATCGGTAGAGTGGTGATTCTTGCATTGGCGCTCTACGGGCTGGTCTATCTTGTGAAGAACCTGGCGGTGGTGCTGTCGCGGTACACCTATCACATTCCCGACCACCTCACGTCAGTGTTTCGAGAACAAGAAGTGCCAGAGGACAAGCCGATCAGCCGAAGAGCGGGTTTGATCTTTCTCGTGTGCGGGTATCTGGTTTCGATTGGGCTGGGCTACGTGGTGAGCAAGTTTGTGCCAGGTAGCTACGGCGCCGCAGTGAGTTTTAGCACCGTGCTTGGCGCGCTCGTATACCCTCCTATCGCGGTGCTGATCATCGGGAGCATTCGGCGTATTGGCGGTCTGCTTGATCGTTTTTGAGAGAAGATCAAAGCCGCGTCTTCGAACAACTATGCGATATACCGAACTGCCTATCGGAGAGCGCGCGCCCGTCGCGTTTAATGTGATCGTAGAAATACCGAAGGGCAGTGCCAACAAGTACGAATACGACGCCGCACTTGATATCTTCCGGCTCGATCGCACTCTCTATTCGCCAATGCACTACCCGGGCGATTACGGTTTTGTACCTTCGACGATCGCGGCTGACGGCGACCCTCTGGACGCGCTGGTATTGGTCGAGAGCCCGACGTTTACGGGCTGCGTGATAGAAGCGCGAGCTGTCGGGATTCTTGCAATGGTCGATCAGGGTATCGAAGACCTTAAGCTGCTTTGTGTTCCAACAAAAGACCCGCGACAAGAGACAGTCGCCAATTACAGCGACGTGCACCCTCACCGGCTTCGCGAGATCGAGCACTTCTTTGGGATCTACAAAGAGCTGGAGGGGAAACGAACCGAAACCCAGGGTTGGCGAAACGCGGACGAAGCCCGGCGGGTGATCAGAGCAGCTGGCGAGAGATTTCAGAGCGATCGGTAGTGGTCCGAAGTAACTATGGTGACTGGCCTGTTCACGGTGGTCCTACTCCGTTCTTACCAAACTTGATAGACGAGCTAACTCCAACCAAATTCGCGCTACTTCTTAAAAATCTTTTTCGCCATTGTGCCGAAATCCGATTTCCAGATGCTGCCGCCGTTGGCGCCCTTGCTCCTGGCGGCTTCAGAACTGAGCTCGCGCATTGCCACTCGGTTTTCAGGATCCATCTGAATCGCCTCGCGAAAGAAGTGCTCGGCGCGCTTGGATAATCCCGCTTCTTTGTACAACATTCCAAGCTTTACCCGAATCTGCGCATTGTAAGGCTCCAGCTCGGCCGCTTTGGAGAGGTGAAGCTCTGCGTCGCGGCGGGTCCGAGGATTGCGGATTAGCGCGAGGCCAAGATGATAATGATAGGGCGCGCGAGTCGGATCCAGTTTGATCGCCTCGCGAAGCAGATGAACCGCCGCGTGATATTCCTTTCTCTCAAAACGAGCACGTCCCTGCTGGTAACATAGCTCGGCCATTTGGGCCGGGGGAAGCTGGGGCCCGCTCTTAGACGTGCCGGCCAGGACTTCGGCGACGGGTGATTCAACAGGAGGTGGCGGTAAGGAACCGGTATTGGTCGGCTGGCCGTTCGACGGATTGGATCCGCTGGCCGCAACTCGCCCTTCCTCAGACGGCCGCGGCTCGTTCGCTGCCGGCTCGGGACCGGCCAAAGGCGAGGTTCTCGCCGGTACGGCCGGAAGCGTACCGGAAGCCTTTCTAATCCTGTCGTCATAACTCGCACGCACCGGCGGCTGGCTCAACGTGTCATACGCCTGGGTGATCAGTGCAAATACGGCTTCGAGCTTGATTCGCAGATCGCCGCTGTCTTGCTGGTGATACCGATCAGGGTGAAACTTCTTGGCCAGATGATAATAGGCGGCCTTGATCTCGGCGGTAGTCGCGTGCCTGGTCACCCCCAGCACATCGTAAAAATCAGCCGAATTGGCAAAGTGCAGCCTGCGTGCGACTTCTTCGCGAACTCGTTCCAGCGATTCCTCAGCTTCCCGAGCGGCCATCTCTTCTTCGTTTTCCTTGTCGCGATCCAGAAGCCTCAAGAACCCGGCGGCGACCAGCACACAGACCGCGCGATGAGCGTCCGCGTCCCCAAGTCCGCTCAGCGCTCCCACCTCATTCACCGCAGTTGCGGAATCGATTCGAGAGAGGATGTAGCTCTCCAATGGAATCAATCTGCCAGTATCGGCGCGCAGCCCCGTTGCTTTCGATCTCAGCACTATTGAATCCTGGGGAACAAGCAGATCAGCCACTTGCTGAATATTTGCGGCGTGACGCGCGCCTTCAAGCAGAACGTCGGCAGCGCCCAGACTAAGCGTTACCTCGTGAGAGGCGCGAATTCGCTCGTCGAACGAGTAATCGCCTTGCGTCCATTCGAAAACCGACAACATTATGCTCATCACCTGGTCGCAGACCAGCTTGCGCATCTGTTCGTCTTCGAGCACACCCATCTCGACAAGCGCAGGGCCAAGACGCTGAGTCTTTCCGGCCTGCACCTTAGCGCTCTCGATCTGTTCCAGGGTCACAAGCCCTTCCTTCATAAGCTTGTGGTCAAGTTGCTCGTTTGTGAGATTGCTGATGGCGAATGTGGGCGCGCCAGACTCGAAGAAGACCGCCTTGATTGTTTTGGCGCGTGACAACCGGAGCAATCCGCTGGCGCTTTTCAGGGCTATCTCTCGTATGAGATCTGGAACAAGTTTTTCGCCTAGTTGTCCTTGCACCAGATCTTCCTGTGAGGCAATGGGCTACGATAGAGCGGTAGCCATAGGTGTAAGGTATAAGGGCAAGTCCCGGGGGTCAGGGCTGCCTCATTGTAGATTGAAAGCATGTCGCGTGCAATAGTCTTCCCAAAAAGTGGTTGGTTCACACGCGTTGGTTGGTTCAATCCTTGACATGCCACAGTTCAATCGGTTAGCCTTTAACGTTGCTTCGACCGAAAAATTCGCAACAGGAGTGACCACGAAAGTGAAGCCTGATATTCATCCAAAGTACGTGAACGCGACCGTGCATTGCGCATGCGGTGAGACGTGGCAGACCCGGTCGACAAAGTCGGAGATCCGGCTCGAGATATGTTCCAATTGCCATCCGTTCTTCACCGGCAAGCAGAAGCTGATCGACACTGCAGGCCGCGTCGAACGGTTCAATCGCAAGTACGGCCGTAAGACCGAAGCTTAGCTGATCAACAGCACAATATTGGTTGCCGGGGCCGCCCGGTCGCACCCGCCCGCTGACAGTTTTCGATCGAGAACAGTGAGCAGGCTGAATGCGAGAAATGGAAGCGGCAGCCGGCAACCATTATTTTTTTGCCGCGCATGAAGTGAGGCATTTTATGAGGGAAGACCAAATCATAGTCGGCGGACAGGCGGTGATCGAAGGCGTGATGATGCGAGCACCGCACTCGTATGCAGTCGCGGTCCGCCGGCCCGACGGGCAGATCGTGGCGAAGTCCGAGCGGTTGCCGGTGCTCTCGGAAAAATATCCGCTGCTCAAACTACCGGTGCTTCGCGGGTCCGCGGTGCTGATCCAGTCAATGATACTTGGCATCAAGGCGCTCAACTTTTCAGCGAACGTTGTCTTCCACGAAGCGGAGAAAGAAACGACGGCTGAAGCTCCCGAGTTTCAAGCCAGTGCCTTGAGATCAACCATGGTGGCGACTGCGCCAGTCGCCGTTGCGACTGAAGTTAAGCCGGCGGCCGAAGCCAAGAGCGTCGCAGCCGCCGGGGCGATTGGCTCGATAGTCTTCGCTCTTTTTTTCAACGTCCTGCTGTTCATCGTGCTGCCGCTGTTGCTGACAAACGTTCTGTTTGTCTATTTCGGCGGCGGAACCATCGATGCGCACTCGGCCAGCGGCAGGTGGTATGCGGACGCGTGGACGTGGCTTCGCGCCGGGCTTCACCCGATTCGCCCTTCAGTCGCGTTCAACCTCGTCGACGGACTGATTCGAATGACCTTCTTTCTGATCATGATCACGAGCTTCTCGTTGCTGCGCGACATCCGCCGCGTCTTCGAATATCACGGCGCCGAGCACAAGGTTGTCTACACTTGGGAAGCCGACGAAGAGCTGACGGTCGCAAACGCTCGCACAAAGAGGCGACAGCATCCGCGCTGCGGCACCAGTTTCCTCATGGTCGTAATGCTGGTTTCGATAGTCGCGTTCTCGGTAGTGAAGTTCGATTCACTCTTCCTTAATTTTCTTGTGCGCGTGCTGCTGATCCCGGTTGTCGCCGGCGTGTCATACGAGATAATTCGGGCATCGGCGAAGAGCAGCGCTCAATGGTTTTTCTCAGTCATCACCAGACCAGGGCTTTGGCTTCAGAACATCACGACGAAAGAGCCGGATGATTCTCAACTTGAAGTTGCGATATATGCGCTGAAGGAATCTCTGAAATTAGAACCGATTAGTCCGTAAGAGCTACGGGCTACGGACTACGGACTATTTACTTATGCTCGAGAGGCTAGACGCAATCGAAGAGAAGTACGAAGAACTGACTCGGCAGTTGAGCGATCACGAGCTGCTGGCGGATCAGTCGAGGTATACCAAGATCGCAAAGCAGCACCGCGACCTCGAAGAGATCGTCGCGAAGTGCCGCGAGTTCAAAGCGCTCGATCGCGGTATTCGAGAAACAAAAGAAATGCTCGAAACCGAAGGAGACGCGGAGATGGTCAGCCTTGCGCGCGCTGAGCTCGTCGAGCTCGAGCAGCGCCGGGAAGCCATCGAAGCGAACCTGAAATTCCTGCTGCTGCCCAAAGATCCGAACGATGAGAAGAACGTCATTCTGGAAATCCGCGCCGGCACGGGAGGCGACGAAGCGTCATTGTTCGCCGCCGACATCATGCGAATGTACTCGCGCTATGCCGAGCGACAGGGCTGGCGAGTGCAGGTGCTCGATGCGTCCGAGTCGGGCATCGGGGGAGTCAAGGAAGCGATCCTGCTGATCGAAGGCAATCGCGTCTACTCGAGGCTCAAATACGAATCGGGCGTCCATCGCGTCCAGCGCGTTCCTCAGACGGAAGCATCGGGCCGCATACACACGTCGGCGGTCACAGTGGCAGTGCTTCCGGAAGCCGAAGAGGTCGATATCAAGATCGACCCGAAGGACATTCGCATCGATACGTTTTGTTCGTCAGGGCCGGGTGGCCAGTCCGTCAACACGACGTACTCGGCCGTTAGAATCACGCACCTGCCTTCAAACACGGTTGTCTCAATGCAAGACGAGAAGTCCCAAATCAAGAACCGCGAAAAAGCGATGAGAGTCTTGCGCTCGCGGATTCTGGAGATGGAGCAAGAGAAACAGCACCAGGCAATCGCAAGCGAGCGCCGCTCGATGGTCGGGTCGGGTGACCGGTCTGAGAAGATCAGGACCTACAACTTCAAAGACAACCGCGTCAGCGATCATCGGATTGGCTACACATCTCACCAGTTGAACCTTTTCATGGAAGGCGAGATCGGAGACCTGATTGACGCCCTGGGCGCGTATTACGAGGCGGAGAAACTCAAGGCCGAAGTCGCCGCCTAAAGGTTTGGTTTCTAGTTTCTGGTTTCCAGTTCGCGGTTGCTCTGCAAACCAGAAACCAGGAACCAGAAACTGGAAACCATGCCCACGATATCGCAAGCCATCACCGAAGGCTCACGCCGGCTCCACGCTTCAGGCATCGACCAGGAGCGACTGACTGCGGGCCTTCTGCTCTGCCACGTGATGGGCATCGACCGCACTCGCCTGCTCACGAGATCCGAAGAACAAATCGATGAAGCTCAGTATCGCGCCTACCTCGCGCTTGTTGTGCGGCGTGGTGCAGGTGAGCCGGCGCAATACCTGACCGGCCATCAGGAATTCTACGGTTTGGATTTCATCGTCACTCCGGATGTGCTCATTCCCAGACCCGAGACGGAGTTTCTGATTGAGCGAGTAATGAACCTCGTAGAAGATTCGAAACAGGATTCGCCGCTGATTGTGGACGTCGGCACCGGGTCAGGCTGCATCGCAGTAACAATTGCGATGCAACTACCACGCGCGCGATTGATTGCGACGGACGCTTCTCCCGCAGCCCTCGATATCGCTCGGACAAATGCTGAGCGGCACGGCGTGCGCCATCGCATCGAGTTTCTGGAAGGGGACCTATTTGCGCCGCTTGCTAAACGCGGGTTGGAAGGCGCCGTTGACGTCCTGGCGTCGAATCCGCCTTACGTCAACGAAGAGAGTTCCGAGTTGCTTCAGCGCGAGGTGCGCGACTGGGAGCCTCATGAAGCTCTGTTTGGCGGCGTCGATGGATTGGATTTCTATCGGCGGCTTATTGCCGAGAGCCCGCACTACCTGAAGCCAGGAGGCTACATCGTTTTAGAGATCGCCTTCTCGCAGGTTGATTCAATCTCCGAAATGGTTAAGGGCAGCGCGTTTGAGCTGGTGGACACAACTCGTGATCTCCAGGGGATTCCTCGCACGCTCTGTCTTCGAAGAGCTGCTTTGACCACGTCGCAACCACCGCTTTAGCGCTTTTTGAACCTCGCCCATCCGAGTCTTCCTGGAAGAAAGTCACAATTTCTTTGAAGATCATCGCCGCATTTCGGATACGTTATAGTGAAAGGCAACGATGGACGATGGAGACGCGATACGAGCGTGCACCGCGGGAGACCGGCAGGCATTTCGCCATCTGGTTGAGAGCTATCAGGCCCAGGCAATAGGTCACGCGATCGGCATCCTCGGCAACCGCGAAGACGCGCTGGATGCGGTTCAAGACGCGTTTATCGACGCCTTTCAAGCGCTAAATCAGTTCGACCTGTCGCGCAATTTTTATCCCTGGTTTTACATCATACTGCGAAACCGGTGTTACAAGTCCGCGGCCGCTCGAACCAGGCAGAAGACGGACAGTATCGAGGAAGCGGAAATCCTCGAGCCATCCGCAAGGATGCCCTATGAAGAACTTCTCCTGCTGGACCGCGCGCTCCTGCAGCTGGATCCCGAAGATCGCGAGATCATCACGTTGAAGCATCTGGACGGGCTCTCTTACAAAGAGCTGTCTGAGCGCCTCTCGATACCCGAGGGCACGGTGATGAGCCGGCTGTTCCACGCGCGCAGGCGGCTGCGGGAGCGGCTCACACGCACGACATCGAAGTCTCGTTAGAGGTAAAGCGCAATGAACAAATTGAACTGTGAAGCGGTGCGAATGGCGTCGAGTGCAGCGTTCGACGGCCTTCGCGGCTCGTTGGAGCCTGCTCAACTGGAAGATCACCTTGCCCAGTGCGACGATTGTCGCCGCGAAGTAGAACGGCTTGGTGGATTGATGCGGCTGCTCGATTCCCAGAAACGCCGAGTTTCAAGCGACCAGTTGTGGAGGGGAATCGAGGCGCGGCTGGCTGCGCAAACGCCGGCCACCGAAGCATCGCGCGACCTCAGACTCCTCGTGCCAACGGGCGTTGTGCTGCTTTCATACAAGCTGTTCGAGCAGCTCGCGGTACACAACACCGGGGTCCAGATTAAACTCGTGCCGCTGCTGCTGGTGATAGCAGTGTTTGCTCTCTTGAAGGAGAACCCGTTCAGGATCAACGCCGAGTTACAACTCAAAGGAGAGTCAAGAAAATGAGCAACCAGGAATCAACATCTTTCGCAGTGCTCGGTCAGAAGTATGCTTATGCGACGGCCTCGCTGATCATGGGCATTGTATGTTTCGTTAATTTTGCGGGGCTGGAAAAGGCGGTGCTGGCCATCGTTTTCGCGTGGCTGGCATTGAAGCGCGAGCCCGGACCACAACTGACTGAGCGCCGGCGCTGGGCCAGGATCGGCGGCGCGATGGGCTTGTTTATGCTGATCTTCATCCCGACCCTGGTACTATTAAACCTCGACCGGCTACGAGTAGTCATTGAGGCCCTGCAAAAACTCAGCGAGGCCAGGTGAGACTGCGGTGGGCCGAACTCTGGAGGATAAAATGTCGAAGAACCGTATTCTACTGTCTCTTGTGACCATTCTTTGCGGGTTGATTCTGCCGACGCGTCTTACGGCTCAGAGGAATCCTACAAACGCAGACTCGAAGCTTCCACCCGCTGCGCCATTGCTCTCATCTTCAATCTGTGGGAAAGGCGTCTTCTCGCTCTGGTTGGGCGAGCAGTCTATTGGACGCGAAGACTTTGAGACCAAATGTCAGCCGGACGGCGGATATGCCGTGATCGGTCACACGGTTCTAAAAGGGCCCGGATCGATCGATTTGAACACGACGCTCGAAGTGGACAAATCCGGCGAACCCTTGTCCTCAACGGCGAAGGGCTCGGTAGGCGGCAAGCCATTCGATCAATCCGTCGTTGTGAAAGGCGCGGTAGCCACTGTTACATCCAGCGGTGGAACAAAGGAGCTGCCATTCGCCAGGGGAACTGCGCTTCTGGGCGGCAATGTTTTCAATATGTTTCAGTTCCTCCTTGCTCGTTATGACGCCGTCAAAGGAGGAAGCCAGGAGCTTCAAGTTTTCCCAAACCTGTCCGGGAAAATTGAGCGCATCGCGCGCGACGAAGTTCAAGCCACCGGCATAGCAGCTTCACCCGCGCCTTCTGCTTTCGATCGATATAGCATCACCGTGGCCATGTCCAACATCATCGCGTGGGTCGACAACAAAGGCCGTGTCGCCGTACTGGCGGTCCCGTTGCAGAACTTCGCCGCTGTGCGGGAAGAGTATTCAGGCTTCGTCCCGTCATTCAAAGCCATCCTCTCTGCCAAGATGAAGGAAGCGGAGGTCGACTACGCAGCTCCGGCGGGCGCTCCGTTCACCGCCGAAGAAGTTACGGTCGAGGCAAAAGGTTTCACGCTCGCGGGCACCCTGCTCTTGCCGAAGACTGGCAAAGCCCCGTTCCCAGCGGTCATCACCATCACTGGTTCAGGTCAGGAAACTCGCGATGAGTATCTCCCTCTTCCCGGTCTTGAAAAATACAGACCGTTTCGGCAGATCGCCGAAGCTCTCGCAAGCCGCGGAATAGCGGTGCTGCGAGTCGATGATCGCGGCGTTGGAAATTCCAGCGGCGGCGAGACGCTCAAGGTTTCGACCAGCGCCAATTTCGCGGATGATGTTCGCGCGCAGGTTGATTTTCTCCGCGAGCGCCGAGATGTTGATCCCAATCGAATTGTGCTTCTCGGCCACAGCGAAGGCGGAATGATCGCGCCGATGATTGCCGCAAGCGATCCACGAATCGCCGCAATCGTGCTGCTGGCCGGACCCGGCAAGCGCGGCGACGCGATCATTGCCTATCAAGTGAATCAAGGTCTCGAGAGCGACGCGACATTGACTGAAGAAGTGAAGGCAAAGGCGCGGGCCGAGCAGCAAGACGCGATGCGTAAGGCAATCGAGGGCGACGCCTCAGCGCCCGAGCTGATGCGCAGCCCGTGGATGCGATACTTTCTTGCATACGATCCGCTGCCGACGATTCGCAAAATCCGCCAGCCGATATTGATCTTGCAAGGCGAGCTTGATCGGCAGGTGACCGCTGATCAGGCGGAGATGCTTGCGAAAGCGGCTCGCGAGGCCGGCAATCACGACGTTACGGCGCGGGTGTTTCCGGGATTGAATCATCTCTTCCTTCCGGCGAGGACGGGCGCTGTCAGTGAATACTCTTCGCTTAGCACTAACACGATCCCCGAGGAAGTCATGAAACAGTTAACCGACTGGCTTGTAGAAAAGCTGAAGGCGCCGAAATGATGTTTTGACGGACGGCACGCTTTTTTGGACTGCGGCGGCTGGCCTTCGCGACGCCGCTTTCGGTTCACGGTTTCCTGGAATCACAAAGGAGAACGCGGCGTCACGAGGTTTGCCGCCGCAGTCCAAATGATCCGCAATCTTTGTCTAGCATTGATGGTGTTGATGGCGCTCGTCATTGCCTACCGGTTCTCTACGTTGTCTTCGGCGGCGGAGACCGCATCGGCTGACGACGCAGACCCGGCTCTTCAACCCCCGCTGTTGCGCGTAGCCATCGTCGGTTTCGCTCCTGCAACGGCGTCCAACAAGCAAGGGGAGTTGTCGCTCGCCGAAGCGCTGAGTCGCGATGCGCGAGTCGCGTTGATCGATCCATCGATCATCCAGTCAGCGTTGGTAGGAATCGGTTACGGCGGCTCGATCAACATGAGTAAGGATGAAGCGCGGAAGCTTGGCGCGGCGATTGGCTGCGACTTCTTCGTGGTGGGCAAAGCAGAGGCGCTCACCCGCAGCGACCGCGAGAATGATTCGCACGAAGAAGCTTACATCGGCGTTATGATCGTCGATGGAAGGACCGGCGCGCTTGCGGGCTTCGACTTTATCTCCGACAAAGCTTCGACCAGAGAATCGGCTCTGCAAGCGCTTACTAAAACCCTCGACGCGCGCACTGCCGGCTATGTAGATCGAATGATTCAAGTCCGCGCGCGGGCTCGAACGCCGCAATCGAGAGATTCGGCAAGCGCCGGTTTGACGGCCGGAGATCTGGTCGAAGAGGTGCCCGGCGAAGGCTCGCCTCGTTCCACAGGCTTCAAGGCCCCCGAATTCATCAACCGCGTGAAGCCCGAGTACGGAACCGAGGCTGAGATCGCCGACATAACGGCAACCGTCGAAGCAATGGTCGTCTTTCGTTCGAACGGAGAAATTGGCGCCATCGAAATTACTCGCTGGGCGGGGTTCGGATTGGACGAATCGTCAGAGCGCGCGATCCGTCAATTGAAGTTCAAGCCCGCAACTCGAGACGGCAATGCCATCAACGTCCGGGCGATGATCCGATACAACTTTCGACGTGTCGCCGAGCCCGCCGGCAAGCTCGATCAACCGGCCTCTAAGCCGCCCGACAAACCCGAGCGAGATCTGCGCCAGCTCTTCAAGCCAACGTTTCGCCGTCCCTAGCAGACTCAGTTTTCGCATCCCTTCCACAACAGGTCCAACGACTCCTCAGATTGAAAAACAATCCCTTTAAGTAGTACAACTCTGAACCAGACCATAGCCATTCAACGGAGGACGAATATGAACACCGACGAAGCAACACGACGAGGAGTCGTCAGTCTCAGCGTTCCTTTACTAATGCTCGCCACGCTTGCCTTTGGTTCGAGTGCGGCTATCGCGCAAACCTGTGAGAAGCTGACCGATCTCAAATTGACAAACACGACGATAACGTCGGCGCAGACGGTGGCTGCCGGGGTGTTCACTCCGCCAACGGGCTCGGCCGCTCCTTTCAAAGAGTTGCGCGCCTTCTGTCGAGTCACCGGCGTGATTAAGCCTACCGCTGATTCGGACATCAGATTCGAAGTGTGGATGCCGAGCACGGGCTGGAATGGAAAGTTTCAGGGCATCGGCAACGGCGGCTTCGCGGGGACAATCACTCAACCCGCGCTGGCCGCCGCGGTGTCGCGCGGCTATGCTGCCGCCTCGACTGACACCGGACACACTATTACTGATGCGAGCTGGGCGCTTGGACACCCTGAGAAGATTGTCGACTACGGGAATCGCGCGATTCACGAGATGACCGAGAAAGCCAAGTCGGTCGTCAGTGCGTTCTACGGAAATGGCCCGAAGCGTTCCTACTTCGCCAGTTGCTCAAACGGAGGACGACAGGCGTTGATGGAGGCGCAGCGCTATCCGAACGATTACGACGGACTGATCGCCGGCGCCCCCGCAAATTACTTCACCCACATCCTCACCGGATTCGCGTGGAATCTGCAGGCGACCCTGAATGATCCGGCCAGCTACATCCCCGCCAGTAAATTGAAAGCGGTAGAGACCGCGGCGCTGGCTGCATGTGACGCGCGCGATGGTGTGACGGACGGCGTGATTGACAATCCCACCAAATGCAGCTTCGAACCATCCGTCCTGCTTTGCAAAGGAGCCGACTCGGAGGCCTGCCTGACAGAAAAGCAAATCGTAGCGCTGAAGAAAATCTATGCCGGGCCGCGCACCTCGACGGGTGAACAGATCATCCCGGGCTTTGTGCCTGGAGGCGAAACGGGTCCGGGCGGTTGGCTCGCATGGATCACCGGAGCCGGATCAAACAAAGGGCTGCAATTCTTTTTCGCCACGCAGACTTTCGCGAATATGATCTACAACAATCCGGCGTGGGACTTCAAGACCTTCAACCTCGACAAAGACAGCAAGCTCGCTGACGAGAAGCTGGCATCGAGCCTGAATGCGACCGATCCGAACCTGAAGGCTTTCAAGGCACGCGGCGGCAAGCTGATCCTGTATCACGGCTGGAGTGACGCCGCGCTTCCACCGGTCAACACGATCAATTACTTTCAAAGCGTAGTTTCGAAGATGGGCCAGCGCGACGCGGGATCATTCATTCGGCTCTTTATGGTGCCTGGCATGCAGCATTGCGGCGGCGGTCCCGGCCCGAACAGTTTTGGAGCGGTGGTCACCAGCGGACAATCCGACGCACAACACGACATGTCAATCGCGCTCGAACGCTGGGTTGAAGAAGGCTCGGCGCCGGATCAAATCATCGCTTCGAAGCGGCAGGGGATTGACGCGAAGAGTCCGATCACTCGCACCCGCCCCTTGTGTCCGTATCCGCAGGTGGCGCGCTACAAAGGAAGCGGCAGCACGGATGACGCCTCTAGTTTTGCGTGCGCGACAGAGAAGACTGGGCTGAAAGAGAACCGATAAAAGGGTGCGCTTTCATTCGTGGCTGCCAACGTCACTATTTATGAGCATCTTCTCGAGCGGCTCCTCTCACTTCAGAGTCTGAAGCTCTCTGATTCGTTCCTGCGTCGCCCTGACCAGCGTCGATATTTCGGACGCGTTGTATCCACCTGCGCGGAATGCGTCGGTGAGTTGTTTCTCGGAAAGTCGAGCAAGCATATCCCCCAT
>Ga0137403_10006207_pt1 | contig 13711 bp, 10 predicted proteins | sample CZOMad2_1_16fung_FD_122057 | JGI IMG/M metagenome (GOLD analysis project Ga0137403, IMG submission 122057) | Vadose zone soil fungal communities from Angelo Coast Range Reserve, California, USA - CZOMad2_1_16fungal (Hybrid Assembly) | ecosystem: Environmental > Terrestrial > Soil > Vadose zone... | reverse complement strand
CGCAAGATCAAGGTGGAACTGGTGGATGAAACAGGGCATCCCCTGAAAATGAAAGACGAGAAGGGGAAAGACATCAAATATCAGATCGTGGCTCGCGAGGGCTACAAGGCGAAGCAGCAGGTGGAATAGGTCTTGCTTTCATCCCGAGCGAAGCGAGGGAGCCCTATTCTGACGATGAGCCCCTCAGGACGAACGCCTGCGAACCGCGCACACAATATGATCAACCGCGGGCGTGGCGATCGATAAGAGATTGGAAGCTGATAGGGCTCCCTCGGGATTTGGAAAAAAGCTAGTGGAAGTAATGCTGCAACACCACCAGAAGCCCCACTCCCAGAAAAACCACCAGCGCGATGCGAATGCCTGGCTCTTTGTTTACTTCGGGGATCAGGTCGGAAGCCGCGACATACAGGGTGACGCCCGCGGAAAGCGGTAAACCGGCGGTCAATGAACGGCTAAAGATAGTCATCGTGAGCACGCCGGCCACGGTCGCTACGCCTAAAACACCGGAAGCCGCCCAAGCGACGGCCTTGCTACGCCCGCTCGCCAGCATGATGGAAGATGCAGTGAATCCCTCCGGAACTTTGTGCAGAATCACAGCCAGAAAGATGATCCAGCCCAGCCAGCCTGAAATCAAAAAGCCGGAAGCAATAGCGATGCCGTCAAAGAATGTGTGGATCACCAGGCCGAAAAGCACGGAATAACCGCGCCGCCGTTTGGCAAATTCTGCCGCGTGCGTCTCTTCTCCAAAGTGAAAATGGCCGGTGACGGTGTGTTCGAAGAAGTGGACCAGGAAATAACCCACCATGATCAAAATGGGCGCTTTGGGGCCGGCCAGGGCAATGCTTTCCGGCAGCATTTCAAGCATTGCGGTGCCCAGCATGAAACCCGCGCCCAAAGCCACAAAGTAGCGCAAATAGCGGCGTTCCCAGTCTTTCTGCACGATGACCGCGCCGCCCAGGCCATTGGCCAGGGCAGCGGTAAGGCCCAATAAAATGCTTGTTGTGATCGCAGTCATGGAGGAAATGAATCAGAATACCAGATCATCCGCTATGCCGGATGTGCATCACGTCGCCGTCCTGCACGATGTATTCCTTGCCTTCGAGTCGCAGTTGGCCTTTGGCTCGGGCATTAGCTTCTGAACCTGCGTCGAGCAAGGTGTCCCAGTGGATGGTCTCCGCACGGATGAAGTGTTTCTCAAGGTCGGAATGGATTGCTCCGGCTGCGTTCTGCGCGCGTGAGTTTCGCGGGACGGTCCAGGCGCGGCATTCGTCTTCGCCGATGGTGAAGAAAGAAATCACGCCCAGCAATTCATAGGTCTTGCGAATCAGCCGGGTCAGTCCGCTCTCTTTTAGCCCGTAACTGGAGAGAAATTCCTGTGACTCCTCATCGCTCATGTCAGCGAGTTCGGCTTCTACTTTGCCGCAGATGGCAGTGGCTCCTGCGTTTTTGCGCGAGGAAATCTGCTGCAACCCAAATTTGGCGACAGCGTTTTCGAGATCGTCGCCCAGGGTCTGGGATTCATTCACGTTCAACACGTAAAGAATCGGTTTCTGGCTCAGGAACATGAATCCGCGGATGCGCTTTTCATCGTCGGCGGTGATTTCCATCTCGCGCAGAGGCAGCTCTTTTTCCAGGTGCGCCTTGGCGCGCAGGATCAAATCATTTTCCCGCTCAAGTTCCGTATTTTTCATCTTTTTCAGGTCTTTTTCCAGGCGCTCAAGACGCTTTTCCACCTGTCCCAGATCGCTCACGATCAGGTCAAAGTCCACGGTCTTCGCGTCGCGCAGGGGATTGATGTCGCCAACGTGCGGGATCGAGGGATCATCAAAGGCGCGCAACACGTGGGCCAGAGCGTCCACGGTGCGCAGGGCGGTGAGGAAGGCAGTTTCCTTCAACGCTTCTTGGCCGATTGCAGCCACGTCAGCATATTCCACCACGGCATGCGTCAGCTTCTTCGGGTTGTACTGCACAGCCAGGCGGTCCAGGCGGTCGTCCGGGACTTTGGCAATGCCCAGATGCGCTTCGCGCGGATTGGAATGCCCGCGGCTGGATACGTCCACTTTGGTCAGAATTTTAAACAGAGATGTCTTGCCCACCTGAGGCAGGCCGATGATTCCAGTTTTCATTATTTTGTCGCTACGCTCCACACCGCTAGACGGCAACGCTTCCACAAACTTTATTCTGCACTTGTTACAGCGGGCTCGGCGCGTGGCCGGCCTCGCCCTTATTAAATGAGCAATCAGCAGCTGGCAATTAGCAGTTAGCTTGGGTGTTGCAGTACTGAAGTGATTGTATCAAGCGGAAGAGTCTGGATTTAGAGAGGCTCAAGCTGATTGCTGTTTGCCAATTGCTAGCTGTTATTTCCGAAGCGTCGCGCGGTCAAGATCACCACACCAAGACCAAGAAACAGAACGCCGCCTTCAAGACGCGTGGACCAGGCATGCAGACGATCGAATTCCGCGCGGCCATTTGACGAATCCATGATCGAAGGGCTTGACCGCAATTCACGCATCCTTGGCGTAATCTCGAACTGTGAAACCATCGTGAGGACCAGCATCAATACGACGAAAATATGTGTGGCCGAGAAGGCGCGGAGTTGAACGTGCTTTTGCCAGTTATAGAAAAGGGAGCTGATCAGAAAAACCACGCCGGAAACTAATCCCATCCAATGCAACTTGCCCAGCGTCGCATTCACGACATCGCCCGCCAATTTCGTTGTGGGAAGGACGCTAAATAGTGTCGGCGCGAGCACGAACGCAAAGAAGATAATCCCCCCGATCCACACGATCAGCGCCAGCAGCATGAGAAATCTCAAGAACCACATGTCGGAAGAAGTATAGCTGCTATTCTGAAATCCCGAACGTAGTGAGGGAGCCCTATAGCCGGATATGCACCAGCGGATATGCGCTCCCGGCTGCGACTTCAAAGGCATTGTATTCAATCGAAGACGGAATTTCTTTTGGCGATAGGGCTCCCTCACCCACTGCGGGGATTTAGGAAAATCTATACCGGAACAGGTACCGACTGAATAATGTCGCGGAGGATGTTGTCGCCCTGGTCGGATTTCTTCAGGGTTGAAGAATAGCGGGCGTTGACCACGACGCGATGCGAGAACACCGGCACCACAAGTTGCTTAAAGTCTGCCGGCGTGGCAAAGCGGCGGCCTTCCAGATAGGCCATGGCTTGTGCGGCGCGATACAGCATGAGCGATCCCCGCGGCGAAACTCCCAAAGAGAGCGTTTCAATTTCGCGGGTCTTTCGGACGATTGTGAGCGCGTAGTCCACCAGCGAATCGTCGACTTTCACCTGGGTCACTTCATCCTGCATGGCAATGATGTCGGCGCCGGTCGCGACAGGCTTCACCGAGTCCAGGCAGGCCGCGCCAGCTTCAGAGCGCAGAATCTCACGCTCATTGTTGCCCTGCGGGTAACCCATACGGACGCGCAGCAGAAAACGGTCCAGCTGCGATTCCGGCAGGGGATACGTGCCGTGATGCTCGATGGGATTCTGTGTAGCGATCACCAGAAAAGGCTGCGGCAGCGGATGAGAATGGCCGTCCATGGTGACCTGGCCTTCATTCATCGCTTCCAAAAGAGCGGATTGCGTCTTGGGTGTGGTGCGATTGATTTCATCAGCCAGCAGGACGTTGGTAAAAATCGGTCCGGCCTTGAACTCAAACTGGCTTTCTGAGGCGGAGAACACTGAGATGCCGAGCACGTCAGACGGCAACATGTCACTGGTGAACTGGATACGTTGAAAGCTGCAATCGAGCGCCCGTGAGAGAGCATGCGCCAGCGTGGTCTTGCCGACACCCGGTACGCCTTCAATCAGCAGGTGGCCGCGCGCGAGTACGGAAACCAAAGCCAGCCGCAAAACTTCGTCATTGCCACGGATGATCGTCCGCAGGGACTGCTCAATGGCCGCGGCTTTCGCGCTGGTGCTGCTGGTTGAAGACTGAATTTGAGTGGAGGCCATCGACTTGGGTTCTATTGTATCGCTGTATCGCACAAGAATGTGGTTCGTTCCTTACTACTATGCGGTGATTCTCCAGGTTGCTCAAGCAACGAAAGGGCTGATACTGATGCCCAAAGTAACCTGAGCCCGGTCCTAAGTAGATCGCGTGAGGTGCAGGAAAATTGCGCGAATCTGAGCGAACCGGATTGGGTTTTGAGAAATAGAAAGTTCGCTAGTAAACCACGGTGTTCTGGTGGCGTTGTGAAGATCAAAAATGCTACTGCTGATACTCCTCCGGACGCCCGGTGAGCCTTTCAATCCGCTTGGCAATGGGTGGATGGGTGGAGAAGAGGTTCCCCAGACTCATGGCGGTGAGCGGCTGAATAATGAAGAGATGAGCCGTGGATGGCGAGGCGATCAGCGGGACACGTTTTGAATATGCGTCGAGCTTTTGCAGAGCGCGCGCAAGCGCATATGGGTTGTGCGTGATACCGGCTCCGGTGGCGTCGGCTTCGTATTCGCGCGTGCGGGAAACCCATAATTGAATCAGCATGGCCGCGAAAGGGGCCAGGATCAGCATAAGGATTCCGCCGCCCCGGTCGCGATCGTCGCGACCCCCAAATCCGAACCACATAGCTGAGCGGGCCAGTAAGGTAATGGCGCCGGCCAGCGTAGCGGCAATCGAACTGGTAAGAATATCGCGATTGCGCACATGGCCGAGTTCGTGCGCCAGGACGCCTTCCAGTTCCTCGTCATCCAGCAGTTCCAGTATCCCCTGGGTCACAGCGACCGAGGCATGGTTCGGATTGCGTCCCGTGGCAAAGGCGTTGGGCGAATCCGTGGGTATTACATAGAGCTTCGGCATGGGAAGGTTGGCCTTTTGCGTGAGCCGCTCTGCTACCGCGTAAATTCTTGGCAGTTGTTCCCGGGTGATTGGTTGGGCACGGTACATTGCGAGGGCGATCTTGTCAGAGAAAAAGTAAGAAACAAAATTTGTGACGCCGGCAATGATGAACCCGAGGATCATTCCGTTTTGCCCGCCAAAATAATCCCCTACCCCAATGGCCAGCAGGGTAAGGAGCGTCAGCAGGAAAAAGGTTTTCAGGTTGTTCATAGCTAAGTAGATGATAAATAAACGGTCAGGATTCCAAAAGCTGGAGTCCGCAGAGCGCAGCGGTTTTAATCTTCAAATGTTTGTCACAATCGCGAATTGTTAAGAGTGGTAAAGTTCGATATCAAATTCGTAAGTTGATGAAAACACAGCACGATATTTGCGAATTATTAAAATTTCTAATCATTTTCTAATGGATTGCTAACGGATGATTGGGTACTCTCTCTCAGGCCAATATCGTGATCGATAGGCTTCTGCTATGACAGAGCCACTTTCTACGATAACTTCCGGGCTTCCCTTCGCAAAGCGTGCCTTACGCGGAGATGTTGTTTAACGTCCTCGATCTGTAAGTCTGCAACAATTTTAAGGAGCGCAGCTATGAGTCATAACGAAGACGGCTTTTTTCTATCCGAAAAAGCCTCAAAGGCACGACTGCGGGAAGCCGAGAACGCTCGGAAAAACCGGGCCGAGATAGTAAAGGCATTTTCGCAGGGCAAAGTCACCCGTCGCGAACTGGTGAAATGGGGCCTGATTACCAGTGGTGGCCTTTTGGCTCCCATCCATGGCCTTAACCCGTTCGTTAACAGCGCGTTAGCCAGCACCGGCAGCGGTGGCAACACCGCCGGCAACATTGGAACGGGTATTCCTACCGGTGCACCGCCCAGCCCTACATTTGGAGTGCAGCCTTTCAGCACACCGATGCCGCGGTTTGACGTGATTGCGCGCGGTAACAACCCACTAAGTGGCGATCTGACCCCGACACCGACGGCCCAGGCCAACCAGACGCAGCAGCCTCTGGATCCGGCCTTGGTCAACGGACAAACCGGACTCACCGGTCCAATTGAAGGTCGTCCAGGCGGACCCATCTGGGCGCACCAGGGTTTCGGTGATCACGCGCCGCAGATCTCTGTTGAGATGTCGCAGGCCCAGGCGCAGACCAACACGGTCTACAACCCCGCCGTGGCCTCGAACCTCAACTCCGGTATTGATCCGACCTCGCCTCTGCCTTGTACGTTCCATCCGGGCTTCCCGACGCAGAATCCCAACTCGGTCTGGACCTTCAACGGCACCATTCCGCCGAAGTTGGTCATGGCCCGTTACGGCGAGCCGCTCCTGTTCCGCCATCACAACCGGCTGCCCGCTGATGTGACGCAGAACAACGGCTTCGGCCGGAACACCATCTCTACTCACGAGCACAACGGTCACCACGGTGCGGAGAATGACGGCTTTACCGGCGCGTTCTTCTTCCCGAACCAGTTCTATGATTATCACTGGCCGATCGTGCTGGCGGGTTTCCGTTCCGTCAACACCACCGCCACTGATCCCCGGGCCGGCAGCCCGGCGGACAACGGCGGGATCAACAAGGTCCCGGGCGACTGGCGCGAGACCATGTCGACACACTGGTTCCACGATCACATGTTCAGCTTCACTTCACAGAACGTGTACAAGGGCAACGCTGCCATGTTCAACCTCTACAGCTCGCTCGATCGCGGCGATGAAACCGTGAATGACGGCGTGAACCTGCGCCTGCCCAGCGGCTCCTCAAACGGTAAGGGCTGGGGCAACCTGGATTATGACGTAAACCTGATGTTCAACGAAAAGGCCTTTGATGCAAGCGGTCAGCTTTTCATGGACATCTTCCAGTTTGATGGTTTCCTGGGCGACCTGATGTGCGTGAACCTTACGTACAAGCCGTTCTTTGAAGTGGAGCGCCGCAAGTATCGCTTCCGCATCCTGAACGCCAGCGTTTCCCGCTTCTTCAAGTACGGTCTGTCTGACGGATCGCCGATGATCCAGATCGCCAATGACGGTAACCTGCTGCCTACGCCAGTCGTGCAAGCGATCTCTGACGAGCAGGGCATCGCCGAGCGCTATGACTGGGTGATTGACTTCTCCCGGTACAACATCGGAGATAAGGTCTGGATGGTGAACACGGCCGAGCATCGGGATGGCAAGAAGCCCTCTGCAGACCTTACCATCGCCCAGGCGCTTTCAGGGCAGTCCACTGATCCTTGCGTCGGAAAGTTCCTGGAATTCCGCATCGTGCGGAACCCAGCCACTCCTGACGTGAGCCAGGTACCCAGTGTACTGATCCCGAATCCTGACCTCTCCAGCATACCTGTGGCCAGGCAACGCACCTTCACCTTCGGCAGCGGCGCTTCGCAGCCTCTGCCCGCGAGTGACCCTGCGGCCTTCACCACCGGCGCAGGCGGGTTCAAGGGACAGTGGGGCGTCTCAACCGACAATGGTCCAATGCTGAACGCCAGCTTTGGTCGTCTCTCCGCGGCGCCAAGGTTTGGCACCCGCGAAGTCTGGACACTCCAGAACGGTGGCGGCGGCTGGGATCATCCAATCCACATCCACTTTGAAGAAGGCCAGATACTGGCCCGCAACGGTAGCGCTGCTAACGTTCCGGCCTGGGAAAAAGGCCGCAAGGACGTGTATCGCCTGCGTCCGGGTGGAAGCGTAACCCTCACCATGCAGTTCCGCGACTGGGGTGGAATGTTCATGGAGCACTGCCACAACACAGTGCACGAGGATAACGCCATGCTGGTCCGTTGGGAGATTGATGACGGAGGCGCGCCATTCTTACGGCCACTTCCGACACCGATCGCAACGCCTCAGGGTGTGACCTTCGTTCAACCGGATAACATAGCCCCGACCGCGCTCTAATCGGCGGGTGTAACAGAATACTCAGGACGGCTGCGGCCCGCATCGCAAGATGCGGGCCGCCACACCTGATTCACTTTCCGTACAAAAGCACTCTGGGGACATGTAAGGAGCAGCATCCATGCGACGGACAAGCCGGGCGGGCTTCGCGACTGCCACCGCCATTTTTCTTACCGCAGTTCTCTATATAGCCACAGGCTCTTTGCCCGCAGCGGCCGATAATGCCCGCTGGGGCGCGAATTATTTCCCCAATGTAATTCTGACCACGCAGGACGGGACCAAGGTCCGCTTTTACGATGACGTGCTTAAGGGCAAGAGCGTTGTCATCGACCTGATTTATACCCATTGTGTGGATTCATGTCCCTTGGAAACTGCGCGCCTGGCGCAGGTGCAAAAGCTGCTGGGCGACCGCGTGGGGAAAGATATATTCTTTTACTCCATCAGCATCGATCCCGTGCACGACACTCCCAAGGTGCTCAAGGAATATGCCCGGAAATACCATATCGGTCCGGGATGGACTTTCCTGACGGGCAAGAAGGCCGACATTGATCTCATCAGCAGAAAGCTGGGCCTTTACAGCGAACCTGATCCGAATGATCGCGATGGCCACACCCCGAGCGTGCTGATCGGCAATGAGCCGGGCGGCCAATGGCTGCGCAATTCCGCTACAGATAATCCGCGGTTCCTGGCCAACATGATTGGCAATTGGCTTAGCAGCTGGAGTCACGCCCAGGCAGTGGACGCAAAAGCCAATTACGAGCAGGCGCCTGCAATCGACATCAGCGACAACGGCCGTTACCTCTTTACCACGCACTGCGCCGCGTGCCACACCATTGGCCAGGGCGACAAAATCGGCCCTGATTTGCTTGGTGTGACCAATGTGCGCGACCACAGCTGGCTGGAGCGATTCATTTCAACTCCAGAAAAACTGATTACAGCAAAAGATCCTATTGCGGTAGCGCTTTATAAGAAATACAACGGCGTCAATATGCCTAACCTGCGCTTGACGGATGCGGAGTTACATAACCTGATCGACTTCCTGGAACGCCAGAGCGCTGCCCATGACAAAGACGCGGCAGTTCCGGAAAAAGCCGCAACGGTGAAAGCGGATTCCGGCCAGCCAATGCCGTAGGTGAAATTCCGGAGCGGTCCGCATAGGATCGTAAGTTTAAGTTGGCTGCGCTCGACCGATTTTTGCGGAAGATGGCCGCTCAAAGGCGAAAAGTCCTTCTCCCAGTCGGGCGTTAAGACAGGCGGCTACGGGGCCGCCTGTACTCTTTGTCGGCCTACTTTTTCTCGGCGGGAACAAGCGCGCTCTTAATTGCCAGCAATTCCCGCAAGACCCCTTCCAGATCACCTAAGGGCAGGGCGTTTGCGCCGTCGGACTTCGCCTCTGCCGGATTGTCATGCACTTCCATGAAGACCCCATCAACGCCGGCTGCCACTGCCGCGCGCGCCAGCAGCGGAATATACTCCGGCTGTCCTCCGGAAACCGCTTTGCCGCCGGCGCCGGAGGAAGGCAGTTGTACCGAATGAGTTGCGTCAAACACCACGGGCGCAAACTGGCGCATAATGGCCAGGGAGCGCATGTCAACCACCAGATTGTTGTAGCCGAAAGAACTGCCGCGCTCCGTCAGGAAAATATTGTCATTGCCGGACTCGCGCACCTTTTCCACCGCATGACGCATGTCCCATGGCGACACAAACTGGCCCTTCTTGATGTTGATAGACTTCGCGTGTTTCGCCGCCGCAACCAGCATGTCCGTTTGTCGGCAAAGAAAAGCGGGAATCTGCACTACGTCCACGGCTTCAGCGACTGCGGGCACGTCCTTGGCTTCGTGGACGTCTGTCAGCACTGGAACGCCGGCTTCTTTGCCAATTTTTTTCAGGATGCGCAGGCCCTCTTCCAGCCCCGGTCCGCGAAAGCTATGCAGTGACGTGCGGTTGGCTTTGTCATACGAAGCTTTGAAAATATAGGGAATGTTCAGCTTGCGTGCCACGGCGCTGATCTCTGCTGCCATCTTCACCGCATGGGCTTCGCTTTCAATCACGCATGGGCCGGCGATGAGAAAGAGTCCGGAGCCGATATTCAGGCCGTCGAGCTTAAATGGGGGAAGGTTTGGCATCGTCAAAAAGCTTACATGATTTCAGTTGGCAAGGCACCCGCCCGAAACCCCTCTGGCATGCTGATGCGTCCTCCGACTTATAATCACGGCGATGACCTCGCTTTCACCAACTGGGGTTGAATCCACCCATACCTTGGATCAACGGAACCTTTATCTCGGCATCCAGGCGGTTGACGTTTTCGTTCGCGACCTGGAGCAAAGCCTGCAATTCTACGTAAATCAGCTTGGGTTCAAGTTGGTTTCAGATGTCATCCTTCAATCCGGGAGGCGGCGTGTAGGGGTTTCCCCTCCTGACGGCACGGCAGCGATCAACCTGATTGCACCTGAGCCTGATTCAGATGAATACAAACTTATCGGACGGCCTACCCAGGTTGTTTTTGTGACTGAAGATGTTGCCGCCAAATACAGCGAATGGAGAAAGCGCGGAGTCCGCTTTCACCACACGCCACGGCTGAGGCGCATTAAATACCTGCAGCAGGCGCCCGCCCGGGTTGCCGAGCAAACGCTCCTTTTCGGAGATCAGCCGCCCGTTTGGGGCGGAGTGTTTACCCGCTTTGAGGACCTTGATCGCAACTCCTTTGCTCTGGTCAGTCTCGATGAAGTCAGTCGGGCCATCGAAGCGCGCCGCCGTGCCATTGCGGCAAAGCTGGAATCCGAGCGACGCGCCGCTCATGAACTGGAAATCGCGAAACAGGTTCAGGCCCGGCTATTTCCCCAGGCCCTGCCGCAAGTGGAAACGCTGGAGTATGCGGGAATTTGCATGCAGGCCCGTGAAGTGGGCGGAGATTATTACGATTTTCTCAGTCTGGGTCGGGAGCGTCTGGGATTTGCGCTCGCCGACATTTCAGGAAAAGGGATCGCAGCCGCTCTCATCATGGCCAATCTGCAGGCAAACCTTCGCACACAGAGTGCTATCGCCTGGGACGAACCGCAGAAGTTTTTACAGTCGGTCAACAATCTCTTTTATGAGAATACCGCCGAAAACGTCTATGCCAGCCTGTTCTTTGGCGCGTATGACGATCACGCACGCCGCTTGCGCTACGCCAACTGCGGCCACCTTTGCGCTCTGTTGCTCCGCAGTGATGGTGGACTGGAACGGCTGGATTCCACGTGCACGGTCATGGGTCTTTTCAAGGATTGGAATTGCTCCATGGCGGAATGCAGCTTTTTTGCCGGAGACACGTTCGCGCTATATACAGATGGCGTCACCGAAGCCTTCAATGATGCCGGAGAAGAATTTGGAGAACAGAGGCTGATCGACGCGTTACGGCAAAACCGCGGCTCGTCTCCCCAGAATTTACTGAACTCGATTGTCGAAGAAGTCCGGCGGTTTAGCGCGCGAGAGCAACACGACGACATTACCCTCATCATTGCCCGGTGCAAAGAAAACTAGTGATCTAGATTTGCAATTTTAGATTTCAAATTGCAAATTTGAGATATCCCTACCTCCTTACAATCCGTTCCGGTCTTAAAAACATCTCCACATCTTCCGTGCTCTTGGCGTCTCGACGCTGGCGGCCGCTCTCATAGCTGGCTTTTACAAAGCTGCTGAACAGCGGATGCGGCTCCAGCGGTTTTGATTTGAATTCAGGATGGAACTGGCAGCCCAGGAAATATGGATGATCGGGAATCTCCACGATCTCCACATATGTGCCGTCGGGTGTGGCACCGGTGATGCGCAAACCGCCCCCGGTCAGAACCGCTTCATACTCGCGATTGAACTCATAGCGGTGGCGGTGGCGCTCGCTGATCTCCGTTGCGCCGTAGGCTTTGGCGGCCTGGCTGTTGGGCTCCAGCTTGCACGTCCACGCGCCCAGTCGCATGGTGCCGCCCAGTTCGTCAATGCCGGTCAACTCACGCAGCTTATAAATAATGCGGTGCGGCGTGGCCTGGTCAAATTCGCTAGAGTTTGCTTCGTCCAGCCCGCAGACATTGCGCGCAAACTCAATGCACGCGGTCTGCATGCCCAGGCAAATGCCGAAGTACGGGACCTTTTTCTCGCGCGCATAGCGAATCCCATTTAGCATGCCCTCAATGCCGCGCTTGCCAAAACCGCCCGGCACCAGGATGCCGTCAAAACCTTCAAGCTGTGTCTCGTAATCGCGATTGCCGTCTTTGCTCTCTAGGCCCTCGGCTTCCACCCAGGTCAGGTTCAGCTTCAGGTTGTGCGCCACCGCGCCGTGCACCAGCGCTTCCTTAAGCGATTTGTACGAATCTTCGTACTCCACATACTTGCCCACAATCCCAATATGGACTTCGTCCTTGGGGTTGTAGATGCGGTGCATCAGCTCTTCCCAGCGGGTCAGGTCCGGCTGCTTTGACTCCATGCGCAGATAGCGCAGCAGCAGCGTGTCCACGCCTTCACGCGCGAACACCAGCGGCACCTCATAAATCGATGCCACGTCTTTCGCCGTAATCACGGCTTCATCTTCCACGTTGCAGAAGAGTGCGATCTTGCTTTTCAGTTCCTTGGAAAGAAAACGGTCAGTGCGGCAGAGCAGGATGTCCGGCTGGATTCCAATGCTCAGCAGCTCTTTCACCGAGTGCTGCGTCGGTTTGGTCTTGAGTTCGCCCGCCGCGCCGATCCAGGGAACCAGCGTTACGTGAATAAAGATGGTGTTGTCGCGCCCCAGCTCCTGGCGCATCTGGCGGATGGCTTCCAGGAACGGCAGCGACTCGATGTCGCCGACGGTGCCGCCAATCTCTACCAGAGCGACGTCCACGTCCTGCGCCACTTTCTTCATCGCCGCTTTGATTTCATTGGTGACGTGCGGAATTACCTGCACGGTCTTTCCCAGATAGTCGCCACGGCGCTCCTTGGTAATGATCTGCTCATAAATGCGGCCGGTGGTCCAGTTGTTGTCGCGCAGCAGCTTGGCGTGGGTAAAGCGCTCGTAATGGCCCAGGTCAAGATCGGTTTCGGCGCCATCGTCGGTCACAAAAACCTCGCCATGCTGGAACGGAGACATGGTGCCGGGATCGACGTTGAGGTATGGGTCAAACTTCATCAGGTTGACCTTGAGCCCACGGCTCTCCAGCAGACAGCCAATGGAAGCCGCCGCCAGTCCCTTGCCCAGTGAAGACACAACACCGCCGGTCACGAAAATATATTTCGCTGCCATGAACTCCTCGCACGAATGGATTGATTATGGGTTTCTAAGGTCGTCCAGTTGATTTTTGGGGGTTCTGCTCCCCGGCTCGAGAATGGCTTATGCCAATGGCCGTAGAAGCAATTGGGGTGCACGATCAATTATACAAGAACTGGCCTGTGGAAAGGATGGCTTTTATCGCCGGCCCAGGGGGGAAATGGTCCCGTTCTTGGCGTTGGCTAGCCGCTGATTTATTTCACATACCTCGGTTGCTGGCCCTTGCTCCAGGGGTCGTAATTGTGGGCAAAGGGCACCCGGTCGCGAATGGGAGGATGGTCCGAATACCAGAACACGTAAAAATCACTGGGGTATGGATATGACAGACTCAGTTCGCCCAGCACCTGGAAAGCATGAGCAGCGGCTTCCTGCGAGTCTGGATTGATGCCATGTGTAACTTCCAAACCATAGACATCAGCGTTGTGTTCAAGCTGCCGGCTGAAGGCGCTGCCGATGGGCTGGGAGATGATGCTTAGGATCGAGAAGATCAGCAACAGCATTGGCACTGTGGCCCAGTCGCTTAGCTCACGCATGTGCCAGCGCCGCTGGAATCGCGGGAACGCCCAATTTGCAATCAGGTAGAGCAGGTAAAAACCGAAGAACAGCCCGACCGCCGTAGCGGCAATGCCGATTACGATATGGTTCAACACGTAGTGGCCCATCTCATGCCCGAACACAAAAAGAGTTTCCGGTGTGCTGGCGTT
>Ga0137403_10005428_pt1 | contig 13713 bp, 19 predicted proteins | sample CZOMad2_1_16fung_FD_122057 | JGI IMG/M metagenome (GOLD analysis project Ga0137403, IMG submission 122057) | Vadose zone soil fungal communities from Angelo Coast Range Reserve, California, USA - CZOMad2_1_16fungal (Hybrid Assembly) | ecosystem: Environmental > Terrestrial > Soil > Vadose zone... | reverse complement strand
CCTGGATGCTCGGAATCCCAGCCGCATCGAAGAAGTGTGTCGCGTGGTTTCTTTTAGCTTTCTTGGGCAGCTTACTCGCACTCCGTCCTTGGGCGACTATGGATACGCTCGAAGGGAAATGGGTGTACCGGTTCTTGGTTGCCGGATTCATTTTCTCGTTTTTTATACTATCGGTGAATTGGATACGATTCCTCGCCATGTGGCGTCAATTGAGAGCTATTCTTCGTGGCCTTGAAAAGCTCCCTCTCCGATTAGCATTCGACCGTTTGCCACGGGAAAGCACCCTGCCTATTTGGAGCTGGAGCATTCACGACGGAACGTTCCTGCCTATCGTTCAGGCAGTAGACACGTTACGTGCATTGGTGCGCGCCGATCCCAATGCAATCAGCCCGGGCTCGGCAGAAAATCTCAGATTAGGAACGCTTGCCTTGGCGAACCCCCAGCAATGGCAAAAGCTGCACGAACTTGAGCAGGAAAAAGAACAGACAATCGCCACCGAGAAAGAGGCTTTAAACTTTATCAACCGAGAGCGCGAAAGCATCATCTACGTCCAGGAAAAGTTAGGCACCGTCGCTATGACAGCGGACGGAACGAGGCCCGTCCCTCTCGGCGGAATTGCATCGTCACGCCTTTCCACCGCTGGCTCCGTTACGCAAAGTGTAACTGAGATTCGGCTTGCGCCGACTAGTGCCCCATTATCCAAATCGTCAGCCAAGACAACTTCCGCACAACGCAAGCAGATCATGCACGAAACGAGGCAGGCAATGACAGCGGTTATTGAGGAGCTGTCGGCTTTGCTTATCCGGGAGTACTGGAGCCGGGGTGGCCTCGGGATGCGTACAGAACTAAACAAAGTTGATCCTGCTGATCGGAAGTACATTCTCGCCGAAGATTTAGTCGCTTTGCGCTTCTATTCCTACATTCGTTATGTCGTGTGCGAATTGCGCACCTTGATCTTTTTAATGGCTCTTTCCTTTTCCTTGCTGTTCCTCACCCTTCACGTCTACTCGTTCCGGGCTGGCCAGGCTATCGACTGGTCCTTTATTATCATTTTGCTGGTCATTGGCGGAAGCATCTTCTGGGTTCTGTTGCAAATGGAACGCGATGCACTACTAAGCCGTCTGGAGGGTACGCAGTCAGGACAGCTAAACAAGCAGTTCTACATTAACTTGCTCAAGTATGGATTGTTGCCGATTCTTACAATATTGGGGTCGCAGATACCAATGGTCTCGAATTTCCTACTCACGAAGCTGCAGCCGACCCTAGAGGCCTTTCGATAGTGTGCAGTGCACAACGAGGCTGCGTCTTCGCCGCGCGAGGGTACTGGCAGCCCTACGATCGACCTCCCAATGACCCGCTATACCAGGAGCTTTACACGCGCTGGTCTGAGTTCCGAGTATTCTGCCCCATATTCCGCACCCACGGTCACCTGGTGTAATCCTGATTGGTCACTCGCCACGCAAGCGAGCAGATGTAGGGCATGAGGCGACACATCGCGCGGTCTATTTGCCGGATTCCCCTGCGTGGTATGACTTTTGGTCCGGAGCATCCGTGAAAGGCGGGCAGGAGGTCGAGGCGGAAGCTCCGCTGGAGCGTATTCCTTTATACATTCGAGCAGATTCGATCATTCCATTCGGACCGGAAATTGAATATGCCGGTCAAGCGCCGGCTGGCCCCCATTGAGTTGCGCATTTTCCGTGGGGCGGATGGCAAGTTCAGCGTATACGAAGATGAGGGAGACACTTACCACCGCGAAGAGGGTGCGCACGCTCTCATTCCGTTGCCCTGGTCGGAGTCAGAGAAGACACTGACCATAGGCGACCGCGAAGGCGATTACCCAGGAATGCCCAAAGAGTCTCCATTGAACATTGTCTGGGTATCTCCGGGCCACGGTGTCGGAGAAACGGTCGTGGCCAAACCTGACAAAGTGATTCACTACCAGGGCAAAGCAATTTCAGTGCAAGCCCCTTGATCGATTGACCGACGATCAGGCCTGCGCCATACTGCCGCAACCCGGTGTTACAAACCCTGAGCCGGTCGAAGAACTTATCACTGAGGACCAAAGTTGACGACCGGTGATATGCTGACCGGGGAACCGGGAGGCAAAATCAACATCCTGGGCAAAGAGATATATATGGGCACCACCGGTCGCGCCCAGGTCGGTCAAGTGAATTTCGATCCCGGCGTCACGCTTTCGACGAAATCTTGGACGTTTTCTTCGCCATCCATGTTTCGCTAAGGGTGTCCAGGTTCCGCAAGCTCCTTGCCGCCAAACGCAAGGCCACATGATCGACTTTTGGAGATCGGCAATCCGGCAGCAGTTTCATGCTGCGATCGACATGCTGGCCAACGCGATCGAAGCCTGTCCGGAATCGGTGTGGTCCGGTCAGGGGCGGTTCGCGTTTTGGTACCTGGCTTATCACACGCTTTTCTTCCTCGACATGTATCTCTCGGCGGAAGGCGAACCCCAATTCCATCCGCCGGCACCGTTCGATCGCAGTGAACTTGAGGACGAGGTCGTCATGCCGGAGCCCGGCTACAGCAAAGAGGTACTGCTCGGCTACCTGGAGCACTGCCGCAAAAAGTTGGACACCGTGATGGCGGGAATGGCAGAAGCCTGGATTGCCGAGCCCTGTCCCTTCCCGTATCGCAAGATGAGCAACGGTGAACTGCTCCTCTACAACATGCGGCACGTGCAACATCACGCGGCTCAACTGAATATGCTGCTGCGTCAGACAACAGACTCGGCGCCGGATTGGGTGTCAAAAGGCGGTCAGAACACCAAGGCCTGACCCTCAACGGGATGTGCGATCACGGGTGCGACTGTTAGCGAATGAAGTTCATCTGGCCCACTGGATGCCGGGTCGCAGAAACGCCGAATTGCGAGAGCTACTTATAAATGACGTCCGGCGGGGGAGGAAGGTTGCGGTGCTTCAGCCACTCCAGGCTGATGCTCTGGACGCCCTTGTTCTTCGGCAGAGTGTCCAGATCGGGCATGAAGATTTGTAGGCCGGCTTCTGGAGTCATGCGGGTATAGCCGTTCACCAGTTGATTCTGATAGTTGTTGAGATCGAGGTCAAACCAATCGTCATTCGAGAGGTCCACCATGATCAGGTCGACGTGGTGCATGGTGAGTTTTCCGAAGTCGATCGTCCCATCATTCAGCCGCAGGAAATTTCTCCATTGTTCGACGCGGGTCACCGCGTCTTCGGCATTTCCATAGACCTCTTCTATGTCCGGGCTGATGACGCGGACTTTGGTCAGTTGTCCATGAATATGAGGCGGCGGAAGAAGTTTGAGGGTGTCGAAAAAGATTTCGTTGCCCGAAACTTCAATTCCCGGGATGCCCTTGGGCTGGATGAGGTCCGAGAGACTGACGTTCAACCCCCCCAGCAGTCCCTTCAGCGGAATTTTCAGAACGTTGAGTTTTGTGATGTGCAGTTGAATTCGGTTGTCGGACGCTGCCGCCACGTTGCCCAGCAATTCCACTGGCAGGGGAACCAGTTTGTGCAGAGTCCCCTTGAGCTTGATCTGGTCGCCGTCGGCAAGAAGCGTAATGTCTCTTAACGGCGAGTTCGCCACGCCACCGGCATTGAGGAAGTTGCCGATATCTCCGATGTTAGCGCGGACCACGCCGGCTTTGATTTCTAGTAAAAAGGATTCGGGATCATCGAATGTTGGATTAACGTCGCGGCGAGTGCGCACCATATTCCCACGCAGCCAGCGAACATAGATGCGAAAGTCCGGTCCTCTTCGCAACATCAGATTATGCGCATATACCGCGGTCGGTACGGACTCAAGCGTGACCGGGGTAGTAACCGCGGGGGATGCTGCACCCAGGGAAGCTGCTAAGGGTGGGGGAGCGCTGGCTGGGGTTGATGGTCTCAGATGCCACAACACCCACACTAATATGAACGTGGGAACGGCTATGAGAACGATGAGGCGAACACGCATACAAATCCATTCTATGGGAACCGTGATCTCGACGGTCCGGTCGCGCTGGAACTCTGCGAAACCGGTTCGGTCGCGCAGGTGGCAAGAATCGACAGAATCCAGTTAGTAAGATGAGAATCCACGACCAGGAGTTGATCCGCGATTTACCTGGAACTGGAAACAGTTGACCGTAGCCGTCGTGGGAAAAACCTGTAACCCTCGGCTCCCTCGCGCCGTAAGCGTATATAGAAGGGGACGAGATGCCAGTTCTGGAACAGCCATCTGACGTGCTGCGGCAGTTCTGTCACGGCGACATCGACGCTTTCGAGGCGCTGTTCCGCTCGCATCAGGGTGAGGTTTACGGCTGGATTGTTCACATTGTCCGCGATCCATCCGCCGCCGAAGACCTCACGGTGGAAACCTTCTGGCGTATCCATCGCGCCCACGCCCGCTTCGATCCCACGCGCAGCTTCGGAGCGTGGGCGCGGCGCATCGCCACTAACGCTGCGCTCGATCACCTGAAGACGGCGCGCCGGGACCACGATCTTCCTGACGATTTGCCGTCGCGGCCGTTGCCTGACCCCGGCATTTCGGAGGAACTACGCCAGAAAATGGCGCGTGCGTTCCGACGGCTTCCGCCTCAACTCCGAATCGCCGCTACGCTGGCGCTAATCGAAGAACAGCCTTACCAGGAAATCGCAGATGCATTGGGCGTCTCGATCGCGGCCATAAAGGTACGTGTCTTCCGGGCCCGCCGTTTTCTCCGAAAAGAGCTGAAGCGACAAGGAATCGAACCATGAATGAACACGATCAGGAACGAATCGACCAATTGCTCAAGATGACTCTGCCACCGATGGGGGCAGGTGGGGAACCGCGGCGGGACCTCTGGCCGGCGATGCGGACGCGCATTGAAGCGCGTCCGGTGGCGGTTCCCTGGTTTGATTGGGTCCTGCTGGCGGCTGCGGCCGCCTGCCTCGCAATTTTCCCGGGAGCGATTCCGGTTCTGCTCTATCACCTGTAATTGGAGGACAACATGAACACTCACCCTTATCTTCGCGCCTACATGGCCGGCATTGTCGCGCCCAGCCTGGGTCTACTGGTCGCGCTGACCGTCTTCATCGTGACCCGGCTCGTGCTCCACATTCCCATTCCCATCGAGCGCGTCATCATTTTTCCCATGGCGCTGGTGCCCAACGCGTTCGGTCTCTGGAACATCTTCTACCTGTGGACGCGCCCACATCGCCATCTACCCATCGGTTTTCACGGAGCGCTGCTGCCGGTAATTATGGCAACGCTCGGAGCAGTCGTCGCCGTCTGGGGCGGATTTCTGACCGTGGATGCGCATGGCGTCACCTGGTTCCAGGCCATCAGCGTTCCATACTCTCTCATCGCCCCGTGGTTCCTCGCCGGCGTTGCTGTCTATTACCTGGTGTGGAAGTACGTAGTGGGATTCCTAAACCAATTTCTAGGAATCGCATGAATGTTGCATTTGCACTCTAGGTGCCCCGCCCAAGCATCTCCGCTTGGGCGGGGGTTTCGTGTCACCAACTTCCCTCGCACCCTATCTATTCGCGTACGCCCGCTTCAAACCGGCGATGTCAATCTTCTTCATCTTGAGCATCGCATCCATGACTCTCCCGGCCTTCTTCCGGTCTTTATCGGCCAACAGCTTGAATAAAATCTGTGGAACGATTTGCCACGATAGCCCAAACTTGTCCTTGAGCCAGCCGCACTGCACTTCTTGGCCGCCATCCGCGCTGAGCTTTTTCCAATAGGTATCGACTTCCTTTTGCGTTTCACAATTCACCACAAACGATATCGCCTCGGTAAATTTGAAGATCGGGCCGCCATTCAACACCACGAATTCCTGCCCCTCGATCCGGAACGTCCCGGTCATGAAGGTTCCGGCGGGAACCGGCGCGCCCTCTGAATAGCGGGTGACTTTTCCGATCTTCGAATTTTTGAAAATGGAAGTATAAAATTTCATCGCCTCTTCGGCGTTCTTGTCGAACCACAAGAAAGGGGTGATTTTCTGCATGAAGCTGCTCCTTATATCGGCTTGGATGACGAAATGATGTGTCCTGTTTCCCCATTGTAGGCAAAACGTGCGATGTTCCTGGTCTCGGATCAATCCCGCCCAAGCCGAGTTTGGACGGGGCACCCTCGATGTTTAACTCCTGTTCCCAGGTTGCTCCACAGGCGTGGCATACTAGCCGGGCTGGAAATCCTGACTTGCCGGAATTGCATCATGCTGAAACGCATTCTCGTCGCGTTACCTCTCCTGTTGAGCAGTGTCCTGTGTGCTCAGACGGCGAACCCGGCCGCGCAGCCGGAGCCGTCGCAGCCCCTCATCATCCTGATTGGGCCGCCGCTCAGCGGGAAAACCACATTGGTCGACTCGATCAAGCGCACCTACAACGTTCCGAACATCTCTGTCGAAGACCTCATAAAAGACCATGCCGCCGAACTCGAGCACCTGCGCGCTCAAGGGATGTCCATGGCCGAGATGCGTTATGACCCAGCCATGAGCCGCTATCTGCGGGAGCGCCTGAAGACTGTCGACCTCACTCATGGCCTTGCGCTCGACGGCTATCCCGCGACGCTGGTGCAGGCCGAGGATCTTTCCAAGATGGTTCCCGACCTGCACCTCACGCCGATCGCGTTCCAATTGCTACTACCCGACGACGTCATCCGCGAGCGCTCTCGGAGGACCGGCCGGCAGAGCGATAGCTCGCAGATTCTGGAGCAGCGCATAAAGGACTATCACCGCGAGATGGACGCGATTTCCTTCTACTTCCCCAGAGCCAACATAGTGGCCGTGGATGCCAACAAACCCGAGCCCGAGGTGTGGAAGGCGATCCAGGCGGCGCTCGAAGGGGCGGGGATCAAGCCGGTTGCAAAGTAAGGCAGACCGGCCCCGGAGGGCAAGGTAGAAACAAAGTATTGCCATATTCTGGCGGCGAAAGGGGTGCACAATGCGATCCACGGGCTGGTTGATGGTTGTGCTCTGTGCCATATCTCTACCGGTGTCGGCGCAAGATGAGTCTGATCGTGCGACACAGTCGAAAATCGTTGCCTTGGAAAAAGCATGGAACCAGGCTTACAAATTTGCTGATCGCAAAGCACTCGACGAACTTCTCGACGATCAACTGGTCCTGGTCAACGACGACGGGACTATCCAGAGCAAGAGTGAGTTTTTGGCCAGCATCAAAAAGTCGAACTCTCAGGAGCAACAGGTCACGCCGGAATCGATAACCGTCCATGTCTTCGGGAACGCAGCCGCCGCCACAGGAGTGTTTAGGGCGAAGGGTGTGGAGGCAGGCAAACCCTACATTAAGAGAGAGCGATTTCTTGATACCTGGATCTACAGAGACGGAAGGTGGCGCTGTGCCACTGCTGCTGCAATAACTGTTCTGCACTGACCATTCCTCGGGGTGCCCCACCCAGTTTTCGCAAAATAGGGGATAAAGAGGATGGGAACACCCGCCCTGCTAATCAACTCGGGTCTTGGGTGCAGGATCGGGCGCGATCCAGCAGCAATTCACGCTCGCGGAGGTTGCGCGTGAGCGCTGCCGCGCGCTCGAACTCCACACGCGCTTCCTCTAGGCGGCCGAGCTTTCTGAGGAAGTCCGCGCGCACGCTCGGCAGCAGGTGATAGTTCGCGAGTGAGGGTTCGGATGTCAGCGCATCGACCAGCTCCAGGCCCGCCGCAGGACCGGAGGCCATGGCGACGGCCACCGCCCGATTCAACTCCACCACCGGTGACGGAGTGATTTGGGCGAGTTCGGCATAGAGCTGCACGATGCGCGTCCAGTTGGTTTCCTCCGGAGTATGCGCTCGCGCGTGGCAGGCAGCGATCTCGGCTTGCAGCACATAAGGGCCCCGCGCGCCGCCGAGCTTCGCGGCCCGCAACTTCTCTGAACGATCGAGCGCTGCGAAACCGCGACGGATGAGGAGTTGGTCCCAGTGCGCGCGGTTTTGGTCGAATAGCAGGACTGGCTCTCCCGATGGTCCCACGCGCGCCTTGGAGCGTGACGCCTGGATTTCCATGAGCGCAACCAGGCCGTGCACTTCGGGCTCGCCCGGAGCCAGTTCGGCCAGTATGCGCCCCAGCCGTAATGCGTCTTCACAAAGGGCGGGTCGCAGCCAGTCATCTCCAGCAGTCGCCGCGTATCCTTCGTTGAAGACCAGGTAGATGACGGCCAATACCGATGACAGACGCGCCGCCATCTCGGCCCCGCGCGGGACCTCAAATGGAACTCGCGCTTCGGAGAGGGTGCGTTTGGCGCGGACAATGCGTTGGGCCACAGTCGGTTCCGGGACCAGGAAGGCCCGCGCGATCTCGTCTGTGGAGAGACCCCCGAGCAGGCGCAGGGTGAGCGCAATCCGCGCCTCGGTCGAGAGCACGGGATGACAGGAGATGAACACCAGGCGCAGCAGATCGTCGCCGACGTCATCGTCGAGAGCCGCTTCGATGTCGTTCATTTGGGCCTTGCCCGAGCTCATTTGGCGGGCATCAAGGTCTCGCCCGAGCTCCTCATGCTTGCGCTCGAGCCGCTGATTGCGGCGGAAGTGATCGATGGCCCGATGCTTGGCGGCGGCCATCAGCCAGGCCCCCGGGTTGTCGGGAATACCCGACTCCGGCCACTGCTCGAGCGCGGCGACCAGAGCATCCTGTGCCAGATCCTCGGCAACGCCGACATCGCGTGCGATCCGCGTGAGGCCGGCGATGAGTCTCGGCGACTCAATCCTCCAGACTGCGTCAATCGCACGATGGATGTCGGTGGCAGGCACTGCCACCGATCACATCATCTTTAGGCCTGTCAGCGCAACCCAGCACGATTGGGTTTAAAGGCCAGGTGTAGGTGACGGGTGCCCCACCCTCCTTCGCGCAGTTTGCGAAGAGGGTGGGGCCGGTGATCGTCTCTGGCCCAGGCGAGTCAAAAGCCCCACCCTTTTTTGCAAAGAGCGCGAAAAGAGGATGAGGCATCCCGCTGCTAAGCCTTGGGAGCGCAGTCGGCGAAGTCTTCCGGCCCAAACATCTGGCGGACCTCGGTCTCACCCTCCCACCCTGGCCAGTGCTTCTTGTGAAGCTCCATAAAGGCGACTGCCGACTTCACCGCCTCCTCCTTCGATTTCAACTCAAACTGCGCATAGCCGCCGACCACCTCCTTGGCCTCGGTGAAGGGTCCATCGGTCACGTTCACCTGCCCGCCGGAAAGCCGCACGCGGGCGCCCAGCGCAGTGGGCCCGAGCCCACCGCTGCCCAGCATGGTGCCGGCCTTGGCCGCCTCTTCGGCAAGTTTCGCAATGGCATCCATAAGCTGCTTGGGCGGAGGGCCCTGCTTTTCGGCGTGCTTGACGATCATCATGAATCGCATGGTTAGATCTCCTTATGAGTGTTGTTTGGGACCCGAGTTCCGATTTCTCAACCGGCTGAACCTGGGCTCTGTCTACGCGTCGAATGAGGGACAGCGAAATCGACATCCAGCATCCCTATCCTGGAAATATTTATTCTGAAGATACTTGTCAGGCGCCGGCAAGTCCTTAACTCTATCCGCGAGCGCATCGCGCAACAAGATGGTTCCCACAATGACCAGAAGCAGCGGCCAGAATGATGCCAATACCTGAAGCAGGCTGTCCCCAAAGCCCTGATGATCGAGAGCGTAGGCCCGCGCAGCGTGCGAGGCTGCCAGGGCGACGGAGGGTAGCACGCCCAGCGCTTCTCCCGGGGGCATGGCGAGCAGATGCCTCAGCTGATCTGCATCGCCAGCCAGGTTCCCGGAGAGAACATGGAGACCAAGCCCGACAAGGAGCCCTCCTGTGATTGCTCTGACGTTTTCCGAGGTGTTGTGCTGTCTCGTCATCTGCGCCTCCCGGACCACTCTTTCCTTGGTTCTACTTGTATGTCGAACGAGAGTCAGCGAAATCGACACAGCGCTGAAGATTTCCTGAAGTCATTCGATACGGAGCCGGCTCATGTTCAGCCGTATACGCCAGAGGCAACTGGATCCCCTCAGTGACCAGAGATTTTTGTGCATCGTAATAGATGTATATACATCTATTTCAAGTATGGAACACCTTCCCATACCGAAACTGCCGTGCCTGTGCGGCAACTTCCGCCGGACTTCTCGCGCCCTCACCCAACTCTATGAGAACGCGCTGCGCCCTGTGGATCTGCGGGCCACCCAGTTCACCATCCTGCAGGCGCTCACGCTCGCTGGAGAAGTAACGCAAAGCCAGCTCGGCGAAATGCTCGTCATGGACAGTACGACACTTAGTCGAACTCTCCGAATCATGGCCAGAGAGGGCTGGGTCGCAGAACGTCGCGGCAACGACCGGCGGGAACGATGGCTGCGTTTGGCTAAGGGCGGGGAAGCTCAATTCAAACGTGCTTTGCCGGCCTGGGAGAAAGTTCAATCGCGCTTGCGCCGTCAGTTGGGAGAGCTGAGCTGGAAAAACCTTTTGGAAATCACACATCAGGTCACAGACCTGGTGAAAACCCAGGGAGACTCGCTATGAAAAACCTCACTATGAAAAGCTATGGAAAGCTCACCGCCGGCCTGGTTGCCGCCTGGTTCGTGTTTGCCTTGTCGGCTTCGGCCCTGTTCTGGTTCAAGAATGACGCGAATCGTATCGGTATCGCAGTTGCGATCGCTGCCGTGGCGCCGATTCTGGTATTCGCGGCGTGGTTTGCTGCCTCGGAGAAATTCAGGCGGTTCGCAATGTCCTTGGATCCGCAAATTCTGACATTGGCCCAAACCTGGAGAATTATCGGATTCACCTTCGTCCTCTTCGAGGCGCGCGGAGTTCTCCCGGCCATATTCGCGTTGCCCGCGGGATACGGCGATATGACTATCGGAGCGACGGCTACACTCGTCGCCTGGAAGCTGGCCCATCCTACTCGCCGCTACAGCTTCATCATTTGGCAGTTGCTGGGAATCGCAGACCTGGTTACGGCCGTAAGCCTCGGCACGACGGCTCGCCTGCTTAGTCCGCACAGTACGCCGATGGTCGCAATGACCGTGTTGCCATTAAGCCTGGTCCCGACGTTTCTTGTGCCGCTGTTCTTGATCTTTCATCTGATCTGTATCGCCCAGGCCAGGGCTTGGAAAGTCGGCGCCAGCGACACGGTCGCAAGCGTCAAAGCCGTGCAGTACTCCGCAATCTGAGGGCACGCGAACCGCAGAACGCAACGGGCAGGAATGGAGGCGGCTTCGGTTAGTCGAGGAAACGAATCGTATGTTTTAAAAAAAAGAAGATCACTGTGAGCGTAATTCGCCAGCCGACAAGCCTCAACTTTGACTGCTGGACTTCAAGCCAATCTTGTTTCTTTGCGATCACGACATTTACCTTCGGCGGGAGGGCGAAGCTCCTCCCGCCACCCATTATTTCCCCCTTTTAAACCTTGACGGTGCTGGTGTCTGTCCGCTAGCGCTCTAAACTCCAACAGAGTTTTCCGAGTCGTAGATTCCATTTCTATCCGGCCGTCAAAGAGTTCGCGCGAGATATGTCATGATCGAATCTGCATCGAACATCTGCGCAAACAAAACAATGAGGTGAGGAAAATGAAAGTCGGATTCATCGGACTGGGGAAATGGGATCGGGCATGGCAGCGAACCTGATCAAGGCCGGGCACGAGGTCACGGTCTATAACCGCACGCCCCGCAAAGCGCAGAAATTGGTGGAGGAGGGGGACGCCACGCGGCCCAAGTGGTGGACGCCTGCCGGGGTGACGCGGTGATTACGATGCTGGCAGACGACACCGCGGTAGAAAGCGTCGTCTTCGGCGATGCGGGTGTAGTCGGTAACCTGCGCCAGGACGGCATCCACATTTCATCGAGCACCATCAGCGTGGCGCTCTCGGAGAAAATGACGGCGGCGCACGCGGCCAATGGCCAGCGTTTTGCCTCAGCACCGGTCTTTGGCCGGCCCGACGCGGCGGCAGCGGGCAGACTCTTCGTCGCTGTCGCGGGCCGGCCCGACGCGGTCGACGACTGCATGCCCCTTCTTGAAGCCTTCGGACAAAAGACCTTCCGCTTCGGCAATAATCCGCCCGACGCAAACCTGGTCAAGCTCAGCGGAAACTTTCTGATTTCTTCTGTGATCGAGGCGCTGGGCGAGGCCATGGCGCTGGTGAGCAAGGCCGGGTCGAGCACTATGCTCGCAGGTGGTGCATTGTGGAGCACCCGATAAGGAAAGTCCAACGGAAACATGGTGTAGTAGGGACAGACCACGTTCAGTCGCCCGAGAGGTTCGTATCGTTTCGGTGTCGTCAACATTCTCGCCTGAAAACACTAGGAGCTTACCTCATCTTTCAATGTGCTGCGAGTCATCGGGAGCCTCCGCGCTGTTCGTAACAATTTGGTTATCCTGGCAGCGCGGGGCACCTTCCAACGATGCTGACTTCCGTCGAAGTACGGCAATCCCCGTTGCGTTTGCCCATCGTTGACTTGCCCGTGCATCCACCCTAAGATTGCGGCCCGAGGGTGAAAGACCTCTTCATTTGATCGGCCAAACCATCTCGCACTTCCGCATCGTCGAGAAGCTGGGCGGTGGGGGGATGGGTGTGGCCGTAGGTTAAACGATTGGAGACTTGCGATAAAGTTGGCAGAACGTTCTATCTCAAACCGACAGTCATCCGCTCGACGTCAACCTGGATGCGCGAAGCCTGCAGCGCACGCACTCCCACAATGCCGTCGTAGCCCATATCGTTGCCTCCAGTCGCAATTACCTGAAATCTCACCTGGTGGGCCGGAAAAGTTCCAACCGCCAGCTTCCCGGGACGGATTTGTGTTATCGGTGCCTCTCCACCGACCGTTAATGCCTGGGAGATCTGGAGATACCCTTTCTTCAGTTCCACAGGGAAGCGATTGGCAAACAACACAACGTCCTCACAGCCGGTGTCAATCATCAAGGTCACCGGAAGGTCATCAAGTTTAGCTTTCAGGATGAGATACGGCTGGTTCTGTTCGAGCGGTAGAGCCGATGGCATCGGTTCGTCGTCACCGAAAGACATCCGCCTTGAGTCGTAATCGATGGCGAAACGGTCGAGGCGCAATATATCCATCCCAACGATGGCGTCAACGTGGAGGCCGAACCGCTGAGCAACGCCAGACAGGTTCGTGACTATGACTTGGGGAGACCGAGCATGGATTGCGCCTAGCCGCAGATCGGGCAGGACCACCAGCTTCACGTCGACCTCGTGGTCGAAGACAGTCAGCTTGTGAGCCACGCCGGCAAGTTGAAGCTGCTTTGCGATTCGAGAATCCATCAAGGTACGGGAAGTACCGGTGTCCACCAGGAAGGTTAGGTTGTCCAGACTACCGACCGAGCCTTTCGCAACCACCAAGTATCCATCTTTAAGCTTGATCGGGATCGAGGTCGGACCTGGGCCTTGAGCCCACGCAGTCAAACCCGTCAAACCCACCAGTTCCAGCCAAAGCAGAACCGTCCAAGTTCCCAGTTTCATAGGCCACCCCCGGGTGTGCCGAGAACATGGGGCCGGTTCTAACGATGGTCAATGGACGACGGCTTGATTCTGGCTGTATAGCTTCTAATCTCCTTACCGTCCTAGCTTCAGTGTCTTACCGCCTGGCCTAATCTTGTTTTTTGGCCTTTTTGGCGCGTGTTAAACTCAGCGCTTAACTTAAGGGGGGAGAGAAAGATGGCGGTTGAAACCCCATCCCCCGTAGTTCTTCGCTTTGGAGCTTTCGAGTTAGACCTACGCGCCGGGGAACTTCATAAGCAAGGCCTGCGGGTCAAGCTGCAGGAACAGCC
>Ga0137403_10006206_pt1 | contig 13714 bp, 12 predicted proteins | sample CZOMad2_1_16fung_FD_122057 | JGI IMG/M metagenome (GOLD analysis project Ga0137403, IMG submission 122057) | Vadose zone soil fungal communities from Angelo Coast Range Reserve, California, USA - CZOMad2_1_16fungal (Hybrid Assembly) | ecosystem: Environmental > Terrestrial > Soil > Vadose zone... | reverse complement strand
CGCGCGGCTCTCCAAGAATTTTCTGGTCGCCGCGCTTGCCGCCGCCTATGTCGACGTCGTCCGCAACATCCCGCTGCTGGCTCAGATCATATTCTGGTATTTCGGCGTTCTCACCTCGCTGCCCGGCGTGCGGCAGAGCATCTCCATCTTCGGCACGTTCTTCCTCAACACCCGCGGTCTCTATATGCCGGCTCCGATCCTGCAACCCGGGTTCTGGGTGATACCCACTGCGTTCATCGTCGGTATCTTGGCCACGATCGGAATCGCCCGCTGGGCCAAGCGCCGGCAGGATCTGACCGGGCAGCAATTTCACACGTTCTGGACCGGCATGGGCTTGATCGTGGGATTGCCCGTCCTGATCGGCCTGGTCGGCGGATCCCATATCGACTGGTCCATGGCCCGGTTACAGGGATTCAACTTCGTGGGCGGGATGGATATCCTGCCGGAATTCGTGGCCCTGCTGCTGGCCCTTTCGATTTACACCGCGGCCTTCATCGCCGAGAACGTGCGCAGCGGAATTCAAGCCATCAGCCACGGCCAGACCGAGGCCGCCCTTGCCCTGGGCTTGCGCGGGACGCAAACGACGCGCCTGGTGATCCTGCCCCAGGCACTGCGCATAATCGTCCCGCCGCTCACCAGCCAATTCCTCAATCTGACCAAAAACTCGTCGCTTGCCGTGGTGATCGGCTATCCGGAGCTGGTCAGTGTGTTCATGGGCACGGTGCTGAATCAGACCGGCCAGGCGGTTGAAGTCATCGCGATCACCATGAGCGTCTATCTGGTGATCAGCCTTGTGATTTCCGCCTTCATGAATTGGTACAATCGTCGCATCGCCCTGGTGGAGCGCTAGCCATGGCCGACATCGCCCAGCGCCACGAACCAGGCCATCATCCGGATATGGCGCCGCCCGCCAGCGAAATTGGCGTCATTGGATGGCTGCGCAGGAATCTCTTCTCCTCGCCGCTGAACACGCTGCTGACGTTCGTGGCCTCCTACATCATCTATCTCATCGTGCCGCCGCTGATCGATTGGGCACTCATCTCGGCCAATTGGGGACCGGGGACGTCGAAGGCGGCCTGCGTCAAATCGGGCGCCTGTTGGACCATGATTCGCGCCCGATTCGGTCTGTTGATGTATGGCTTCTATCCGGCGGATCTGCGCTGGCGAGTCGACGTGACCTTCGTCATGCAGTTCGTCGCCATGGGCGCCTTGCTGATCGAAAAGGTGCCCAACAAGAAATACTGGGCGATCTTTTTCTTCCTCATCTACCCGGTCATTGCCTTCTTCCTGCTCTATGGCGGGCTCGGAATGCTTCACGTCGATACCTCGCAATGGGGCGGGCTGATGCTGACCCTGGTGCTGGCGACCACGGGCATCGTCACCTCGCTGCCGCTCGGCATCCTGCTGGCGCTGGGGCGCCGTTCCAATCTGCCAGTGATTCGCTTCCTCTCCATCGGCTTCATCGAATTCGTGCGCGGCGTGCCCCTTATCTCCGTGTTGTTCATGGCCTCCGTCGTCTTTCCCTTGTTCCTTCCCGAAGGCATGAATTTCGACAAGCTGGTGCGGGCCATGGTGGGCATCGCGCTGTTCAGCGCCGCCTATATCGCGGAGGTCATCCGTGGCGGCTTGCAGGCCATTCCGAAGGGCCAATACGAGGGGGCCATGTCGCTGGGCCTCAACTACTGGAAGATGAACCTGCTCATCGTCCTGCCCCAGGCCCTGAAAATCTCGATTCCTGGCATAGTCAACAGCTTCATCGGCCTGTTCATGGATACGACACTGGTGCTGATTGTCGGCCAGATCGAGTTGCTGGGCATGGCGCAGTCCTCGGCGCGCGATCCCAATTGGCTGGGCACGATCAATACCGCGCTGGCCTTCGTCTCGGTGGTCTATTTCAGCTTCTGTTTCAGCATGTCGCGCTATAGCCAGTATCTGGAGCGCAAACTTCACAGAGGGCACAAGCGCTAATGGGACAAGCCATAGGAGTTTCCGACCAAGCGATGCAAATCTCCGACGAAGTCATGATCGGCATGGACGGCGTCCATAAATGGTATGGCCAATTCCATGTCTTGAAGGACATCAACCTGACCGTGCACAAGGGCGAGCGCATCGTCATCTGCGGACCTTCGGGCTCGGGCAAGTCCACCTTGATTCGCTGCATCAATCGGCTGGAGGAACATCAGCGCGGCAAGATCGTCGTCGACAAGGTCGAGTTGGGCAACGATATCAAGAACATCGAGCTGGTGCGCCGCGAAGTCGGCATGGTGTTCCAGCATTTCAACCTGTTTCCCCATCTGACCGTGCTGGAAAACCTGACCTTGGCCCCGATCTGGGTGCGGAAAATGCCGCGCGCACAGGCCGAGGAAGCAGCGATGCTCTATCTGAAGCGTGTGAAGATTCCCGAGCAGGCGAAGAAATACCCGGGCCAGCTTTCCGGCGGCCAGCAACAGCGCGTGGCCATCGCCCGGTCGCTGTGCATGAACCCCAAGGTCATGCTGTTCGACGAGCCGACCTCGGCTCTGGATCCCGAAATGATCAAGGAAGTGCTGGACGTGATGATCGAACTCGCCCAGTCGGGGATGACCATGATCTGCGTCACCCATGAAATGGGCTTTGCGCGAACCGTGGCCAATCGGGTTATTTTCATGGACTGCGGCGCGATCATCGAGCAGAACGATCCGGAGCGTTTCTTCAACAATCCCCAGTCCGAACGCACGAAACTGTTCCTCAGTCAGATACTGCATCACTAGGCCCCGGGCGTGAGGCACCGGCATCGCGATCGCCGATTCGCTCTCCCGCTCCTGATCGCGCTCGCCACCAGTCTCCTCATTGTCTCAGATTCGGGTGCGACCGAGCCCTACAGTCTGCGCGGCTTTCGGCTGGGCATTGCCCTGGCGGAATTCAAGGCGATGCAAGTCCCCGACCATGATATCTGGCCGGGCGCCCGGCCCCTCTGCTTCAGCGATCGCGAGGCAAAGGCGCCGGGTACCTTGTCAGCCGACGACGGCATCCGCCTGAGCGAGGCGGAGAAGCAGGCAGGCATCGGCCGCTGCGGCTTCTTCCATCCGGCTGGCGGCGTGCTCGCGCCGGCCGGCCTCGTCATTGCCAATGCAAGAGCGGCTGTCTCCTTTGTCTTTGTCCCCGATCGGGAAGGGACGCTGCGCCTTGCCGCGATAGAGGCCACCACAGCAAGCAGCAACTACGATTCCATCAAGGCCGCGCTCGTCAAGAAATACGGCAGGCCGAAGTCGGTCATGAAGGGTTATGCCCTCGATGCCACGGGCAGCAGGCTGGTCGACGAAACGGCAAAATGGTCGAACGAAGTCAGCGACATCAAGCTCGATCGGCGCGAAGAGGACAAGGACATCCAGCGCATGTTGATCGAATACACCCATGAGGAGCTGGCAGCCGACGGCCTGAAGCGTCTCAAGGCCATCCAGGGCAATTCCGCGAACACACTCTAGTACTACAGTTGCATTTTGGCTGAGGTGCTGCGAATCTGCCCGCGTCGGTGGCGGTGACACGCGGGGGGCGGATGACTGGCGGAGCAATTGCGATTCAGGACTCGGGCTGGGCGCGGTCGCTTGAGGAAGTGAAGGAGCGGCTCGGCGTTTTGTTCGCGCGCATTGAGCCGCGGCGGGCGGTTTGGGCCTATCTGGATGGGTTGCTCAGCGGGGTGGAGCGCAAGACCGGCTGGCAATTGGCGGAACGGGCCGGCGATCCGGGGCCCTGGCGCATACAGGCCGTGCTGGGGCGCGGACGCTGGGATGCCGATGCCACGCGCGACCTCGTCCGGTCATATGTCGTCGGGCACCTGGGGGCGGAGGATGGCGTTCTGGTGGTCGACGAGACGGGGTTCGTGAAGAAGGGCGATCATTCGGTCGGTGTGGCCCGGCAATACTCGGGAACGGCCGGGCGGATTGAGAACTGCCAGATCGGCGTGTTTCTCGGCTATGCGAGCCGGCGCGGGCACGCGCTGATCGATCGCCGGCTCTATCTACCGGAAGAGTGGACCGCCGACGCCGAGCGCTGCCGGCAAGCGCAGGTCCCGAACGATATTGCCTTTGCGACCAAGCCGATGATCGCGCGCAAGTTGATCGCCGCGGCACTCGATGCGGGCGTGCCCTGCGCCTGGGTGCTGGCCGACGCCGTCTACGGCAGCGACAAGCAGCTGCGCATGATGCTCGAGCGCCGCGACAAGCACTATGTGTTGGCGGTGCGTAGCAACGAACGGCTGATGGCCGACGACCGAGAGCTGGGCCATGCCCGGGGCACGGCGGCCGAGCTGGCGCAGGCGCTGCCGGCATCGAGCTGGACGAAGCTCTCTGCCGGACTGGGTGCCAAGGGGCCGCGGGTCTACGATTGGGCGCGCATTCGTCTCCGGCGCTTGCAGCGTCCACCACGGGAGCATTGGCTGCTCGTCCGGCGCAATCGAAAGGATCCGACAGATTGCGCGTACTACGTGGTCTTCGCCCCGACCGAGACGCCGCTGAGCGATCTCGCGCGTGTCGCGGGTCAGCGCTGGACCATCGAGGAATGCTTCCAGGCCGGCAAAGGCGAAGTCGGACTCGATCATTGCGAGGCGCGCAGCTGGCACGGCTGGCTTCGCCACGTCACGCTCGCCATGCTGGCCCTCGCCTTCCTCACGGCGATGCGCGCAGAGGCCGCCTCGCAAGCTCAAGGCAAACGGAACAAAAGGAGTCCCACACACACCGTCGCCCGCTCGTCCCGCTCTCCGTCCCGGAGATCCGCGCCTTGATCGTACGCCTGCTGCTGCCCAATGTCGTTCCACGCGCCTTCGTTCTCGCATGGTCGGCGTGGCGTCGGACCCACCAAGCCATCGCGCGCCAGTGCCATTACCGAAGAAGGGTCCGCACTAAAATGCAACTGTAGTACTAGGCTCGCGGTCGCCTACGATCCCTCAATTCGCTCCGCCGAGGAACCTCTCGATGCCCAGGCCCGAAATGTCGGTTTCGCAGCGCCCGTCCACGGCGAGATCGACCAAGGCCGCGCCGGCCGCAGGCCCCAGTTGAAAGCCATGGCCGCAGAAACCAAAGGCGTGGAATAGCCCTTCGTGACGGCGGCTGGAGCCGACGACCGGGCTGCCGTCGGTGGTATCGCCGTCGACGCCGGTCCACATCCGGATGATCGCCGCGTTCTTCAGATGCGGCACCACCGCCACCGCCGTGCGGCAGGCTAGGCGCGCCACATCCGGTTTGGGCCGCGAGCGCAGCCAATCTTCGGAGATGGCGCCTTCGCCACCGCCGAAGATGACATTGCCGCGCGTAATCTGCCGCAGATAGAGATCGCCGCCGACGACACCCAGAACCGGGTCGATGCGGTGAGCGATCGGCTCCGTCACCATGACCTGAGGTGCCTCGGGCTTGATCGCCACGCCTTCGCCGAACCAGCCGGCAACTTCGCCGGCCCAGGCGCCGGCGCAATTGAAAAGGCGCGGCGCTACATATTCCGTCGCATGCCGAGCGGTGAGACGGAAGGCACCGGGCTCGCTTGTGCCGGCCACTATCTCCACGCCCTCTTGAATCTCGGCGCCGGCCCGGCGCGCGGCGTCGGCGAAGGCGGGCGAGACCAGCCGGGGATTGGCCTGTCCGTCCTCGGCCGAGAAGGATCCGCCAAGGACGATGGCGCCGAGCCAGGGGAAACGCGCCATGACTGCGTTGCGGCCCAGGAGCTCGAAATTCGCGCCGTAACCGGCGGCGTCCCGGCAATGCTGCTCGATGACCGCCATATCGGCGTCGCTGCGTCCCAGGCGCAGATGCCCGCCGGCCACGAATTCGCCGTCGATCCCGATGAGCTGCGGCAGATTGCTCCACATCCGCCGGGCGCGCCGCGACAGGGGCAACTCGATTAGAGCGCGGCCCTGCTGGCGCACGCCGCCGAAATTGACGCCGCTCGCCCGCTGGCCGACGCGGTCGCGTTCGATGAGAATTGCCGTCAAGCCGCGGCGGCGCAGATGCAGGGCGACAGAAGCGCCGACGATGCCACCGCCAAGGACCAGCGCGTCGGCGCGCTTGGTCGTTTCGATAGCTCGCGGACCGGTCATAGCAGACCCGCCGGCAAGGGCTTTACCGGCGGCTGGCCACGCAGACGCCCGACGCTGGCGATCTCGCCGTCCAAAGCCGCAGCCAGGATTTCCGCCGCCGCGGCGCCGCAAATCCGGCCCTGGCAGCGGCCCATGCCGACTCGGCTATAGGCCTTCGCGCGATTCAAGTCCCTGGCGCCGATGCCGGCGACCGAGGCGCGCAATTCGCCGGCCGTCACCGCTTCGCAACGACAGAGGATCGTTCCATCGGCGACCCGGCGGGCAAGATGATCGGGGAAAGGGAAGGCTTGCTCCAGGCCTCGGTGAAACGTCCTGCTGCGCGCAAGCCGGCGAGCGATCCATTGGCGCCGTGCGGCCGGCACGGCGCTTCCGCTATCGGATAGGAGGGCCAGCGCGGCGCGCAAGCCGGCGAGCTCGGCCGCATCGGCGCCGGCAATGCCCGCACCATCGCCGGCGAGATAGACCTTGCCCAAGCCCAGGGCACGCCCGTCCTCATCGGTTTCCGGCAGCCATTGGCGATTGAGCGGGTCGAAACGAAAGCGGCATCCCGCCAGATCGGCCAATTGAGTTTCCGACCGGAGGCCGAAGCCGAACGCCACCGCGTCGGCCGCGATCTCGCATTCGCCACCAGTCAAATCGCGAAAGCGCAGTCCACGTACCTGGGAGGCGCCGAGAATTTCCAGTGGTTCGATGCCGCTCGCGATAGCGATGCCGCGGGCCCTGAGCCAGGCGACATAGTAGAAACCCTTGGCCAACGCGCCGCCGCCGGCAAGAAGCCGCGGCAATGCTCGGCGCTTGGCCGATGCGGGCGCGGTGTCGAGCACTGCGGCGACATGGGCGCCGGCCTTGGCATATTGGTAGGCAACGAGATAGAGAAGAGGGCCGGTACCGAAGAAAACGCAGCGCCGGCCGACGGCGACGCCCTGGGCCTTCAGCGCGACCTGCGCCCCGCCCAGGGTGAAGACGCCGGGCAAGGTCCAGCCGGCAAGCGGGATGACCCGATCCGTGGCGCCCGTCGCCAGGATCATTGTCTCGAAGGGAACGCTGCCGAGGCCATCGGGCCCGGCGATCTGCAGGCTGCCCTCGGCAATATCCCAGACCAGCGTCGAGGGTCGATAGTCGGCAAGCCGCGCGGCCGCATCGGCGGCGGCATGCAGACGCCGTGCCTTGGCGGCTTCGAAACCATAGAGGGTTTCGGGGCTACGGCAAAAATTCGCCGGCGGCCGGCGATAGATCTGTCCGCCGGACCGCGGCGCCTCGTCGATCCAGATCGGGCGCAAGCCATGTGCCACCAAGGTTTCGACAGCCCTTGTGCCGGCAGGCCCGGCCCCGATCACCGCGATGCTCACGGAATTGGCTCCAGCGCCATCCCGTCTTCGGCCAAGGTGGTGCAGGCGCGAAAGCGTCGCCCATCGGCCAGCGTGACCCAGCAATCCTGGCAGGCACCCATCAGGCAAAACCCGGCGCGCGGTCCGTCGGCGAATTCCGATTGGCGAAGATGGCTGCCGGCGAGAAGGAGGGCGGTGAGCAGGCTGTCGCCCTCCAGTGCTTCTATGCGGCGATCGCCGAGCGTGATGAAAAAGCGCCGCCGTCCGGTCTCGGCCAAGCGGATGAACCGACCGCCCTCGGGCGCAGCGCTCACGGCAACCGCGGCTCGAAATGCATGGGCGTCTTGCCCGTCAAGCGCGGATCGACGATCGACTTACGCTCCTGGCGATAGGGCCGGAAGCCTGCCCGCTGATAGGCCTGCAAGGCCCGCGAATGGTCCAGCGTACAGGTATCGACGATCAGGCGCTGGGGCCCAGAACTCCAGGCCGTGTCGATCGCCCAGTTGAGTAGGTACCAGCCCAGACCCCGGCCGATATACCCCGGCGTCAGCCCGAAATAGGCAAGCGACACTTCCGACGCCGGCCGGCGGTCGATCTCGACATAACCCGCAGGGGATCCCGCGACATAAGGCACGTAAAGCTCGACCTTAGGGTCATGGAGGATGGCCTGCAACTCGCCATCTGCCATGTGCTTGCGCTCGTACCAGAACCAGGGGTCCCCTACCTGATCGTAGAGGAAGCGATAGAAGGCGATGCCGGGTTCATCGACGCGGAGCAGAGCCAGTTTCTCGCCCGCCGGTGCCGGCAAGCTGGGCCGTTGGGGCGGCGCGGTCATCTCCAGGTAAGTGATGACAACATCGATATGGGCTTCGGCGGCCGGCTTTTGCGTGGCGTCGAAGGATTTGGACATGACCAGCCGCGGTTCCTGCCGGTAGCCGAGCCGTTCATAGAAGGACGTCGCCGTTTCATTGTCCTCGCGGATCAGCAGCATCAGTTTCGGCAAGCGCCGGGCGATGGCCCAGGCTTCGGCTTGCGCGACCAGGGCGCGGCCATAACCGCGCCTCTGCAAGGATGGATCCACGGCGAGGCGATACATCCATGCACGATGGCCGTCATGGCCGACCAGCACACTCCCCACGAGCCGATCCTCCGCAAAGGCGAGGAACAACTCGCTGTTTGGGACCTCGCGCACGAAGGCGATCTCGCGCGCCGGATCGTGATGGGGTCGCAGAATTCCGCAGGCATTCCACAAGGCGATGACGGCCGCGACGTCTTCGTCACGGCAAACGCGGAAGGCGAGGGTCACGTCTCGACCGGCGTTTCGCCGGGCAGGCCCCATTCGGCCCAGGAACCGTCATAAACCGCCACGTCGCGATGGCCGAGCAGATGCAGGCCGAAGGCAAGCACCGTCGCCGTGATTCCGGAGCCGCAACTCGTCACCACCGGTTTTTTCAAATCGATGCCGGCCTCGCGAAACTTGGCGCTCAACAGATCGGCGGGAAGCAGGGTCTTGTTCGTCGGGTCGAGCAGGTCGGTGAAGGGCAGATTATGGGATCCAGGGATATGGCCGCTGCGGCGGCCGGGCCAGAGTTCAGGCTCACGGCCGGTGAACCGCCCCTTCGCCCGGGCGTCCAGTACCTGCTCGCGCCTGGTCTTTATGTTCGCCAGTATCTGGGTCTTGTCGCGAACCTGGCTATGATCGAAGCGGGCGGTGAAATGCCGTTCACGCGGCCTCGGCGGGCCATCCTCCACCGGACGCCCTTCTGCCAGCCACTTGGGCAACCCGCCGTCGAGCAAGGCCACGTCTTTATGGCCGTAGACGCTGAGCATCCACCAGGCACGGGTCGCACTCATCAAGCCATGGGCGTCGTAGACGACAACCCGGTTGCCGTCGCCGATGCCCAGCTTGCGCATCCGGCTGGCGAACTTCTCCGGGCTCGGCAGCATATGGGGAAGGGGATTGCCGGTGTCGGCGATCTCGTCTATGTCGAAAAAGACCCCGCCGGGAATATGCTGGGTTTCGTATTCGGCCCGCGCATTCCTGCCCTGGTTGGGCAGGAAATATGTGGCGTCGCCTACCCGCAGATCGGGATCGTTCAGATGCTTGGCGAGCCAGGCCGTATCGACCAGGCTCTCGGGATGGGCATAGCCCGCCATCACGGATTCCTCAGTGCCAGATTCACCCGTCGGTTCTGCTTGCCCTTGCTCTCGATTTTCACCACCTCCACCGGGCCGATCTCGCCAGTGCGCAGGACGTGGGTGCCGCCGCATGGCTGCAGGTCGACGCCCTCGATTTCCAGCAGCCGCACGCGGCCCAGGCCCATGGGCGGTTTGACCGACATGGTGCGGACCAGTTCGGGATGGGTGGTCAATTCTTCATCGCTGATCCAGCGCGGGCGAACGGCATGATCCTCGGCGATCAACCGATTCAACTCCGCCTCGATATTGTCTTTGTCCAGCTTGGCGTCGGGCAGGTTGAAATCGAGGCGGCCTTTGCCATCGCTGACCTGGCCGCCGGTTACATCGCCGGTGATCACCGAGCACAGCAAGTGCAGGCAGCTATGCATGCGCATCAGGCGGTGGCGCCGGGCCCAATCGATTTCGGCAGTCACGGCCGTGCCGACAGCCGGTGGCGATGCGCCGGGCGCGAGCACATGGATCACGTCGTCGGGCGTGGCGCCCTTCAGCGCATCGGCGATGGCAATGGTGCCGCCGTCGGCAAGGCGCAGTACGCCCGTATCGCCGGGCTGGCCGCCACCCGTGGGATAGAACACCGTTCGGTCGAGGCGAATGCCGCTCTCATCCACCGCCGTCACGACCGCCGGGCAGCTTCTCGCATAGGCATCATCGCGGAACAGCAATTGCATCGTTCACCTGTCGAATGGCCAATCGATTGGAACGAAGACGATGCTAGCGGGCTCGGCGGCGGCGGTCCAGGGAGAGTCCGATTTTCGCTCGGATGCGGGCGATGGCCTCCGGGACCATCGGTTGTCTGCCATCGATCACGTGTTTCGCGCCGAGGGTGGCGAGGTCGTAGAAGCCGCCGCCCACCGCGAACCGGTCGTTCGCGAATCGAGCCAATCCGGCACTGGCAGATTTTTCGAACGCAGGAATTCGGGGTTGAAGAGTTTGCTTTGATAACGCGTGCCGCTGTCGCACAACACGGTGACGATGGTATGGCCGGGGCCCAGATCCTTGGCCAGGCGGATGGCGCCGGCGACGTTGATGCCGGAGGATCCGCCCAGGCAGAGCCCCTCGTGTTTCAGCAGATCGAAGACGAGAGGAAGCCATTCCGGGTCGGGGACCTGGTAAGCGACATCGATGGGCGCTCCCTCGATATTCTTGGTGATGCGCCCCTGGCCGATGCCCTCGGTGATCGAACTGCCTTCGGACTTCAATTCGCCGCGGGTGAAATAGCTGTAGAGGGCCGCACCCAGGGGGTCGACCAGCCCGATTCGCACCTTTGGGTTCATCTCCTTGAGGGCGAGGCCAACGCCGGCCAAGGTGCCCCCAGTGCCGACCGCACAGATAAAGGCATCCACTTTGCCGTCGGTCTGGCGCCAGATCTCCGGCCCGGTGGTGCGATAATGACCCATGCGATTGGCCAGATTGTCGAACTGATTGGCCCAAATGGCGCCATTCGGCTCTGTTGCCGCCAACTCGTCGGCCAGCCGCTGGGAGACGTGAACGTAATTGTTGCGATCCTTGTAGGGCACGGCCGGTACCTGGCGCAGATCGGCGCCGCAGAGCCGGAGCATGTCCTTCTTCTCCTCGCTCTGGGTATCGGGAATGACGATGACCGTACGATAGCCCCGCGCATTACCGACAAGCGCCAGGCCGATGCCGGTATTGCCGGCGGTCCCTTCGACGACGACGCCGCCGGGACGAAGCAGGCCTTTGGCTTCGGCATCCTCAACGATGGCCAGCGCTGCGCGGTCCTTTACCGATCCGCCGGGGTTGAGAAATTCGGCCTTGCCCAGAATACGACATCCCGTCGCGCGCGATGCCGCCTTCAATTCGATAAGGGGTGTGTTGCCGATGCTGTCGATGAATCCGCTGCGAATATCCATGACGGCGAGATTATCGGGGGCTCGCGCCACGGTAAAGGTAGGCAGGCGCATACCTGAAGGGCAGCCGCGTCAGATCGAGAGCCGCGGGACCCGGCGCGTCGACATCGACGGTGGCGCTCGACACGGGCGCAAATGCCGCGCGGAAATGGTTCTTTGCCTTGACGATTCGCGTTGTCGAAAATGCTCGAGTTCGGTGACGGTGGGGGAGAAGCTGTTGCCCTCGTGCCAAAGCCGCGCCACGGCGAGACGCGTCACGTCCAGTTCCTGCGCAGTTCCTCGCGGTGCAACGCCAGCCACTGAAGGGCGATGATGCTGACCGCGTTTGTGATGCGCCCGGCGTTCAAATCATCCATCGTCTGGGAAAACGGACGGACCTCGACACGGATGTCTTCATTCTCTTCCGGCAGGCCGTGGATGCCGCCCAGGGTTCGACTGTCGACCCGGCCGCAATAGACCGCCACCGATTCCGAGGCTCCACCCGGGCTCACCAGATAGCGGCAGATGGGGATCAGCGCGCCGACCGACGCGCCCGCTTCCTCCTCTGTCTCGCGCCGGGCCACATCCTCGGGCGCTTCGCCTTCCTCGACGATTCCTGCCACGATTTCGGTCTGCCAAGGCGCGAAGCCCGCCACCAAAGCGCCGATCCGGAATTGCTCGATCAGCACCACGGCATCGGCGCTCGGATCATAGGGCAGGACGGCGACGGCATGGCCGCGTTCGAAGACCTCGCGCTCGATCTCACCGCTCCAGCCCCCGGCGAACAGGCGATGGCGCAAACGGTATCGGACGATCTCGAAGAAACCTTTGTAGCGCAGGGATTTTTCGATGATTTCGAAGTTTTCGGACATGGCGGGACAGTAGTCCGGATCACGGCATTTCGGAATAATGTTCTCCGGCCACGATGCCTAACCTCGCTATTCGGTTCTTAGGCACCGTTTTTGAGCAACTTTGAGCCGAGTTTACGCTTGTTCTATGGCAAAAATCGGTGCTCAAATGTCGCGTGGAACGACGTGCAGGCCGCACGGCCCCGAATTGGTGGCCCCAGCGGTATAATGGCTTGCGCGACCAACCAACATAACCGCCGTGGGAGGCACCTCTAATGTCACTGGATAAACGGGATCTGGAAAAGGTCCATGTCGAGCTTCCGAAGCTGGTCGACCAGTTGAAGGAAGGCAAACTGGATCGCCGCGATTTCCTGCGCACCTCGACCCTGCTCGGCCTGACGGCATCGGCCGCCTATGCGCTCGCCGGCCTGCCAGAGCCCGTTCAGGAGGCTCAGGCCGCAACGATGGGCGGGACGGTGCGCATTTCCATGCGCGTCATCAAGATCGAGAATCCGCCGATCTATGACTATGTCTATGACTCGAACATCGCCCGCCAAGTCTGCGACTACCTGACCCGCACCGGCAGCGACAATGTCACCCGGCCTTCGCTGCTCGAGAAGTGGCAGGCGAGCGACGACCTCAAGACCTGGACCCTGACCGTCAAGAAGGGGATCAAATGGTCGAACGGCGACGAACTCAACGCCGATCACGTGGTTTGGAATTTGACGCGCTGGCTGGACGAAAAGGTCGGCTCCTCGATCATCGGCTTGTTCAAGGGCTTCCTGGTCGTCGACTACGACACCGGCCAGAAGGACGCCGCCGGCAAGGCGAAGATGGGGACCAAGCTCTATTCCGACAAGGCGATCGAAAAGGTCGACGAGTATACCATCCGCCTCAACGGCCAGACCGCCCAGCTTGCGATTCCGGAAAACCTGTTCCACTACCCGGCGGTCATCCTGCATCCGAAGGACAACGGCGTGCTGGGTGTGGGCTCCATCGGCACTGGTGCCTTCACCCTGACCGAATTCGAACTCGGCAAGAAAGCCGTGCTCAAGCGTCGTGACGGATACTGGGGCAAGGCGGCGGCGTTGGACGAAGTGCAGTTCATCGACAACGGTGACGATCCGGCGGCCGCGATCGCAGCACTGGCCTCGGGTCAGGTGGACGGCATGATGGAGGCTTCGACCTCGCAATATGCCGCCCTCCAGAAGATCCCCAATGTGGTCATCCACCAGGTGACGACAGGGCAGACGGGCGTTGCCCGTATGCAAGAGGACAAGGAGATCTTCAAGGACCCCCGAATCCGCAAGGCAATGCGTCTGGCAATCGACTGCCGCAAGGTGTTGCAGATCGCCCATCTGGTCTCGGTGCGCCGGCCGAACATCACCACGTGGCGCCGGTGCATCCGGAATACTACAAGCTGTCCTT